>Ga0310697_10000216_pt1 | contig 82635 bp, 65 predicted proteins | sample 172DNAGHGlowgp2_FD_203883 | JGI IMG/M metagenome (GOLD analysis project Ga0310697, IMG submission 203883) | Sheep rumen microbial communities from Palmerston North, Manawatu-Wanganui, New Zealand - 1728 DNA GHGlow gp2 (v2) (version 2) | ecosystem: Host-associated > Mammals > Digestive system >...
GCCCGTAAGGAAGAAGTTCTCCATGCCCAGGAAGAGGGTGTCGAATTCTGCGTTCTGCAGAACCCGGCCAAGATCCTTGGCGACGAAGCCGGCCACGTGCGCGGCATGCTCGTCGACAAGTACGAACTCGGCGAACCCGATGAAAAGGGCCGTCCGCGTCCGGTCAAGGTCGAAGGTGCAAGCTTCGAAATCGAATGCGACACCGTGCTCGTTGCTATCGGTAACGGTTCCAACCCGCTTATCAGCAACACCACGCCGGAACTCTCTGTGGACAAGAAGGGTCACATCCTTCTCGAAGATGCCGCTGCCAACAAGACCTTCATGGAGAAGGTTTATGCCGGTGGTGACATCGTGCTCGGCGCTGCCACTGTCATCTTGGCAATGGGCGAAGGCCGTCGCGCTGCCGCCGGTATCAACGAGTTCCTGAAGAAGTAACGAGATGGCGGGTCAAGCCCGCTACAACGTCATTCCGGCCTCCGAGCCGGAATCCCCCTTTAAAAACAACCCTGACTCCTTGCGAGCCGGGGTGTTTTTTTTGTTCAAGACGTAAAAAAAGAATAAAAAAATATTCGATTGCGGCGGCCCGAAATCCGACCTGTTGCAAGGGGCTCCAAATAGGCAAGGGACTATGCCGGAAATCCGTGTAAAAAGCGTGTTATCGGTGTATTGCTTTACAACGGAGAATGTTTTATTAACGCTTATTTACATTTATTTTCGACCCCTTTTGTTTATTTTTGGGTATGCGGTGTGGATTCGTCCAAAAAAGGTGAAATGCAAGAGCCTTTTTTGATGCCACCCGCGAAACTTAAGTATCTTATGGATAAATGTTTTAACTGTATCCTATCACGGGAGTGTGCATAATGCTAGACCTTCTTGCTGTCCAATCCAGCACGACCAACGCCACGATTATTACGTTGGCCTATACGCTTTGCTTGGCCTTCATCCTGTCTTCCGCCATCGGTTGGACTTACGAAAAGACCTTCCTCGGGCTTTCCTATTCCCGCAACTTCGTCCAGGGCATCGTCTTGAGCGCGGTTGCCGCTGCAATGATCATGCAGGCCATCGGCGATAACGTCGGCCGCGGTCTCGGTATGATGGGTGCCCTCTCGGTGGTCCGCTTCCGTACGAGTTTCAAGGACCCGCGAGATATCATGTTCATATTTGCGGCGCTAGGTGCGGGTATCGGTTGCGGTGTGTACGCCTGGGGTGCCGCGGTTGGCGGTACGATCGCCTTCTGCTGTGTCGCTTTCTTGCTTTCGCGCACGGGTCTCGGTACCAAGCACTTCTTCGACGGCATGCTCCGCTTCGCCCTCCCGAACGAAGGCCCGGTCCGTGAACAGGTCGAACATATCATGAAGACAAGCCTCAAGACGTTCATCTTGATTACCATGCGTGAAGTCGACGGCGGTGCACGCCTCGATGTGGCCTACCAGGTTCGCCTCCGCGCGACCAAGCCCGCTGCAGAAATCCTGAACGAACTTTCCAAGCTCGAAGGCATCTCGGACGTGCAGTTCATGATGCAGGACGCCACCACTGAGATGTAAGGAGATAGATAATGCGTTTTTTGGAAGATCTCCTCGATAATTTCTGGAATGCCCACAAAAACAATGCGGGTGTTGCCTATGTTTATGGTCACAAGCTTTCCATTGCTTGGATTATCTGCGTTGTTTTCGCCATCGTCCTCGGCTTTGTCTACCAGGGCAAGGTGGCCATGTTCCGCGGTATCGCCGAAGCGAGCGAGACGATTATCAGTGTGCCGAGTGCCACGGAAATCGTGAAGGTGCACGTGGTGCCTGGCCAGGAAGTCCAGGTGGGCGATACGATTGTCGAAATCAACCGTCCCGACCTCACTCTCCGCATTTCCGAAGTGACCCGTGAACTCGATGCCATCGAGGGCCGCAGCAACCTGAGTTCCGCCGAAATCGACCAGAAGGTGGCCGAAGTCAAGGCGAACCTGGAAACGCGCAGGCTCGCGCTGAATGTCGAAATCAGGAACCTCGAGACGGAATACCAGAACAACAAGGCCATTTCTGCCAAGCTCAAGAGCCTTTCGAACTCGAAATCCGAAGGTGACGGCAACGATGCCATGGCCATGCGCATCAAGAGCCTCAAGAACGAACTCGCGCTGGCGACCAAGAGCGCGAACGAACAGATTGCCCTGCTGCGCGGTAGCGGCAGGCTCCAGAAAACGAGCGGCAAGAGCGAAGCCGAGAACCTCAAGAAAGAACTCGCCGAACTCCAGAAGCAGCAAGAAGACCTTATCCAGGTGGCGAAGGAGAACTGGGTCGTCGGCGACGTGAACGTGCGTGACGGCGAAAAGGTTTCGAGCTTCGCCCCGATCGTGACGCTTACCCACAAGCGCCCGACGCTCGTGCGCGGCTATATCAACGAACAGATTTACCAGAACATGGATGTGGGTGAAACCGTGAAGGTGACTACGCTTGCCGGTACGGGCAAGGCCGTGAAGGGCGAAGTTGTCGGCCTTTCCAGCCGTATCGTCCCGTTCCCGACCCGTATGTGGAAAATGCCCGAACTTCCGGTGTACGGCCGTGAAGTGACTATCAAGATTCCTGAGGACAATTCGTTCCTGCTGGGCGAGATGGTGTCCATTGCCGAAGTCCACGGCAAGATTCTCGTTAAGGATGGTAAGAAGTAATGAGGTTTGTTGCCTTTCTTCCTCTCGCTCTTTCTGCTGCTGTGTTTGCCGGCCCGCTCACGTGGGACCAGTTGATTCAGTCTGCCGAAAAGGATCCCCGTTATATGGCCGCCCAGAAGCGTGCCGAGGCGACTTCTTCTTCGCAGGGAACCAAACTTTGGGACAAGCTGGAACTCCGTTACCAGTTGGACGGTTTCAGCTTTGCCAAGCACGATTTTGAACTGCGCATGACTCCCAAGACGTTCGGCGAAGGTAGCGCCGACAGGGCTCGCTACGAGGCCGAAAAGAACTATGAACAGGCTCGATTTGCCGTTGAGCGTTCTCTGCTTCTTTATGACCGCTACGAAAGAGGCGTGCGCTACGTGCTGCGCAAGAAGATTTATGAAATCAACAAGCAGTTGGCTCAGGTCAATGCCGACCGAGTCGAAGTGCTTCACCTCAAGTCCGGGTCGGCGACGTTCAATCCGGAAGACCTGATGACGGCGCTAGAGAAGAGCGCTTCGTACAAGGCCGCACTGCTTTCGGACAGCACGGCACTGCGCGATGCCGAACTCAAGATGAAAATCTGGGTGCCCGATTTCGATGGTGTCGACCTCGATACGGCTTTCATCCCGACAATGGCGGAACTGGAACAGAATCTTTCTGGCGGTGTGGAAGTGAGCGAAAACTTCCCGCAGGTGGCCATGGCGAAGGGCAAACGCGACAGCGAAGTCGCCCGCGCGAAACAGGATGTGAGCAAGGGCCGCGACTACATCTCGCATATCGGTATTGGCTATTCCCTGCAGATTGAGTCCCTCATGGAGAAGTACAAGACGATGGATGCGTCGGACGTATTCGGTACGGGACAATATCGCGACTACCAGGACGATTTCAAAAAGGAAACGGGCTGCGAGAGTGCTTTGAATTGCACTGCGACGGCAGATTTTCTCGTTGCCGACCAGGACAACCGCAAGACTGCCGACAAGTTCTTCGTGAACTTGGCCGTCCGTTTGCCGTTCTTCGACAGCAACAAGGATAGCGACTTGCGCCAGCAGGTGGCCACCCTCGATGCCGAAAGCGACTACCTGGACGACGTGCGCGAGGTAAACCAGAAGGTTGCCCGCCTGACCGAGGAAATTTTGGCCTTGATTGGCCAATGGAAGGTGCAGAAGGATTATGCCGAACAGGTGAACGCAAGCGGCTTCATGGAACAGTTCGCCCGCAATGCGGGTTCCGATCCGCTCCTGCTGCTCCGTGCCAAGGAAAGCGCTCTCGAGAGCGACATGAAGGCTGTGAAGCTTGAATACGACATCTTTTTGCAGTACCTCGCATTGCTCGATTATGCGGGCGGCTTGGCTCGTCAGGGTGTCGTCAACCATCTCCGCGAAGGGCTGAAGTAATATGGCCGAAGCCCGTGGATTTAGCCTTCTCGAGAGGTTCGAACTCAAGTACCACATCCCCGTGGAGTGGGCCGACGCAATAGGCGAATTCCTTAAGCCTTATTGCGAGGAAGACTATTATTCCAAGATTACTCCGGGTGGGTTCTACTACATTACGAACTTGTACTTAGATAGCCCCAAGTGGACTTTCTTGGGCTGGAAAAAGAAACAGCTCCTGGACAGGTTCAACATGCGCATCCGTACCTACGGCGAAAATCCTCCGCAAGACGGCACGTTCCATTTCGAGGTCAAGCGCAAGATTCGTAGCATCTGTTACAAGAGCCGCGGAACCATCAAGGGAATCAATCCTGGCGAAGTGTGGAACATGAACCCGGCGGACTTCCCGTGCAAGAGCGAAAAGGACCGCATGTATATCAAGGACTTCTTGTACAAGACCCGCTTGCACAATGCGCACCCGCGCCTCTTGACGCAGTACAAGCGTCGCGCCTGGTTCGGACTCCGCGAGGAGTATTCCCGCGTAACGATTGATACGGGCATGCGATTCCGCGAAGAAAATGGCTTTGACTATACGGTTGAACCGCAGTACATGCATTCTACGGGCATCCCGCGCTTCTTTTTGCCGGGCTGCGATGCCGTTCTGGAGCTCAAGTGCCCCTGCTCACAGGTGCCTTACTGGATGTTCGACCTGATTAAGAAATTCAACCTGAAGCACGGTGCTTTTTCGAAATTTGGTAATGCCGCTGCCGAATGGAAGCGCGTTTACGAGAATCCGCGCCGTTTCAAGAGCCCTTATTGGACTAAGCTGGCTGGTAATTTTTAAAAGAAAAATATAGATTGGGAAGGTGATAAGACGAGGATACCTTTATGGAAATAAAGAAATTGTTATTGACTGGAGCCGCCGTAACCGCTTTTGCGATGATGACTGCTTGCTCCGAAGACTCTAAGAGTCCGAACGAACCGGAAAACACTCCGGTTGATTCTTCGGCCTCTGTGCCTGGCTCTTCGGGCGTTGTGCCGGGAAGTTCTGGCGCCGTGCCTCCGGGAAGTTCCGGTGCCAGTTCTGGCGGATCTTCGCTGATATCGAGTTCCTCTGTGCCGAATACGGCCCCTCCGCAGATGGGCTGCTCTGAAATCATGTACAACGCCCCCGATGGATCTGCCCTGGAATGGGTGGAAATCTACATCGCCGGCGGCATGGACATGGACAACATGCAGAACTTCTTTATGCACTTGAGCGGTGCTGTTGACTACACGTTCCCGGCCGAACCGCTCAAGAAGGGCGAATACGTGGTAATCACTAACGACCTGAACTTGTTCAAAACGACTTATCCCGACTTTAGCGGACGCCTGTTCGGACCGTGGGATGCCGCAGGCAAGCTCGTGAACGAAGGCGACGTGGTGAATGTGAAGGTGGACGGCGAAGGTGACGTGAGTTGCGCCTTCGGTAGCGAACCTCCTTGGCCGAGCCTCGCAGATGGCCACGGCTACAGCCTGGTTTACAAGGGAGGCAACCCTGCCCAGCCGCTTTCTTGGGGCGCAAGCAAGAATCCGGGCGGAACGCCGGGAGTCGGTAATGACGAATATATTGAAGCGAGCAAGATCCGTATTAACGAAGTCATGCCGAATGCTTCGGGTGCGAATGCATGGATCGAACTCTACAATGCGGGCGATGCCGATGTCGATGTGACCGGCTGGAAACTCGAAGTCAAGCGCCGTGCGGAAACCCTCAGCATCACGTCGGGTGTAGTCCCTGCCAAGGGCTTCCTTGTTCTGGATGCCGTGGCGAACTTCGACAAGGAACTCGTGGTGAGCAACCAGGGCGGTGAATTCTACCTCTATGGCCCGGTCATGGGCGAAGAATCCAGCATCTGGCTCCCGGCTTACGAGGGCCCGAGCGGTCTTGTCGACCTTAGGGACGGTTCTACGGCCCAGGGCCCGCTCGCCTCGGCGACTCCGGGTGCGGCCAACGCGGCTCTCAAGATAGGCTCCGTGTACATCAACGAAATTTACTACCATCCGGGTTCCAATACGGGCGATATCCCGTTCGAATTTATGGAAATCGTGAACTCGACCGATAAGGACATTTCTCTCTACAGCTCTGTTCCGGGTGTCTCCAAGGGCTGGAAGGTGGAAGGTATCAACCTCGAATTCTCCTCGTCGGCAGTGCTCAAGGCGAACTCCCTGATGCTCCTGATTCCCGAAGAACTGGATCCGGCAGATATGCAGGCGCTCGGTTTGTCTTCTTGGGGCCCGGATGTTGTCCGCAGTGCCTATAAAATTCCTGCAACGGTCGACATTGCTACCTACAAGGGCAAGCTCTCGAACCGCAGCGAAACGATTGCCGTCAAGGAACCCTTCGCCAAGGAAGGCGACGGCATGACTGCCAAGTACTTCTATATATGGCACGACGCTACGCTCTATTCCGATGCCTGGGCCGGGCTTACCGAAGCCGACGGCGCGGGATTCAGCCTGCAGCGTGTGGACAAGACGACGATGGGTTACGAGGCCAGCGCCTGGAAGGCTGCCAAGCCGACGATGGGTGCGCTCTAACTCGAACTTTTGAAGAAATGGCCCTGGCTTTGCCGGGGCTTTTTTTGTATTTTTCATAATATGAAAAAGAGTGTGTTTTGGGTTTTATCGGGCTTTGTTGCTGCACAGGCCGCGTCGCTCTCGCTGCAAGACGCCCTGGAGATGGCCAAGGCCGGCAATTCGCAGATCAAGGCGGAAAAAGCCAAGGTCGACATGGCCGAAAGCGGCCGCACGGAAGCTCGATCCCGTTTTATGCCTTCGCTCACGCTTACGGCTAGCGTTACGAAGATAGATGATCCGATTAATATTGACTTGAAGTCCCTACAGAAGCCTATGGCCGATATCGCGGGGGCTTCCGCCTACTCCAAGGCGTATATCTCCACCTATAACGGTGCCTATGCCAAGGCGTACCAAGATGCCATTGCGCAGGCGCGAGCCGCGGGCATGGGCGAAGATGCCGCCAAGGCCTATGTGGATTCGAGGTCGGCCGAAATTTGGAACGGCGTTGTGTCGAGTAAGGATGCGAGGGATGCCGCCATACAGTATGCGGATGCTGCGGAAAAGCAGTATTCCGATAAAATCAACAATACCGATTTTAGCATGAAGGTGCAGGACGACGTTTTCTTCAACGCCCGCCTCACCGCCATCTGGCCCATCTTTACGGGATTCAAGATTGCTTCGGCGTACGATGCCGCTAAGGAAAATGTGAATGCGCGCAAGGCCGAATTCGACATGGCGCAGAATACAATTTTGATGGACGTGGCGACCAAGTACTTTACGCTCCGCCTGGCCGAGGAACTTACCGGGATGCGCGAAACCACGATGCGGAATCTTGAAGAGCATCTGGAACGTTCCAAGAAGTTGGAATCGGGCGGGCAGATTAGCAAGGCCGAACGTCTCCGTGCCGAGGTGGCCCTGGCGGAAGCGCAGAATGCCTATGAGGATGCGATGCGCGACCAGTCTCTTGCCCGCATGGCGCTTGCGAGCCTCTTGCATACAGATACGAGCCTCACCGCCACGACCCCGGTAGAAGCGCCCGAGGTGACGCGCACCATGGAAGAGTTCAAGCAGATGGCCAAGGAACAGCATCCGGGACTTCGCCAATTGCGTACGGAACGCAAGCGTAGTCAAGATGCCGTGAGCGCCGCCCGTGCGGATTACTACCCGACCGTCGCCTTGTTCGCCTATAAGGAACTCTATACGAAGGACCTCACGATTCTAGAACCGGAATGGGCCGTGGGTGCCAAGATGCAGTGGGATTTGTTCAAGGGCGGCGAGACGCGCTCCAAGGTGAGTAACGCGAAGGCGCTAGACCGTTCGCTTGCCAGCATGGAAGAACAGACGCTCGACAATATCGACCTGCTCGTAGAAAAACGCTGGCGCGAGATGGAACATGCCAAGGGACGCCTTGCTAGCCTTGTGAAGACCCGTGAACTTGCCGACGAGGCGCTGCGCAGCCAGACCAAGGCTTACGAGGCCGGACTTGCTACCGGCCTGGATGTCGTGGATGCGGAACTTGCGTTGTCGCGCCTGCAGGTGGCCGATTTGAAGGCCCATTACGATGCTGTTGTCGCCTGGCTCGGGCTTTTGGAAGCTTGCGGCGAGGTCGCCAACGCGGGCACGATGATGACGGCTACCCGCCCGGTCGAGAAATCTACAGAACCTGCGAAGGCTGCTGAACCTGCAACGGCAAACGAGGCACAAACGTCGCCGGCATTGCTGCCTGCAGCGTCTCAAACGCCTGCGGATTCGGCTGCGGCCCCCGCGCCTGCTACAGATGCCGCCGCTAACGAACCTGCGAAAGCCGCGGAACCCGCGACGAGTGCTGCACAACCTGCGCCGGCACAAGAACCTGTAAATAATGCAACGGAGAAAGCGCAATGAACGCCTTGAAAATGATTGGAAAAGTTATCGTCGTCCTGGGGCTTATCGCGTTGGTCGTCCTGGGAGTCATGCAGCTCCAGAAGTTTGCGACCGCGCCCCGTGAGCAGTTCTTGCAAGGACAGATGGAAGCCCGCCGCGTCCTGGTCGCGGGCAAGGTGCCGGGCCGCATCGAGCGCCTGTTCGTCCACGAGGGCGACATTGTTTTCAAGGATTCCATCGTGGCCTTGATTAGCAGCCCCGAAATCGAGGCGAAGAAGATTCAGGCGCAGGGAGCGCTCGGTGCCGCCCGTGCCCAGGCCTCCAAGGCGCGCAATGGCGCCCGCAGCGAAGATATCACGGCGCTCAAGGCCATGGCCGACCGCGCCCAGGACGCGGCGACTCTCGCCAAGAATACGTATGACCGCGTGCAGAAGCTTTTTGACGAAGGTGTCCTCCCGCTCCAGAAGAGGGACGAAGCCGAGACGCAGATGAAGGCGAGCCAGTCCGCTGCCGACGCCGCGAAGGCGCAGTACGACCAGGCGGTTGCCGGCGCCCGCAGCGAAGACAAGGCCGCCGCGAACGCGCTCGTGATGCAGGCCCGCGGTGCAACGGCCGAAGTCGATGCCTACCTCGAAGAAACCAAGATTCGTAGCCCCATCAGCGGCGAAGTTTCGCTCAAGCTCGCCGAAGAAGGTGAAGTCGTCGGCTCTGGTATGCCCGTCATCGCGGTGACCGACCTGGACGACGCCTGGGCCGTATTCCACCTCCGCGAAGACATGCTCAAGAACGTGTACAAGGGCCGCAAGTTTACCGTCCATATCCCCGCATTGGATCGCGATGCCGAAATGGAAGTAAGCTACATCGCCTCGGTGGGCGATTACGCCACCTGGCGCAGCAGCAAGGAAAGCGGCGGATTCGACCTCAAGACGTTCGAGGTGCGCCTGCGCCCGACCGAGAAAGTCGACAATCTTCGCCCCGGCATGAGCGTATTGCTTCCGATGGAAGCTATCCAGTAACAGGAGTGTCGCCGTGCTCTTGCAGGGACTCCTGAATACCATCAGGAAAATCTACTTCAGCCACAATATCGTATTGTGGATGATTCTCCTGGTGTTGCCCGTAGGGGTTTCCCTCTTTACCATGGGGATGTTCTCTTCGCAAATCGTGCAGCACGTTCCCATAGGAATCGTCGCGCAAGACGACAGCATGCTGGCCGACAAGATAAAGTCGCGCTTGCGTTCCAGCCCGGTTCTCAATGTCAAGATGGAATGCGGGAGCATGCAGGAGTGCGAACGTGCCGTTGTGCGGGGCGACCTCCAGGGATTTTTAGTGCTGCCCAACGAACTGGAACGTAGGGCACTCAGGCTCGAGAGCCCGGTGATACCTATCTATTCCAGCGGCCAGAACTACCTCACCAACATGTTCGCGACCAAGGAAATCCGTGCCGTACTTTCGGCTGTGGGTAGCGAGATATTTGTTCCGCAAATCGAAGATCCGGTCAAGACGGAAATACATTCCGTGGGAAACGTCGAGGGCAACTACCAGGGATTCTTGGCGCTCGGACTCGTGACGGCGATTTTCCACCTTGCGGCGATGATCGTGGGCGTATATGTAGTCTCGTTCCCGTTCAGGGATCACCGCGTTACCGAGATGGTCAAGTATGCGGGCGGCTCGCGCTTGACCCTTTGGGTGGCGAGCGTTTTCCCGATGAACATTATCCTCTGGCTTGCGTCCGTTGGCTGCTACGCGTATTGCCACCGCATACTCGCTCCGCTTACGCTGGATGAATTCGTCATGACTGCGGCCGCACAGCTGTTCATGATTTGCGCCTGCTCGGGCGCGGGAATCGTATTCGTTGGTGTGGTGGGCGTTATGAGGATTGCGACGGGCGCTGCAGGCGTTATCGGGAGCCCGGCGTTTGCATTTGCGGGCCAGACGTTCCCCGTGATGTCGATGCCCTTTGCCGTGCGCTGTTTTGCCTTTGTGCTTCCGCTGACGCACGTTCTCAAGATTCAGTCCATGATGCTCCTTGGCGATGTCAGCATGGAAACCTCGTGGCATTCCCTTGAAATCCTCATAGGCATGGCCATATTCTGGAACTTGCTGGGTGCGTTCCTGATGTCCATGCGCTGGAAGCGCGCCTTGCGCAAGGAATCCGAGTGGGCAAGGGAGGCCGCATGATTCTTCGCCTCCTGAAAGTCGCCTTTGCGGAATGGAAACTGTTCTATACGGACCCGGCGGCCGTGCTGCTCTTGGTGGTGGCTGGAGTCCTGTACGCGTTCTATTACCCGACGCCCTACATCAACCAGACGGTGACGAAGGTCCCTGTCGCGGTAGTGGACCTCGACAACACGGTGATGTCCCGGCAGCTTATCCAGATGGCCGCGGCTTCGCAGCAGGTAAACGTGAAGTCTGTCTATGCCGAGATGCAGGAAGCCGAGGCCGCCATGGCGCGCGAAGAGATTTTCGGCTTCATGGTGATTCCCGAGAATATGGAGAAGGACATCCGCGGTAACCATCCGGTGTCGGTGAATATCTTTACCCACGGCGCCTACGTGATGTTGCACGGTGCCATAGGGACCGCGTTCTCCACGTGCGCGCTTACGCTGGGCGCAACGCACAAGGTGAAGCAGATTGCTCTATCCAAGAAGGTCCCATCAACGAGTGCGATGGCCATGCGCGACCCGATTCCCATTAGCATCCAGACGCTCTTCAACAGTTCGGGAAGTTACTCCAACTACGTTGTCCCGAGCGTGCTGGTCGTTATATTGCAGCAGTCGCTGATTATCGGCATCTGCGTGCTGGGCGGCTCGCGAGCGCACCGGCGTTTCCGCCGGCGTTTCCGCGACAGCGTCGTGGAAAACGAAACAGCGGAAATCCGCTATTTCGGGCGCTCGCTCGCATACTTCTTGCACTACTGCTCCTTCATCCTTTTCTATCACTGCATCATCTATAACATCTTCGATTTCCCCAGGCGCGGTGAGATTCTGCCGATGGCCGTATTCTCGCTCGTGTTTCTCGCGTCCGTCATCAACTTGGGGATGGTCGTGTCGCAGGTGTTCCTGCGTCGTGAATCAAGCATGCAGCTGTTCCTCTACCTTTCCATCCCGATTCTGTTCCTCGCGAACTTTAGCTGGCCCAGTTACCTGATGCCCAGGTGGATGGTCTCGATTTCGTATATATTGCCGAGTACGTTTGCCGTTCCGGCCTGGCTTTCCATTGAGCAGATGGGGGCCGACATCTACGAGGTGGCGCCCAGGCTGTACCAGCTCGCCATCCAGGCGATTGTATACCTGATTTTGGGACTTCTATTGACTCGCGCCCGCGACAAGGCGAAGATTGACGTCGGCGACATGTAGTTTTTGTATATTACAGACTATGATGTTCGATCCTTTATACATGATGATTCTTCTGGTGACGCTCGCCCTTTCGGGCGGTGTCTCCATGCTGGTCAAGACCCGCTTTGCCGCGGGCCAGAAAGTGAACATTTCCAGCGGACTTACCGGTGCCGACGTGGCGAAGGCCATCCTTATGGATGCCGGGATTACCGACGTGAAGGTGCTGGTGCACCACGGGTTCCTTTCGGACCATTACAACCCGCTGAACAAGACGCTCAACCTCTCGAAGGAAGTCTACTACGGCCGTAACGCGAGTGCCGCGGGAGTCGCCGCGCACGAGGTGGGCCACGCTATTCAGCATGCGCAGGGCTACTTCCCGCTGTGGCTGCGTTCCGCCATTGTGCCGGTCGCAAACATCGGTAGCAATCTCGGTCCGTGGCTCGTGATTATCGGTATCGTGCTGATGAGTGCCGGCCGCGCGCTCGGCTATTCTCTTGCATTGGCTGGAGTTGTCTTGTTCGCCGCCGCGACGCTCTTTACGCTTGTGACCGTGCCTGTGGAATTTGATGCCAGTTCCCGCGCCAAGAAGGCGCTTGCCCGCATGGACGTTGTGGCGCAAGGCCGGGAATACAACACGGTTTCCGGTGTGCTCTTTGCCGCGGGCCTCACGTACGTGGCCGCCGCGATTTCTTCCATTCTGCAACTGCTCTACTGGGCGTACCGCGCGGGGCTCCTCGGCGGGCGCAGGGACTAGGAGGCCTTATGGCGGTAAAGACGTTGACTATCGAATGCCCCATGTGCAAGGGCGAAATCGTCGTGGACGCCGATACGGGCGAAGTCCTCTCGCATAAGGAATACAAGAAGGAGACCAAGTCCTTCGACGAGTTTCTCAAGGAGCAGAGCACGCGCAGTTCCGATTTGGAAGCGAAGTTCGCTGCCGCCAAGGAAGCGCAGAAGAACCGTCAGGAACTTTTGCAGAAAAAGTTCGAGGCAGCCAAGCAGAACAAGGACCTCAAGGATCCTCCGCCGAGCATCAACTGGGATTGATTTTTAGTTTTCGTCCGCGCCGTAGACGGTCGGACCTTCGTCTTCGTCATCGCCGGATTCTTCGGCGATGTTTTCATTTGCAGATTCTTCCGAAGAATTCCCGGAGTAGTAAGCCTGCGCCTTTTTCATGAAGGCTTCGAATTCTTCGTCGCTCATCTGCGACGTGTCGGCGGGCTTTTCATTGACTGGTGTTTCTTCAGCGGTCTCGACGGCGGGCGTCTCCGCAGCGGGCGTTTCCGCGACGGATGCTTCGACTGTGGGTGTTTCAGCGACAGGCGTTTCTGCAACGGGCGTCTCTGTAGTCTGCCCGGCAGTACCTTCTTCGCGCAGCATGTCGGCAAACGGGTCGTCTTGCACTTCGCTCAGGTCTTCTCGGCCCTCGAGCATGGCCTGCAAGTCTTCTTCGGTCACGTTCCTGCCGCGAGTCGTCCACAGCACGGCTTCCTTCATCACCGCGGCGATGTCGCCTACGCTGCCTGCCTGCGAACGCGCAAGCGCCTGGTTGCGGATGACTTCCACGAGTCCCGGCTTCACGTCGGGATCCTTCGAGAAGAATACCGTCTCTCGCGCCATTTCTTCGGCGTAGTCCGGGTTGTTCTTCTTGCGGTAAATCCAGATGGGGCCGAACAGTTCGCTTTGGCGGAACACCACCTCGTCGGTCTTGATCATCTCGAGGAGGGCCATGAACGTCACCGCCGCCACGATGGGGTGGCTGTCGTTGTCGAGCAGGTCTTCGAATAGCGCGCGTCCATTTACGTTCAGGTAGTTGTTGATGGCCTGCTGGCGGTCCTGGATGGTCACGTAGTCCAGTTCAATGTGGTGGACCGTTTCTGAAATCTTTGTCTTGAGGCTCTTCTGGTAGGCGCGGAAAAGCTGCCAGATGTTTGCGTCGGCGAGCGTGTCGTCTTCGTTCTGCGTTTTTTCGAGCCTGCCGCGGCTATAGGTGCCGAAGTTCTCTCCCTCCATTTCCTGGAGGCCTCCCGCGACCTGCTTGTAGCGCTGGTATTCCAGCATCTCCTGCATCAGCTTTTCGCGGTCTTCGTTGTATTCTTCTATAAGTTCGGGGTCGCGTTCTTCGGCCGGGAGCAGTTCCTGCACCTTGAGGGCCATCAGGCGGCTAGCCATGTACAAGAAGTCGCCCGCTTTCGAGAGGTCGGCAACGCCAATCTTGTTGACCCAAGCCAAAAAGTCATCGGCGATTTCGGCGATAGGAATCTGGTCCAGCGACATTTCTTTCTTCTGGACCAGGTACACGAGCAAGTCCATCGGCCCGTTGAACGACCCGATGTTGACTTCGTAATCTTCCTGTTCTTCGATATCTACCATTTACTAGAAATGTAGTTTTTCTCTTTCGTCAAATTACTCTACTGTCACGCTCTTGGCAAGGTTTCTCGGCTGGTCCACGTCGTTGCCGCGCAGTACGGCGATGTGGTAGGCGAGCAGCTGCAGCGGGACGCAGGTGATAATCGGCATGAGCATCGGGAGCGTCTGCGGCACCTTGATGATGTGGTCGGCGATTTCGTCGAGCGGGTGGCAGTCATCGGTAGTGATGGCGATGACGCGCCCGCCGCGGGCCTTGATTTCGCGGACGTTGCTGATGACTTTGTCAAAGAGAACGTCTTTGGGGGCCACCACCACGACGGGCATGTTCTCGTCGATGAGCGCGATGGGCCCGTGCTTCATTTCGGCGGCGGGGTAGCCCTCGGCATGGATGTAGCTAATTTCCTTGAGCTTGAGGGCGCCTTCCATGGCCACGGGGTAGTTGAAGTGGCGGCCCAGGTACAGGAAGTTGCCTGCCTTGGAGTACTGCCTTGCAATGTCGGCGATGGCGTCGGACAGCTTGAGAGTCTGCTCGACGAGGCCCGGGAGCTCGAGCATGGACTTTGCGATGCTTGTTCCGGCTTCGATGGAAAGTCTGCGCTGGCGGCCGAGGAGCAGGGCAATCATGGCGAGGACGGTCACCTGCGAGGTAAAGGCCTTGGTGCTCGCGACGCCGATTTCGGGACCGGCGTGCAGGTAGACACCGCCGTCGCTTGTGCGGGCGATGGTCGAGCCTACGCCGTTACAGATGGCGAGCGCGGTGGCGCCCTTCTGCTGGGCTTCCTTGAGTGCCGCGAGCGTGTCGGCGGTTTCGCCGGACTGGCTGATGGCGAGCACGAGCGTACCCGGCTTGATAATGGGGTTGCGGTAGCGGAACTCCGAGGCGTATTCGACTTCGACGGGGACTCCCGCCAGTTCCTCGATCATGTATTCGCCGACCATGCCCGCGTAGTAGCTGGTGCCGCACGCGGTGATGATGATACGGTTGATGTTCCTCAGTTCCTTGATGTTCGTGTCGAGGCCGGCAAGCTTGGAATTGCCCTCGGGTACGAGCAGGCGGCCGCGCATGGTATTGCGGAGCACTTCGGGCTGCTCGAAAATTTCCTTGAGCATGAAGTGTGGGAATCCGCCCTTGGCCACGGCGTCGGCGTCGAATTCAACGTCCTTGACTTCGCGCTGGACCTCGTTCCTGTTCATGTTCACAATGGAATAACGCCCGCCCTTAATCTGGACGACGTCGTTGTCGTCGAGGTAGACAACCTTTTGCGTGTGGTTGATGATGGCCGAAACGTCACTCGCGAGGTAGAAATCCCCGTCGTTCCCGATGCCCAGGATGAGCGGGGAACCGCGGCGGGCGCCAATGAGGGTGTCCGGCTGTTCGCTGCAGATAATGCCGAGGCCGAAGGTTCCTTCGATTTGGGCGAGCGCCTTGAGGACGGCGGCCTTCATGTCGCCGGTATAGAACCTCGCGATGAGGTGGGCGACGACTTCGGTATCGGTGTCGGACTTGAACTGGACGCCTTCGCTGATGAGCTTGGCCTTCAGGGAGGCGTAGTTTTCGATAATGCCGTTGTGGACGATGGAGAACTTCCCGTCAAAGCTCATGTGGGGGTGGGCGTTGGCTTCGGTGGGGGCGCCGTGGGTTGCCCAGCGGGTATGCGCGATGCCTACATGTCCCTTGATGGCCGAGCCCGACAATTTGTCTTCAAGCGCCTTGATTTTGCCCGAAGCACGAACAACGTTTATCTTGCCGTCGTCAATCAGGGCAACGCCCGAACTGTCGTAACCGCGGTATTCCAGCTTTTTCAGGCCATCGATAAGGATGGGAAGGGCTTCGTTCTGACCGATGTAGGCAACTATTCCGCACATAAAAAAGTCCTTTTTACAAATTACACGCAAAATATACGAAAACTTTATGTAAAAAAAGGTTTTGTGTGACCGAAATCACTTTTGATTTGCTATTTTAATGAACGACAAACTCATGTTAAAAAGAGGAATCTCTATGAAGTCTAAAATGATTGTTGCTGCAGGCGCTTTTGCCCTGCTTTTGACCGGTTGTGACCAGTTGTGCCAGACCAGTACTGCCAAGAAGGACCTTGTTACCGACAAGGACAAGTACAGCTACGCCCTCGGCGCCCATTTCGGCACCCAGGCCCACTTCCAGCTGGTTACCCGTGATTCTATCGATCTCGACATCGACCTGTTCATCCAGGCCTTCAAGGAACGCTACAACGAAGATTCCGCCGCGTACCTGATGAACGACTCTACCATCTTTGAAACCCTCCAGAAGCTTTCTCAGGACCGTCAGGCCGAAAAGGTCAAGAAGGATAGCATCGCTGCCGAAGCCAACAAGGCTGCCGGCGAAGCCTTCCTCGCTTCCAACAAGACTGCCGAAGGCGTTGTCACCACTGAAAGTGGCCTCCAGTACAAGGTGATTACCGAAGGTACCGGTGCTACTCCGGGTGATTCCGACATCGTCAAGGTCCACTACACTGGTACGCTCCTCGACGGCACCAAGTTCGACAGCTCCATTGACCGTGGCCAGCCGCTCGAATTCCCGATTAACGCTGTGATTCCGGGCTGGACCGAAATGCTCAAGCTCATGAAGGTCGGTGGCAAGGTGACCGCTTGGATCCCGAGCGACCTCGCTTACGGTCCGCACGGCCGTGGCCCGCAGATTCCGGGTAACAGCCTCCTCGTTTTCGAAATGGAATTGATTGATACGCACGCTGCCAACGCCCCGGCCGCCGAACCTGCCAAGGAAGAAGCCAAGCCGGCCAAGGCTGCCCCGAAGGCCGAAGCTAAGGCTGCCAAGGCTGCTCCTGCTGCTAAGGCCGAAGCCAAGCCGGCTGCCGCACCCGCTGCCGCTAAGGCTGAAGCTCCGAAGGCCGAAGCTAAGCCCGCTGCCGCTGCTGCCGCTCCGAAGGCCGAAGCCAAGCCTGCTGCCGCCCCGGCTGCTGCACCTGCTGCTGCTCCGAAGGCCGAAGCCAAGCCCGCTGCTGCCGCTCCTGCTGCTGCCCCGGCTGCCGCTCCTGCTGCCGCTCCTGCCGCTGCCCCGGCCGCCGCAAAATAGTGCGTACGGTTATACCGGTTTGAAGAATGTCCTGCGCCCTGCGCGGGACGTTCTTTTTTTTATTTCTTTTTTTCCGCGACGCGGTTTAAAATATATCTTTGGGGAGAAATTCCCCGGAACTCTCTTTTATGCCAAGATTATTAGCTGTCGCTCTCTTTTCCGTATTGTTTCTTGCCGCCTGTAACGAGCAAAAAAAGATTGAATCCCTGCAGCACGAGTCTGCCGTCCTTGAATCCCGTGTCGATTCGCTGAAGGCGGAAATCAAGAAGGCCGAAGACATTGCGAAGAATTCCCGCATCATCCTCGATACGGTCCGGGCGGGCGAGGGACCGTTCCATCTGTTCCAGCGTCTTGATTCGTTGAGGTGGGTTGGCGTAGAAACCAGGGACAAGAATTTTGCCAACGACCTGGGCAAGGTCTATGCAGCCATGCAAGACAGCGTGGAATTCAAGCTCCGCGTAGGTGAAAAGTTTTATATATCGGTCGATGCGAACGGCCACGTGCAGCGCTTCCGCTATGCGCCGAACGTCGTCACGTCGCACGTGGTCGTGAATTCGGATACCGGTTATTCCTACATGCTTATCGAGAAACCTGTCGTAAAGAAGCAGTCCGTTTACGAGGGTGCGCTCGAAGAGGGGAGTACCTTGAACGGCATCCTCTTCAAGGTCGGCATTCCTGCCCGGATGGTGGGCGTCGTGAGCGGCGTGCTCCAGTGCAAGGTCGCATTCCCCTTGGCTCGCCCCGGAGACCGTTTCCGTGTGCTTCTGGAGGATTCCTACTACCAGGATTCCATCTGGGTCAGCGGCAAGGTCATCTATGCCGAATTCGACGGCCGTATCGTTGGCCATCACGAAGCCTTCCGCTACGAAGACGAAGACCCGAGAAGTTCGTACAACGCCCACTATACGGAAGCCGGTGACGCCCTGATCTTTGACGGTCTGCGTTACCCGCTGGAACATTTGCGTATCACGAGTTCGTTCGGTTCGCGCATCCACCCGATTACGGGCCAGCGCAAGGTGCATTACGGCGTGGACTACGGTGCCCCGACGGGTACGGTCGTGCATGCCGTTGCCGAGGGGCAGGTGACGGTTTCCGGCTACGACGAATACAGCGGCAACAAGATTGCCATCAAGCACAGGGACAATTCCGTGAGCTGGTACATGCACTTGCAGACAAGGGGCGTGTCCGTTGGCTCCAAGGTGTCGCCGGGCCAGGCTATTGGACGTGTGGGCTCTACGGGCCGCAGCACCGGGCCGCACCTGCACTTTGGATTTAAAAATGCCCAGGGCGCCTGGATAAATCCCCTGAGCAAGACGATGATTGCGACACCCAAGCTGGCGGGTGCACGACTTGCCCGCTTGAAAGACCAGGTGGTGGAAATTCGCAAGCAGATCGAACTTACGCTCGCGTCGCCCGCTGTGAAGGCGAACGACACCACCGACGTGATGGTGCGCGTGCGGCGCTTGGACTAGTGTCGCGACTCTTGAACTAGCGCGGCAACTTCTTGAGAATCTTGTAACGGCCGAGGTCCTTGGACTTGGGAATGGTCTTGGCTATACCACGGCCGGCATCCTTCTTTAGGGCATCATAGAACCAGGGGCGGATTTCCGTGCCGTAACCTGCGGTGCGCACTCTCGAGCCTTCCTTCGCGATGGCGAGTGCCGAATCAAGCTGTGCGTCGGGGTCGGAAACCGGGACGTCCGGCGCGATTCCGCGCAAGTGGTAGGTTTGCTTGTTCAAGTCGTAGGAAATACCTACGGTAATCAAGGCTGCACCTTTCAGGTATGTGGGGGAAATTCCGTAACCGACTCCCTTGCCGTAGGTGGTTGTGCCAACGAGAGGGCTGTGCCTGTTGGCGAGAACGCCAGCGAGCGTGTATTCGGAACAGCTGCCGGAACTCGAGTCCGCCATGAATACGAGGTAACGGTTCCTTGCGAGGCCATCCCACATGGCGCGGACGGTGTCGCTGTATATGACTTGATGATCCTCGATGTTGTCGGGATTGTTGACGTCGTAAGGCCTGTATTCAACGGCGATGATGTTCCCCATGGAAAGCATCTCGGTGGAAATGTCGATGCACTGGCTTTCACTGCCGCCGGGATTGCCGCGCAGGTCGATGATGGTCGCCTTAGTGTTCTTGGTCGCGTTCAGTGCCTGCACGAATTCTCCGTAGGTGCCTTCGTCGCTGGGCGTGTTCGTGTCCGCGAATTCGTAAATGCGGATGACGGCGATGGAGTCTATTACCTTGTATGTAACCGACGGGGCGAGGTACTCCCTGATTTTAAGGGTTTCGTTGATTTCGACATCGTCGCCGGATTGGTTGCGCTTGATGGTTATGGACACTCTGTCGCCGAGGACCCCTTCGGCCAGGTCATAGAAGTCGTCTTCGTTGTGGACGGCTTGATCACGTATAGAAACGATGGTGTCTTCTACTTGGAGATCCGCTGCTTCGGCTGCGGAACCCAGGAATACTTGGGCGATGACGATGACATCGGATGTGTCGGATTTATGGACCGTCTTTACGTTTACGCCGATATCGGAAATGGTGTCGCGCGCTTGAAATTCTTGCATGTACTCGTCGTATGTCATGTACATCGGCGGAATGTAGCCGGTGAATCCGTCCTTAAGCGTCTTGAACATGTAGTAGGTATCGAGAATCCTTCCCGGGACGGGTTCTGTAGGATTGTAAATCAAGGAGCCTTGGCCGAGATAGGTCCTGCGCCTTTGTAGCCGTTCGTACCACGGGGAACCTTCGGGTACCAGCGAGTCGCTGTGGGCGAACAGGTAGTACAGGTCCAGCATCTCGTAGCAGTATTCGAATTCTTTCTCGTTTTCGGTCAGGGCGTTCCAAGAAGCGTTGAACTGGGCGTCCGATGTTATCAGGTCGAAATCCGCCAGGTCGACGACGCTCACGTCACCGAGAAGGTTGATTTCCTCGTCGCTGCCGCTAACGGTGCAGGCTCCGAGGAACGCAAGCGAGCCGACGGTGATTCCCTGTAGGAAAATTTTGAACAAGTTCATTTATCCTCCTTTATAAATCTGTTTCTTGCAGTATCGCCCCGCCAATGTCAAACGGCGAAACGGCCCTGTTGACCGGGCGTACATCTTCGCCTACCGCAGCCTTCTTGGATGCGGACTTGGACGATGATGTGCCAAAATGTTTCTCGATGGCTTCGACAGCGCAGGATGCTGCTGTTGTGCCGCCGCAGTCGTAATCGGGGACGAGTCCCTTGTGGTGGTACGAGTTGCCCTTGGGCGTCAGGAATTCGAGGTTGGTGATAATGGCGAGTCCGCCTGCGGCGGTGTTCCAGTTCGTCTGGCCAATGCCCTTGCCGTAGGTGGTGGTGCCCGCGAGTGGAATGTCCACGTTCTCGATTACCGCCGCAGTAAAGATTTCGGCACAGCTTGCGCTGTGGTTGTCCGCGAGGATGATGAACTTCCCGTTCTCGCCGGGGTCTCCCTTTTGGGCGTCCACCTTCTTGTTCATGTATATGGGCTTCCCGTCGGGGTCAAAGGCGCGCCATGTGCGGGAGGAGAGCGTCCCCGTTTCTACAAAGAGGTCTGCCATCGGTATGCACTGGTCTACGTGGCCGCCCGGGTTTCCGCGGAGGTCGAGAACGCGCGGTTCCTTGATGTTCTGCGTGGAATCCAGGTACGAGCGCAGTTCGCCGTAGGTGCCGTTTTTGATGTCGGCAGTGTTCTTCTTGAACCCGGTGATGGTGATGAAGATGGTCCCGTAGAGAGTGTCCACGAATATCGTCGGGGCGTACACGGTCTCCTTGGTGAGGCTGAATTTGAGCTCGCCGGAATCGAGGGCCAACGTGATGTCGATCGTGACCGAGGTGTCGAGAACGCCCATGTAGGTGGCGTAGGCGGTTGGGCCAGAAAGCTCGATCCCGTTGACGGTACGGATGTTCGCGTAACGCGGAACTCCCGCCCTGCCGGCCGGACCGTTGGGGTAGACTCGGTAAATGAAAATCGGGTATTCCGCATTCTCGTTGATGATGTAGGTCATGCCCACGTCGCCCGGGACCATGCTCGTGTTGATGGCGGTCTGGGCGGCTTCGCTCTTGGTCGGTTCCACGTAGCGGGTGTAGGGGTCCTTGAGGGCGCGGTAAAGTTGCTGTGCGGAATCCCCGGTTTCCGGGAGGTTGTCGAGTTCGTCCTCGAAGAGGTAGGTGCGCTGCAGGAGCCAGCGGTTGTATTCGAATTCTGTCGGCTTGGGCGTGCTCTCTACCGGTGTCAGGTAATCACTGCACGCAGCGAAAAAGGCGACGGCGCATAGGGATTTAAAGATTCTTACCAAAGAATTCATTCTCCGTATCCTCCTTAAATCTCTTTCGTCTAAAATTACTGATCTATCTTCAGTCCCTTCTTGTCGAGCAGCAGGCGGGGAACGCCTTCTTCCATGGGGTTCTCGATGATGGAGATAGTCTGGAGGCTGTCGCAGTCGGCCAGGGCTTCGGGGAGGGTCGCGAGCTGGTTCGCGTCGAGCACGAGTTCGCGGAGCTTGCCGAGCTTGCCGAATTCCGCGGGGATGGCGCTCAGCTGGTTGCCCGAAATCATCAGGATTTCCAGGTTGCCCAGGTGACCGAGGGCGCTCGGGATGCTCGTGAGTTCGTTGTTGTCGAGGTAGAGCTTCACGAGGCTTTCCATGTCGCCGATGGAGGCGGGAATGTCGGTAAGCATGTTGTCGTGCAGGCTGAGCTTCACGACCTTCTTCCAGTTGCCGATTTCTTCGGGCAAGTCCATAAGCTGATTCTTGGCGATGTTCACCGTATGGAGGTTCGTGAGCTTGCCGATGGTACTCGGCAGTTCGGAAAGGCTGTTGTAGCCCAGGTACAGGTGCTCGAGCTTCGTGAGGTTGCCGATGGAGTCGGGGAGTTCCATGAGGTCGTTCTCGCTCACCGAGAGGCTCTTGAGGTTCTTGAGCTGTCCCAGTTCGTCCGGAAGCTCCACGAGCTTGTTGCGGTCGAGGTTCAGTTCTTCGAGAGACTCTATGTCAAAGAGTTCCTTGGGCAAGATACGGAGGTCTTGCTGGGAAAGGTCCAGGGAAGTGGCCTTCTCGGCCTTGGCTTTTGCAATAACATCCATCAGATTCATAGGGCGTCTCCTCGGGTTCTTACTTCATAAATCATAACATTTTAAATCATAGCATTTTTAACGTGGCTCGTATGGGGTGGAACAAAAAAAAACAGCTATTTGTTCTCTAGGCACCCCATTGACAAAACGGTTCGGATTTGGTTGTACTGCAAATATGATTTTTTTTGAATTTTTATTTAAAATTGCCTAATTCTGCATAAATCAGCAATATTTGTATTGTAATATTGTTTGCTTTCCGTAGAAAAAAGAGGTAGTTTATAGGCATGAAACAGATTACTGAATACACGGATTACCGTCATTACATATTGGACTATTACACCGAGCGCAAAATGAAGGGTGCGTTCACGTGGAGGGAGTTTGCCCGTAATGCGGGCTTCTCTTCGCCGGTGTACTTGAAGCAGGTGAGTGACGGCCAGTTCAACTTGAGCGCGGAGGCGGTCGAGCGCGTGGCCGCCGCCATGGGCCTTACGGGGCTCGAGCTGCTCTACTTTCGCGCCATGGTCAAGTTCAACCACGCGCCCGATGACCGCAACAAAAAGCGGTATTTCGAGGAGATGCTCTCGATTGCGGGCGATGGCAAGGTGAAGGTTTTGGAGGGAGACGCCTTCAAGTTCTTTAGCAGCTGGAAAAACCAGGTGATCAGGGAACTGGCTTACGCCATGCCAGGCGCGAAGCCCCTGGAACTCGCCCATGCTTGTCGACCCAAGATTACGGCAGCCGAAGTTTCCGAAACACTGAAGTTCCTTACCCAGGTGGGGTTACTGCGCAAGGACGAAAACGGAAACTACAGCGTGGTCGACAAGGCCGTGACGACGGGACCCATGGAGGTCACGCCCGTCGCGGTTCGCGGCCTTCATCGCGAAATGGGCGAGTTCGCGCTCGAGGCCATCGAGGGGGTCCCCCTTTCGGAACGTCATTTTTCGGGCCTTACGCTGGGCGTTACCCAGGAGGCCTACCAGAAGATTGTAGAAGAAATTGCCGCCTTCCGCAAAAGGGTGGTGGCCATCGCCACCGCCCAGAGCGAGACGGATCAAGTGTACCGCTTGAACTTGCAGTTCTTCCCCATGACAAAAATCACAAAGAAAAATTCAAAACAATAGGCTAGGAGCAGTATCATGAAAAAGTTTAGCATTTATACAACGGCAGCGCTCATGGCGCTTGCATCGAATTTCGCAGGCTGTTCCTCGGACGGTGACGGTTCCGTTGCCGGCAACAGCTCCGAAGAAACGGGAATCATCGCCTTGGAAAATATTTCCATTGCAGGCGTGGCCCGTGTTGGCTTGATCTTGGAAGATGACCAAGAATCTGATTCTGTACAGCGGGAAGAACCGTTGATTACGATATTCAATAATTTTGACAAGGGTTCGGTGGTGACCCTCCATGAACTGGATTGCAAAACGTTCAACGAAACTGGACGAGATTATGGGGGTAATGTCTATGACGACGAAGGCGCCTACAAGGTCGATAGTATTACGATTACGTGCCCGTATGTTTTGGTTGAGGTTTCTGGAAAACTCAATAAAGGCTATTACGATGATGGTCGCACGGCTTCTCTCCGGGCCTTGGTGGACTTACAAACTTCTAAGGAGGTGAATGTCAACGTATTGACTGGCCTTGCTGTTGAGGGTATTTTGAAAAATGTCAAGGCGGGTTCTAGTTTCGCCAACGCAAAAAAGAATGCGGAACAGGCCGTGCTCAAAACCTTTGGAATCTACGATGGCCTTGCGAGTTTTGATTCCATGGACATTTCGGGTAATACTAGGTCGGACGGCGCCTTGTATGCCGTAAGTTACCTGCTGCGGAACTTCTTGTATTATACGCAGAATGTGGTGTACTTGTCCCAAAACATTGCTAGCGGGGAGGAATGGCTAGATGATTCGCGCATGTTGCAATTTGACCTGCAGGGCGGTACTTACAACAAGTCGACCATAGGTAAGGGAGATTTGGCTGACATGGCGATTCGGGCTCGAATGTACAGGTGGCCGAACGAATGGGTGGCAAAGTACTTGCAGAACTATGTTTTGGTGGGATTTGATTTGGATCGGTGTCAGGAATCCAACCAAGGTACTGAAGTCGCCTTGAAGGAATATTACGTGGCACGCTGTGACTCGGGGCTATGGCTCGTGAAGGCGAATTACAGCAACTATGACTTTGGTTTGAGCTACACTACAGGTACCATGGTGGATTCGAGAGACAATCACGAATACAAGACGGTCACCTATGATGTGGACGGAGTTGTACAAACCTGGATGGCAGAAAATCTGAATTATGCCGGTGTTGATAGTTTGCTGTGCCCCGGTGGAGAGAACGCTAATTGCGATACCTATGGGCCTCTTTACCCGTTGAATGTGGCTATGGGAATCTCCAATACGCAGAAGTTCCCGTTGGGTATTATAAGGTTCGGCTCTATGGAAAACTGCCTTGATGAGATGAAGGATGGTGCAGATTCCAGCGAATGGCGCGCCCATTGTGAGAAATATTTCGATGGAACGTATCTGGTTGTTGGCGGGACCTATAATAGGGGCGAGTACGCTTATGGAAATCTCAATCGTTGCGTGACCGATATGGAAGACAGTGTTTCAACCGAGGATGCAGAGGATTACTGCGGTGTTTTGTTTGGCGAATTACGAGATTTCGGATGGTTTAAGGCTGAGGAAGGAGGCTACGCCATGTTTTATGCCGCCGACGAGGATAGCGTTTACCACCTGCAGCCCCAGGGCATTTGCCCTGAAGGTTGGAGACTCCCAACGGATCAGGATTTCAAAGCTCTTGAAAAGTGGGTTGGGAAAAGCCGATTTGGCGTGGTCATGAAATCGACGACATGGCCCGAAGCATGGGTAGGAGGGCGCCTTATGTTGGAAGGGGCCGATGCCGTTGGGTTCAATGCGCTTCCGGCGGGCTATGCCGGGGAGGACATTTGTCAGTTTGAAGAATGTAATTTAGGTAAGGGGGCGACTTTTGCTCTTCAGGGAGGCTCATTCTATGTAATTAGCTCTGATTATGCGGCAGGATACGCGCGTATAGGCAACATTGCAGTTTCCGTCCGCTGCATCAAGGATTCTGCCGAAGCTCGCGAATAAAGCCCCAAAAAGAGCGCCATACGCCGATTGCCCAAAATGTACGGATGAGCCCTTGTGTAAACAAGCCCGTCATCCGTACAGGAGGGCTTTTTTTATAAAATTTATACAGATGTGCACTAAAACATCCATGTAAGTAGTAGTTTTTGCAAAAGATTTGTTATTTTTGTACTCAAAATCGTGTTTTGAAACTATTTTTAGGGAGCGAAATTCTGCATTGACACTTCATATAACAAAAATATATGATGTGACAATAGTATAATAACTGAGGAAAAAATGGAACTTACAAAATCGCAGGAACGCCGCTTGGCATTTGTTGCTAGCCTCTTGAGCTTGAACCCCAACGACCCCAACGATCGAATAAAGGCCCTCCGGCACCTGAACCTGGATGAAAACGGATGTTTTCATGGATTCCAGTACTCTCAGGGGTTCATGGAATTCTTCATTTTCCTTGACGAAGATACTCCGCTTGAAAGAGTCGTCGCGCACCTGAATGCCGACCTCAAGCTCTTGCAGATTGCGGTGTTCCGCACGAGCGATCCGACCAACCCGTTCTTCCTCTCTCTGCGCGAAGAGGCTGACCCGTGGGCGGTCAACAAGATTTCGGACGATGCTGACGAAGAAGAAGATGCCGATACCCCGGCCAGCCGCCCGTACATGGAAACGCTCCAGATTACCGTTTTGCGTACCAAGTCCAGCCGCGACGTTACCGACTCCGAACTGGAACGCACCCTCAAGGATATGCGCCGCAAGCTCTCCATCTGGAAGAACGAAGTCAAGGCGAAGCTCGAAATTGTCGCCGAACACGACGACCTCACCAAGGACCTGCGCAGCGCCGACGACAAGCTTGAAATTGTGATGAACTCCGAGCCGCTGCACCTCACCAGCGACCACGGCGAACTCTTCCTCGGTTTCTGCCCGATTCGCACGATTTTCGATTACCACGTAGCCCTCGGTAAGCGCCTCAAGACGAAGCACAACATGGCCATCGTCTCTAGCAACATCCGTACCTACCTCGGTAACCTCACTCATACCAACGCGGCCCTCATCGATGCCTTCCAGACCATGGAACGCAACGACGACGAGAACGTGAACCTCGACGACTTCCCGTTCCTGCACAACGGTATGACCCTCACGGGCGATGACCTGCGCGCCAAGGAACGTGACGGCAAGAAGGTGCTCGTGATTGAACGCCCGAAGATCATCAACGGCGCCCAGTCCCTCTTCACCTACGAACAGTACGCCAAGAAGAGCAAGAAGCCGGTGAACCCGATGGTGCTCGTGAAGGTCGTGGTGCCGTACCCCGGTGCCGACAACTTCCTGAACCAGGTGACCATGGCCAACAACCGCCAGAACCCGGTGTTCAGCTACCACCTGCGCGCCGCCGACGACCTGCAGTTCTTCATTTGGCAGCGTTACCAGGAAGAAGGCTTCACCTACGTTTACAAGGATGGTGTGCGCCTCAAGGCACGTACCCGTAAGCTCGAAGTGCGTATGCGCCCCGAACTTGCCAAGACCCTCTTCATGATGGACGGCAAGCTCAGCGAATGCCGCTCCAGCGACTGCATCTTCGACAAGGAAACGTTGTACCAGCGCTGCTTCGGCGCCTTCGTGCGTGTTTCCCCGGACAAGGAAAAGGATTTTGTCCGCAAGACCATCGCCTTCACCAAGGCTTGGCAGCTCCTTAGCCGCCTGCCCATCAAGATCCGCAAGGTTGTCCCGGGCCAGGGTGTTTCTATCGAAGCCAACGACGATAACCCGCTGACCAAGATTACGTTCAACGGCCGTCTCGAAGACAAGTTCATCTTCCGCAGCGCCGTGAAGGACCTGGTCGTGGCTCTCGCCCTCAAGCACTGGCTCGTCTTCGGCGATCCGATCCAGGACTTCGAATGGCTTGTCGAGAACGAACTCAATTTCAACGATTCCATCCTCAGGTACGCTTCCAAGATTTACACCGAAGACCTGAAGGGAATCCTGATAAACGAATTCAAGGACAATCCGGCCTACTACGACACCATCACGACGATCGACAAGGATTCTGGCGAGTCCGTGGAACGTCGCTTGTGGAAGGGCTTCAGCAACACAGCCACCTACGACAAGATGATGGATCTTCTGGTCAAGAAGAACCGCACTTGGGAAAAGTGCCGCGGCGGCATCGAGCTGTTCCTCTAGTCGTTCGCTGTTAGTCATTAGGTAAATCCCCGGCTTGGCCGGGGATTTCCTTTTTTAGGCGTGCCGGAAGGATTTTGGGGCGTGTTTTTCCCTCCCTTGTCGCATATTTTTCTAATTTATCGCAAAATTCACCTTATTTACTGAATTTGGCGCTGTCGAATTCTGTATTTTGTGTCTGTTGCTTTTTAGAAGGTTCTTACATAGGACCCCTTTGGGTTTTTTAGCTCTGAGTCTCTTGGCTCCGGGCTTTGCCTTGTCGCAGGAGGATTCCTCCGGGGACCGTGTTTCTGCATCTGCACAGGAGTCGGAACAGCCCGCGGACCCGGCCGAGACAGAATGGCAGCCCACGTACCAGTACATGGCCCTGCCGCCTTCCGCGACGCCCTTGAACAGCCTGCTTCCGTTTGGCGGTATCGGCGCTTCGCCCAGCCTGATGAAGACGAACAAGGGCCAGGTGTTCAGCCACGACATCAACATTGCGACGCGTGAACTCGACGTGAGCGAGAAGCACGTGAACGGGGTCTCCCGCGATACGACGACTCTTTGGACGGCGCACTACCCGGAACTCACGGACTACGTGTCCGACATGTACGACGTGGGCCGCAAGAACCTCTGGCTTAACGGACTCGTGGGCCAGAAGGACGACGGCTACGAGGCGCCCGAGACGGGCTCCATGTTCGATATCACGATTCCCGTGACGATGCCCGCCTGGATGCGCGACTTTGGCCTCGACAAGCCCAAGCTGATGCTCCAGGGTACCATGGACATTAGACTCAAGGGTTACGGCGAGAAGGACGACGCCGAGGGCAGTACCAAAACTAGCCTGTGGCCCTCACCGACGCTTACCTACGACCCGAGCTTTATGGTGAAGGGTAAGATTGGCCCCTACATCACGGTCGAGATCAACAACGTGGAAAGCGGCCTCGGCGTGCAGAACCAGGTGCGCGTGGTTTACGAGGAATCGTACAAGGACGAATTCGAAGACTACATATTGCAGCGCGTTGAAGCCGGTACCACGTCGCTTTCCCTTACGGGTACGGAACTCACGGGTTATTCCGAGAATCATCAGGGCCTGTTCGGTATCAAGGCCGAATGGAAACTTGGCGACTGGCGCCTGACGACGATTGCCTCGCAAGACGGTGGAAGCCAGGAAGAGTACACCATCAATGCGAGCGAGACGACCACGGAATTCCAGGTGCTCGACAAACAGTTTATCGCATACCGCTACTACTTCTTGAACCACGAGTCGAGGAATGCCTACATCAATGCGGCCATCGCGGGCCGTACCACGTCGAGCTACCCGGCAACCAACCTCAAGCTTTACAAGAGAAGCGCGATGAACGTGTCGAAGGACGTGCTCGACAACATCACTGTCGTGTACGTCACTCCGTCCGGAAAGACTATCGAGAAGGTGGTGGAACGCATGGTGGAAGTGCCTTCGTCGGACTTCACCTACGATTCCAAGACGGGTATCCTCAAGGTGAACGGCGTGAACCGCAATACGCTGTTGGCCGCGAGCTGGTCGGGCGATGGCACGGGCCGTACCGGGACTACCGTACGTGACGGTGCGAAGGTCGTCCTTATCCAGTGGGACGCGAACCTCACCGAGCTTACCGACATCGACAAGTTGATGCTCCGTAACGTTTACTCCATCGGTATTTCGGAAGGCAGCAGCAGCGGGTTCGTGCTGCGCATGAAAAACAAGTCCGGTGTCACGGGTTCCTTCCTCAAGACTCTCGGCCTCGCCGATTCCACGACGGGAAGTCCGCTCGTGAACGACGCTACGATTTTCAAGAAGGACGCGAGCGGTAACTACACGGGTGAAATGTGGCTGCCCTGTAAACCGCTTTCGGAGTATTCCGGCTCCAACACCACGGAACGCGCCCGCAAGAACTGTCTTGAACCGTTCAGGCTCCTTGATTCCACGAACGCGATGTCGCAGCTTTACGACTTGCCCGTGTACAACCTGAACCGCTATACGAGTCGTTTCCATTTCGAGTCGGTGGGCAAGCGCCGCAATTCCACGATCAGCGTGCGTGACCCGAACACAAGTCACTCGGTGAGTGCCGGTTCTTGTATGGATATTTCTCCCGGCACCGAAAAGCTTACCGCCGGTTCTACCGTGCTTACCCGCGGCGTTGACTACGAAGTGAACTACGAACTCGGGCAGATTGAACTTTTGAGCGAACGCGCGCTCGACCCGAACAAGGAAATCAAGGTTACCTTCGAATGTGAACCGCTCTTTGAAATCAACAACAAGCTTTTGTTGGGCGCCCGTGCAGAACTTCCGCTGAACCGCTACGGATTCGGTGACGGTTCCGTGTTCGGTGTGACTGCCCTGTACAAGAGCCAGAGCACCACGGCCGAGACTCCGACGCTCGGTAACGAACCGTTCAACAGCATCTTGTGGGGCATGAACCTCCGCTTGCAAGACACCGTGTCGGCACTGACGGACTTGGTGAACATGATTCCGGGCATCAACACGACCGCTTCGTCGGGATGGAAGTTCGAAGCCGAATTCGCTGCGAGCCGCCATAATGCGAACACGAGCGACGGTGGCGAAGCGCTTGTCGAAGACTTTGAAGCCTCGATGAACGGCCTTGTCTACCCGCTCTCCAGGCTCTCCTGGTACCATGCGTCTCCTCCGGGCGGCGTGGCCGGCGACCCGGGCACCTACATCGAAGATTTGGATTACCGCCACAAGGGCGAGTTCATTTGGCACAGCAACAGCACGGAACTCTACAAGTACATCTACCCGAACGTGGGTAACTCCGACGTGGACAACCAGCACCTGACCGTGCTCAAGATGACTCTCCGTGCGAATGACAACCTCATGGGCAAATCCTGGGGCGGTATCATGCGCCCGAACAGCAACTACTACCATGACCTGAGCCACATGAAGTACGTGGAAGTTGTCGCCCGCGGTAATGTGGGTTCCATCTTTATCGACCTCGGTTTGGTGAGCGAAGATATTTCCATCAACGGTGCTGGCCCGAACGGCATATACGACGGCGAAAACGACTTGGGCTCCACGACGGCGCTGCACGACAAGGGCCTCGACGGCCGCACCGGTTCCGACGAAATCGATACCGTGTGGGATTGCCGCATTGCGGAATGTAGGCCTACGGAAAATTCGACGCGTAGTGCCGACGCCTCCACGACGGATATTGCCCGCGATAACTACGACGACGATCTTGAAGACGAAAGCGACCCGCCGGTGAACATCAACGGTACCGAAAACAACTCCGGCGAACGTACGTACGATACCGAAGATATCAACAAGAACGGCTCTCTCGATACCGACATCAGCTTCGTGCGTTACCGTGTCGACCTTTCCGATACGAGCCGCCTGAATTACGAGGAACTCAGGAATGGATGGCGCAAGTGGCGCATCCCGCTGAACCAGTACGATACCATCGTGTCTTCTACGGGTAGCGATTACCGGACCATCCTTTCCGATGCTCAGTTTACCCGTGTGTGGATTGGCCGCCTCAATCCGGGCGTGTCCGAGGCGAAGGTCCAGATTGTGAGCCTGGGCGTTCTCGGGAATGCCTGGGAAGAGACTACGGTGGCCGACCTGTACGAGACTAGCTCTTCGGAACATTCGCAGATTGCCGAAGTGAACGGCGTGGAATCGACGATTACGGAATCGACGGCTACGCGCGACACGAGCTTTATCAAGGTGTCCACCATCAACAACCGCGAAAATTCCAACAAGTACGTAAAGTCGCCGAACACCAAGACGGAACGCGACACTGAGACAAACGCCCCGCTCAAGGAAACGGCGCTCGTGCTCGATTACCAGAACTTGTCGCCCGGCCAGGAAGTGGGCGTGACGCGCATATTCGAGACCGATACCAAGGACTTCTCCGCGTACAAGTCCATCAAGCTCGAAATCCATTACGAGACCAAGGCCGACAGGGTGCCGGTGCGATTCGCGGTGCAGTTCGGTGAAGGCTCCCTGGAAGGCTCCAACGACTACTACGAATGGAGCTTCCGCCCGACGAACTACAAGTGCACCTCTTCGGAACGCGCTACGGATTGCCACGAGCAGAACTGGCTCGACAACGCGTTTGCGATGGACATCTCCGACTTCTCCGACATGAAGCGCGGACGCCATCCGCCGTTTACCGAGGCCACCGTCAAGGAACTCGGCGGCGACCGCGAGGAACGCCTCAGGCTTGTGGGTAACCCCTCCATCACGAGCGTCGACTGGATGCGCTTTGTGATTATCGCGGACTCCTCTGCCAATCCCAACGACTTGAAGGGTACATTCTGGATTGACGACCTTCGCCTTTCGGACATGGATACCGAGTGGGGCTACGCGGCGCGTACTTCGGCACAGGTGAACTTCGCCGACTTCATTTCGCTTTCCGGTGCCGTGCGTTACCAGGACGGTAACTTCGCTACGCTTTCCACTTCGGGAGGCTCTCCCAAGCCCAAGATGTCCGAGGCCGCCTCGCAGCTCGACTTGGGCGGCGACATCAACATAAGCCTGAACAAGTTCCTGAACGATTCCCTCGGGTTCCACATCCCGATGAACCTCGGTTACAACAGCACCACCAAGCGCCCGTACATGAAGCCTTCCGACGACATGCTCCTTGAAAAGAGCAGCTTCTCGGACATGACTGGCGACATGTTCAAGAACGATTTGGCCGTGACTTCGGACAAGAAGGAAAACAAGCTGCGCGATGAGGGCGAATCCAAGGGTTACGAAAGCTACACGCGCACCAAGACCTTCAGCATCAGCTATAGCAAGGACTACAAGGCCGCCGACACCAAGCTTGGCGAAGTGCTTTCGCAGGTGCTCTTGGAACGCCCGGCCATGAGCTATTCCTACACCCAGACCGAAGGCCGCGCCACTACGAGCGCCGACTCCACCTATTCTTACCACACCATCTTGGAGTACAAGCTGGGTACGTTCACGCTGTTCAAGTTCAAGCCGTTCGATGCGCTCGCCAAGAGCGAGAACTCGTTCGTGAAGGCGTTCGCCAAGACGGAATTCGAACCGTGGCCGCAAACGTTCGACTTGACGCTGTTCGACTTCACCTACATCCGTAACGTGAACCAGGACCGCGATCCGGACTTTGTGGAACCGCAGGTGGACAAGGTAGTCACTTACACGGCCGACTTGAACCATCGCCTGAACATGCGCTGGAACATCCTCTCGTTCCTCTCCACGAGCTACGCCTTGAACATCAAGCGTGACATGTTCGGTGGCGGCGACCGCGAGGCGTTCGTGAAAGAGAACTTCTTCAGCCCCGACGATGGCGGCCTGTTTGCAAGCGACGTGATTTTCGATTACGACCATACCGACCGCAAGGTGTACGTGTCGCGCGACAGTTTGGTGATTATTCCGTACGACACCATCCCGAAGGTGGGCGCCGATGGCAAGGAACAGGCCATCGACATGCAGAATCCTGATTCCTATACAATCCTTTACGACAGCACCACGTTCTACAAGGTGGATAGCGTTGGCACTCGTGAATTCGGCCGCGCCTACGGTATCTTGCGCAACGAACGTGCCCGTAGCCAGCAGTTCAAGATTACTTTCAACCCGCGCCTGATTCCGTTCCTGCCGTTCAACACGACGTTCTCCTCCGACTTCACGCAGCAAAAGTCCATTCCCGACGACTTCAGTTTCTACGACGAGACGAGCATCGAGAAGAATTTCTGGACCATTTCGCAGACGAACCGCTTCGAGATTACCCCGACGTTCAAGATTCTTGACCTCGCCAAGTCCTTCGGTACCGAGAACGCCGTTGCTCGCGCCTTCGAGAAGGTCAAGTGGCGTGAAATCCGGTTCGGCTGGAACACGAGCACCAACACCGTCGGTGAAAACTTCACGCTCGCCCAGCTGTACGAAGAACAAAACGTCACTCCGTTCGAATACTACCTGTACGGCCTCGGCCTCGGTAACGGCTACCGCAATCGCGGCTTCTGGAACATTGTTACCGGCGACATGGGCCTCGATCACCGCGACGACTTTGTCGACTTTGCCGAATACCGCAACCGCCATGTAGACACTCTGGTGTACCAGGGCAACTTCCGTCATTCCGTGTCTCGCCAGTTCCAGGTGGGTACGGGAATCACGCTCCCGTTCTGGGATATCGGTGTTACCGGCGACTTGCAGTGGAAGGAAGAATTCTCGCAGTCCCGCGAATACCCGCTGTACATCGACACGACTACGATGTGGCCGCGCATTGGCGTGGGCATCACGGTGCCGAACTTTGCGCAGAGGATTTCGTTCCTCAACAGCTTCAGGAGTGTTAGCGCTGCCCACCGCTTCGACTTTACCAGGACTACGACTGTGCGGCCATTCCAGAGCGCCGAAGACACTTGGACCGACCAGTTGAACTTCAACCCGCTTATCCGCCTGACCTTCCTTACGCAAAAGAACATCCGCATCGAAAACAGCGTGCGCATGAAGATAGAGTCTACGGACCGCAGGCCCAAGGAAGAAGTCATTGGCATCACGAGCTGGCCCGACTCTTCGCGCCACGGCAAGGATACTACGGATTACTTCTGGGATACGCCCTGGATTCACACCTCGCTGTACAACGACTTTGCATTCAACATCGGCGACGACTTTACCATTTCGTACCCGCTCAAGCTCAAGCGCGGTTTCCACTTCTTCAAGTGGTATTTCAAGCTCGAGAACGATCTCGATTTGAAACTTACCGCGGGCTACGACTACAACAAGACTATCCGCAAGGAATACGACCCGGATCCGGGTTACAACATGTGGAACAAGGATAGCGGTACCGACGGCGTGTTCAAGAAATTCGATGTCACCGACGAGCACGGCTACAACTACATAGCCTACGAGCCGGAACTGTCACTTACCGACCGCACGGTGCCCTCGCGCACGCATGAATGGTTCCTACGCCCGAGTGCGGGCTACCAGTTCAACAGGATTGCGTCCATGAGCAGTTACATCGAGTATCGTCAGATTCACGAGAAGCTTGACGACGAAACGCCGCACCTGCGCCAGATACTGCAGTTCGAAATCGCGCTGATGCTGCGGTTCAATTAAAGCGGCTTTGCTGCAATGTGTGATGTGGAATGACCGCTACTTCACAATCCCGACTTCGGAACGTTTTACGAAGCCCTTCACTTTTTCGCCGAGGCGGATTTCCACGAAATTTCCCTGCTCGGAGAGGACTTCGAAGCTTGTGCCTTCGCTGAGAGTGTTGAGCGTCTGTGACCTGTCGCTCGGGGCGCTCACGACGTCGGCGTCCTTTGCGGTGACGACTCCCGTGATGTCGGTTTCGGCAACAAAGACCTTGTAGCCGGCGCTTGCGCCAATAACGCAAAAGATGCACGAAAGCGCAAAGATAACGCCCGTGCATACGTTCTTGGACTTTTCGCCCATCAAGAGCCTGCGTCCAATACCCACGAGGATGATAGCCCAGAAGAGTGCGAGCAGCGTAAAGAGCTGAGCCTTGAGCGAAAGCGCATGGTGCGCCTTGAAGAATGCGGAAAGGATCGGATTTTCTTCTTCGTCCTCGTCAACCTTGTCGCGGGTCATCGCCTGCGCGAACTTGAGGTTGTGCAAGATGTCGTCGTCGCTGGGGTGCAGGCGCAGGGCCTTCTTGTAGTAGAAAATCGAGAATCCGAGGTTCCCGTTCCTAAAGTAGGCGTTGCCCAGGTTGTAGAACAGGTCCGCGTCCTGGAAGCCGTTGTCGGCACAGGTACGCCATTCGTCTATGGCGCGCTCGAAATCGCCGTCGTTGTACGCCTTGGCACCGGCTTCGATACCGGTACAGTTCTCGGCGGCACTTGCCGAACCGAATGCCGTTGCGATTACAAATAAGATAAACAAAACCTTCTTCATATAAGCCTCTAAATTCCTGTCCTACTCGTCATCCTCGCTACGCGAGGATCCATCACTCTCGTACTCACGTTCCACACTGTTTAAACTTTCAGTCCCCCGCAAAGCTTTTCCACATCGGCGAGCATCTGCTTTTGCTCATCGGCGCTCGGGTTCACCGGGGCGAACCGCGCGAAGGCACACTTCTCGAGCCAACTGTCGATGGCTGCAATCGTTTCTTCCTTTACGCCGAGCTTAGCGAGTTCTTCCTTCATCTGCGGGCGGGTCATGCCCTTGAATTCCAGGTTGGTACGGTCGCTCAGGTAGTCGATAAGGCCGTTCTCGAGCGCGGCGTATAGAGCCTTGGCGTCACCCTTCTGCAGAGCCGCGCGGGCGTTCGCAAAGCGGGCCTTGAGCATCTTGTCGGCCTTGCCCTTGCGCTGGAGTGCTGCGTCACTGCCCAGCTTGCGGCGGCGCGTAATGACGACGTTCGCAAGGATGTAGAACGGGATGGCCGCGGCAAAGATAATCCAGAATGCGATGTTCTTGTAGGGGTGCGCGGTTTCGCCCGATTTGCCTACAGCATGGATGTGGCGGATGTCGGAACCGAGCGACTCGATTTCTTGCTTTTGCACGGCGGCAGGGCCTTGCGCGGCGGCATTGGCCGGGGCCTGGAATACCATTTCGGCGCTGGCGTCACCCTTCTCGACTTCTATAGTCCAGGGGCCCGCCGTCGCGGTCTCGTATTTCTTCTTGGCGGGGTTGAACCAGCTGTAGCTTATTTCTGGGATGGTGAACTGTCCCTTCTTTTTGGGGTAGAGGAACACGCGGATTTCTTTGCTGGTAATGACCTTGTTGCCAGCGATCTTCTTCGAGATGTTGTTCTCGGGCGGAACGGAGCGGAAGTCCCCAAAGTCGGGGAGCTTGGGGTCGGTGATGGTGCCCGGCGTTCCGTCGCCCCTGATATTGATGGAAAGCGTGAGCGCTTCGCCCACCTTGAGGTTTGTGCGGTCAAAATCGGCGGTGAACTTGTAGTCGCCCACCATGCCCGAGAAGTTTTCAGGCTTGCCTTCGGTGGGGAGCGGCTTCACGGTAATGTTGATCGTGGGGGAGGTGGCTTCCGTCTCGATGGATTCCTGCTTGATGGTGCGGCTTGAGAACGACATGCCTCCCATCTGCTTCTTTTCTTCGACGACTTTGGGCTCGCCGCGCTTGGTGTACTTGAACTTGAACGGCGGAATCTGCAGGTTGCCGCTCTTGGTGGGGCTGAGCCATGCGAACTTGGCGCTCGCCTGCATCTCGCGGCGGCTGCCTTCGACAGGCTTGAACTCCATGTTGCTCAAGTCGCTGCGGTGCACTATGAAGTCGTTGCCAGTGCTCATGTCGGTGGCCTGGAGGCCGCCCTCGAAATGTTCGTAGGTATGGAACCCGAGCGTCACGTAGAACTGCTCGCCTTCGTAAATCGTCTTCTTGCTCGCGGTAAGGCTTACGGTGAGGGCGTCGTCGGTAAAGGCGCGCTGCACGTTCACGGGAATCTTGCCGCTGATATTCTGGACCTGGCCGTCGATTTCCCAGGTAATCTGGCCCACGTTAAGCTGGCCCGTCTTTTTTGGGGCCCTCATCTTGAAATTGTAGATTCTCGCCTTGTAGCTCCTGCCGCCCCCGTTAAAAAAGGAGTTGAACATGTCTTCCATGCTGGGGCGCATCACCTGGTCGCTACTGTCGAGCCCGAGGAAGGTAAACCCGTTATGGGCCTCTATCTGGGGGACGCCCCTGTTTTCGGGGAGTTCCTGCAGGGGCATCACCAGTTGCAGGCCGAATGTCTGCCCGGCTTCAATGCGCTCCCGGTCCAGTTGGAGGGAGGGGCGGGCTTCAAGGATGGCAACAAAGGATAAACAGGTCAACAGGATTCGTTTCATGCCCCAAAAAATACCAATTTTCGGGGACATATATAATTTTTACCCTTGACGCGTTAGTAAAATTTTGTTAATATTGGCGCGCCGTTCGAAAAAAGGACAAAAACGGGCGACAAAACGCAAAAATAAAGGATAAAAAGGTCAATATGTACTGCATTCTCGCTGCCCTGCTGGTCAAGAGCTTCAAGAAGTACGCCAAGCGCGCCTAATCGCCGCCCGGCCCAAATTTCAAAAAATCTCTCCCAAGTGGTAATCGCCGGTCAAGCTGAACAAGCTGGCCGGTGTTTTTTTAATCAAAGTTCAGATTGCGTCTGTACGGGGTGAAGCCGGCGTTCTTGATGAATTTTTCGGCCTCTTCGATGCTCGTGAGGCCCTGGCTCTGCAGCACGTTTTCTTCGATGACGATGCTGTTGATGTCGTCGGCGCCGCAGTGCAGCCCGAGCTCGCCGAGCGAGAGTCCCATGCCCAGGAGCGAGACTTCGATATGCGGGATGTTGTCGAGGTACAGGCGGGAAAGCGCGAGCAATTTGAGGTATTCGTCACCGCGTACATGCCTGATGGGGAACTTGTCCGTTTGCGGCTGGAACGTCCACACCACAAAGCTCTTGAATCCCTGGGCGATATCCTGCGTGGCACGCACGTAATCCAGGTGCTCGACGATTTCTTCGGGCGTCTCGACGCTGCCGAACACGATGTTCGCGCTGCCGGGGAGTCCCTTCTTGTGGCAGGCGGCGAGCGTGTCGCACCACTGCTGGGCGGGGAGCTTTTTGGGGCTCAGCATTTGGCGCATGCGGTCGGAGAGGATTTCGGCTCCGGCGCCCGGGACGGACGTTAGCCCGGCTTCCTTGAAAATGTCGAGCAGTTCGTCCAAAGTAATCTTGTTGAATTCTGCGATGCGCACGAGTTCAACCGGCGAAAAACCGCGCACCTTTACGCCCAACTCTTGCGTGAGCATTTTGAGCACGTCGGTGTAGTAGCTCAGCGGGATTTCGCGGTTCACTCCGCCCTGCAAAAAAATCTGGTCGGCGCCTTTGGCCTTGGCCTCGAGCGTTTTTTGGCGGATTTCGTCCAAAGTAAGCACGTAGGCTTCGGGGCTATGGGCGGGCCTGCAAAAGCTGCAAAAGCTGCAAGTGACCTCGCATACATTCGTGTAGTTCACAATGCGGAATGCGGTATAGCCCACGCGGTTCCCGGGAAGCAGGCGCCTGCGCACCTTGTCGGCGGCTTCGGCCACTTCGGTCCACGGGGCGTTCTTCAGTATGTCGAGCGCTTCGGCCGGGGTGAGGCGGTTCCCGTCAATCGCTTTTTGCAGTTTTTTGTCCATTCTTGATATAAGATAGGTTTTTTGGCGAAAAATGTAAACGAGGGCGTGGACTTATTGTCCATGACGATTTGAAAAAAGTGTGCGCCATGTCACTCAGGATAAGGTATTTTGTAGGTATCAAAAACGGGATGTTTGGTATGAACAAATTACTAATGACAGGAATGTCGTTTGGCCTGGCTATGGCCATTTCGGCAAGTGCATTCACAATCACGGGCAAGGTTAGCGACGAGGGCGGCAAGGCCGTCCGTAATGCGTCTGTCGCCCTGCTCACCAAGGGACTCCGCACCGAAACCGACGCGACCGGTGCATTTACGCTCCATCAAGACGAACCCGACGAGGGCGGTGCAATAGACGCCCTGGTGCCGCAGAATTCTGCGGTGGGTTACCTCTCCGTGAACGGCGGGGTGCTCTCGTTCTCGCAGGGCACAAGCGCCCCGGTGCAGGTGCAGATTTTCGACATGATGGGTAACCGCCTGCTCAAGCAGACTCTTTACGGCTCGGGCACGGTCGACATGAACGCCTCCGTGAAGGCGGAGGGTGTGTATTTTGCCCGCGTAAGCGTAGGCAGCGCCCAACAGACGTTCAAGTTCACGGCCGACGGTAGCTTCAATGCGGCTTTCGGCGAAAAGACTAGCGCCAAGGCGCTCCTCAAGGTGGGCGACCGCGACAACCTGCAAGTTGTTGCCGACGGTTTCGATACGCTCACGGTCAAGCTCGACAATCTCGACACGACTCTTGCGCTCACGCTCAAAAAATCCGCTCCGCCGCAGCCGCAGTACGAATACGGCTGGGGCCTCAAGAACGATCCGGTGCCTACGCGCGGTTGCGGCAAGGACACCAGGCTCGACTACAAGTACCGCGGCGACAAGCCCTACATCGAGTTCAAGTGGAGCAAGGGAACGCGCACCGTGCGTATCGATATCCCCAAGAGCTACGACAAGAACAAACCGTACAAGCTCATCTTTGGCATGCAGTGCATGGGCGGCTGGGCCGGCGGCGTGCAGGACGAAGGCTACTATGGCCTGAAGCCGTTCGATAAGGAAGAGTCGGTTATCTTTGTTGCGCCCGAAGGCAACGGTAACCAGGCGCCCTGGGCGCAGGATGACTACCTGTTGTTCGATGAGCTCCTCGCTTACCTCGAAGGCAATTTCTGCATCGACTCCAGCCGCGTGTTCTCGACAGGCTTCAGCTACGGCTCCATGTTCAGTAACGGTCTTTCTTGGAACCATCAGGACGTATTGCGCGCTGTGGCTGTGTACGAAACCGCCGAACGCAACATCTGGTTGCCGCAGCGCCAGAACAAGGGCATCGGTTGGATGGGCGTACTCGGCCTTGACGACAATCTTTGCACTCCCGAAATGGGACGCGCTGCACGCGACATCATCTTGACGCTCAACTCCGAAGGCGGCAAGGCTAAGAACGAACGTGCCGAAGAGGCCCAGCGTAATGCGGCCCACAAGTGCTACGACTACACCACGGTCGAGGAACGTTTCCCGGTTCGCTGGTGCACGCAGAGCGGCGGCCACATCTGGGACCACAAGGATCCGGGCCAGAACAAGTCCTGGGTGCCTGAAACCACGTGGGATTTCTTCAGCAAGTTCTAGCGAGAATTTCTTTTCCACACTCCTCGAGCCTCCCCGACTCACCGGCCGGGGAGGTTTTTTGTTGCTGCTTTTATGTTGCGGCGCGGGCGATAACTTTCTACATTTGGGCGCATGGAATTCAAGCGCTTTGAAGCTTTGATAGAGATGTACCCGCAGGTGCAGATTTTTAGCACCGAGGGCGAAGACCTGGACAGGGTCATTACGCATTTTTTGAATCAGCGGAACAATGTTTCCACGATGTCCGAGGCGATGCAGCGGAAAATCCAGCATGCGCTTGCGCCGTTCTTCCAGCAGCGTTTTATTAGCCTGCACGACGAGGAAGCCCCGCTGGTGCGCCACCTGCTGTTGAAGAAGAAGTTCTTCTTGCAGACGGACCGCTACATAGATGACATGGCTTGGCCCGAGACTGACCCGGACAAGCTGGAAGATGCCTTGAAGATTGCCGACCTTTCGGAAGAGATTTTGGACCGCAAGCTTTTGAGCCTCTCGAACGGCGAACTGCGTCGCGTGCTGCTTGCGCGCATGTGGATGGAAAAGCCCGAGTGGGTTTACTTTAACGATTTGTTCGGCGGGCTCGATCCGGAGTACCGCAGGCACCTTGCCGCAAGCGTGGTGGAACTCTGCAAGCGCCCGGGCCTGAACGTTGCGGTGCGCCTTGCCCGCGAAGATGAACTGCTCCCCGAAATTCCGGCGTTCGTATATGCGAACAAGACGTTCACGCAGTACGTGGGCGAGTTGCCGTCCGAAGTCGCGAAACCCAAGTTCTCGAAAGCCGAGCTGAAGGATTACGAGATTGTGGAACTTCGTGGAAGTTCCCTGAGCTTGCCGAAGGGAACTGTAGTTGATTCAGATCAGGTGGTTCGGCAGGCTCACCAACCTGATTCGCTGTCCACTGCCGAGATTTTGTTTGACCTTAAAAACGTCAACGTCCAATTCGGCGACACGACCGTGCTCAAGAACCTCAACTGGACGGTGCGCAAAGGCGAACACTGGGCGGTGATGGGCGAGAACGGCGCCGGCAAGAGTACGCTCCTCGGCATGCTCACGGCCGACCACCCGCAAATCTACAAGAACGATATAACGTTGTTGGGCGAACGTCCGGGGCACGGCCTCAACATCTGGGACCACAAGGCAAAACTCGGATTCTTCTCGCCGGAACTCGCGCTCCAGTACCGCGAAGACTTGAGCCTGCAGGAAGTTTTGTGCACGGGCTTTACCGCGAACCTCTGCAAGGCGGAGAATACCACCTGGGAAGAACGTGCGAAGGCCAAGGAATGGCTTACGTACTTGGGCTTTGACGACGTGGAGGCTCGCTACCGCAGCCTTTCGCCTATCGACAAGCGTGTGGTGCTCATGGCGCGTGCCGCCATCCGCCCTCCCGAGGTGCTGCTGCTCGACGAACCCACGCAAGGGCTCAAGGGCGAATACCGCGAGAAGATTTTCAATTTGCTGCAGTTGCTTTCAAAAGAGACGACCATCATCTTGGTGAGCCACTACGAAGAGGAATGGCCCCCTTGCATGACGCACCTGTTGCGGATGCCCAAATTCTCGGGCTAGCCTAACGACATTTTTATTCCATCTTGGATTAAAATTAATTTGCTAAAAACGTATGCCAGCATACGTTATTGTAGTAATTGATGTATTTTATGATTAATCAACTTATGTTGGTTGTAAAAAACAAAATAAACTACAAATCTATCAGGAGTACGTTATGGCAAAAAAAGTTCTACTTCTCTGTGGCGATTTTACTGAAGATTACGAAACTATGGTCCCGTTCCAGGCGATGTCTATGCTGGGCTACCAGGTGGATGCCGTGTGCCCCGACAAAAAGGCCGGCGATACGGTTGCTACCGCAGTCCACGACTTTCTGGGCGAACAGACCTATGCCGAGTCGCGCGGGCACAACTTTGCGCTCACGGCCGATTTCGACAAGGTGAAGGTGAAGGATTACGAGGGCCTGTTCATTACGGGCGGCCGCGCTCCCGAATACATCCGCCTCAACGAACGCGTGCTCCAGATAGTGAAGGAATTCTTCAAGGCCAAAAAGCCCGTGGCCGCAATTTGCCATGGCCCGCAAGTGCTTGCGGCTGCCGGTGTGCTGAAGGGTTACAAGGCTACGGCATACCCCGCGGTTGGCCCCGACATCACTCTGGCCGGTGGCAAGTACGTGGCCGTGAACGTAGACGAGGCTGTGGTGGACCGCAACCTGGTTACCGCTCCGGCATGGCCCGGCGATACGGCGATTGTACGTGAATTCGTTAAACTCATGGGCGCAAAGATCAAGATTTGATTTTCGTGATTCCCTGAAAAAATCTTTTTCTATAAAAGACATATACGAACGGTGTATGTCTTTTTCTCTTGCGAAAAAGTCTAAATTTTCCCCGAGAAAAATAAACCCATACTCTGCCTATTGACCTATTATGCAGTTGAACGAACAGAACATTTTGAGTGCCTTGCGTGCGGTCCAAGACCCGGACTTGCACAAGAACATCGTCGAACTGGATTTTGTCCAGAACTTGAAAATAGAGGGCGACAAGGTGAGCTTTGACTTGCGCCTCACGACCCCGGCATGCCCCATCCGCGACAAGTTCAAGGACCAGTGCATCGCCATAGTCAAGGGCCTCGGCGCAAGCGAGGTGAATGTGACGTTTACCGCGCAGGGCCGTGTGGATGGCGGTAATGCCGCGACGCAGGCCCCGAAGGTCTCGTATATAGGCGAAGTGGCGCATGTGGTCGCGGTCGCAAGCGGCAAGGGTGGCGTGGGCAAGTCCACCGTGACGGCGAACCTCGCGATGGCATTGAGCCTCTCGGGTGCCCGCGTGGGAATCCTGGATGCCGACATCTATGGCCCCTCCATGGGACTCATGTTCGGTATCGACAAGGCTCCGGAAGTTTTTGACGACAATACGATTGCGCCGGTCGAGGCAAAGGGCGGCATCAGCATCGTCTCCATGTGCATGTTCGCCGACAGCGACAAGGCGACCATCTGGCGTGGACCGATGGTATCGCAGATGATTCAGCACTTTATCCATCACGTGCGGTGGGGCAAGCTCGACTACTTGCTGGTGGACTTCCCTCCAGGAACGGGTGACATCCAGCTCACGCTCACGCAGAACTGCCCCATGGCCGGAGCCGTGGTGGTGACGACCCCGCAAGAGGTGGCCCTGGCCGACTGCCGCAAGGGGCTTGCGATGTTCGATTCCGTGGGCGTTCCTGTGGTGGGCGTCGTCGAGAACATGAGTTACTTTATTTGCGACCAGTGCGGCAAACACCACAACATATTCCGCGAAGGCGGTGGCGAACGCATCGCCAAGAGCTGGGGCGTGCCCCTCATTGCCAAGGTGCCGCTTGAACCCGCGGTGGCGGGCTGCGGTGACGAAGGGACCCCGGCCGTGCTGCGCTACCCGAACTCCGAATCGGCGAAGGCCTTTATGCAGGCGGCCGACGCCATGGTGCGCACGCTCTCGGTGTTCAAGACCGAAGGCGACGGCGTGCTCAAGACGTTCAACTACGAGTTCGCGGAACTTCCGGAGGAAGAAGTATGATCCAGCCCAAGAAGATTTTCAGGACAAAGGATGGTCGCCTCGGTATTGAATGGAACGATGGCACTCGCGGTGCCTGTACGGTCCGCGCACTCAGGCTCGCCTGCCCTTGCGCATTGTGCGTCGACGAACATACAGGCGAAAAGTTGCTGGACGAATCTAGCGTTCCTGCTGACATAAAACTTACGAGAGTGCAGTCCATCGGTCGCTATGCCGCGGGGCTCTCCTTTAGTGACGGTCACAACTCGGGAATTTACCCGTATGACAAGTTGTATAATTTGACGAATCGGGAGTAAAAAACCATATTTGTTTGACCGAATAATATGTTCGTTGGGAAATAGGTGTAAAGGTTATGAGTGATTTTAACGAGGCGCTATATTTTCGCGATCTGAATCGTTATCCGACGCTGTCTCCGCAAGAGGAGTCGGCGCTGCTTACGATTATCAAGAAAGGCGAAACCGAAGAGATTCGGAAGTCCGCCCTCCAGAGGCTTATCCGTGGCAACCTCCGCTTTGTGGTGAGCGTTGCCCGTAAGTACCAGGGGCGTGGTTTGGCGTTGCTCGACCTGATTAACGAGGGCAACCTTGGCCTGTTCAAGGCGGCCAAGCGCTTTGACATGGACAAAGACGTCAAGTTCATTAGCTATGCCGTGTGGTGGATTCGCCAGTCCATCCAGAAGGCGCTGTTTGAACAGGTGGGCGCGGTCCGCATTCCGCCCAACAAGCTTGCCCTGGTGAACCGCTTCAAGCGTGCACTCATGCTCAACGGCGGTGACTACGACAAGACCATCTCGATGGAAGAATTCGCTCCGTACGAGAGGGATATTGTCGAGGTGATGGAAAAGATTGTCGATATTTCGCTCGATGCGCCGATTGGCGACGACACGAGCTCGTCTGCCGACTCCGTGAGCACCCTCATGGACGTTCTCGGTTCCGACGGCAACCAGGACGACGACATGGAGAAGGAAGAGCGCAAGAAGCTCATCCAGGAAACCCTCGCATCGCTCCCGCGCCGTGAAGAAGAAATTTTGCGCATGTTCTATGGCCTCGATACCGTCGAGGATACTACGCTCAAGGACATTGGCGAAGACCTGCGCCTTAGCCGCGAACGCGTTCGCCAGATAAAGAACAAGACCTTGCGTCGCTTGCAAAAGAGCAAGGAACACAAAGAAAAACTCGCCGACTTTTTGGAGCTCTAATGGCTACTTCTACGGATGTGGCGAGAAAGTCCGCCTACTTGTTCCTCACGCTTTGCGTGGGGGCCCTGCTCGCTTTTGGCGCCTTCCGCCTGTACGAGGAATTCGGACCGTCCAAGATTTCGGTCGAGGCCGTGCCGTTCGGGCTGCCCGCCGGGACCTCGGTTGGCCGTGGCGACGTTCCCGAACTCCAGGCCGGGGTTTCGGGTTTGCCTGTGCAGACTCAGGCCGAACTGCGCCGTGCCGTTGAACTTTTCCGTGGCGGCAACATGCAGGCCGCATTCGAAATTCTTGAGGCCGTGGTCCAGATTTATCCGGACCAGTTGTGGGCCGTGTGGAACGAGGCGAATACTTTGTTCGAAATGGATTCTCTCAACGAGCAGGCCCGCGAACGCCTGAGGTTGCTCGACATGCGCCTCCAGGCGCAGTTCCCCAATACGGGGCTTTCGTCGTACCTGGACAGCCGCAAGGCCTTTGTTGCCGGCAATTCGTCGCTCTCGCTGCAGCTGGCCCGCGTGGCTGTAGATAAGGCCCCGTCGCTTTACGAGGCTCGCCTCTGGTATGCCCGCCTACTCAAGTCCGAAGGGCACCTGACCCAGGCCAGCAATGAATGCCGCACCGCGATAAGCCTTTCTGCTGGGGCCGACCCGCGCACCTACGTGCTGATGGCGGAACTCTACCACGACCAGGGAATGCTCGACAGCTGCGCCGCGCTCGTGGAATACGCCCTTTCTCAGTACCCGGCCGACGTGGAACTCCTGCTGATGCAGGGCTACCTGATGGAATACCAGGGCCGCTTTGAGGCTGCCGAAAAGCTCTACAACAGGATTCTCGCGTTCCGCCCCGAATTTTCGAAGGCGACGCTCGCGCTTTCTACGCTTGGCGAAAAGTCCCCGCCGGGTCCCGGTACCGGAGTCGCGCTCTCGCCCAAGGACCGCGCCCAGGTGGCCTGCGATATTCTTGAACCGCTCGTGGAAAAGTATCCCGAGAACTTGCCGTTGCGCGAAGCCCTCGGTTTGGCGCTTCTCAAGGGCCGCGAGTTCGACCGCGCCCGCATCCAGTTCCGCGAAATCTTGAACCGCGATCCGGAATATCCCGACATCCAGCAGCGCATTCAAGAGGCGAGCGTTACCAAGGCGTTGCCCGCACCCAAGAATGACGGCCTTGCCGAACACCTGAGCCGCGCCGTCGATAGCCTTCGCGGTACCATGGCTCCGTCTACCAAGCACGACTTTACCACGATGCTCGGGCATTACCTTGTACGTTATGGCGCTACTCCGGGTGAGTTCTTTAAGAAGTACGCCGTAGGCAACTTCCGCCCGGTAAAGGCGAACGTGTGGCAGGAGTCCTTCTACGAGGCTCCTTACAAGCACACGTACACCATCGTGTTCGACTCGCTCAACCACTTCCGCGAAGTCCACGTGGTCGTCTACGATTCTTCGTCGGCGTCTAACCACCTGGGAATCGCCCCCGAGGTGTTCACGCGCCTGCTGCGCCAGAACTCCCGCATCTCGGGAATCGGCAACAGCACCGGCGAAACGGACTGCGGTGACGGAGTCGTCATCGATGCCGCCGTGTGGGAAACGCAGGACAACTTCGAGATTCTCGCACGCTTTGTCGGGACTCCTGCGGAGGTCCGCATGGTGCGATTCGACAAGGACGCACTGCCCCCGGGCCTCAAGCTCTGCGACTACGTCGCGTACTTGAAGCAGTTCTAATACACTTCATACATAGTCATCCTCCTCATGCACGTCATCCTCCGAAGGAGGATCCATACTGTTTAATACATGTGCTTGTAAGAACTGTATGGATCCCGGTCGCTGCGCGCCCAGGATGACAATTCAAAACTACTTTGACTCTTGTCTTTTTTGTATCTTTACTCCCATGTTCCGCATCCGTTACATAGCGCTTGCGCTTGTGGCCCTTGTCTTCGAGGGCTGTACTTGCTGCGCGTACCTGAACCACATGTTCAATGCGGAGCGCCTGTACGACGAGGCGACCGAGATGCGTACCGCGCGTCTCGACAGCATTCCCGACGAAACGGAAAGCTTGCCCGGCTCCGAAGAGCGGATGAAGTACGACAGGGTCATCGAGAAGGGCTCGCGCGTGCTGGAACGCTTCCCCAAGAACAAGAAGCGTACCGCCGAGGCCGTGTTCCTCATTGGCGAGTCGTTCCGCCACAAGGGCGAATGGGCCAAGGCTATCACCAAGTACGACGAATACGAACGCTACTTTGCGGACTACGATTCCATGCGTGCCGTGGAATACCAGCGTGCCTACTGCCTGTACAGGAACAACGAGTTTAACATCAGCCGCTTTGCCCTGGAACCGGTGATTTCGGACAAGGCGCACCCGTACTACTTCCAGGGCTTGAACCTGCTTTCGCTGCTCGACGAAAAGTCCGAGTTCCCGGACCAGGCCATCGCTGCTCTCGAGGCCGTTCTCGCCGACACGTCGGGAACGCCGTTTATGCGCGGCAAGGCTCACTTCCGCCTGGCTGGGCTCTACTTTAAGAAAGAGAATTGGGATAAGGCCCGCGAGCACTACAAGGCCAAGGAAATCGACCTGCTTAACGTGCGTGAACGCCAAACGGCGGGCGAACAGGCTGCCGAATGCCTCGCCAACAAGAAGGAATACCTTAAAGCTGCCGACGAGTTCAAGGCCCTGTACAAGAACCCCGATTACGAGACTCGCCAGCCGTACTACCTGGTGCGCATAGGCGAGGTGATGCTTGCCGCCGAGCGCAATGCCGACGCCTTTATTGTGCTGCAGAAGGTGAACTCCGACTACCCGCGCTCCGAGTTCGCGAGCCGCAGCTACTACAACTTGGGTAACTACGAGCAGACCAAGACGATGAACTACGAGCAGGCCATCGTCTACTACGACAGCAGTTTCCTTTCGCGAACCATCAGCGAATACGGTCAAAAGAGCCGCGACCTCCGCGATGCGCTCAAGCGCTTGCTCGCCCTGCGCAGCAGGAACGACGAGGAACGTGATTCCATCCCCAACGTGAAGAACTTCTTTGCAAACGAGTTCCAGATTGCGGAGCTGTTCCTGTTCAAGCTTTCGGAAGTGGACAGCGCCGTGAAACGCCTGGACGCGATTATCGAGGCGAATCCCGACGATACGGCCAGGGTGATGCGCGCGACTTATGCGAGGGCGTTTATTTACGACGAGTTCAAGGGCGACGAGGACAAGGCCGAGGAACTCTACAAGGAAATCATCGAGAAGTACCCGAATACCGAGTATGCAAAACAGGCCCAGGCGAACTTGGGCATGCGCGTGACGGCGCAGACTCCCGAAGACAAGGCGAAGGAACGCTTTTTGCATGCGGAAAGCCTGTGGACGCTCGCGTCCGAAATTCCGCTTGACCAGATGGAACGTGTAGATTCGGCGTATGCGGAGGCATTTGCGGCCTACGACAGCGTTTACCAGGAATTCCCCGAAACGCAGACGGGCGTGCAGGCGCTCTACATGAAGGCGATTTACTTCCAGATGAACCCGGAGCGCGTGGACAGTGCGATGGCCGTGTACCGCGAACTCTCGATGAAGCACTCCGGTACTCCGTGGGGTAAGGAAGCGGCCAAGTTCGTGAATGCCCGCCGCAACAACGATACCGACGCCATGCTCGAGAGGCTGCGCAAGCGCGTGAAGCAGAGTGAGGAACATATCAACCAGCTCTCGAAGCAGTATTACGAGAGCATGAGCAAGCCGCCTGAGGAAAAGAAGGCGGAAGTCAAGAGCAAGGAAGACGAAGTCCTTGAGAATACCTACAACAGCATGTATGATTTCGAGTAGGTTTAACGGGCGCATTTTAGTATGGGTTGCCGCACTGCTTGTGTCGGCGCTGTTGGCGGGGTGCGCCGGTTCGGAGAGCATCAGCGCGCGCAAGGGCTACGTACGTAACCCGGCCAAGCATTACGCGTCGGGCGAAAAGGCCGAGATTGGCTTGAAGATTACCGGCGAGGCCAGCTACTACGGCCCCGGTTTTGACGGCAAGAAGACCGCCAGCGGCGAGATTTTTGACCAGGACGACATGACGTGCGCCCACAAAAGCTTGCCCTTTGGCACCAAGCTCAAGGTGGTACGCAAGGACAACGGCAAGAGCGTGGTGGTGCGCGTGAACGACCGCGGGCCCTACGTGGACGGGCGAATCCTTGACTTGAGCATGGCCGCCGGCAAGAAGATCGGACTCGACAAGGCGGGCCACGCCGAAGTCGTCGCGACTGTTATTGAATAACCACCGAGTCATCCTTGGCTTGACCATCCTGAGTCATCCTTGGCTCCGCTTGCGGGGCCGAGGACCCATCCGGTTATATACAGGCGCTTGTACAAGAGTGATGGATCCCCCTCGTGAACTCGGGGGATGACGCTGTTACCGAGTCATCCTGGGACATCCCACGTCATGGCGGGCTTGACCCGCCATCTAGACTTTGTACTCAGAAAGGCCCATTTTCCCTACCGCGTCATGGCGGGCTTGACCCGCCATCTAGACTCCCGCTGAAAAATTTTTTGTACTGTCATATTCTGACATGCCCTAGAATCTATATTTTGCGGCACAGGGGACGCTTGTACGTTTGTGCGTCCCCTAGAAAGAGAGGTAAAATATGGATAGAATGTACTATTTCCCTTCCAAGAACGACTCCGGATTCTCCACGTTCAGCCGCCGCATCAACGAGCAGCTGCAATTGTGCGGCCTGGAAGGAACACCCGTCGACGACGACACCCTGCTGCCCTTCTACCGCATGGGCGAAAGCGAGAATTTCGTGCTGTCATCTCTGGGATGTCCCGTCGGGATGTAAGTTTTCACGTCATTCGGCTCATACGTCATTCCGGGCTTGACCCGGAATCTAGCAGTCTAGATGGCGGGTCGTGGCCCGCCATGACGTCTATGGTACGTCATTCGGCTCATACGTCATTCCGGGCTTGACCCGGAATCTAGCAGTCTAGATGGCGGGTCGTTGCCCGCCATGACGTTAATGGTACGTCATTCGGCTTGCACGTCATTCCGGCCTCCGAGCCGGAATCTAGACTTTATTCAGTAGAAGACCTTCTAGATGGCGGGTCGTTGCCCGCCATGACGTCAATGGTACGTCATTCGGCTCTCACGTCATTCCGGGCTTGACCCGGAATCTAGAATGTCCCCTTGTGATATTTGATTTGATATATGTTCTACTGGAGAAGCAAATATGCAGAAACGAAGCTATGTATATATCATGACGGATTCGAAAAACAGTACTATGTATGTCGGCGTAACGGCCGACCTCAAAAAAAGAATGCAATACCACCTATCAACATATAATCGAGGTTTTACATCGAAATATAATGTCCATAGGTTGGTTTATTATGAAGTGTATTCAGACATACGGGACGCCATCGTGCGTGAGTCGCAATTGAAGAATTGGAAAAGGGTATGGAAGAATGCCTTGGTGATGAGCAAGAATCCTACATGGGAGGACATGCTTCCTCAGGTTCTAGAGTACAATCCAGTAGGATAAAATCTTCCAGATGGCGGGTCGTGGCCCGCCATGACGTTGTTGCGTGGCCCGCCATGACGTTGTTGCGTAGCCCGCCATGACGTTTATGGCATGTCATTAGGCTCTCACGTCATTCCGGGCTTGACCCGGAATCTAGACTTTATTCAGTATAAGATCTTCTAGATGGCGGGTCGTGGCCCGCCATGACGTTTATGGCATGTCATTAGGCTCTCACGTCATTCCGGGCTTGACCCGGAATCTAGACTTTATTCAGTAGAAGACCTTCTAGATGGCGGGTCGTAGCCCGCCATGACGTTGTTGCATAGCCCGCCATGACGAGTCTAGCGTGCCTTATAACTCACGAAACGGATGTTTCCGCAGAAGTCCTTGTGGGCGCCAGTGAATTCCAGCCAGGGGTAGTCCGTGGCTTCCTTCTCGAGCATGGCGGCCTGTTCCGACCCGATTTCGAGCAAAATAGGAGCGCCGGCGGCAAGCTTGCCTTCGGTCTGCGAGAGCATCTTGCGCACGAGCGTGAGACCGTCCGGTCCGCCGTATAGCGCGAGTGCGGGGTCGAACTTGTCCACTTCGGGCTGGAGCTTCCCCTTTTCCCCGTCGGGGATGTAGGGGAGGTTCGCGATAAGGCAGTCGATTTTCGCGGATGCATCGTCCGCGATTTTAACCACGACGTCGCCAGTTACCGCGTCGAGCAGGTCTCCCTGCGCGAACGTTAATGTGCCCGCGGCGCTTGTAGCATTCTCCGCGGCACTTGTTGCGGCACTTGTGGCACTTGTTGCGGCACTTGCAGCATCCCCGAGGCCGTTCGCTTCGGCATTCTCTTTCGCGAGCGCAAGAGCCTCTTCCGAGATGTCCGTCGCAAGCACGCGCGACGAACCGATTTCCTTCGCGCAAGCGATGGCGATAGCGCCAGTACCCGTACCGACTTCCACGATGAACGGTGCCGCCACAGACTCCAACAGCTTTTTCGCCATGTCCACGAGCTCTTCCGTTTCCGGGCGCGGCACCAGAGCACGCGGGTCGCACTTGATGCTGTGACCGCGGAAACTCGTGTCGCCAACGATGTGTTGCAGCGGTTCCCTCGCCGCACGGCGGGCAACGAGCGGACGCAAAACGTCAAGTTCGGCGGGCGTGAGCGGCTTCTCGAAATTCAGGTACAGATCCATGCGGTTTTTCATGCCCAGGCCGTGGCTGATGATGTACTGTGCATCTAGCAGCGGGTCGGGCACGCCCTTCTTCTCGAAGAACGCCTTGGTACGGTTCAGAATTTCGAGTACGGTCATCTGCGGCATTATGCGTTAAACTTCCCCAGTTTTTCCTGGGCGTTGGCCATCTGCAGCCCGTTGATGATTTCGTCGAGTTCACCCGTGACAACTTTGTCCAGATTGTACAAAGTAAGGCCAATGCGGTGGTCCGTGACGCGGTTCTGCGGGTAGTTGTAGGTGCGGATCTTCGCGGAGCGGTCGCCGGTACCCACCAGCGCCTTGCGGTTCGCCGCCTCTTCCTGTTCCTTTTTCGCGATGAGCGCGTCAAGAATCTTGGAACGCAGCATCTCCATGGCGTGCAGGCGGTTCTGCAGCTGGCTACGTTCTGTTTGGCAGCTCACCACCACGCCTGTGGGGATATGGGTGAGTCGCACGGCGGAGTCCGTCTTGTTGATGTACTGGCCGCCCGCGCCCGAGGAGCGGTAGGTATCCATGTGGATGTCCGATTCGCGGATGTCCACGTCCACTTCTTCAGCTTCGGGCAGAATTGCGACCGTCGCCGCCGACGTATGCACGCGGCCCTGCGTCTCGGTTTCGGGCACGCGCTGCACGCGGTGCACGCCGCTCTCGAACTTGAGCGTGCCGTATACGCTGTCGCCCTCGATAAACACGCGGATTTCCTTGTAGCCGCCCACGGTACCTTCGCTCGCGTCCTGGATGGTCATCTTCCAGCCCATCTTGTCGCAGTAACCGCGGTACATGCGGAACAGGTCGCCCGCAAAGAGCGCCGACTCGTCGCCGCCTGTGCCGCCGCGGATTTCGAGCGTCGCGTTGCGGTAGTCCCACGGGTCCTTCGGCACCATCAGAATCTGCAGCTCGTCGGTGAGCGCCGGCAGCCTCTTCTCGATATCCGAAATCTCTTCCTTTGCCATCGCGACCATCTCGGGGTCGCTGTCGCCGAGCGCCGCCTTGCATTCCTCGAGGTTATTCTCCGTCTGCAGGTATTCGCGGGCCTTCTGCACGGCCTTCTCGATACCCTTGTACTGCTTGTGTATCTTGTTGTAACGGGCCTGGTCGGCCAAGACGTCGGGATTCCCGAGCTCCGATTCCAGTTCCTCGTACTTTTCGATCAGTTTTTGCGCCTTTTCTTTCATCGAGGGGTAAATTTAGAAAATATTTTTATATTTCCCCATGTACTTGCTGAAAAGGAGGATGGAACTATGAAGTATGGAAAAATAATTGCGGGAATCTCCCTGCTGTGGTCTTTTTCGATGACGGCCTGTACGGATTCTTCTTCGGACGCGCCTATGGACGTGCCTGAGGATAAGGGGCCGTCTCTGGAAGAAATCCTGGCCGAATATACTGTCGCTTATGAATTCGACGACACGGCAGACGTAGGTAAGGACTATTTCGGTAAGAACAACGCCGTTGTGAACGACTCCCTGCCCGCCTTGAATGTGAAAAACGGCAGCCTTGTCCTTGAAGGAAATTCGGGCCTGCGCGTCCCCCTGAGCAATGACTTCAAGAAAGAAACCTTTGCTATTGAAGTTCGCTTTATGGCGACAGGCACCTTGCCGCTTTCCAATATCTTTTCGGCAGACCCTCCGGGTGATGGGGTGAGCGGCTGGATGCTTCGTCTTGACGGCTTGAATCTGGACTTCCATTTCCGGCATGGTTCGGACAAATGGAATGTTGTCTCGGCGGGGGAAATTTCCCTGAATGAATGGCATGTCGCTCGGGTAGAATTTGACCATGCAGATGTGGGGAACTTGACCGTGGAGGCATACGAACTGAAATTATTCCTGGACGGGAAAGTCGTCGACACGAAAACGCTCTATAGCGATGCTGTCGACCTGAAGTTCGATTTGGGAATCGGTTATGACCCGCATCATCAGTCGAGGTACGATGAGCGCTTCTTTATCGGCAAGATAGACTATATCCGCTTTAAGGGATAGAGCTTTTTCTTAAGTCTCCCGACTTCCGTCGATAATCCACTTGCAGAGCTCGGTAATCCCCTCGTAGTCCGGGAGATTGCGTACAAAGTTCTGCGACTTGCTGCGCTCGATAAAGTTGCTCCAGGCCGTCTCGTTCTTGGCCTCGAGCCCAAGGTGCTCTTCGATGGCCCCGCGGGTCCATACCCAGATTCCCTGGCTGCGCAGTTTGGCGTGGATGCTGCGGATAGGCTTGTCGGCCTCGGGCATGGCGGCCATCATGGCGTACGCCTTCGATGCCGAAATGTTGCTGTGCTTGTTCACGGGCAGCCCGTTCACCAGGCGCAGGTGGTTATGGAACGCGAGCTCGCGGAAAAGGTTGCGGCACATCTTGATGTCGGGGTCGTTCGCCTCCAAAAAGCCGTCGCGGGTGGCCGTGGTGAATGCGTAGTCCAGGTCCACGATGGAACGCACCGGCATGTCCATCGCGTCCAATACCTGCATGCTCTTGCGCGTGTTGCTCACGCCGCCCTGGCGCACCAGCGCGCACTTTATAAGCGCGAAACTCTGCCCCGTTATACGTTCGAAAAGGGCGGGCAGCACTCGCCATTCCGTCTTTCCCTCGGTGAGCAATACGTAGTCGGCGAACAAAAGCTCGTTGCTGTTGCTCAGGCTGAACAGCATCTGCAGCTGGCTCGGCGCGTCCTGAATCACTTGGTGAACGGCATCTTCCATTCGCTTGCGCATGTAGGTGCCGCGCTCGCGGTTCTTGCGAATCAACAGCGACGTGCTCACATCTTCGCTCGTGACCATCTGCGCGGAGTGCGTCGCGAAAACCACCTGGTAGCCCTCGTTCGAGAGGTTCTTGAGTGCCACGCGCACCAGCTCCACCGCCTGCGGGTGCAGGTAGAGTTCCGGAGAATCTATGAGCAATAGCGTGCGGCTCAGGTAATGGTTGTTGTGGTGCTTCTTGATTTCGGCGAGGTAGCGGATAAGCGCCATCTGTATGGCACGCTGCGAGCCTGCGCCCATGCGGTTGATGTCGCGCTCGAAACCGTCGTCTTCGTCTATCACCTTGAGAGTGGCCGTCTTGAGGAACGTCTCGAGCGTGGGGATGGGAATGTCGAGCTCCACGCGCACGCTCGGGAACAGCGGGCGCAGCTTGTCGTTCACCTCGCGGTCAAAGCTCTGGATTTCGGCGGCCTGGTTCTCGCCGCCCGGGCTCAGCATCTCGCTGAACTTGTTCAGAATCTCGTTGAACTCGCCGCCAAAACGGCGCTCCAGCGGCTTGAAAATCTCGTGCAGCAGCTTGGTGAACGCCTGGTTGCCCTCAAAGTCCCAGATGGCGATGGACTCGGGGAACATGCGCTTGAACGCGCAGTTGAACTTTTCGGAACAGCGCTCCCAGCAGCTCTTCTTGGAACTCCTGTGGTTGGGCGGCACGAACGCCCAGAATTCTATGTTGTCGGGAACCTCGCCGGGCACGCGCTGCACCTTCTTTATGCGCAGCATGCCGTTCACCAGGTACGGCTGGACCTCGGCGGCCTTCTCTTCGCCAAGGCGGTTCAGCACGTTCTCCGTGATGCCCTCGAAAACGCCCTCCACCTCCACGGGAATGTTCGGGTCGTCGAAGTACGATATGTCGAGCGAAAAACGCGAAAGCAGCCAGCGTATGCCCATGAGAATGTTAGTCTTTCCGGCGTTGTTGTAGCCGATGAGGGCCGTGAAGCCGCTCAGCGGGAACGTCTGCTTCTGGATGGAACGCAAATTCGAAATGGTAATCTCGGAAAGTCTCAGGGCTTGTGGCTGCATATTCAGAATGTATAAAAAAAAGGAAGAAATGGCACAAACCCGCAAAAAAAACGCGACTATAGGAACGTTTTCGACCAAAAATCCGTCTTATAGGTAGATAGGGGAGTACCCTGTCCGCGAAGCGGTCGCATTGCCGCACAAAAGGACTATAAAATGGAACGAAAAAAGTTTGCTGAGTTTATTAGGGCGCTTAAGGAAGCGAATAAGAGGGGTGAAGATGTTGATGTCATCATGAAGGCGCACGAGCACGAGAACGCCTACATCTACAATGACGGGGTGTTCAAGAAGATTTTCGCAAGTGAGGAGAACATCGCGCTTACCACGGACCTCGTGAATGCAAGCCTAGACCTCTTCGGTAGCGATTGCATCAGTCATCCGAGAATTGTGAATCCCTTTGTTCCCGGCGAGACGGGTAACGGTAGCGTAGAACCAGACGTTATGCTAGTGAATGACCGTGGCGGGGGAATGCCCCGCGACCGCATCTCCATTGACGTGCAACACAACGGCTACACCCTCTATCCGGCGAGGCTCGTGCTCTATGTGTCGCGTATTACGAGCAACATGGTGAAGCGTGGTGACCCGCCGTTGCTTGAGAACTTGAATGTCGTTAGTTTCCAGTTCTTTGACGCATTCCCGAAGTCGAAAAACTATCGGCATACCGTGCAGCTCCGCAATCAGGAGGACCTGCTTTACTTTGATATGCAGACCATGACGATTGTTGAGGTGAAGAAATTTCTTGACCATGCCGAAGCCTATGCTGGCGACAACAGTCGCCTCGCACAGTGGCTCCGCGCCATTGATACGCTCAATCGCGATGCTGATTTCAGTGGTTTTTCGCAGGACCCTGTGTTCAGGGTATTGCAAAATGCTGTAAAAATGTATAATTTTAGTGCGAGGTATCTTATGACTGTGGACATGAGCGACGTCGATAGGGCTATGGCGGTGTTCGACAAGCAGGAACAAATCGCGAAGAATATGCTTCTGGATGGTGATTCTGTTGAAAAGATCGCCCGTAACACGGGTGTTCCCCTGTTCATGGTCAACAAAATCAAGGAGCGGCTCGCTCAGGACGAAACGTAGCCGAAGAAATTTTTTTATATTGTAAGTTAACAGTTCCCACCGCGCCTCTTAACAATGCGTACCACGGTGGGACTTCGTTTTTTAGGCGTGTCGGGATTTCATATTTACAGATAATATACAGATTGTTATATCTTCTATCAATATGAAATGGTATTGACTAATTTAATATTAAATATTATATTAGTCATGGTGGTCAGGCCGAAAACAAAAAAACAAGGCGAAAATAAAGGAAAAAGAGGGTTGTATGGCATACTTTAAACGCACGCTGGAAACTGCGATCAAGAGGATGAATGCGTCTTTCCCTGTGGTGATGGTGACTGGCCCACGCCAGGTGGGCAAGACAACCGTTCTTCGGAATTGCGACCCTGACAGGCGATATGTTTCGTTAGACAAACTTGAGCTGCGAATCTTGGCTCAGGAGAATCCGGATTTGTTCCTTCAGCGGTTCCCGCCCCCGGTTCTCATTGACGAGGTACACCATGCTCCGCAGTTGTTGCCGTATATCAAGGCCATCGTGGATGAGAAGCGTGAAAAGGGGCTGTTCTGGTTGACAGGATCACAACAGTTCCGCTTGATGAGGGGCGTTTCGGAAAGCCTTGCGGGGCGAGTGGGTATTCTGCAACTGCAAGGATTCTCCATTGACGAACTGCGCGGCCGTCCCGATGTCGACAAGTTTGTACCGACCGCACAATGGATTCAAAAGAGGACTTCAAACGAAGATGTGATGAATTATGGGGAAGTATTTGAACGTATATGGCGCGGGAGCTACCCGGCTCTTTACGAGAATCCCCAAATGGACTGGGAGGATTTCTACAGTTCATACATCCAGACATATATCGAAAGGGATATCCGCGAGTTGATAAACGTGGGCGAAGAAATCCCATTTACGAAATTCATCACGGCGGTAGCCTCCAGAACCGGACAATTGTTGAATTATTCCGACATCGCGAAAGATATCGGGAAGAATGTACCGACAGTACAACGATGGCTTTCTTTGCTGGTCGCTTCTGGATTAGTTTATCTGCTGTACCCTTATGCGCAGAGTATTGGAAACCGGATGACAAAAATGCCGAAGGTGTATTTTCTGGATACGGGCCTGGCCTGCTATTTGACGCGTTGGTCTTCGCCCGCTGTATTGGAAGCCGGTGCAAAGAGCGGAGAAATGCTGGAAACGTTCGTTGTATCGGAAGCTTTGAAAACGTATTGGCACAACGGACGGCAACCGAATTTCAGTTTCTATCGCGACAAGGAGAAACGTGAAATAGACTTGATTGTGGAAGATGGGGGCTTGTTGTATCCGGTAGAAATAAAGAAGACGTCTAACCCCACAAAAAACGATATCAGGCATTTCGATATCCTGGAAAAGAATGGCTTGAATGTCGGCGAGGGTGCGGTTATTTGCCTAGCGCAGATGCAGCTGCCTTTGACTGGGATGGTTCATGTTTTGCCGTTAAGTTGTATGTAAACGCCGGTTTTGTGGTAAAAAGAGGGCCGCCTAATGACAAAACCGTGACAAAAGGGGTGTGATATATTCCACATTGGAGTATAATTTTTTGCCGGAACGCCCCTTTTTTGTAAAAAAATTCTATACTTGTAGACATCCGAAACGACCCTGATATGGCGATTTTGGCCGAAAAAAGCAGTATTTTTGTCTACTCCGTGTGAGTTGTGACACAAATCTGACAAAAGTTTGACAAAACTATTGCTTTCACGGAAAGAATTGTGTATATTAGGAAACGTAAACGGGTCGAACGCCCACTCCCGGGCGGGGGACCCAAACAAGTGTGTCACAAACAACAAGGAGTACACTATGAAGAAGCAAGGTTTCACCCTTATTGAATTGATGGTCGTGATCGTGATCATGGGCATCCTCGCCGCCGTCGCAGTTCCGAAACTGTTCGGCATGATCGCCAAGTCCAAGGCCTCTGAAGTTCCGACCGCCGTCGGCACCTACATCAGCTTGCAGGATGCCTACGCTGTGGAAGCGAATGCTGTGGGTTCCTGGCAGGCTATCGGCTACAGCGCTCCGGGCGAGAAGACCTCTGATGCTACTCCTGGTACCTCTCAGGTTTATCAGACGACGAACTTCACCTATAATGAAGGCAAAATTACCGAAGCAGACTGGGAAGCTATTCCGCGCGTAAAACTCAATGATTGCGCTGCTGCCGGTGATGGCTGGAAGATGAAGAGTAGCTTCACTCCGGGCGAAGCGACCGATGCAGGAAATTATAACCTCTCCTTTGAGGATAATGGTTCTGATGCCGCTTGCAAGGGCTTGACCGCTTCTTGGGCAAATCTGCTTGCTGCTAAGAGATAATTTCTGTATAAGAGAAATTTCTGAATCCACCGGTCAAACGGTGGATTTTTTTTTTGAGGATATAGATTATATTTGGTTTATGCGCTTGATAAAAATGTTGCATAAAACGCTTTTGCAGGCCGTTTGCCTTAATCTGGCGTTTCTTTTGGTGTGTCTTGGGATAGGAGGCGTTCACGCAGGGTCTCTAGATGACTACTTTATGTCCGCCATCATTACAGGCGCATATGGCGGTGGATTCGATTCGCATATTCTTTTTGTGAATGGGGCGTACGCATACTTTCTAAAGCCTTTCTATTGGCTGTTCCCGAGTGTGGGCTGGTACTACATTTTCCAGTTGATTTCTGTATTTGCAGCCTTTACGGTTTTTACATACTTTATGCTGCGTCAGGTAGGCGGGCGGCTAGGGATGGCGCTGTCTGTATTTGTTCTCGCAAGTCTTGCTTCTGATTTGTATTTGAATGTCGCGTTTACGCAGTGCGCTGCTGCTGCAACATCTGCGGCGATAGTCCTATTCTATTTTGGAAACAACGAAAAGCGTCGATTGTGGCTTGTTGCGGGAGGCGTTTTCTTTATTGTGGGGATCGTGTTCCGCAAGGAGGGCTTCTTGCTCGGGATGCCATTCTTGGTGGCGGTCCTTGCGTTGAGCGTCTTTGAAACTAGAAAGTTGCTCAAGACAACGGCGGTTGTCTTGCTCCTTTGCGTGGCGGCTTACCAGGGTCTTCAGGCGTTTAACAATAGATTGTTCGAGAATAACGAATATACCTATTATCGAGATTATCAGTGGAGCAGGTCGACTTTCGGTGATGGCGCAAATTACGACGTGGATGCAGTTGTCGACGAACTAGACGAACGGAAGATGCAGAGCCGCGACTTCAGGTATTTGCGGAACTGGATTTTCTACGATACGGAAGTGCTCTCGCTCGATAGCCTTAAGCCGTTCGTAAACGTGGTAAACCGCAACCGTTATGAGGTAAACCGCTCCAGGATGCCTGTTGCGTTGTTCCTTGTACTTGCGAATTCCTTTTTCAAGACGAATGCGTGGTGCTGGATAGTATTGTGCTTTGTTTTCTTTTTCTTTGCCCCTAAGCGGGCGAACTGGTATGCATGGGGCTCGCTTGCACTTATATGCCTGTGCCTGGGTTATCTTCTGTATGTCAATCGCGTCGTCTCGCATGTGGAATCGGGCATTTGGCTGTATGCGATTGTCTCGGCCATACCCATGATGAAGCCTGGGGATTTTGCCGCTGGTGAGCGATTGAATAAATTGCCGTACCTGATAGGCGTGCTGGCCTTGGGCGCTCTGATTATGGCGTTCTCGCCTGAGCGGAATGTCAATAACAACCGCTTGCTTTTCGGGACTCCCCAAATGTCAAAGGATTGGAGCGAACTCGTTGGTCATATTGAGTCTCACTCAAGTGATGTGTTCCTTCTCTATTTTAATGACTATAAATATTTGGCTACGTGCAGAACCCCTGCTTACAGGGCGGTTGCTCCGAGAAGCTGGGGGAATATTATCCCGATTGGTTACTGGAATATTAACCTGCCAGGGATGAAGAAGGAAATGGCAGAGCGCGGCGTCAATAATCCCATCCGAGACTTGATCAAGGATAACGTGTACATCGTGGAATCGGATACGCTGCGGAAGTTTGACAGGTATTATCGGGTTCATTACCACCAGAGCGTTCATCGCGATACGGTTGCCAGCTTCGGCGACTTGCAGTTAATCAAGTATCGCCTCGACGGAGGTGAACAATGAGCCGCTTGCAGAAAATAGGACTGGTTGCATTTTCCGTGCTTGTTGCGTTCGCCGTGACGTTCTCGTACCTGACAAAGTCGCAGTTCATAAAGATGCCCGAAAAGCCCTGGCACATGCAGCCCGCCATAGATGCGGATTCTCTGACAGAGGGATATGTCTCTAAGTATGAGCTGCTCGACCGGAGAAAATTGATCGGCCAGTTCGTGGATTCTTCGCGGGTGACCGTGTCCATTCTCGTTGATGCCTGGGGCGTCCCATTCGACGAAAGCTTGCTTGCCGAAGACTTTTCGATTTTCAAGGACTTACCGCACAGAGAATTCTTGCATCGCAGGCTTGCGAACCGTACCCGCCACGCGGAATTTGCCGAGCTGCGCATTCCCGGTGACAGCACTCGCCCGCACGATGGAATTTACTTGTTCGGGGGAGACTCGCTGGAATACGGGCGAAACCTGTACATGGATTCGCTGGGTTATGGCGTGCGGCTTTTCTGCCAGAAGTGCCCCGACAGCGTGATGGCGGTAACGCTCGATTCCGTGCTCGCGGCTGTGGCGGGCGATTCCGCGAGCCCCGTGAAAAACGTCGCCTGGACCACCCAGGGCTCCCGCGACGGTGACCGCGCCAAGCTGCACGCCACGTTGCGCCTTATAGCCGACGTGGCCCGCAGGCACCCCGAAGCCCGCTTCATAGTGCAGGGGACTCACCGCCCCATCCTCGGCGACCCCAAAATCCGCCGCGAAAGCTTCACCCACTGGGTCCCCGCCGTCATATTTTAGTATAATTTCTCAAAAACTCACTCATTTTTTAGTAAAAACTAGCTAAAACTCGCTCATTTTTTTTAGAAAAGAATGTATATTTAAAGCATGTACCTGAAACGCAAACTAGATGATTTCTTGCTAGAATGGAAAAAATCCGCCGATAGGAAACCCCTGATTGTCAAAGGGGCCCGTCAGATAGGGAAGACGGAATCCATCAAGCATTTTGCTGCAAATTACGAGAATTTTGTCAACATAAACTTTGTGTTGGAGAAAAAGTACAAGACCATCTGCGAAGATGGCTACACCGTACAAGATGTCATCAGGAATATTTCTCGCATTGATTCAGAAAAGAAATTTGTACCAGGGAAAACTCTTATTCTTTTCGACGAGATTCAAGACTATCCTGAAATTGCGACATCGCTCAAGTCGTTCTGCATAGACCGTCAGTTCGATGTGATTTGCAGCGGCTCCATGCTGGGGATAAATTACAAGCGTATAGAGAGCAACAGTGTTGGCTACAAGTCGGAATTCCAGATGCAGTCGATGGATTTCGAGGAATTCCTGTGGGCCATGGGGTATGGTTCGGATGTGGTCAATGATCTTTTGTCGCACATGCGGTCGGTAACGCCGTTTAACCAAACGGACATGAACGTTTTTGGCGGTCTGTTCATGGACTATTGCCTCCTCGGGGGAATGCCCGAAGTGGTGCGTTCTTTTGTCGAAAAGGGAACGTTCGAGGGGACGCTTGCGCTCCAGCGCGCCCTTATCGCGGATTACAAAGAAGATATAAAGAAGTATGTCGAAGGGATAGACAAGACCAGAGTGCTCAACGTGTTCAACAGCATCCCTGTGCAGTTGGCAAAAGAAAACAAGAAGTTCCAGGTTTCTAAGGTGGCGAGTGGGGCAAAGTTCAAGGACTATTGGGGTTGCGTCGAATGGCTTAATGATGCCGGCATGGTGAATCTCTGCCATTGCCTGCATACACCGGAACTCCCGCTGAAAGGGAACTTTGAAGAAAAAAAGTACAAGATTTATTTCAAGGATACGGGGCTCCTTGTCGCAAATCTCGATGATGAATCCCAGGAAGACCTGCGCGCCAATCGGAATATGAATGTGTATAAGGGAGCCCTTTACGAAAATATTGTTGCCGAGATTCTGAGCAAGCAGGGTTACGAGCTTTTCTATTACAAGAAAGAAAACTCTACGCTGGAGCAGGACTTTTTTGTGCGAACGAAAAAAACGCTCGTACCGGTCGAAGTCAAGGCGAAGGCTGGGACGGCAAAATCGCTGTCAACCCTTGTCAAGAGTGATGCGTACCCGGATATTACGACAGGAATCAAGTTTTCTGCGGGTAATGTCGGATTTCAGAACAACATCTACACGTTCCCTTACTTCTGTGCTTTTTTGTTGAAACGTTATCTTTCGGGAGTAGATTTCTAGTATTATGCCGATACCCAAGATAATCCATTACTGCTGGCTGAGTGGCGACCCTTACCCGGAGCTGGTCCAACGTTGCATGCAGAGTTGGAAGGAAAAACTCCCGGATTACGAGTTTATGCTCTGGGACATGAATCGCTTCGACATCCATTCGGTATCTTGGGTGGAACAGGCCTGTGCCGCGAAAAAGTGGGCATTCGCAGCCGACTACATCCGCCTATATGCGCTCTACAACTATGGCGGCATCTACCTGGATAGCGACGTGGAAGTATTGAAATCGTTCGATGACCTGTTGGATAGACCATACTTCTTTGGACGGGAGCATACTCCGGACCGAATCGAGAACCGGGATTCGATTGAAGCCGCGACCTTCGGTGCGGAGAAGGAACTCCCGTTCTTGAAAAGAGTTATGGAATATTATGAACGTCATGATTTCGTTGACGATAACGGCTATATGGATACAACGACATTGCCGACGGTACTTGCTCGCAAGCTGAAGGGGGAAAGTTTGGAAATCTTGCCGATGGACTATTTTAGCCCCAAGAACACGCGGACGCTCGCATTCGAAACGACGAAAAACACCTACAGCATCCACCATTTTAACGGTTCCTGGCATTCTTTGGCTCAACAGAAGCATGTAGCCTTGAGGACGAAACTCTGCAAGGTATTCGGCGAACGGGTGGGTGAGATATTTGCGTCGTTCTTGGCTATATTTATCCATATAAAATATGAAGGTTTTGGGCGTACGTTAATAAAGATTCTCGATAAAATTTGATAGCTATGAAGAGGATTATTTTTGATGTAACTGTTTTGGTGGATGGCGACGACTTGAAAGAAGAACGTCGTGGCATCTATTTTGTTGCCAAAAATCTTCTATTGGAAATGTGCCGCCAACACAAGGGTGAAATAGTTCTTTTTGCTTCGGGCTGCAAAATGGCTGGGCTGCCTAAACTGATTGCCGATTTGGACCTGTCGGTAAAGCCGTACCGCCCTGTTCCGATTTTAGGGAACGTGTTATATCGGACCATGACCTCTTGTAGAAGAAAGAGAATGCGGCCAGATTGCAGCAGAATTCTGAAATCCTTTTGTTTGTTGACTATCTTTGCTCTCTCCGCCTCTAGCACAATTTATTTTTCTTTTTTGAACATGGGGCGTAAATATGATGAAGATACCGTATTCTTTTCTCCGAGAACTTCTGCGCCTTGGTTTATTAATAGACAAAAATTGGTTAAGAAATATATTGTCCTGCATGATTTAATTCCGCTCTTGTTTGAATGTTCGCCTGAAATGCTGAAGTGGGGGTGGTTTGCATATTTACTTCGGACGTTAAATGGGAATGACTTCTACTTTGCCATTTCGGAGAATACGAAGAAGGATTTTTGTAAATACAGTAAGAAAATCGACCCTTCGCACATAAAAATTATTCATTGGGCTGCTGGTAAGGATTTTTTTCCGCAAAAGAATCTTGATGCGCGGATTAGGCTGAATAATAAGTACGGAATTCCAGCCGATAAATTTTATGTATTTGCGATTGGTGGCCAGGATCCTAGAAAGAATGCTGCAAGGATTGTTCGCTCCTTTATTGCGTTTAAAGAGAAAAATAAGACTGATAACTTGGTTTTGGTTGTTTCCGCTTGCCGTGAGAATAAAGATGATGGTGCCGTCTTGTATCGTTCGTATATAGATGGCAAGGATTTACCGCTGCTGTATAGTAATGCCGAATGGTTTGTCTTTACGAGCCAATACGAAGGCTTTGGCTTGCCACCGCTAGAGGCTATGCAGTGTGACTGCCCCGTAATTGCAAGCAATAATTCTTCAATTCCGGAAGTCGTAGGCGATGCTGGACTATTGATTGACTGGGATAGTGACGAACAGCATGTTGATGCGTTTGAAAAATATTATTTTGATGAAAGCTTTCGTAATGAATGCCGAAACAAGGGCTTGGAACGTGCTGCGATGTTTTCGTGGGAAAAGACTACGGATACAATTCTGTCCGCTATGAAGGGGGGAATTTGATATGCTGAACATCATTTATGACGCTTCAATAGTGACAAATATTTTTTATAAGAATGATAATCGTAGTGGTATTTTTTTTGCTGGCTGGAATATTCTGAAAAAAATGGCTCAGCGACCAGATGTCAATTTGATGTTGTATTTTCGATCGGATTGTTGTGCGGATGGAATTTTGTTGAAAGAGACGTTTTTGCCAAATACGCCATGTATTCAAAATATCTCAAGTTATGTGTTTTTATGCAAAGTTTATCGTAAAATTCATTGTTGGTATGATTCCGTGTATTGCCATTTGTACTTGAGAAAAGCGTTCGGACTGGCTTTAAAAATATTGAGTTGCATACTCTCAAATGTGGTAAAAGTAGATAAGGAATGGCTTCAATCTGCAAATGCTTTTTTTTCGCCTGTTTATAAATTTCCTGATTTTATTAGGAAGTATCCCCATATTAAAACGTATTTGTACTTGTATGATGCTATTCCTTTTATTTTTCCTAGCCTGAATCCGTATGGGAAAAAATTTATTGCGGAAATAATGCAATCTGCAAAACAAACAGATTTCTTCTTTTTTGATTCTTGTTGCTCGGAGAATGATTTTAAGACGTTTTTTCCTTCGAAAATCGGTCGTAATACTGCTGTTGTCCCCCTGGCTGCTGATGAAATGTTTAAAAGTGATGGGGATGCTCAGAATCTGAACTCTGTTCGACAGAAATATCATATCCCGGCAAATAAAAAGTACGTTTTTAGCTTGTCTACGTTTGAACCGCGAAAAAATTTAATTCGAGCCTTAAAGAATTTTGTGATATTTGTTGAAAAAAATAAAATTGACGATATTGTGTGGGTTGCTGCAGGGGCTGCTTGGGTTTCTTTTTATAAGGAATTAAAAAAAGAACGGACGCTATTGTCAAACGAATTGATATTTTGTATTGGTTATGTAGATGATGATGACTTGCCTGCACTTTATGGCAATGCTGAGTGGTTTGTTTACACTAGTCAATACGAAGGTTTTGGCTTGCCGCCACTTGAGGCAATGCAGTGCGGTTGTCCTGTGATTACAAGTAATAATTCGTCGTTGCCTGAGGTGGTGGATGATGCGGGCATTATGATTGATTGGGATAGCGATGAACAACATATTGAAGCATATGAAAAGTATTATTTCAATGAAGAATTGCGAATAGCGAATCGCCGAAAGGGATTTAAACGGGCGAAAAATTTTTCTTGGGGTAAAACTGTAGAAGAAATAATAAAAAAGATGGAGAAGAGATAATATGCTGAATATTATTTATGATGCAACGCAAATTGTATCTGGTGAGACAGACAATAATTCTAGATGCGGAATTTATGTAACGTCGTTCAATATTTTAAATGAACTGCTGAAAAGAGATGATGTGAGTGTGCTCCTTTGGACGACTTCAAATAAAAGCTATTTGGTGGAGTCTCTTCGGTTGAAATATTTCCCTAAAGCAAAAAATTATTACAATGAGAGAAAGATTTCAAAATTATTGTTCAAATTGGCTTTGAATATAAAGGATGTCGCAAAAAGAAAGCAAAAACATTTTTTTATAAGAAAGGTGATTTGGTTGGCTTTTTTTGTTGTGGACTTCTTGAATAGTTGTGCCTCATATCAAAGAAATGGATCTCTTGTAAATGATGAGAATACGGTTTTCTTCTCTCCATTGACGGCGGCGCCATGGTATTTTGAAAGGCGAAAATCGTTGAAGAAATATATTGTGTTATATGACGTGATTCCATATAAATTACAAAGCTATAATTCGCAAATAAAGAGTGGTTGGTTTGGCAATTTGGTGAAAAAGTTGAATCCGTCAGACTATTATTTTTCTATTTCTCAAGCGACAAAAAAAGACTTTTGTGATGAGTTCCCGCGGTTGAAAGAAGAAAATGTTTGGGTTGTTTATTTGGCGGCTTCTAATTCTTTTAAACAGAATGAAGATGTTGAGGCTGTCCGACGTGTTAAAGCGAAATATAAACTTCCCTCAAATAAATATATTTTTAGTCTTTGTACTTTGGAACCGCGTAAGAATTTAATTCGTGCTGTAAAAACGTTCCTAGAGTTTGTCCAAAAGAATCGAATCAATGATTTGGTTTGGATTATGGGAGGAGCGCAATGGAATCGGTTTTCTGAAATAATCAAAAATGAAATTAGTAATGCAGAATTATTTGATGAGCATGTTTTTTATGCGGGCTATATAGATGATGGTGATCTTCCGATTTTGTATGCTAATGCCGAATGGTTTGTGTATACTAGTCAATACGAAGGCTTTGGCTTGCCTCCATTAGAGGCTATGCAATGCGGTTGTCCTGTGATAACTAGCAATAATTCGTCTTTGCCTGAGGTTGTTGGTGATGCCGGTGTTATGATAGATTGGGATAGCGATGAACAACATATTGATGCGTATGAAAAATATTACTTTAATAATGATTTTCGAGAAGAATGCCGCCGAAAGGGCCTGGAACGAGCAAAAATGTTTTCATGGGAAAAGACTGTGAACAAAATGATTGATATTATTGGGGGCTGTGATTCTTTTTAGCAAAACTGCTATAATATGTTTTTTTATAGCCTATTTTAAAAGTTGATTTCTTTTTTGGGGGGCGTTCGACCTCTAAACGAATTGCAAATAGTCTTGATTAATTGTACAACTAGATAAAAATATGGAATCTTGAGATGTGCTTTTTTCTCAATGCGGTATACGGGTGGAATGTTATAATTTCCTTGTAGAATGCTCTTGTAGAATTGAATAAGAAATAAAGAACCAAATTCCTTTGCGACGTCAACAAAGTTGCAAAAGTTAAAAAGAGAAGGTATATTGTTGCGTGTTAAAAGTAGATGTTGTCTATAGCGAACGTTAAATCGACATAAGAAGGCTTCTTTGTTTCGGGTATAGTACAAACTATCTTCTCTGTCGGTCCAACAATAAATTACTTCGTTTGAGACTGCGATGTCATGCTGATTTGTTTTTATTGACATTTGCGTAATCCAACCCACGTCATTTGAGTATTGGACTTCTTCAAAATAAATAGACTGTTCTTTTAGAAAATCAAGTCGAACCATTTTTGCCCAAGGTACTCCTGCCCCCAATAATAGTTCAATATGGTTTATTTTCTTGTTTTTAAAGTCTTCTATTTTACATGAAATGGAATTGCATATTGATTGTCTTTGGCCGACCTGTGTTAGATTGTTTGAATCTCGACAACAAGATTTGAAAAGAACTAACTTTTGCTTTAGGTCTTTGTATGGATCTATTTTTTCTAATAAGTTTGGGAAAAATAGATCGTCGGCATCCGCGAAAAGCACCCACAGGCCTTTCGCTTCTTTTATGCCAATATTTCTTGCAAAACCGGCGCCTTTATTTTCTGTTGTGTAGATGATTCGAAAATTTTCGCGAGATAATTTTTTTAACCCTTTTATAGATTCCTCATTACTATTGTCGTCGATTACAATGATTTCAATGTCGGGACGATGAGGTATAGAATCCAGGCATCTCTTCAGTAATAATGGGATGTTTTTGTGAGGAATTATGAAGGTATAATTGTACATTTTTTATTTATTAGAATGTTCTAGATTGTGGAAAAACAACTGAAGTTCTTTGAGTTGTTGACTGTAGTTCCATTCTTCAGAACATATTCTTTTGTTTTTTTCTTGTTCTTCTGGTGGCAACTCGGTTTCAAAGGTTTCATCATTTAAATCGTTTTCTATTGAGAAAAGAGTATACCCCATATTTTGATAGTGACGGAATAAAATAGAATCCTCATAAAAGAATACCTTTTTCCCTGTCATTAGACTATAGATAATATTCCCTACAGCTTGCTGTCTTATATGACCGAAAATGGCTGTTGAACACGAGTCAATGAGTTGAAAATATTGGTCTCTTTCAATAAAATCCTTTAAAAGGGTGATGCTAAGGTTCTTGAAGTTCTTGGTTTCTTTTGTAAGGTGGTTATAGTAATCTCTGTCGTTGAATGGATAACTAAATGGTATGATTACTTCTAAGGGTTTGTTGAGCGAATTTAATTTCTCCAATATGTCATAATGATTATTTGTTGGATCGTTGCTATTGCCCAACAAAATTCGATTGGTTGTAAATGGTTTGTTTGCTGAAGTTTTTAAAGAACGGACAGGCTCAGAAAAATAATGAAATGGGCAATAGGATGCTTTGGGATTTATTTGTTTTATTTCCTCAAATTCATAGGGGATTACTGTTGAAAAAAAAGAGGTTTTTTTTACGATCTGGCGATATTTTTGTTGTTCTTTTAGATTGTGGATTTTGTCTTTTATTGATGAAAATTTTTTTATTAGTCTCGAAGATTTGTTTTCGTCTTTTTTTTCTAACAGAGCTCTTGTTTTGGGCTTGTAAAGCGACATTGAGAATATTTTTTTTAAAGGAGCCGCTATGTCACTATATATATCATACCCCCATGTACTCCAAATAATCGGAGGTTTTATTTTCAGAACAATGTGGTAAGGTAAAAAAAGGGAATGAATCATTACCAGATCGTTTTTGTTTTGATTTGCTATTGATAATAACTCTTCAAATGATGAAAATATAACCACATTTGAACTTTTTACATAGGTTAGTTTTTTTACATTGGGTGTAGAGAGTATGAGAAAAATAGAACGGACGTTTTTCAATTCTTCAAACATTGCGATAGCGTCATCAATGAATTTTTCATCCATGCAAATATGTAATATTTGTACCATTGAATTCTTTATCAAAAAAAAATTTTAAATATGGGATTTTTTAGATGCTATATATGCTTGCTCAAGCAATAACAATTCTTTTTTTCGTCTCTTGATTTTTTTTGCAGGAATGCCTGCGTAAATAGTCCACGGCATTGTTGAATTTTTGCAGAGAGACATCGCTCCAATTGCGCATCCTTCGGCAATTTTTGCACCAGGTAAAATTGTGGTTCCTGAACCGATTATTACATGTTTCTCTATTATAACGCGTTTTTCGAATATCAATTTGTATTCATCGGGGACGGTTGGGTTAGTCATTGACACCCCGCTAAAATCATCGGAAATAGCGTATATGCAAACTCTAGAAGAAATATTGGCGAAATCATGAATTTCAATTCCTTCTGAAGCTCCGTATAATGCACTGTAAGCGGCGATATGGACATTATTGCCTATGGTTATATTTCCACTCAGAATGCAAAAATCATCAACACGGACATTGGTGCCGATGGAAATATTTTCCACCCCATATAGGCTAGCCTTCCGGCTAATTTTTACGTTACTGCCACATTTTTTTATGCCGAGAGCAATTAATTCTTTTTTTGAAAGGAAACTTGTTTGATTCATTGCTATTCCTTTCTTTTTATGATTTGAACAGTTCTTTCTATATCACTTTCTTTCAATCCCGCATACATCGGTAGGCAAATTACCTGGTCAGCCAATTTATGCGCTACGGGCAGGTTCTCGGGACTTGCGGAATCCAGGCCTTTGTAGGCGCTGAATGTGCTGATAAGCGGGTAGAAGTAGCGGCGACCGTAGATGTTATGCTCCTTGAGCTTTTCGTAGAGGGCATCTCGGCTCATGCCGTATTCTTTTCCGTCTACGAAAATCGGGAAGTAGGCGTAGTTGTGCTGAACGCCCTCGATGTCGTGCAGCATGCGTATGCCGGGAATGTCCTTGAGCGCTTCGCGGTACTTCTCTGCGGTTGCCTTGCGGCTTGCGATGGCCGAATCTACCTGCTTCAGGTTCAAGAGTCCGTAGGCGGCTCGGACCTCGTCCATTTTGCTATTGATTCCGGGTGCGACAACGGTGGTTTCTCCGGCAAAACCGAAATTTTTCAGGTAATCGATTCTCTTCTTGGTAGCGGCATCGTGGCAGACGAGTGCTCCGCCCTCTATTGTGGTATAGACCTTGGTGGCGTGGAAACTGAGCGTACTCATGTCTCCGTTTTCAAGAACGGTCTTCCCGTTGACTTTTACGCCAAAGGCGTGGGCGGCATCGTATATGACTTTAAGACCGTATGTGTCGGCAATTTCCTGGATGCGCTCCATGTTGCACGGATTTCCGTAAACATGCACCGGCATAATGGCGGATGTCTTGGGGGTAATTGCCGCTTCAATCTTTTCGGGGTTGATAAGGCCTGTATCTTCTTCAACATCCACGAATACGGGTTTTAATCCATTCCACCAAATGGAATGCGTGGTGGCCACGAAACTGTACGGGGTCGTGATAACTTCGCCGTTGATGCGCAGTGCTTGTAGTGCGGTAATGAGGGGGAGTGTCCCATTAGTAAAAAGGGATAAGTATTCTACGCCAAGATAATCCGCCAGAGCTTTTTCCAATTCTTGGTGATAATGGCCGTTATTGGTCAGCCATTTGCGCTCCCAAATGTCCCGGAGCATCGGAATGAATTCGTCCAAGTCGGGAATAAGAGGGGAAATTACGTTAATTCTTGGATCTGTCATATTTTTTCTTCAGTAAAATCAAATAAAGGTGTAATGTCTCCAGGTTCCTTTCCCATAAAAGTGCCTATGTCGTTCGCTCTATTCGATAGGGAAAAGGATACTATATCGAAATCTCTTGCAAATGATCTCGCCCTGTCTTCAACAACATACAAATCTATTGCGTAATTTCCCCAGTTAAAAAAGTTTGCAGGAATATGGCATGTCTGCTCGTATTCGCCAATGTCGTGGTAATAATCGATACATCTGCCTCCGCCAGAACATGAAAAAATTTTATTTCCCTGCTCATTTTTGAAGTGTAATGTTAAATGCAGACATTGATGCGGTTGTGTTAACCGGTATCTGATGACAACGTCCATTGCGTCAGAAACGCTAATATTGTCAAGGTAGGAACCACCTTTCTTTTTCACGCCTATTTCTAATAATTCAAACCCTTTTGCCTGAACTTCGGGTATGGCCCATTTTTTATGGTTTTGGATTTCGCCATTCCTTGTCAGGTACTTGCTGACAGCGGTGTTTACATCGCCATTATATATCATTTCCCCATTGTTTAGAATGAAACCTTGTTTGCATAGACTCTTCACGGCAGTCATATTATGGCTCACGAACAGCACGGTTCTGCCTTCGCCGCGACTTACGTCCTGCATCTTGCCGATAGCCTTCTTCTGGAATTCGGCGTCGCCCACGGCCAGCACTTCGTCCACCACCAATATTTCGGGTTCCAGGTGTGCCGCGATGGCGAACCCGAGGCGTACGGTCATGCCGCTGCTGTAGCGCTTCACGGGGGTGTCCAGGTAGCGTTCGCAGCCGCTAAAATCCACGATTTCGTCGAGCTTGCGGGTAATCTCGGCGCGGCTCATGCCCATGATGGCGCCGTTCATGTAGATGTTCTCGCGTCCGGTCATCTCCGGGTGGAATCCGGTGCCCACTTCGAGGAGGCTCGCGATGCGGCCCCGTGCGCGGATGGTGCCGGTGGTGGGTGCGGTCACGCGGCTCAGCAGCTTGAGGAGGGTGCTCTTGCCGGCGCCGTTCCGGCCGATGATGCCCACGACGTCGCCCTGTTCCACCTTGAAGTTGATGTCCTTGAGGGCCCACACGTATTCGCTGTCGCCCTTGTGCGCGCGGTCGTTGACTTCGCCCACCTTGAGGTAGGGGTCCTCGCGGCGCAGCACCTTGGTCTGCCAGAACCTGTTCAGGTCGTGGCAGAGCGTCCCGGTGCTCACTAGCCCCAGGCGGTACTGTTTGCTGATATTCTCGAACTCGATCGCGGTAGTCATTATGTAAGTAATATAGATTTATGCCACCAAAGTGGGTTGTCTCTGGCAAGAAAATGCCTATTTTTTGTGAAAAAACGACAAATATACAGGTGGATGGCGTATATTTTATATTAGACAGAACCAAAAACTCATTCATCTATGATTCGTTCCCATTATATCCCACAATTTATACTCCGAGCCTTTTGCGAAGACGATCGGGTTCAATACATGGATCTTTCATCAAAAAAGGTAGAAACTCGAAATACGCGCTCTGTTTTCAGCGAGTATGGCTATTATCCGGAACAACTGGAACATGACCTTTGTGATAAGATTGAGCGGGATTTTGCTGTTGTTCACAAAAAGATTGTCACGTCAACGGGAAATCTGACTTTACCTGCTGCAGAAATGTTCCTGCTAAAAAAGTTTCTGCTTATTTCTGTTCTCCGTTACAATCTGGTTGATGAAAATGATAAAAAGTTTTATTCAGAAATAGGTGATGCCAATAGACTTAAGTTATTTGGTGATTTTTTTGAGAATATAAGTAAAATTCTTACATGCAAAACGATAACAGAAATTACCAAGTTCTACAATTATGAATATGGTGACACAAATCTATCATTGACAGCCTATGTCAAAGATATTCTCGGTTCCTACTTAATATTTGTTAAATCTACAGATTGCGGCAAGGAGTTTCTAATTCCGGATAAAGGAAATGCTTGGTTTGAAGGTCGCCTTGCGTGGGAAAAACTTAATATGATGTGTGAAATGGTGAAGAAGTATCGTGAAAGTTCTTTTTATCAAATTCTTTCTTTGCTAACGCCTCATGATTATACCGTCTTCCCGCTCTCAAAAGACATGGCTGTTTTGTGCATGAGTCCTTTTTTTAAATTGATGGCCGACAATCCTAGATTCACGATTGCCAAGAATTCCATTCAAGATGTGCTTGGTTTTGGGAACGGTTATATGCTGAGGCCGGCAAAGGTCTCGCTCACTCGTGACAAAAAGCCCATAGATTACGGATTCGACATTAAACCATTATGCGGCAAGGATGTCGAATTCTTGAACATCCTATTGCTAAAGAACGCCGAAAGCCACATAGCCTTCGGCAGCAAGGACAAGTTAGGAATAGAGCTGTAGGAAACGAGGTTACTTTGTGTTCGGCGGGATTATTTTCAAGGCCGTCGTGTAGATGACTTTGGAAATAGTTCTTCTAAAAAATCTGAAGCGTGTATTCCGCTTTTCACATCAAGATTGAGCTCTGGATATCTTTCATGGACAATGTGGGCGAGGTTATTTATTAACGCTTCTAGTTCTTTGCACGCTGATGTTGCTGAACGGAAAAGTTTTTCATCCTCTTCTGTTTGAAAAACATCAAAAGGGATTTCCCATACAAGTGTATCTCCGCTGACATTATAGCGGTATGGAGCTCTTGAGGGAATGCTTCTATTTAAGGCATCGTTGATGTTTCTTATTAAAGTTTCTAGTTCCTTGTCGTAAAAAATAAAAGATATTTTTTTTACTTCTTGATTAAGATGCCTTTGAAACAGGTCCATATATTTGCTGACATGCTTTGGCCCATCTTCGCAAAATTCCTGTATGGAGTCAAAGAAAAAATAATCTAATAGATTCTCTAGCTTTTCGTAGTCTTTGTTATATTGGATTTGTTTAGAATGATTTCCTTTTAAAATTTCTTTTAATGGGTTGGTTTTGATTATTGAAAGAATTCCTGTTTTTAAGGGCTCGTATAATTGCTTTATTTTTTCTCTATTGCTGCTTTTCTCGGCACTTAGCGGGGAAAGGGAATAAGACATTGCTCTATGTTTATCTATGTCAAATGGCAGAGCTTCTACAGGGGCATAGGCTGTGTTGACAATAAGGATTATTCTTTCCCATCCGAGGAGCGCTTGGGCAATTCCTAGTTCAAATAGTACATTGGGATTCGGAGTAGGTTTTGTCTGATTATCTGTATTTATTGTAGTGACGTCTGCGATAAAGATGTCTGCAGACCTAATTTTTTCTTCTATGCTTCTTGCGATGTCGGGGCTGCCGCACCGGTTTTTCGTGGCTTCGTCATATGAAAGATTATTCTTTTTGCAAATGTCTTTTATGCAATCGCCAATGACATTGCGGTTGGTTTTGGCATCTAAATCTGATTGCCATGAGAAGAATATTATAGCTTTTTTATCTTGCTCCATATGATTTTGTTGTTGTTGATAATTAATCAGAATATATAATTTAACGGTTTAATATGGCAATAATGGCTGGCGATTTTTTTTGTGTTTTGCGTTAGGGGTGGAAGCCGCGAAGCGGTTCGGAGGGCCGCTAGTCAAATGCGCTCGGCCCTCTGAACGGGAAAATCGCCGCGTGAGGCGGCGATTTTGTGCCACGACGGCCCGGCCCCGGCCTGCCGGGGAAACGCTAAATGAACTATTTAATTCCTTTTTGGAGTAAGTAGCTTTCGTATATCAGGTGGCCGGACATCTTGTTTATTTCTTTGTTGAGCGAGTCTAGGCCGATACTTTCTACAAGTGTCTTTTGGCCGCTGAAAAGATCCGTGCCCAAACCGAGCCTGTCGCCGTCGATGCCGAAGTTTATTGAACTGAGGATGGTCGGGAACATGTCTATGTCGGTAAAGAGCCTTTTTTCTTCTATGATGGGGGCTTTCGGGGCGTTCACGAAAATATCGACCCATTTCCTGTTCTGGAAACCATCCACTAGGCGGGTTCCCATAAAGAGGTGGTCTCCGAAGATTACAACGGAGGTGTTCTCGTAAAAGGGCATGCCTTTCAACGTGGCAAGGAATTTGTCGAGTTCCCTGGAAACGCAACGCGCAGTCGCCTTGAGCTGTTCGTCTTGATTGTTTTCGTCGTTGCTCTTTATGCAGTCGGGGTCGTAAAGGCCGGAGGGTGCATGGGTGTCTATGGTAAAGAGAGTCAGAGAGAAAGGTTCCGGTATCGTGTCGAGGATGCTATGTGCGAATCTGAAGGCATCCTTGTCATGGACGTTCTTGAAGCCCTGTTTTTTTATGAGGTCCGTGGAGTCCAAGCCTAGGCGTTCTATCAAGTCGTCCGGGCCGTAGATTTCGTCTATTTTCTGGTCCAGGGCGAATGTCCTGAATTCGTTGTACAGCCCGGGATTCCCTTGAACGTAGAATTGCCTGTAGCCATTGCTGTTCAGGATTTTATAGAGGCTCTTGTAGTGGTACAGTATGGGTGTTTTTTTGTAGTTGATGATGTTCGGTATCCCGAAGGAACGTGTGAAAAACGAACCGAAGGTGTGGTTGGATCCGCTTGCGTCAAGCCCGCCGCCAATATGGTTCTGGTCTTTCCCGAAACTTATGTTCTGGAGCGACAACTGCGTAATTTCGGGAATGAGGTTGGTGTCCTGATTGCCCCCGTGCTCCCTGTCAGCAAAGGTGGTCTCGAGTGATTCCAGGTATATCAGGATGAGGTTGCGTTTGTGTTCTGGAACGGAAATCTCAATCGAGTCGGGACTGGCGTAGTTGTCTGCGAAGAACTGCGAGTAAGCCGCGTTTTTTTCTGGTTCGTTGTTAAGGATGTGTATGTAGTCGGATATGGGGACGACGACGATGAACTGAATTATGGTGGCTGCGAAATACGCCCCGATGGCTATAAGCCGTTTTTTTGTGCTGTTCAAGAGCGTGTACAGGAAGACGGCGAGGATTGCCGTTATTAGAAGCGTCTGCGGAATCGTCGTGGTCAAGCATATCCTGATCATTCCGTACGCGAAATCGTCAAATGGCTCTTCCAGAGTGAGCAATACGGTGTTTGCGTCCCTGAGCGGGAAGGTACATAACGCCCAGAAGACGACGGCTTTAAAGAATACCGCGAGAAGGAGCAGTACGACTACGGGCGGGATGTGTGTTGGCTTGAAGCAGTCCTTTTTTTTGAAAGCCTTCGTGTGCCAGTTTATGGCGACGAGCGCCAAGAAGGATATTATGAATGCCGGGGAAATTGTAAAAGGCGCTATTTCGAAGAAGTAGTGCTCGGTTATAAAAACGAGGCATACGACAATCGCCGCTATCCTTAGAAGCTGTATCGCTGCGGTTTTTATTTTGCTGATGTTCGGCATATTGGGGAATATAGATTAAAAGGGACTGTCGGGAACCTAAATTGGAAAAAATGCGCGAAAAACGCGCATTTTTCGCTGCTCCGGCAGGTCCCTTTATTGGATAGAATGCCGTACAGTGGTGAATATTGTCTTTTCCGAGCAAAAAAGACAAGTACACCCTATCAATGAGTCCTCCAATGTTTTTACCTGCGATGGAAATGCCTTTGCCGACCCCGGCTATTAAATAGGCTTTGAATTCGCCTCCGCATTCGTGGCATTTGACCAAATCCGTCGAATCTCCAGAACCGGTTGCGATTGTCAATTTCCTGCATGAAGGACAAAGAAATATAAAGATATCTCAAAAAGAGTAAGAAATATGGAATGATTTGCAAAAAACGTATTTTTTATTACGAAAATTGCTGATTCTATAAAAATTTTGTATATTATATGGTGCAATTGGTGATTTTTTATGAAAAATAGCAAAATCCGCATACTCTCCCTTTCCATAGAACATTTAAAGAATGTCCAGCATGGGAGTTTTGACTTTCAGCAAGATGTTTTACCTGCGAAGGCTTTTGATCAGTCGTCCGTTATCGGTTTCTATGGGCAGAACGGGTCCGGCAAGACTACCGTGATTCAGGCATTGGGCCTGTTCAAGCAGATTGCCATGGGACATCCCTTGTGGAATGATATGGAAAAATGCATAAATCTTGATAGTAACAAAGCGACCATATCTATAAAATTTTTAATAAAGTTCGATGACGGAAAATCCTATCATGTCCTTTATTCAGGCACTATTGCGAAGAGAGCTACTTACAAGGTAGGCTGCGCGTTTGCAGCAGAGAAACTTTCTGTTGCGTCTGAAGTTGCTGGGAAAGTCCCTGGGCGGATGACGAATTTATTCTCATACGAATTGAATTTTGATGATAAACCAAACTTTACGCCGAAGGCTCGCTACGACAGCATCGTAAAAGGTCAGGAGAAAAAGATCCAGGCGTCTGTCGCAATGAGAATTTCCCAAGAGAAAAAAACGTCCTTATTGTTTTCCCCAGATTTCTTTGCTTTGCTGAAAGATTCGGAAGAAACGGAAATGATTGAAATCGTGCAGGCGATCAATAGTTATGCCTGTTTTAATCTTTTTACTATAACGGGGGTGCATTCTGGACTTATTAGCATGGATGCCGTGATACCTCTTTCCGTAAAGTACCGGCATAAGGATGCTACCGCCATAGGCGATATCCCTATCGGACAACAGGGCCCGATAACGGTGAACGAGCAAATTTTTGATTTGACCGAAAGTGTGCTGGCGTCGATGGCTGATGTCCTTGGAGCCTTGGTTCCGGGTTTATCTATTGAGCCGATGATATACGGACGAGAACTTATGAACGATGGCTCCATGGGTGTCCGATATGAACTGGTTTCTGTTCGTCAGGACAAACGGCTCCCGATTAGATATGAATCCGAAGGCGTTCGCAAGATCTTATCCATTTTGAACCTTATTATTGCCATGTATAACAATGAATCTGTTTGCGTTGCGATAGACGAACTTGATGCGGGCGTTTTTGAAGTGCTGCTTGGAGATTTACTGAAGGTTATAATGGAAAGCGGGAAAGGGCAGCTTGTGTTCACTTCGCATAATCTGCGCCCGTTGGAAATTTTGGACAAGCAGAACATTGTTTTCACGACAACCAATCCCGATAACAGGTACATCCATTTGAAGAACATTCGCCCGACGAATAATCTTAGGGATTGCTACATTCGTGCGCTGAATATTGGTGGGCAGGATGAGCCCCTGGCTACAGAAACGAAATTCCATCTTATTCGTCGCGCATTGAGAAATTCTGGGGTTAAGAATGACTAACAAACTTGTCAAAACTCAAGCAACCCATAGATAGGTTTCTTAATTCGACAAAATTAAAGAAGGATGATATACAGAAAATTGTGCATCTTATAGATACGGATGGAGCATTTGTCCCTGAAAGTTGCGTAGAACAAAAAAGTGGCGAAGAGCAGATTTGTTATACAGACGAAAAAATATTGACATCGTATCCTGACGAGATTAGGCGGCGAAATGCTCGAAAGACAGCTGTGGTGAAAAGATTGTTTTCAACTACGCAAATTTATAAGGGAATACCGTACGAGGTTTATTACTTGTCGCGAAACTTGGAACACGTCTTGCACAACAAGGCCGAAAGTTTGTCTGATGCAGAAAAGAAGGATTTATCAAATAAATTCGACGAAATGTATGCGGGTCGTCTTTCTGATTTCCTAGCTTTTATAAGCGGTTCAGAATTTGCGGTGAAGATGGATTATAGAGATTCCTGGAATTTTATCATGGAATCGACTAATTCGTTGCATCGCCATAGCAACATTCATTTGCTGTTTGGATGTTGAAAATAGAGATGCTCAAAGACGAACTTTGGGCAATTTTTTGTAGTTGCTTTTAGGGTGGTTTTTCCTGATTTCGTGTTAGGCGGCGATTTTGTACCGCGACGACCCGGCCCCGGCTTGCCGGGGAAACGTTCTCCTTGGTCTGCCAGTAGCCCGAAGGCGAGTGCAGCAAGAAAGAACTTGTTCTTTCTTATTGCCGAGCCAAGGAGCGGACGCCGTAGGCGTCAAAACCTGTTCAGGTCGTGGCTGAGCGTCCCGGTGCTCACTAGCCCCAGGCGGTACTGCTTGCTGATGTTCTCGAAAACCCTATGAGCGAGCGTCGCGACCACGCTTGCTTGGACATGGCCGAGTGATAATGGTTTCTGCAACTCGATCGCGGTAGTCATTATGTAAGTAATATAGATTATCAGCGGGTCGCAGGGTGTGATGCAGACCAAAAATGCGCGAAATTGCGGCATCCGAGGCCCGGTGAAAAAAATCGGAAACCTATTGACAATGATGCCCTAAAAAATTATATTAGTGCTCAAGTGAGTAGTTGGTGCCCACGAGAACCAATTGATGCCCCGCCTTTTCAAGCATGTAGGCGGTGAGGAGTGAAAGATGAAAGAAGGTGTGACCGTTGTGTCGGTTAAGAAACCTAGAAATCCCCTTATAAGAACCTGCTCAAGCCGCGAATGTACATCATTCTGGGGTAAAAGCGATTGAATTATACTTGACAGGGATTTGTAAATTATGTATATTATAAATATAGAGATGAAGGTGCGGTTTGATCCAGGGAAGGCTCTTGTGGTCAAGCAGAAGCACGACATCGATATGGAATCAGTAAGGCAAGAAATCCTTGCGGGCCGATTTGTCACCAGGATGGTTAATAACCAAACAGAACATAAGGGTCAAAAAATGTTTCTTGTTCTTGTGGATGGGTATGTTCATTGCGTTCCGTTTATTGAGGAAAACGATGGAACGTATTTTCTCAAGACTGCTTTCAAAAGCCGCTTGTTTCAGAGGAGGTTTGAAAATGGCGAACTCGAAATTCATAGATGAGCCGATTGACGACGAAGAACGCGCTTTGATGGAAGCTGTGGAAAATGACGAAACAGTTCCGCTTTCGCACGAAGAGGAAGAACGGATTCGGGCTGACATTATGTCTGCTTCGGCGAAGAACATCACTATTCGTATGCAGCTTGACGACCTGAACGGCATCAAAAAAATGGCGAAGGCCGCGGGCATGCCCTACCAAACGCTCATCAATTCCATCATCCACCGTTACGTGACGGGTGGTATTGTGTTCAAGGTCGCTGTGTAGGCTAATCACCACGCATTGGACGAGAAAGTGGTTGTTTCCAAAATGGAAACAACCACTCCACGTGGAGCAATGGTTGGCAAAGAACAGACAAGGCAAAGATTTGAACGAAATAATTATTTATTGTTATAATTGACAAAAAACGGAGATTGATTATGAATCGTAAATTCGGTTTGATTGCTGCCGCGGTTACGGCGCTTGCCCTTTGTGCCTGCGAAAGCACGCCCAAGTCGCTGGTGGTGTTCTATTCGCAGAATGGCGCGACCAAGAAGGTCGCCGAGATTTTCCAGAAGTCCAGGAATGCCGATGTGTTCGAGATTGCCCTCGCGACGCCGTACCCGTCGACTTACGACAGCACGATTGCCGCGGTGGGTGCCCAGCGCGAATCCAAGCAGTGGCCGGCGCTATTGAATGCGAAGGCTGACATTGCCAAGTACGATACGATTTTCCTCGGTTACCCGATCATGTTCGGCAGCTTCGCTCCGCCGATTTATTCGTTCCTCGATTCCAACGACTTGAGCGGCAAGGTCGTTGTGCCGTTCTGCACGTACGGCAGCGGTGGCCGCAAGGCTTCGGCCGCCGAACTCAAGGCGCTCGAGCCGAATGCGAACGTGACGCTCGCTTACGGGATTTCCAACAAGCGCGTTACCGCCGAGAACGGTGCCGATGTTGCCGCGAAGGAAATCGAAGCGTTTTTTGCCGACCTCGAAACGGGCAAGACCGACGAGATGCTCATGGGTGGCTATTCGGAACAACGCCCGCTCACGGCGGAAGATTCTGCGGTGTTTGCTGCCGCAACAAAGGACTACGCTTACCTGGGGCTCAAGCCGCTCAGCGTGTCGACGCAGGTGGTGGCCGGAACAAACTTTCTTTTTACTTGCGAGATGAACGCTTTCGGTGGCCCCGCAGTGCAAACCAACGTGAAAGTGTTCAGGCCGCTGCCCGGTCGTGGTGAGCCTGAATTGATTGTAGTAGAAAAGTAAGATAAAACCAAACTAAATAAAAGTTGTGTGCAGAAAGTGAGTTTCTCTTGGTAGAAACTCACTTTTTTTGTAATAAAAATAAATGTTGCCGTAATACGATGATTTGCTAAATTACGGGCACCTTATAATAGAAGGGGGGTATATGAACAAGAGAATGAATGCTGCACTATGCGCAGCGCTGATGCTTGGTGCCGTATCTGTTTCGTGGGCCGAACGGCCTACCGGAACGCCTGATTGTGAATTTGATGGCGGTGTTTTCTACAAGTCCAACAATACGCTTTACCTGGAATCGTTCAACAAGGATTCCGCAACGGTGAATGTCACCTCTTTTGCAAAAGAGTGCGTAAGCAGCAATGCCAAGAAACCCTACAATGTTGTTGTCGAACGCAATACGAAACTGTCCGCCAACTCTACCATCGTGCTTCCGCTCGATTACAGCCTGAAGAGCGATTGTGTCACGTTGTATGAACCGGTGCAGATGGGCAAGGACAAGGACGGCAAGTGGAATTTTACCGCGAAGAACGCAAAGAACACCGGTAATGCCAAGAAGCCCATGCTGATGATTACCGATACCGAAAAGGAAGCCTGCAGCGACATCAAGGAAATCACTTTCACTTCGGTGTCCGATTTGGATGATACTCCGAAACAGCACTTGATTACGGATGTCCAAATCTATAACAATGTCACGGGAAAGAGTGACTGGGACCTTGTAGGTACTTACTCCTACGTTCAGTGGGAAGAATACCACCCGGACCTGGGCTTAATCTACGGCTACGCCGCCAAGGACAAGGGCGCGGTTAAGGCTGGTCAGTTTGTGAAGGTCGGTTCCGGCGCTTCCGTGGCTCCGCTCCGTGCCTACCTGAAATATATCGGCGATCCGAAGTCTCTCGCCAAGTCCGCGGCTCCGGCCCCGGCCAATATCGAACTTCCTGAAACCATCGAAGTCCGACTCATCGATAGCGATGGCGACTTGACCGGCATTGCCAAGTGGAACATGGCTACTGGCGAAATTACCAAGGTGAACGCCTGGTTCGATTTGAAGGGCCGCAAGATGAACGCTAAGCCCGAGAACAAGGGCATGTTTGTCGGCAAGACGAAAATCCAGAAGTAATAGGGGGAAACAATGATGAAGAAAGAATATTCTGCTCCGAAGATGGAAATTGTGGATTACAAGCTCCAGGCTTGCCTGCTGAGCGGTAGCGGTGAAGAAACGTGCGATGATGGTGATTACTGCGACGAACTCGGTTTCGATTTCCGCCACGTCGACCACAACGCTTAATTGCCCTCCCGAAAACCCCTGATTTTCGGGTAAAAAGAATCCCGGAAGCGAACGTGATGTGAACCCCGAAAGTTGGACACAACTTTCGGGGTTTTCATGTATAAGAAACACACAAAAAAAGAATGGGCGAAAGCCTTCAAGATGTACCAAGAGGGATATGGCACCATCGCTATATCAAAA
>Ga0310697_10000220_pt1 | contig 81796 bp, 77 predicted proteins | sample 172DNAGHGlowgp2_FD_203883 | JGI IMG/M metagenome (GOLD analysis project Ga0310697, IMG submission 203883) | Sheep rumen microbial communities from Palmerston North, Manawatu-Wanganui, New Zealand - 1728 DNA GHGlow gp2 (v2) (version 2) | ecosystem: Host-associated > Mammals > Digestive system >...
GGGTATGAGCGGTGTACTGATTGCTCCCATGCCCCTGCTGCCTATCTACAAGGGTATCGCCGGTGCCAGCCTGCTTGCAGAGATCCTGCTCCAGAAATATGAGTACCACATGCCTTACTATCGTCAGGTCAAGCAGTACAGCCACCTTGGCATGAAAGGTCTGACTGAAAGCACGGTAGACGGCTGGTTTAAGCAGACAATGGAGCTTCTCAGGCCTCTTTATGAGGTGCTCAAGTCAGAAGTCATGAAAGCAGACTACGTACAGGCTGATGAAACGACAACTCCTGTCATCAACAAGGAGACACACAAGGCGGCGAAGGAATACCTCTGGATGGTGAGGGCAGTGATGGAGCGTCTGGTGCTCTTCCATTACGACCAAGGCTCCAGGGCAGGAGCGGTGATTGAGTCGCTGGCAAACAGATATAACTTTAAGGGATACCTACAATGTGACGGTTTTGCAGGCTATGAGACGGCCTTCAAGACAAACCCCGACGTGCTCCTTGTTAACTGCATGGTGCATATCCGCCGCCACTTCGAGCAGGCGCTGGATGAGAACCGCCCGATGGCAGAGCATGCCCTGAAGGAGATACAGCACCTCTACAAAATAGAGCACATGTGCGATGATGCAGACATGACACCAGAGGAACGCAAGGCAAAGCGTTATGAACTCTCACGCCCCATCATGGAAGCCATGAAACTGTGGATGGAGACTGAAGGGCTGAAGTACAGCGAGTCATCACAGATCGGCAAGGCCATCACCTATGCCTATACAAGGTGGGGCAACATGATGCGATATCTCGATGACGGACGACTCCTGCTTGACAACAATCTTGCCGAGAACGAGATACGTCCCGTCACGCTGGGCAGGAAAAACTACCTCTTCTGCGGCAACCATGAGGCTGCCGGGAACATGGCTGTTGTTTGCTCACTGCTGGCCACATGCAGAAACCATGATGTCAATCCTCGAGACTATCTGAATGATGTCATAAGCCAGATGCCCTATCATACAAAAGCATCATATGAGGAACTCCTGCAACTGCTACCACATAAGTGGAAGCTTACACATCCGGAATCTGTCATGACTAAAACTGCATGACATGGGTATCACATATAGGTACAACAAATAACAATAGCAGCTACAGTCGAATGTGATTGTAGCTGCTATTGTTATGGTATATAGGTATCACTACCTGTAGTTTATCGAATGCTTACAAACAAATCAATAGCACAGTTATTTGAAAGATTTGGAAAAATTTGTTCAATTTCTGCCCGTAAGGGCACCCCCCAGAAGAGTCACGGACAGAACCCTCGTTAGAAAGTATAGTCTTTTTGTCCCAAAAGTACTATGTTTTTATGGGAAAAGCACTATGTTTTAGGGTGCTAAAGACTATAGTTTTGTGAGTGGATAATGGCAGTTTGCCTAAGTTGCTCATTATCAACGCTTTAATAAACCCCGTCAGAATCGCTTATTTCCGACCGAGAGAGCGGTTGGTTCTCTCCGTGCCCGTATTTCGCGTTAAACGAAGTTAATTCGTCAAGATTATTCAAAATTTTAACATATCCAATCATGACCATGTCCCTTTTCTGATTCGCTATCGCCAAGTGAGTGACAGTTTGAAAGAGAAATGCAAAAAGATACAAAAGATATAGGTCATCTCAGAAAAAAACCGTAACTTTGTAGCCAATATGAGAATAGACATCATAACCGTACTGCCAGAGATGATCGAAGGCTTTGTCCACGAATCCATCCTGGCAAGGGCACAGAAGAAAGGACTCGCAGAGATCCATCTGCATAACCTGCGCGACTACACAAAGGACAAATGGCGCCGCGTGGATGACTATCCCTATGGCGGCTTTGCCGGTATGGTGATGCAGATCGAGCCCATCGACCGTTGTATCTCCGCCTTGAAGGAAGAGCGGGAATATGATGAGGTGATCTTCACATCACCCGATGGAGAGCAGTTCAACCAGCATGTAGCCAACGACCTTTCTCTGAAAGAGAACCTGATCATTCTGTGCGGACACTATAAGGGAATCGACCAAAGGGTGCGCGACCACCTGATCACCCGTGAGATCTCCATCGGCGACTATGTGCTGACAGGAGGAGAACTGGCGGCAGCAGTGATGGCCGATGCCATCGTGAGGATTATCCCCGGTGTGGTAGGCGATGAGCAGAGTGCCCTCTCCGACTGTTTTCAAGACGACCTGTTAGCCGCCCCGATCTATACGCGTCCTGCCGAATACAAAGGATGGCGTGTCCCCGACATCCTGCTGAGCGGCCATGAGGCGAAGATCAAGGAATGGGAGATGGAACAAGCCATGGAGCGCACTCGCAGGCTACGTCCGGATTTATTGAAATAACTTTTAAACATATACATGATGACAGCAAAACCACAATTGACATTTAAAGAGGCCTTGGCAGAAGCCAGAGGTAAGTTGACACAATTCAATGGCCGTTCCCGCCGTTCCGAGTTTTGGTGGTGCGCTTTGGTCGTATTCATTGCCAACTATGTGTTAAACATCATCCCCATCTTCGGGAGTATTGCCGCACTGGTACTCAACCTGCTGATGATCCCCCTCATCTTCCGGCGTCTTCACGATAGCGGTCACAGTGGATGGTGGTGTGGAGCCAGTATGATTGTCGGCGGCATCTATTCAGCGATCCTGATGGGATCCCTGTTCAAGGAGTTCATCGGTATAGCTGACGGCTCGGAGCCGGATCTCTCACAGATCTTAAGCAGCCTGACGGAAGTATTCACCAATCCCTTGGCACTCATCTTCGGACTGGCCTCCTTTGTGCTCAGCATCATTCTTCTGGTATTCCTGTTGCAGGACAGCAAGGTTGAGTTCAACAAATACGGTGAGTCACCGAAGTATGTGGAGTAACCATCTGTTTGAAGTAGTGTATTCATTATAATTAAGGTAACTATGTTTAATCAAGAAGTATATGTAAGCCGCCGCGCCGAACTCAAGAAACTGGTGAAGAGCGGCCTCATCGTCATCTTTGGGAACAACGAGTCCCCATGCAACTACCCGAACAACGGATACTATCCTTTCCGTCAGGACTCATCATTCCTGTACTATTTCGGACAGCGAAGGGACGGATTAGTGGGCGTGATCGACATTGACAACGACCGCGAGATACTCATCGGTGACGATATCGACATCGAGGACATCGTGTGGTATGGAAGCGTTGACAGCGTGAGTGACTTAGCTGCTCAGGTCGGTATTGCGAACACCGCCCCGATGAAGGATCTTACCAACATCGTCAAAGGGCGACAGGTTCATTTCCTTCCCCCCTACCGCTTTGACACGAAGATCCAGATCATGGATCTCCTCGGCATCCACCCCGCCCAGCAGAAAGCAGCTGCCAGTGTGGAGCTGATCAAAGCCGTGGTGAAGATGCGCCAGTGCAAGAGTGACATAGAGATTGCGGAAATCGAGAAGGCCTGTGCCATCGGCTACCAGATGCACACCCATGCCATGCGACTGACCCGTCCGGGTGTTTCCGAGAAATACATCGGTGGACAGGTGGACGGCATGGCTCACTCCTTAGGAGAACACGAGAGTTTTGCTACCATCTTCACACAGCATGGGGAGATCATGCACGGTAACCCTTCATACAGATTGTTGGAGGAGGGACGACTGGCACTGTGCGATGCGGGAGCAGAGAACGCCGAGAACTACTGTTCCGACAATACCCGCACCTTCCCGGTAAACGGAAAATTCACCCAGCGGCAGTTGGAGATATACAGTATTGTGGAAGCCTGTCACGACTACGCATTAGAGGTGGCAAAGCCCGGTGTCCTCTGGTATGACGTACACATGAATGTCTGCCGGCTGATGACCGACAAACTGAAGGAAATCGGACTGATGAAAGGTGACACCGAGGAAGCCGTACAGGCCGGTGCCCATGCCATGTTCCTGCCCCATGGCTTAGGACACATGATGGGTATGGATGTACACGACATGGAAGGACTGGGACAGAACTACGTTGGATTCGACGACGAGATACAACCCAGCACACAGTTCGGCACCAACGCCCTGCGCTGCGGAAAACGGTTGCAGGAGGGCTTCGTGATGACCGACGAGCCGGGCATCTATTTCATCCCCGCCTTGATCGATGACTGGCGCGCCCAGGGCTTGCATAAGGACTTCATCAACTACGAGCTGTTAGAGACCTACAAGGACTTCGGCGGCATTCGTATCGAGGACGACATCCTGATTACTAAAGACGGCTGCCGTTTCCTCGGAGAAGAGCGCATCCCCTATCACCCCAAGGATATAGAAGCCTTCATGGCACAATCCGTTTAAGTGACAAACTAATTACAAACTATATTTTTATGAAAAGATTTTTATCATTAGCATTAGTGGCATTGATCGCCACTGGCGCCATGGCACAGGACAAGGAGAAGAAAGAGAATCCTAACAAGCCTGTGTTCACTGTGATCAAAGAAAACAAAATCACCAGTATCAAAGACCAAAACCGCAGCGGTACTTGCTGGGACTACTCTACCCTGTCGTACTTCGAGGCAGAGATCCTCAAGAAGACAGGTAAGACCTACGATCTCTGCGAGAGCTTCGTGGCCAACAAGACCTATATGGACCGTGCCATTCAGGTGGTGCGCCTGCATGGTGACTGCCAGTTTTCTCAGGGTGGCAGTGCCTACGATCCCCTCTTCTGTCTGCAGAACTACGGCATCTGCCCCGAGGAGGCTATGCCCTTCCCAGGTAGTCTGTATGGTGACTCACTGAACAATTTCAATGAGTTTTTCTCTCTGATGGAACCCTACGTGGATGCCATTGCCAGAAACAAAGCCAAGAAGATCAGCGGACAGTGGAAAGTGGGTCTGCAGGGAATCCTCGATGCCTACCTTGGCAAATGTCCCGAGGAATTTACCTATGAGGGAAAGAAATACACCCCACAGTCGTTCGCTGCCAGCCTCGGTCTGAACTTCGATGACTATGTGACAATTACCAGCTACACCCACCATCCCTTCTATACACGCTTTGCCGTGGAGGTTCAGGACAACTGGCGCAACCCACTGAGCTGGAACCTTCCGATGGATGAGATGATGCGTGTCATCGACAATGCCGTGAAAGAGGGTTACACCGTTGCTTGGGGCGGTGATGTATCGGAAGAAGGCTTCACCCGTCAGGGTCTGGCTTACGCCATCGACACCAAGGCAACGGAGAGTCTTGCCGGCAGTGACATGGCACGCTGGCTGAAACTCACAGCCACGAAGAAAGCCAGTCTGCTCGACTCATTAGGCTGCAAGGTTCCAGAGATCGTTCCCACACAAGAGATGCGTCAGATACGTTACGACAACTGGGAGCTCACCGACGACCATGGTATGCTGATCTATGGTATCGCCAAGGACCAGAATGGTAAGGAATACTATATGGTGAAGAACTCATGGGGCGAGAGCGGTGACTATAAAGGTATCTGGTATATGACCAAGACCTTCATTGCCGCCAACACCATGGACTTCATGGTGAACAAGAATGCCATCCCGAAGGATATCAGGAAAAAGTTAGGTATCTGAGAGAGGTGAGAAGTGAGAAGTGAGAACTGAGAGGTATGATTACCACTAAGGCTAAGCACCAAGGCTAAGCACTAATGCCAAGTACTAATGCCAAGCACTAAGGCTAAGCACTAATGCTAAGCACTAATGCCAAGTACTAATGCCAAGCACTAAGGCTAAGCACTAAGGCTAAGCACTAATGCCAAGTACTAATGCCAAGCACTAAGGCTAAGCACTAATGCCAAGTCTTGAAGCATATCATACCTCTCAGTTCTCACTTCTCACTTCTCACCTCTCACTTCTCAGTTTTTCTCTTTTTATTCTAAAAGTTTGTAAAAATGTCTTTATTCTCGTTTTTATTTACTATCTTTGACCGCGGATTATTGTATTATGGATTAATCTGCCTACATCGAGAAAGAAAATAAAAACAATATAAATGCATTTTAAATGGAATTATCAATCACCATCACCAGAAGAAAAGAAGGCAGCTGAGGCTTTAGGCAACAAGATGAGTATCAGTCCGATATTGGCACAGATCCTCATCAGGCGCGGCATTACAACCGAATCAGCCGCCAAACGTTTCTTCCGTCCACAACTAAACGATCTCATCAATCCGTTCCTGATGAAGGATATGGATATTGCGGTGGATCGTTTAAATGATGCCATGGGACGTAAAGAACGGATATTGGTATATGGTGACTACGATGTAGATGGATGCACCGCAGTAGCATTGGTGTATAAGTTTCTGCAGCAGTTCTATTCAAATGTTGACTATTATATCCCTGACCGTTATGATGAGGGATATGGTGTCAGCAAGAAAGGAATAGATTTTGCTCATGAGACGGGTGTGAAACTGATCATTATCCTTGATTGCGGCATTAAAGCCATTGATGAGATTGCCTATGCCAAGAGCTTAGGCATCGACTTTATCATCTGTGACCATCACGTGCCCGATGAGGTGATGCCGCCTGCTGTGGCGATTCTCAATCCGAAACGTGAGGATGACTCATTCCCCTTCAAACACCTTTGTGGATGCGGGGTAGGATTTAAGTTCATGCAAGCCTTCGCCAAGAACAACGGTATTCCCTTCTCGAACCTGATTCCCCTACTCGACTTCGTGGCTGTGGCCATTGCTGCCGATATCGTTCCTGTCACCGACGAGAACCGTATCTTAGCCTTCCATGGTCTGAAACAGCTGAACCAAAACCCGAATATCGGACTGAAAGCCATTATCGATATTTGCGGACTGAACGGCAGGGACATCTCGATGAGTGATATCGTATTCAAGATTGGTCCGCGTATCAATGCCTCCGGTCGTATGGAGAACGGCAAGGAGTCGGTTGACCTGCTGGTGGAGAAAGATTTCGGCATTGCCTTGAAGAAGGCCAAGCACATCAACCAGTATAATGAGCAAAGGAAGGACATCGACAAGCAGATGACCGAAGAGGCGAACCAAATTGTGGCACGCATCGAGAGTCAGAAGCGTCACTCCAGCATCGTGCTATACGATGAGAACTGGAAAAAAGGGGTGATTGGCATCGTGGCTTCCCGGCTCACAGAAATCTATATCCGTCCTACCGTCGTATTGACACGCGATGATATCTATGCCACAGGATCGGCACGCAGCGTCACTGGCTTCGATGTCTATTCCGCCATCAAGAGCTGTCGCGATCTGTTGCTCAATTTCGGAGGACATACTTATGCCGCCGGTCTCACCTTGCTATGGAAAGACGTTCCCGAGTTCCGCCGCCGGTTCCAGAAGTATGTAGAGGAGCATATCCAACCAGAACAGATCGAGGCCATCCTCGATATCGATGCACAGATCGACTTCAAGGATATCACACGGAAGCTGCACAACGACCTGAAACGCTTCGGTCCCTTCGGACCTGCCAACCAGAAACCGCTGTTCAGCACCATCGACGTATATGACTTCGGTACCAGTAAGGTGGTGGGACGCGAGCAGGAGCACATCAAGCTGGAACTTGTCGATTCCAAATCCAACAACGTGATGAACGGCATCGCCTTCGGACAAAGCGGATCGGCCCGTTATATCAAGAGCAAGCGCAGCTTCGACATTGCCTACACCATCGAGGATAATATCTACAAGCATAACGATGTGCAGCTGCAGATCGAGGACATCCGCCCTGCGGAGGTAGAAGAGGACTGATGGGAAAAGACTACAGGAGCCTTCTTCGACACTATTGGCACTATGATGATTTCCGGGGTATTCAACAGGAAATCATCGAGAGTATCGGTGCCGGAAAGGATACGTTAGGACTGATGCCTACGGGTGGCGGTAAATCCATCACCTTTCAGGTTCCGGCCCTTGCCATGGATGGGGTGTGCATCGTCATCACGCCCCTCATCGCGCTGATGAAAGACCAGGTGGCTCACCTCCACCGGATCGGTATTCTCTCTGCTGCTATCTATAGCAGCATGAGTCGCGAGGAGATCGTGGCAACATTAGAGAACTGCATCTTCGGCGGTATTAAAATCCTGTATGTATCCCCCGAGCGTTTAGCCTCCGACCTCTTCCTCGTCAAGTTACGCCACATGAAGGTGAGCTTCATCACCGTGGATGAAGCCCACTGTATCAGTCAGTGGGGATACGACTTCCGTCCTTCATATCTCCAGATTGCTGAGATCAGGAAAGTGAAGCCACACGTTCCGATACTGGCGCTGACAGCCACGGCTACACCGAATGTGATTGATGATATCCAGGAACGTCTCTGTTTCCAGGAGAAGAATGTCTTCCGCATGAGCTACGAGCGGAAGAACCTTGCCTATATCGTTCGTACCGCCATGGATAAGGAACAGCAGATGCTCCATATCCTGAATGCCGTACACGGATGTGCCATCGTTTATGTGCGCAGCCGGCGAAAGACCAAGGAGATAGCCGAGTATCTAATAAAAAGCGGTATCTCGGCACTGGCCTATCATGCAGGATTAGACAGTGTGGTGAGAGACGAGCGGCAACATGAATGGCACGATGACCGTGTACGGGTAATGGTGGCTACCAACGCTTTCGGTATGGGTATCGATAAGCCCGATGTGCGAATGGTCATCCACATGGACTGTCCTGATTCTCTCGAAGCCTACTTTCAAGAGGCGGGACGAGCTGGACGCGACGGGAAAAAGTCGTATGCCGTCCTTCTCTATAACGACAGCGATGAGCGGAAACTCAGGAAACGGATTTCCGAGAACTATCCCGAGAAAGACTATATCAGAAAGGTATATGAGCATCTTGCCTACTTCTACCAGATCGGTGTGGGCAGCGGCAACGGAGCCTCCTTTGAGTTCAACATCGACCAATTCTGTCATACCTTCAAGCATTTCCCCGTACAAGTGGACTCAGCCTTGAAGATCCTCATGCGCTCTGGCTATCTCGATTACAGTGAGGAGAAAGAGAGTCAGGCACGCGTCCATTTCCTCATCGACAGAAACGACTTCTACCGTCTGGACTCTCTGACGGCCAATGAGAACAATGTGATTACCGCACTGCTCAGGAACTACGGAGGACTATTCAGCGACTACGGTTACATCAACGAGGGTTTTATCGCACAGCAGACAGAACTGCAGGCTCAGCAGGTGTATATGATCCTGAAGAACCTCTCCGACAAGCATATCCTCCATTTCATTCCTCAGCGGAAGATGCCACACATCACCTATACGCAGCGACGGGAAGATCCCGAAAGGCTGATCATTCCCTCTAACGTCTATGAAGAGCGGAAGGAACAGTTCGCCCTGCGTATCGCTTCCGTTATCCGCTACGCCAACAACGACAGGGTGTGCCGAAGCAGACAGCTGCTGGATTATTTCGGTGAGACAAAGTCGAAAGACTGCGGACAATGTGATGTGTGCATCGCCCATCGCGAGGATTATTTAGCTGATGACAAACGGGAGAAAGCACAACGAGCCATTCTCTCCCTCCTCAGTGATCACAAACGTCATCACATTCAGGAACTGAATACGCTGCAAGAAGCCACCGACCTGATAGACAATGCCTTGGAATATCTGATCCATGAGGAACGGATTCATGTGGAGGGCAGTTTCATCTTCCTGTAATACAAAAAGGGGGAACCTGTCACACAACAGATTCCCACCCGTAATTATTAAAAAATAGTATTCTACTATTGATTAAATCATCTTCACATTAATTGTTCTCCGGACGCAGCTGGCGCACCACAGCACCTGCACGCCACATCTCCTGGTTGCGCATAGCCTCCAGCTCCTTCTCCAGACCCTCACGGTAGTCGGGCTTAGAGTTAGAATCGATGGAGATCTGAGCCTCTGTTCCATTCTTCACACTCTCATAGAGCTGCTGCATCACCGGCTTGATGGCATCATGGAAACGGGGAGCCCAGTCGAGCGCACCGCGCTGAGCGGTGGTAGAACAGTTGGCATACATCCAGTCCATACCCTTGGCACCGAACAACGGACCTAAGCTCTGTGTCAGCTCCTCAACGGTCTCGTTGAAAGCTTCCGAAGGAGAGTGGCCGTTCTCACGGAGCACCTCATACTGTGCCAACAGCAGACCCTGGATAGCACCCATCAGTGAGCCACGCTCACCAGTCAGGTCGGAAGTTGCCTCACGCTCGAAGGTAGTCTTGAACAGATAGCCGGCACCAATACCGATACCAAAGGCCAGTGTCTTCTCTTCTGCCTTACCAGAAGCATCCTGATAGACAGCATACGAGCAGTTCAGTCCACGACCCTCGCAGAACATCGTGCGGAGAGAAGTGCCTGATCCCTTAGGAGCCACAAGGATCACGTCAACATCCTTTGGAGGAACCACACCCGTACGATCGCTCCAGTTGATAGCAAAGCCATGTGAATAATACAGGGTCTTACCCGGGGTAAGATATTTCTTGATGGTCGGCCACACCTGAATCTGACCGGCATCAGAGAGCAGCATACACAAGATGGTACCCTTCTCTGCAGCCTCCTCGATAGAGAAGAGCGTCTTGCCCGGTACCCAACCGTCAGCCACAGCCTTCTCGTAGGTCTTGCCCTGACGCTGACCCACAATCACGTTGAAGCCATTGTCGCGCAGGTTACAAGCCTGACCAGGTCCTTGAATACCGTAACCAATTACTGCGATGGTTTCGTTTTTCAGCACTTCGCGTGCCTTTTCCAATGAAAACTCCTTACTGGTGACTACTGTTTCGATCACGCCACCGAAATTCATTTCTGCCATAATAGCTAAAAATTATAATGTTATACATTTCCCTTGCGTACCATGCCAGTCCTACTCGAGAACCGTCGTCTTGTCGGTGCGCCCAGAACATCCTCGAAGTTCCGGCGAGGGCGTTAACTGATAAATCGTTGCAAAATTACGCAAAAACATGCGAAACACAAAATAAACAGCCGATTTTCTTTCAATTAGGAAGAAAAGATGATCTTACATCGGCAACACTCCACCTCATCACCTTTACAAATGCGGATACAGTATTCGTTGTCGGCCGTCTGCTCACGGTAGAAACTCAGGCGGTCACCCTGATGACATTCTGCCACGTATGCAATATCAAAGCGATGAATGCGATGCGTACGATACCATTCGAGTGGCCACAAGTCGAGTACATGCTCAATGTATTTCACCGAGTTGATATGTCCGTTGATGTCCACATCATTATAATAGGTGTCGATGGTACGTACAAGTTCGGCCTGATCGTCCATCTTCACTCGTGACAACCGGTCCATGGGATTCTGTTTCTCTTTCTCCACATATTCGAGGATCGATCCGTCGTGCACATCAAGCAGGTTACAGGGCTGTCGTGTCTCTGTATCGATCATCGCCCAGATACTTCTTCCGTAGCCATACACCTTTCCGTCCTGACCTACCACGCGAAAGTTTCGGTTAGTGAAATAACGCATGGCACTTTCCACCCATGTCTCCACATTGAACTTTGTGTACATCTCGGGCATCTCATCCATCTCGATGGCCAGTCGCGAGAGTACCCACGCCCGTTTCACGGAGAGCAGATATTTCATGCCGAACCCCCGGTCGTTGGAATGGAAGTCGGCCGCATTGAGCATGTGATTACCTAAATGTCCCATAAACAGCCGTTGACTGAAATCGCAGTGGAACGGTTCTGCCATGAATTCGTATGTTCCTACTTTATCTAACATCATTTCTTATATAACTTAATTTATTCTTTCCGATACTTCTTTATACCAAGGACTTGAGCAAGAACCAAAGAACTGGTACCAACAAGGCAGGGAGAAGATTCAATGTCTTACAATCCTTCAGATTCAACAGAGCCAATCCGCTTCCCGTAATCAGCAGTCCGCCCACAATCAGCAGTTCTGCCATCAAGGCATCACTGACGGCCGTACTCGACACATGGGCCACCATCCAGAACATACCCTGCCAGAGAAACAACACTGGTGCCGCGAGGATCATGCCGATGCCGTATGTAGATGCAAACACCATCGATGACACAAAATCGAGGGTGGCATTCGTATAGAGGAAGGTGTGATCCCCTTTCAGGGCAGAGATGACCGGTCCGAGCATTGACAGCGGACCGATGCAATAGAGCAGGATTGCCGTGGCCAAACCATCGGCCAAACGGTTTTCCCCATGATTCCCGTCTTTCTTGAGTTTGTCTATCAATCGTTTGAAGCGACCATCGATATCAATCATCGTTCCCACAACCCCACCGAAGGCCAAGGCAACGATGAACAGTACCGGGTATTCCGATTGTGAGAAATGACTGATCGTAGCATTCAGACCGATAGCCAGCGATGCCAAGCCCAATCCCGTATAAAGCACTTCTTTATACTGCTCTTTCACCCCACGATGCAGAAGTGTTCCGATGACGGTTCCTGCAATAATGGTGGCGGTATTGACAATCGTACCTATCATTCTCTGTGTTCGTGCTGTTCCCTTTCTTCCAAGAACTCACTCACCTGCTCCTGCATACCACGGGTAACAGCGATTCGGCCGCTGCGCGTATATTGCAGCACACAACCGAAAGCATCAAGAGCACGGAACAGTTCGATGATCTCTTCGGTCACCCCATATTTCATAACGATCGTATAGGTGGGATTCACCTCGATGATATGTGCATCGAAACGCCGGATGGTTCGTGATATCTCAGGATTCTCCAATACATGCTGTGTAGTAAGCTTATAAAGTCCCGACTCCCGGATAAAGAGTTGGTCATCGGTAAAATAGTTCGCCTTCACCACATCGATTTTCTTCTCAATCTGACGCACTATCTTCACGATCTGATCCTCGTTACTCCATGCAGTAATGGTATATTTATGTACACCGGGGATACTCGATGCCGACACGTTCAGGCTCTCGATGTTCACCTGTCGCCGGGTGAACACGGCGGTAACCTGATTCAGGATACCGGCAATATTCTCTGAATATACTAATAAGGTATATAGTTTTTTCTCTTCCATATACTATTGCGGTAGCAAATTACTCACTCTTCACTTTTCACTCTTCACTTTCCACTCTTCACTTTCCACTAATCGAAAGCATCATGTCATCGACATTCATTCCCGGTGGTGTCATCGGCAGTACATCATCATCTTCGAGAATGGCGCATTCGAGGATAAACGGTCCTTGAGTTTGAAGCATCTTCTCCACAGCTGCCCGCAGATCCTTCCGGTCAACCACTGCCAGATAAGGAATACCATATCCTTTAGCAATCTGCTCATAGCAGGGGTTCATCATCCTGGTGAATGACTTTCTACGCTGCCAGAACATATCCTGCCACTGACGAACATTTCCGAGATAGTGGTTATTCATCAGAATCATCTTCACGGGAGCCTGCTGTTCCATGATGGTACCCAGCTCTTCGATGCACATCTGGAAACCACCGTCACCCATAAAACAGCAGACGGTACGTCCCGGTGCACCAAAGGTGGCACCGATGGCTGCAGGCATACCATACCCCATGGTACCCAGACCGCCACTGGTGCAGATACTACGTTTCTTCGGATAGCGGAAATAGCGGGTGGCAAAGAGCTGGTTCTGTCCTACATCTGTCACAAGGACAGCATCCCCCTGTGTAGCCTCAGCTACGACATTCACCACCTCACCCATCAGGAGAGGTCCCTCAGTGGGATGGATGGCCGGCTCAATCACTTTCTCACGTTCTTTCTCTTCGAGAGGTTTGAAAGAGTCACGCCACTCTTTGTGGTCTGCCTGGTGAAGCAGTGCCGTAATGGCAGGCAGGGACTCCTTACAGTCTGCGATGACTGCCACATCGGTCTTTACGTTCTTATCTATCTCACTGTGATCAATATCCAGATGGATCACCTTCGCCTGCTTGGCATAGGTCTTCAGATTTCCGGTCACGCGATCGGAGAAACGCATGCCGATGGCTATCAGCACATCACATTCCTGTTCCTTGATATTCGGTGCATAGTTGCCGTGCATACCCAACATGCCCACATTCAGCGGATGGGAGGAAGAGAGTGCCGACAGTCCAAGCATTGTTCGCCCAGCAGGGATATCTGCCTTTTCAAGAAACGCTAAGAGTTCAGTCTGAGCATTGCCTAACTCCACCCCTTGTCCAACGAGTGCCAAGGGTTTCTTTGCCTGATTGATCATCTCAGCTGCATCACGGACAGCCTTCTCGTCTAACTTGGGATAGGCTACGTATGAGCGCACAAAGTTCACCTTTTGGGGCTGGAAGTCAACCAACTCCGTCTGTGCGTTCTTCGGGAAGTCAAGCACCACAGGTCCCGGACGGCCGCTGCGTGCGATATAGAAAGCCCGACTTACAGCCCAAGCGATATCCTCCGCATGACGGATCTGGTAGCTCCACTTCGAAATAGGCTGCGCCAAACCCACCAAGTCAACCTCCTGGAAAGCATCCGTTCCCAAGGCCGCAATAGGCACCTGTCCTGCAATCACAACGATCGGTGTAGAGTCGAGCATGGCATCGGCCACACCTGTCATCGTATTCGTAGCCCCAGGACCACTCGTCACCAGTGTTACTCCCACTTCACCACTCACCCGTGCATAGCCCTCAGCGGCATGGGCCGCCGCTTGTTCGTGGCGCACAAGAATATGATCGAAAGCCTTTTTCTCACCTCGAGTATAGTCATAGAGCGCATCATAAACAGGCATAATACTGCCTCCAGGATAGCCAAAGATGGTTTTTACCCCTTCTGCCTTCAGTGCCAGCATCAATGCCTCAGATCCTGTTATCTTTTCCTTAGCCATAGTTTTTCTTTTCCTGTTTCACCAGACTTCCTTGTATCACGATTTTTCTATATTTTAATCAATAATCCTGATACCGCCTTTATCAGCAGAGCTAACGCTCTGGGCATAGGCCCTGAGTGCTTTTGACACAGTGCGCTGCCTTCTGAGAGGCTGTTGGGGACGAGCTGCCAGTTCTTCATCAGAGAGTTTTACATTGATCGAGCGAGAGGGGATATCAATGATGATGATGTCACCATCATGAATCTTCCCGATATTACCTCCAGAGGCAGCCTCAGGTGAGATATGCCCAATGCTCAGTCCGGATGTGCCACCCGAGAATCGTCCGTCGGTTATCAAGGCACACTCCTTACCGAGATGCATACTCTTAATATAGGAAGTAGGATAAAGCATTTCCTGCATGCCCGGTCCGCCTTTCGGTCCTTCATGGGTGATGACCACACAGTCTCCGCTCTTGACCTTCCCTCCGAGGATACCCTCACAGGCATCCTCTTGAGAATCGAAGACCACAGCGGGTCCTTCGAAATGCCAGATGCTCTCATCCACACCTGCCGTCTTCACCACACAGCCATCCTGGGCAATATTACCGAAAAGCACAGCCAGTCCGCCATCTTTGGTATAGGCATGTTCGAGATCACGGATACATCCGTTGGCACGGTCGGTATCCAAAGATTCATAATACTCGCTTTGAGACCCCATCTTGGTAGAGAAGCGGTTACCGGGAGCACTAAAATAGATATCTGTAGCATGATCCTTGCCCCTTCCTATTTCGTCCTTCCCCGTAATATCATACTTGGCCATGGCTTCTGCCAGCGTCATGCCATCCACACGAAGGGTGTCACCATTGATCAGCCCTCCCTTGTTCAGTTCGTTCATGATACCAAGGATACCGCCTGCACGTCCGCATTCCTGCACTGAATATTTCTGTGTATTGGGAGCGAGTTTGCACAGACAGGGTGTTTTCCTGCTTAAAGCATCAATATCCTTGATGGTAAAATCGGCTCCTGCCTCCTGGGCAACAGCCAACAGGTGAAGTACGGTGTTGGTACTGCCACCCATGGCAATGTCAAGAGTCATGGCATTCAAGAAGGCATCACGGGTAGCAATATTCCTCGGCAGCACACTGTCATCACCTTCCTCGTAATAAGCCAAGGCATTCTTCACCACCTGACGGGCTGCCGCCTTAAACAGTTCGATGCGGTTGGTATGGGTGGCAAGGATTGTTCCATTGCCAGGAAGGCTCAAGCCAATTGCTTCTGTCAATGAGTTCATGGAATTTGCGGTAAACATCCCCGAGCAGGATCCGCAGCCAGGACAGGCACACCGTTCTATTTCCTTCATCTCCTCATCGCTCACCGATGGGTCGGCACCTTTCACCATGGCAGTGATAAGATCTGCATTCTCCCCTCTCCATCGTCCTGCCTCCATCGGACCTCCAGAACAGAAGACCGTAGGGATATTCAGTCGCATGGCAGCCATCAACATGCCCGGCGTTACCTTATCACAGTTAGAGATGCAGATCATGGCATCAGCCTTATGGGCGTTCACCATATACTCCACGGAGTCGGCAATGATGTCACGAGAAGGTAATGAATAGAGCATCCCATCGTGCCCCATAGCAATACCATCGTCAATCGCAATGGTATTGAACTCGGCAGCATAGCACCCCATCTTCTCGATCTCTTCACGGACAATCTGCCCGATCTCATGCAAATGGGTATGTCCGGGAACAAACTGAGTAAACGAATTCGCCACAGCAATGATCGGTTTCCCGAACTGTTCTTGTTTCATACCTGTGGCCACCCAGAGCGCCCGGGCTCCCGCCATTCTGCGCCCTTCTGTGCATACTGCACTCCTTAACTGATGCTTCATGATGCTTATCCGCTTTTTACCTTATTTTTATATAATGTCTGCAAAGTTACGGAGTTTTTGCCATATCACCAACAATTAGCAAGCAAAAAAACTGGGAACAAGATGATTTGTAAGCAAAAACAGGACGAATACTTCGCATTATGGAATAAAATGCTTACCTTTGCCACTGCAATGAGAAGAATCATACTGATTACTGGCGGCCAACGCTCAGGAAAGAGTGTCACGGCTGAGAAGATGGCTCTGCAAATGAGTGACCATCCCGTTTATCTGGCCACCGCACATATCTGGGATGAAGAATTCCGCCAACGGGTTGTCAAGCACCAAGAGCGGAGAGGCTGTCAGTGGACGAACATTGAAGAAGAGAAATGGCTGAGCAGGCACAATGTTACTGGTCGGGTGGTGGTCATTGACTGTATCACACTCTGGTGCACCAACTTTTTCTTCGACCGAACAGCCAACGAATGGGAGCAGCCCTCGGTGGAAGATGCCTTGAAGAATCTTCAGGAAGAGTTTGACAAGTTCACCCAGCAGGATGCCACTTTTATCTTCGTGACCAACGAAATAGGTAGTGGCGGTGTCAGCGATAATGCCATCCAACGACGGTTTACCGACTTAGAAGGCTGGATGAACCAATATGTTGCCAGCAAAGCTGATCAGGTTATTCTGATGGTGAGCGGGATTGCGGTGACTATCAAGTGAGAAAAGAAAGAAAAGACAATGAGACGATTTAAGATTGTTGAGCCTGACAAGGACTTGCAAGCAGCGATTCAAGACAAGATCGACAACCTGAACAAGCCTAAGGGTTCATTGGGCAGGCTGGAATCATTGGCGATGCAAATCTGCATGGCACAGCAAACCCTGTCACCAGAGCTGCATCATCCTTGTCACCTGCTGTTAGGCGGCGACCATGGTATTGAGCGGGAGGGCGTAAGTGTTTCACCCCGTGATGTCACCTGGCAGCAGATGGTCAACTTCACCCATGGTGGTGGGGGAGTAAACATGTTCTGTAGGCAACATGGCTTCAAGCTCCTTGTCGTTGATATGGGCGTGGATCACGACCTGAGCAATGTTCCCGGTATCCTCCATCGTAAAATTGCTAACGGAACAAAGGACTTCCTCTACGAACCGGCCATGAGCGAGGCGGAGTTTGACAAGGCTATAGACATTGGTGCGGCATTGGTGGATGACTGTTATGATGAAGGTTGTAATATCCTGTGTATCGGCGAGATGGGCATTGCCAACACCTCACCAAGCAGTATCTGGATGCATCTGTTCGGAAGGATACCCTTAGATGAGTGTATCGGAGCAGGATCTGGTCTTGACACCCCAGGAATCCAACATAAGAAAAAGATACTTCATGCTGCCGTACAGCATTACTCGGCATGGAGGGAGAAAAACTCCCCTTCCACCACCCTTCCTCCTTCTGCGACTATCAGGTACTTCGCGGGGTTTGAGATGGCAGCAGCTATTGGGGCTATGCTGCGAGCTGCCGAGCTGAAGATACTGGTGATGGTAGATGGTTTCATCATGACAGCCTGTGCCTTAGCAGCCTATCAGCTCTATCCCGATGTTCTCGCCTATATGATTTTCGGGCACTGCGGTGATGAGAGCGGACACAAACGGATGCTCGCACTGATGCATGCCGAACCACTGCTACAATTAGGTATGCGCTTAGGAGAAGGAACAGGGGCTCTCTGTTCCTATCCGATCATCCAGAGTGCTGTTCTGATGATGAACGAGATGAATAACTTCAAAGATGCCCAAATCACAAAGTATTTTTAATAAAGGACCTATCACAAAGAAGCATGGAAATCAATATTGATCAGACAAAATGGTGGCAACGGATCTGGGCTGCAATGATATTCTTCACACGCCTGCCCTTTTGGCGACTCTATCAGCCGCCACAGCAATGCTACAAGTCGGTAGTGGAACACTGGCCATTGGTGGGATGGCTCACTGGAGGGGTGATGGCTGCCGTCATCTATTTCGGGAGTATGGTGTTTCCCTACTCCATCGCCTTGCTTTCTGCCATAGTCATCCGTATTCTGATGACAGGTGCACTGCACGAAGACGGATTGTGTGATTTCTTAGACGGATTCGGCGGCGGTGGGAACAATCGTGAGAAAATCCTCTCCATCATGAAAGACTCCCATATTGGCACCTATGGCGTACTGGGCATATTCCTCTATCTTGCCCTGCTCTATACAGCCCTCTACTCGGTGACACCTGGATATGCGGCCTTGGCAGTGCTGGCAGGAGATGCCTACAGCAAGATGCTGGCAGGACAGATCATCATGTTTCTTCCCTATGCCCGTACCGAGGACACCGCAAAGAATCATACTGTATATAGAAAGATGAGCGTACCGGCAGGTATCAGTCTGTTCATTCAGGGTATGCTCCCAATGATACCTTTATTATATATAGGTACTACATACGGTCTGCTACGCTGGGATCTCCTAATCTTCATTCCCTGTATCGTGATGTATTTCCTCTATTATCTCATGAACAGAAAGATTCACGGATACACAGGTGACTGCTGCGGCGCTCTTTTCCTGCTCATAGAACTAAGCTTCTACCTCACCGTAGCAGCTCAGTTATATAGATTACCCATGTAAACAGAACCATTCAAATCAATCACATGAAAGTAACAATGATCAGACATACATCCGTGAATGTTCCGAAAGGCACATGCTATGGATGGACCGATGTACCCGTTGCTGCCACCTTTGAACAAGAAGCAGCAGAGACCAAGCGGAATCTTGGCAATGCCGTCTTCGACAAGGTGTTCTCCTCTCCACTGACACGTGCCAGAAAACTGGCCGCATACTGCGGTTATGAGAACCCCGTGCTCGATGACCGTCTGAAAGAGATGAACATGGGCGACTGGGAGAACCGCCTCTATGAAGATATAGAACGCGAAGATCCCGCCATCCGCAAGTGGTATGAAGACTATATGAATCTCACAGCCACCAATGGAGAGAGTTATCGCCTCGTATATGACCGAGTGGCCAACTTTCTGGATGAGCTGAGGAAACAACCGTACAAGCACGTTGCCATCTTTGCACACGGCGGCGTTCTTATCTGTGCAGGTGTGTATGCTAGACTCTTTCCTGAAGATGATTGTTTCCGTCATCTCACACCCTATGGGGGGATTCAGGAGTTTGAGCTGGAATCCCGGAACTGCGAGAGCCTTTGTGCTTGCACTCAGGGGTGAGTTGTGACAATAACATGGAACGGAGTGATATAAAGAGGAGAGATGATTAGATATACCAAGAAAGAGGAGATCATCAACAGCAGTTCGCATGGTGCAGGCATTCTGCTTGGTGTGGTAATAGGCATCATTTTCTTGATCTGGTGCTTCAAGGGTGGTGACGGATGGGCTCGTACGGGTGTCATCCTCTATCTCTTCGGCATGCTCGGTTCCTATATCACCTCCACCATCTACCATGCAATGCCCCGACGACTGAAAGCCAAAGAGGTATTGCGACGTTTCGATCATGCTGCCATCTACTGGCATATTGCGGGAAGCTACTCCCCCATCACTCTCATTGCCATGCGCGAACAAGGCTACTGGGGATGGGCACTATTCTGCTTCGTATGGTTGTGTGCCATCGCCGGCACCACCATCAGTTTTATTCGTCTGAAAGAACACAGCAACGTGGAGACCTTTTGTTTTATCGGGATGGGCCTTTCCGTCTTGGTGGCTTTCAAACCTTTGGTGGCATGTGTCAGTACTGCCGCTATCATCTGGATCATCGCCGAGGGAATATGCTACATCACGGGAGCCGCGTTCTATAGTCTGAACAAGAAGAAATACATGCACAGCGTATTCCATTTCTTTGTGCTGGCAGGATCAGTTTGTCATATCATTGCCGTCTGGGATATCCTCATGCAATACGTATAGCTCATGGTAGAGAAGAAGGTTAAACGACTGTTCAACGACGCCCTTAAACGCTACGGTCTCATCGAGACGGGTGACAGGATTCTGGTAGGACTCTCTGGTGGTAAGGATTCCATGAGTCTATTGGAACTGCTCGCCCAGCGCTCCCGAATCTTTGTTCCCCGTTTTCAAGTAGAGGCGGCATTTGTCCGTATGACTAATATCCCCTACCAGAATGACGAGGACTATCTCCTTGACTTTGCTTCAAAACTGAATATCCCCTTACACATCACGGAGACATCTTTCGATGAGAGTACCGACCATCGGCAAACCCACTGTTTTCTCTGTTCCTGGTACAGAAGGAAGAAGCTCTTTGAGGTGGCTCGCGAACACCAATGTAATAAGATTGCCTTAGGGCACAATAAAGACGATATCATGCAGACGGCTTTATTGAACCTCACCTTCCAAGGACAGTTCGCCACGATGAAGCCGATGATGCAAATGGACAAGTTCCCGATAACCCTTATCCGTCCGCTGTGCCTCATCCGCGAACATCTCTTGAAGGAATATGCTCAGGAACATCGTTTCCATCAACAATTGAAGAACTGTCCTTTCGAAGATGCTTCCCACCGCGATGATATGAAAGGCATCATCAGTCAGTTAGAAAAAATGAATCCGGAGTTCGAATACTCCCTCTTCCACGCGATCTGTTCCCACCAATAATATAGGATGATTCCCATTTCGTATGTTTCACTTACTAAACCTTTGTGGGATGCGGAACAAGGAGAGTTTTCGAAAGCTGATGATCGCAGAAATGCCGCGGAAGGATTGCACAAACGAAGCAAGGCCTTTGCACAAAGTGTGCAACACATCTGCACAAAGTGTGCAACACATCTGCACAAAGTGTGCACCACACTTGCACAAGTGGCACCACATGGCTGCACAAAAAGTGCACGACATCCGTACAGATTGTACTACATCAAGTTTCTATTTGAAACAAGCAAAACATGAATAGAATGATAAATAGAGGCGAACTTGTCAGTCCGCCTCTTACGATATTAAATCTTCTCGATAATCTCTCGTCCTGCCTTGATAGCTTCCATGTTCAATGGTATCAAGTGATGATGACGTTCGGGCAGTGTCTTGAAAAGAGCTTTCTCCACGCCCTTGTCACTTACCACAGGAGAAACCTCCAGCAGTCCGCCTAACACAATCATATTGAACACTTTCGAATTCTTTAGCTCGGCCGCCTTGTCCATGGCATCAATACGGTAAATATCAATGTCTGTTCGGGTCGGCGGATTGATAATGCCAAAGCCATCGTAGATCAGGATGCCACCGGGCTTGATCTTCGGTTCGAACTTATCCAACGAGGGTTGGTTCAACACGATTGCAATATCATACTTACTGAGAATGGGAGAAGAGATCCGCTCATCGCTGACGATCACCGTCACGTTGGCTGTACCACCACGCTGCTCAGGTCCGTATGCCGGCATCCAAGTTACTTCCTTATCTTCCATCAGTCCGGAATAAGCCAGAATCTTTCCCATGGAGAGGACGCCCTGACCACCGAAACCACTGATAATTATTTCTTTCTTCATATCAATTGTCAATTATCAATTATCAATTACTGACCAGTCGTATCCTTGAGGTCACCCTTCGGGTAGAAGGGGAACATGTTCTCCTTCATCCACTCGTTGGCCTTGGCCGGAGTAAGTTTCCATCCGCTGTTACATGTAGAGACAAATTCCACGAGTGAGCTTCCCTTTCCATCCATCGATGCCTGGAATGCTTTCTTCAATGCCTTCTTTGCCTTATTGATGGCACCCACAGTCTCCACACTCTGACGTGTCACATAGCAAGTACCTTCCAGTTGTGCAGCAATATCCGCCATCTTCAGAGGATAACCATGGATTTCCGGATCGCGACCATAAGGACAAGTGGATGTCTTCTGTCCAATTAAGGTTGTAGGAGCCATCTGACCACCGGTCATACCATAAATGGCATTGTTCACAAAGATGATAACGATATTCTCACCGCGATTCAGGGCATGAATGGTCTCGCAGGTACCAATACATGCCAAATCACCGTCACCTTGATAGGTAAATACAAGACGGTCGGGCCAACAACGTTTAATACCTGTTGCTAAAGCTGGTGCACGACCATGGGCAGCCTCCTGCCAGTCGATGTCAATATAATTGTAGGCAAAGACGGCACATCCTACGGGACTCACTCCCACTGCCTTATCCTCCATGCCCATTTCCTCGATCACCTCGGCAATAAGTTTATGTACCACACCATGACTACAGCCAGGACAGTAGTGCATATTGTTGTCGTTCAAGAGCGTAGGCTTCTTGCAGACAATATTCTCTGGTTGAACGATTTGATTTCTATCCATTGTCTTAACATTTAAAGGTTGAAGAATGGAAGAATTGAAGTTCTTCTTTCTCCCCAACTTCAATTCAATTTTTCAATTTTAGCAAAGCGTTTACAATTTCCTCCGGATCAGGGACGATACCTCCCAACCGACCGAACTGTTCTACGGGAATAGTACCGTTTACGGCAAGGCGCACATCCTGCACCATTTGTCCTGCATTAATCTCCACGACAAGAATGCCCTTCTTTCCTTTGGCGAGTTCGGCTATCTCTTTCGTGGGGAACGGCCATAAGGTGATCGGACGGAACAGTCCTACCTTGGTACCCTCCTCACGAGCCACCTCAATGGCTTTCTCTGCGATACGGGCAGCGGATCCGAAGGCAACAATCGCATAGTCAGCATCATCGCATTGCTGCATCTCATAACGCACTTCATTCTCTTGGATCTTACGGTATTTCTCCTGTAAGGCTAAATTCCGCTGTTCCATCACCTCTGGTTTCAACTCCAAAGAAGTAATCACTACACGGTCACGATTCTTGGGTTTTCCTGTAGAAGCCCACGGACACTGCTTGATCACCTCCTCATCCGTACGGCGCGGTTTGAACGGCGGCAGAACCACCTTCTCCATCATCTGTCCGATGACACCATCGCTCAGAATCATAGCAGGGTTACGGTATTTAAAGGCAAGTTCAAAAGCGAGATCCACAAAGTCGGCCATCTCCTGAACCGATGACGGAGCCAGACAGATCACTTGATAGTCACCGTTACCGCCACCGCGTGTTGCCTGGAAATAATCTCCCTGTGAAGGCTGGATCGTTCCTAAGCCAGGGCCGCCACGCTGCACGTTTACAAATACGCCAGGCACCTCGGCACCAGCCATGTAAGTGATACCCTCCTGCATCAGCGCAATACCAGGAGAACTGGAAGAGGTCATTGCGCGTTTACCTGCTCCGGCTGCGCCATAGACCATGTAGATAGAGGCCAGCTCACTCTCTGCCTGAACCACCTGCATTCCGGTGGTCTCCCAAGGCTTCAATTCTGCCAGTGTCTCAATTACCTCACTCTGCGGAGTAATAGGATAGCCGAAATAGCCGTCGCATCCGCAACGAATAGCAGCATGGGCGATTGCCTCATTGCCTTTCATCAATACAACTTCTCTTTTCTCTTCAGCCATAGCTTATTCCTCCACTTTTTTACGATACACGGTGATACACCCATCAGGACAGACGATGCCGCATGAGGCACAGCCTACACAGGCTTCCTCATTGACAGCTTCCACGTAGGGGTAGCCGTGCAGATTCACTTTGTTCGCCAGGGCTATTACCTTCTGAGGGCAGGCGATGACGCAGAGACTGCATCCCTTACACCTTTCGGTATTCACCTCTATGGCACCTTTCATTTTCGCCATAATGTATTTGTTTAATGCAATAATTCCAGAAAATACATGCTTAGCATGACTTTGACGTGCAAAGGTACAAATAAGTGTGCAAAGCACAAAGGAAAAACGCCTTTTTCTTCTTGTTACCTTATTGATTAAGAGTTGTGACATCTGCAGAAAGAAAGACTGACTGCATATAGTCCTCACCCCTGAGTATCAGGGATTATACATATCCTTACAGTAAAAAGCCATGATGTCATCCAGCATCCGCTTGGCTTCTACCGCAGGACTGTCAGGATCGAGTTCAATCGCTTGGATATAGCAGTTGATGGCCTCGTGCCACAGTCCCTGCTTACGGGCCTTGTTGCCCTGCTGATAATACTCCTCTGCCGTCATGATCTTATGCTTTCTTAGCGTTACTACGTTATACCGATATTTCGTTATACAGTTTCATCGACATAACGATGGGCATTCTCACCGATAAAACTCCTTTTTCCCAGCGGAAAGCGTATTCTTCATTAATGAGCAGATAGTCATCGGCCCTACCCCACCCGGTACTGGTGTGATGTAGCTACACTTGGGAGCCACTTCATCGAACTTCACGTCACCGTTCAGTCGGAAGCCACTCTTTCGGGTGCTGTCGGGCACACGGGTTGTACCCACATCCACAATCACGGCACCCTCCTTCACCATATCTGCAGTAACGAAATCAGGTTGTCCGATAGCAGCGACAATGATGTCTGCCTGTCGGCACTCATCCTTCAAGGTCTTGGAATGACTATGACACACGGTGACAGTGGCATCACCATATTGTTTCTGCATCATTAGCTGTGCCATAGGCTTTCCTACGATATTTGAACGACCGAGAACCACACATTTCTTTCCAGATGTCTCTATACCATACCGTTTCAGCAGGGTGATAATGCCTAAGGGTGTGGCCGAGATAAAACACGGTAATCCGATGGCCATGCGCCCAACGTTTATAGGATGGAAGCCATCCACATCTTTTCGGTAGTCAATGGCCTCTATAATCTTCTGCTCATCAATATGCTTCGGTAAGGGGAGTTGTACGATGAAGCCATCCACATCCTTATCTTTATTCAGCTGATCAACACACGCCAGCAGCTCATCCTCTGAGACCGTATCCTCAAAACGAATCAGCGTCGATTTGAAGCCACAAGCTTCACAAGCCAGCACTTTGTTCTTTACATACGTCTCAGATCCCCCGTCGTGCCCCACGAGAACAGCAGCCAGATGAGGCTGCTTGCCACCCTTGGCAACGATCTCCTTCACTTCCTCGGCAATCTCAGCCTTGATAGCTGCTGCCGTTGTTTTTCCATCAATCAGTTGCATATCTATTCTACTATGAACAATGAATTCTTAACTGTGAACTATCTCGCCATTCCGCCCTTCATTCCCTTCATGGCTCCCATCATGTTGCGCATGCCACCACCAGTCACCATCTTCATCATCTTCCGAGTCTGGTCGAATTGTTTAATCAATCGGTTCACCTCCTGGATATTGGTACCGGAGCCCTTGGCGATGCGCATTCTGCGACTCTGATTAAGGATTTCGGGGTTAGAACGTTCCTTGGGAGTCATACTTTGGATAATAGCCTCAATACCCTTGAAAGCATTATCATCAATGTCTATATCCTTCAGTTGCTTACCCACTCCAGGGATCATTGCAGCAAGATCCTTCAGGTTACCCATCTTCTTGATCTGGTTGATCTGTCCCAAGAAGTCATTGAAATCGAACTTGTTCTTCGCAATCTTTTTCTGTAACCGTCTTGCTTCCTCCTCATCATATTGTTCCTGGGCTCGCTCTACCAAGGAGACCACATCACCCATACCAAGGATACGATCGGCCATACGATTGGGATGGAAGGCATCAATAGCCTCCATTTTCTCACCCGTTCCGATGAACTTGATAGGTTTTGTCACCACGGTACGGATGCTCAGTGCTGCACCGCCTCGGGTATCACCATCGAGCTTCGTGAGAATGACACCATCGAAATCCAAGCGATCATTGAATTCCTTGGCCGTATTCACAGCATCCTGACCAGTCATGGAATCGACGACGAACAGGGTCTCATCGGGGTTCACAGCCTCTTTCAATGTGGCAATCTCGTTCATCATCTCCTCGTCAACGGCCAAACGACCTGCGGTATCGATAATGACCACATCATAATTCTTGGCTTTTGCCTCACGGATGGCATGGTTGGCAATCTCCACAACATCCTTGTTACCCTCCTCGCTATAGACAGGTACCTCCACGGAAGCGCCCACCACTTTCAACTGTTCGATGGCAGCCGGACGGTAAACATCGCATGCCACCAGCAACGGGTTCTTGTGCTGTTTCTTCTTCAGCATATTTGCCAGTTTGCCGCTGAAGGTGGTCTTACCAGAACCTTGAAGACCAGACATCAGGATAATAGCCGGGCGCCCTTCCAGTTTCAGGCCCACTGTCTCACCGCCCATCAGCTCTGCCAACTCATCATGGACGATTTTCACCATCAACTGTCCTGGTTTCACAGCAGTAAGCACATTCATACCTAATGCTTTCTGCTTCACGGTGTCAGTAAAAGTCTTGGCTACCTTGTAATTAACGTCGGCATCCAACAGCGCACGGCGCACGTCCTTCAAAGTCTCTGCAACGTTAATTTCGGTTATCTTTCCTTCGCCTTTCAGGATCTTGAACGACCGTTCAAGTCTGTCACTAAGATTCTCAAACATATCCTTTTTTTACCTTAATTCTTTTTAAATCGTGCAAATGTACATATTATTAAGGAGAAAAAAGAATAACCGACTGTGTATTTAAAGTATTTTATCATTTAAGTCTTGAGGAAGTCGTACGTAGTTGTAGAAGGTACAGATTCCGATATCAATGTGAAAATGACAAAGATTCCGCATAAAAGATTGGGAAGCTCTGTCATTCTCACATTGATAGTAAAAACGGATGGGGACAAGCGAATTAAGAACCTAACTCACTGTCGCTCATATCAAGACGCGGTCCACCGTTCATATTGCCTGACTCCAGTCCACGTTTCAGCCAGCGCATACGCTGAGAGGAAGTACCGTGGGTGAATGATTCCGGCTGACTATAGCCCTGTGCCTTCTCCTGGAGATAGTTGTCACCAATAACCTGTGCACAACGGATAGCCTCTTCAATGTCTCCGTCCTCCAAAGAACCGAACATCTCATTATCGTAATGAGCCCACACACCGGCATAATAGTCGGCCAGCAATTCCAAGCGCACACTGATCTTATTGGCCTGAACCTTGTTGGTACGGCTCATGGCATTATGGGCAGTACCTAAAGTACCAAGTAAGTGTTCCACATGATGTCCCACCTCATGGGCAATCACATAAGCATAGGCAAAGTCACCATCGGCTCCCAACTGTTTCTTCATAGTGGTGAAGAAAGAGAGGTCGATATACAGGCACTGGTCACCAGAACAATAGAACGGTCCGACCTGTGCTGAACCAGCACCGCAAGCGGTCTGCACCCTGCCAGTGTAAAGCACCATCTTCGGTGGTGTATATGTGCGCCCCATCTGTTGGAACACTTTCGTCCACACATCCTCCGTACCAGCAAGGATCTGGCTGGAGAACTTGGCCAACTCCTGTTCTTCTTGTGTAAACTCACGCTGCCCCTCCTGAGTCGTTACATTCTGACTCTGACTCATCTGGGTACTCACAACGTTGCCGATCACATCACCTATGCTACCACCCTGCATGAGGGTAAATAAGGCAATCATCACGATACCACCTAATCCTAAACCTGCAGCTTTTCCAGCAGTCATACCACGACGGTCATCTACATTGCTACTTTCTCTTCTTCCGTTTAATTTCATATTATTTCTTTATTTGGTGATCAATTCCGTTTTCTTTAATGGGGGCAAATATACGAAAAAATACTGATGCCACAAAGTATTTTGGGAAGATTAACGCAAATCATTACATGATAATGGGGCTTTCAGGTATTCTTCCTATAACTGAAAACGGCCCAAGTGCCCATGAGAAGAGAGAATACCACAAGAGCCAGCACTTGATGGAAGACACTGCTGAAGCCTCCGCCACGTACAAACACAGTGCGCACCCCATCGATGAAATAGTGCATGGGATTGATGTATGTAGTGGCATACGACCAGTCGGGCATGGATCGGGTTGGGGTGAAGAGTCCGCTGAGCAACATCAGACAAACTACGAAGAACCACATCACGAACATTGCCTGTTGCAAGGTGTTACTGTAGTTGCTGATCAGCAAGCCAAACGAGGAGAAGAACAGTGCCAACAACATAGCCAGCAGATAGACCAGCCATAGCGGACCTTGGCAGGTGATGCCATAGACGCCCCACGCCAGCAACAGACAGACCGTGACTATGAAGAGTCCGATAAGCCAATAGGGAATGAGTTTAGCCAGGATAAACGCCCACTTCGACACCGGTGTGACATTTATCTGTTCTATCGTGCCCGTCTCCTTCTCACCCACAATATTCAGGGCGGGAAGGAATCCGCACATCAGCATCATGACAATGGCCAAAAGGGCGGGGATCATAAACACCTTATAGTTCAAGTGCTTGTTATAGAGATAAAGAACAGTTCCTGCCACATCCCCACTCTGTCGGAAAGGGAGTGAGTTACTGACAATCTGAGCCAAATAGCTACTGCCGATACCTCCTTTAGTACCATTCACGGCATTGGCAGCTATCAGGATCTTCCCATCCGTCCCCCCAGAAGGAAAAGGTTGACCTTTGGCCACCATTTCTACCGTCTTTCCATAGTTCTGCGGGATGACCATGACAATATCTGTACGGCTCTTCTCTATTTCCTTCAAGGCCACCTCATAAGTTGGCTGCAGTCCACGGAAGAGGAAATAATGACTCTGCTTCATGTCGTTGATCAATTGCCGGCTCACAGTGGAGTGGTCGTTATCAACCACGCTGACTCGTATATTCTTCACCTCCTGATTCATGACCCATGGCATCACACACATAATCATGATAGGGAATATGAAGATGAGTTTGGGCAGGAACGGGTTGCGGCGAATCTGCAGGAACTCCTTTTGGATCAGATATTTAATTGTTTTCATGAATTATTATTTCGTTATATCGATATATCGTTATTTCGATATTTCGATGTTTCAACATCTCGAAAAGAATCACTCCAGTCTAATCTTGAATTTAGCCAACGATATGGTCAGCAGAAGAAGGGTCATTCCAGACAGGATGATCACTTCGCGCATCACTTCACCCAAGCCCACGCCCATGATCATCAGTTTGCGCATGGCCTCTATGTAATAGCGAGGAGGAACAATAGCAGACAACCATTGCAGGATTGTAGGCATCGATTCGATGGGAAAGAGCATACCCGAAAGCATGACGATGGGCATGAGCAGTACCATCGCGGAGAGCAGCAAGGCCATGAGCTGACTGGTAGCGATATTGGATATAAGAAGTCCAAGCGACAGAGCCAACAGGATATAGATGGCACTGACCACAAAGACCCATACTACAGAGCCTGCCAAAGGAACCCCTAATACGAAGCGCGCCATCAAAAGGATACAGATCAGTATGGCGAAGGCAAGTATCAGATAGGGTATGGCCTTGGCAATGATAATCATCAGCGGTCGGACGGGTGAGACGAGCAGCACCTCCATCGTTCCTTTTTCTTTCTCACGAACGATGCTGATAGAGGTCATCATAGCACAAATCAGCATGAGCAGCATACCCATAATTGCAGGCACGAAGTTATAAGCCGACTTCATCTGTGGATTATAGAGCATCTTTGAGTTGACAAGCGACGATTGAGAATTGAGTATTACCTGCTGGGCATAGGCAGTCCATTGCTGGGCCATATTGGGGTCAGAAGCATCAACAATAAACTGCAAGCCACTTTTTTTCGATGCGAAATCCATGCCAAAGACGATTGCCATATCTGCCTTCTGGTGACGGATCAACAGTTCAGCCTCCTTACTGGTGCCGACAGTGGCCGTGATATTGAAATATTCTGAAGCGGCCAGTCGATCGACAGCCGCCTGTGTCTGGTGATCCATCTGGGACGTGACGACCACAACGCGCACATTCTTCACATCATTGGTGATGGCAAAGCCAAAAAGCAACATCAACACGATAGGCATGCCGAAAAGAATGAGCATCGTACGGTGGTCGCGCAGAATATGACGAGCCTCCTTGATGACAAATGATATAAACAGTTTCATTGATTCTATTATTATTCGATAATTCGATATAACGATGTTTCGATATAACGACGTTCACCTATTAATCCGACGACCGTGTGGCCTGCCGGGCCAGATAAGTAAACACATGGTCCATATCAGGTTGCTGAAAACGGCGTTTCAATTCCTCGGGTGTTCCAAGAGCACTGATTTTTCCATCTACCATGATTGAGATGCGGTCGCAATATTCAGCTTCGTCCATATAGTGGGTGGTCACGAAAACGGTGATGCCACGGGCTGCTGCATCATAGATGAGTTCCCAGAACTGTCGGCGTGTGGCAGGATCGACACCCCCCGTAGGTTCATCGAGGAACACCACACCAGGCTCATGGAAGATAGACACAGAAAAGGCCAGTTTCTGTTTCCAGCCCAAGGGTAGCGATGACACGAGATCGTTCTTGTGTTCAGAAAAGCGAAGACGTTCCAGCAGTTCATCGGTTTTACGGGCTATCTCTTTATCCTTCATACCATAGATGCCGGCAAAGAGACGGATATTCTCTGCCACGGTCAGGTCTTCGTAGAGCGAGAATTTCTGAGACATATAGCCGATGTGCTTTTTGATCTGTTCATGCTGGGTGCAGATATCGTAGCCCACCACCGTCCCCGTCCCACTGGTAGGCTGATTCAATCCTGTCAACATGTGCATAGCCGTTGTTTTCCCTGCTCCGTTAGCCCCGAGGAATCCGAATATCTCCCCCCTCTTGACACTGAAGCTGATGTCATCAACAGCATGAAATGTTCCAAAGGCCTTGACCAGATGGTGTACCTCGATAACAGGTTCCGTTTGTTTCGGTGTCTCTGCCACAGACACAGGCTCAACATGTTTGTGCTCAATGCCCGGCGGATTAAAGATATCGGCAAAACGGTCGAGGATGATTTCCGGTGTATCGATGCCACGCAGATGTCCCTGATCAAGGAATGCCACCCGCTCACAACGTCGCACCTCGTCGAGGTAAGGTGTCGAGGCAACGATCGTTATGTCACGTTCCTTCAGACAACCCAGCATTTCCCAGAACTCCTTTCGACTTACAGGATCCACACCAGTTGTAGGTTCGTCGAGGAAGAGGACACTCGGACTATGTACCAAGGCACACGACAGTGCCAGTTTCTGTTTCATTCCGCCAGAAAGAGCCCCGGCCTTCCGGTCACTGAAACGTTCTATCTGCGAATAGATGGCTTTAATACTGTCGTATCCCTCATCAACGGTCGTACCAAAGAGGGTGGCAAAGAACTCCAGATTCTCCCGTACCGTCAGGTCCTGGTACAAAGAGAACCGACCGGGCATATAGCCAACACGCCTGCGGATGGCCTTCATCTGACTCACAATGTCAAAGCCGTCCACCATCGCTCCGCCGCCATCGGGCAGCAACAGTGTACAGAGGATACGGAACATTGTGGTCTTACCGGCACCATCGGGGCCGATCAGCCCGAACACTTCCCCTTTGCCAACGGAGAACGACACATCGTCGAGCGCTTTCACCTTTCCGTACGACTTCACCACATGCTTCACTTCAATTGCATCCATAGCGACATCTTATATTCACTCTTCCTTTTTCACTCTTCCTTTTTCACTCTTCACTTTTCACTCTTCACTCTTCACTTTTCACTTTTCACTCTTCACTCAAAACTTCACCTCCCCATACATTCCGATTTTGGCAAAGCCATCGTTTTTGATAGCCACCTTCATGGCATAGACCAGATCCGCACGCTCGTCATCGGTCACGATAGTCTTAGGCGTAAACTCCGACCGACTGCTGATCCAACTGACAGTTCCGTCGTATTCTTTTTTCTGTCCGTTACCATAGTCAGCAAACACCTTGACTTTCATTCCTACCCGAACCATCTGCAGCTGGGCTGAGGTTACATAGGCACGGATAAACATATTCTCAGTGTCAGCCACTTTCAACAACGGCTTTCCTGTAGCCACAAATTCGCCCTGCTCCACATATTTCTCTATAACGGTTCCACTGACAGGAACAGTCACATGGCACTTACTGAGCTGGTCGTGCAGCTGACTCACCTGCACATCAGTTGCAGCCTGTTGGGAATTGAGCGTAGAGAGCTGGGTATTGAGCGAGGATACCTGGGCATCGAGCTGTCGCTGAAGTACCAGCACCTGGGATTTAGCATCATCAAGCATCTTCCTCGGTGCGGCACCATCTGCTACCAGTTCCTGATATCGGCGCTGTTCCTGCTGCGCCTTGATCAGTTGTTGGCGGGTGGCAGCGATCTGCTTCTGCATATCAGGTTTCTGACTCTGATAGACCTGTTTTGTGGCTCCCAGCTGTCTGATCTTCAGCCATATCTGTGTGGTATCCACGAGTCCCACCTCCTGTCCCTGGACGACCGGGGCACCCTCATTGACATTGAAAGAGAGCAGCGTACCGTTCTGTTCAGCATAGACCGTTGTCTCTGTAGCCTCGAATGTGCCCGTGGCATCATACTCCTTTTCCTTCTCACCACAAGCGCCAAGCATTATCGTAGCACTTGCCATGATCAAGATCACCTTACCTGTATTCATACGATTATTCATGATTGGTTGTATATTTCAGTTCATAAATCTCCTTCAGCATTTCGATCTCATGCATAGACTGCTGCACACGCGCAGCATTCTCTGCATTGATCTCTCGTAGCAGATCGTTTACATCAATGATGCCATGTCTCAGTTTCGACTCCGCAGCTTTACGTACCTGGGAGCGAAGATTGATGATCTCTTCGTCATCAGCCATCAGTTTCCGATACCGTTCGATGTTTTCACTCTGCTGAATCTGTTCCATGTTATGATGAAACAAGAACACTTCACGACTGTTTTCCACTGTCTGTCGTGCAAGCTGCAGCTTTGCCTTGTCGTTCTTCCGTGAATAGAAAGCACCGATATTCCAGGATAGCCGTGCACCGATCATACCATTCAGAGACCATCCACGGTGCATCATGTCCTCAAACATATTGTAACCGGGGTAGCCGTAGAACCCTTGAGCGAAGATACCCAATCGGGGCAGCAGTGCCGAGTTGAGTGTCTTTTCCTGTGCATCGGTTAAACGCAGCTGAGCCTCCATCGCCTTTAGTTCCGGTCGTAGTCCTTCCTGCTGTAGAGATACAGCATCAGACGGAACAGGCTTCGTCACATCCTGAACCTCTAAGCCGCAAAAGACACTGAGCACCCTGGCCACCGTCTGACGCTGAGATTGCAGACTGTTCAGCTGCTGCATCACGTTCAGCCGTTCCGCCTTTACATTCAGGTAGTCACTCTCAGCAGCAGTCCCGCCTTTGAACATCGAGGCCAGTTTCTTTTCGTTTCCTTCCAGCAATTGTTGCAGGTCGCGGTTCAGTTGAATCTGGTCGTCAAGCAGCAGCAGGGAGAAATACATCTCATTCACTTGTTTACGGATGGGATACATATTGACTTCATTCTGTGCTTCCTCGACTCTACCCTGCCATCGGGCCACCTCTTTTTGGTTCTTCATGGCACCGCCATCGAAAACAGTCTGCTGCACGTCGATGCCTACCCGGTACTGGTCTTTCTTCAGTCCTTGCATACGAATGCCAATCTGCTGATACATTGACTGTATCTGATCAGGGAAAGCCGTCACATCGCTTTGGTAGGTAGCCTGTGCGGTAGCCGACACCTGCGGTAGCCACCCTTTCTGGATGTTTTGTACCGTCAGGTCGGTTGTATGCCGTATCAAATCCATCCGCTGAATCAGTGGGTAGTTTTTTTCGGCAGCCTGTTGGCACTCTTCCAATGTATGAACGACTTGTGCCCTGTGCTCGTTTGTGGATTGAGCATTTGCCACCGACAACGCTGTCACCATCAATAATAAACCCGTCAGTATTCTCATATCGATCATTTTTTGTTTATCGCTGCAAAGATACGGCTTTCAACACATAATCCTGCTATCCTTTTCGAAGAAATAATGTTCTTTTTGTACAATTTTGTCAAACATGACATGAATAATAACGAAATTGCGTATATTTGCATCCCAAACTGTTATTATCGCATGAAACAATTAAAACAAATCAGTCTGAGTCAGCTGAGCAGGATTCTGAAAGATGAAAACTACTGGCTGGATTTTGACAACATTCAAATGGATCAGGATCAGTTGATGAGCGAGTATCTGTCCAAACATCTGCTCGTAGCACGGAATCCTCCCGTTGGACAGCTCCTATCGAAACTGTCTGAAGAAGCATTCTTGTTACCAGAAATGCGGGTGATAGTACTGACCCATGGCTCTGCCACCCCTATCGTGAACCTGACACCGCATCGTTTCGAAGCAGGGCAACTCATCTTCTTGAGTCAGAACAGTATCGTACAAGCTCATGGCTATTCTGATGACATACAGGGGTTCGGACTGTCACTCACCGACGAGATTATCCGACTGCTCTTCCCCAATGACATGCCCAAACTGATGGACGGTCATGTCCGCGACTGCTGCTTCTCTTTATCTGCAGAAGAGTTACGACAAGTGGAAGATCTCCACACCTTATTATATAATATGATACACAGCGAACAAAAAGCACCGCTGGTGGTACTCAACCTGACGGCAGCTTTCCTGTGGCAAGCCGACTATCTCTGGAACCGTCATGAGAACGACAGCCGCAACTCCCTCTCGCGTGAACAACGTCTTTTTACCGACTTCGTCCAACTGGTAAGCCGTTATGCCACACAGGAGCACAACATCGACTTCTACGCCCAGCGCCTTTTCCTCTCACCCCGATACATGAGCACATTAGTGAAACAAGTCAGCGGTAAGGCCGCCAAGCAGTGGATCGACGATGCCATTATCACGCGTATCAAAGTGGAGCTGCGCCATTCCAACAAGAGTGCAGCCGAGATCGCCGAAAAGATGAATTTCGCCAACCCGTCGTTCTTCTGTAAGTATTTCAAGCGCATGACAGGCATGACCACCCAGGCCTACCGAGAGGGGAAATAGTCAGCAGGAAGATAAAAGAGTTGGTGAGAAATGATGGCATTACCAAAAAAATGACTATCTTTGCGCCGTCAATTGATGTAAACCTAAAGGAAGATGAAGAAACTATTAGTACTTGTCATCGTGATCGGAATAGCCATCCTGATGACACAAACCGTACCCGATAAGAAGGCTCATAAGGCAGCCATGATGAAGGCTGTCAAGGAATATGTTGATGAAGAAGCTGAGGAAAGGGGATTTGCCGACAATGGTATTACACGCTTTGGAAAGAATATGGTGAACAAAGCGATAGAGGGCACCTTGGGTTCCATGCTCAAAGTGAAGAACTATTATTTGTTCAACACGACTCACGTCAGGGTGAAAGACAAGGACCAACTGCTGTCGGTGGGACTTCTCGGACAGGTGATTACCTTCAACAAGGACATGCTGCGCGAAACCATTGAGAACGCTGCCGTAGCCAAGAAAGAAGCGAAAGCTGAGAAGAAACGTAGTAAGGCCGAGGCCAAAGCAGAAAAGAAGCGCAAGAAGGAAGCAGCGAAAGCTGAGAAGAAACGTCTGAAGGAGGAAAAGAAGCGCTTGAAAGCAGAGAAGAAAGCACGTGAGAAGCAATTAAAAGAAAAGAAAAAGGAATCACAATAAAACACACGATACAATTACCTGTCAGAAACGATGGAGAAGAAAACGATTGCCGTGATCGGCATGATGTGTGCAGGCTGTGCCGCCAATGTGGAACGAAAAATGAACCAGTTGGAAGGTGTAGCCTCTGCCAGTGTCAATTTCCCTGCCCGTACCGTTTTAGTGGAATATGATCCTTCTGTCATCACCCCCCTGCAGATGAAAGACGAGATCATCAAGGCCGGCTATGACTTAGTGGTGGAAGAAGACCGCAACATTGTAGAGATAGAGAAGAATGCCTATCGGCAACTGCGACGGCGCGTGATCATCTCATGGATCTTTGCCGTCCTCGTCATGGCTATCTCCATGGGATGGATCAACGTAGGGAACAAAGATACTGCCAACCAGACTATGCTTATCCTCTCTCTGGCAAACCTGCTCTATTGTGGCAGGCAATTCTTTGTGAACGCCTGGAAGCAGATGCTTCACGGCATGGCAAACATGGATACCTTAGTGGCCATGTCAACGGGTATCTCCTTTCTTTTCAGTACCGTGAATACCTTCTGGGGTGACCAGCTTTGGAGCAGTCGGGGCATCGCATGGAACACTTACTTTGATGCTTCCGTGATGATCATCACCTTCGTATTGACGGGACGATTGTTAGAAGAAAGGGCAAAGAACGGTACCGCCTCAGCAATTCGTGCCCTGATGGGACTTGCGCCCAAGACCGCCCGTTTGGATTCCGGTGATGAGGTGCCCATTGCTACGTTGCAGAAGGGTGACGTGATCATCGTAAAGGCAGGTGAGAAAATCCCCGTTGACGGAACAGTGCTCACTGAGGACAGTGAATTAAGGATTGACGAAAGTATGATCACGGGTGAACCGCTCCCGGAAAACAAGAAAGCTGGCGGTCAGGTGTATGCCGGCACCATCGTAAAAGGGGGGACACTCCGTTTCCGCGCCCAGCAGGTGGGTAAGGATACCATGCTTGCCAATATCATCCGCATGGTGCAAGAGGCACAAGGCAGCAAGGCTCCTGTGCAACGTGTTGTTGACAAGATTGCCCTGGTGTTTGTTCCTACCGTACTTGCCGTCTCTGTCCTTACCTTTATATTATGGTGGATCTTTGGCGGAGATTCAATGTTGCCGAGAGCCCTTCTCTCTGCTGTCAGCGTACTGGTCATCGCCTGTCCCTGTGCTTTGGGACTGGCCACTCCCACAGCCTTGATGGTAGGTATCGGCAAAGCCGCACAGAAGAATATCCTGATCAAAGATGCTACAGCCTTGGAGAATATCCGTCATATCAATGCGCTGGTCATTGACAAGACGGGAACATTGACGATACCCAACGGAGAACTGAATGCCGGGAGTGGAAAAGACGACATGTCAGCTACCTCCCTCAGTGCCCTACTCGAACAACGTGAAACGCTCAAGCCCCATGCCCGTGAAGCTATGAACAGTCTGCAGGAGCAAGGTATTGACATCTATATGTGTTCTGGAGATAAAGACGAGGCTGCAGCCTATTGGGCAGAGAAAGCCGGCATCAGCCACTATCGCAGTCAGGTACTGCCTCAAGACAAAGAGGACTTGGTGCGCGAACTGCAGTCACAAGGCAAACATGTGGCCATGGTGGGTGACGGCATCAACGACACACAGGCACTGGCAGTAGCCGATGTAAGTATCGCTATGGGGAAGGGAACAGATATTGCCATGGACGTGGCACAGGTGACACTGATGGGCAGCGATCTGCGACGGATCCCTGAAGCAATCGGACTATCAAGACAAACTGTCGGCATGATCCGCCAGAATCTTTTCTGGGCATTTATCTATAATATCATCTGTATTCCCTTAGCCGCAGGCATCCCCTATCTCTTCGGCGTGGAATGGCAGATCACACCGATGTGGGCAAGTGCCTTGATGGCTTTCTCCAGCGTCAGTGTGGTACTGAACAGTTTACGACTGAAATGGATGTCTTAATAACCGTAGTCGCGTTTCTCCACATTCACCTGAATACTGAAATTCGGTGAGAAATTATATTTCACCGCCAAACCGATACGGTCACCGATATTACCGATGTCATAGAGTGGCAGCGGCATTCCTCTCCCCCAGAAGCCTCGCCCGATGCCTGATGGCTTCACCAAGGCTTTCTGCGCATAGAGGTATGCTTCCCAGTGCTCATCGAAACGATAGCTCAATACTGCATTCAACCCCGCACTGCGGTAGGTATCATGAGCCCAAAAGAGGTTATTCAGGTATCCCCCCACTGCCAACGACAGATGATTTGTGACCGGCTGAGCATACATCAAGGTGATGTCTTGTTCAAAGCCTGCTCCATGGTAAGCGTTTTTCCCAAAAGAGGTAAAGACACTGGCACCAAGGTTCATATTCAGTCCTGGATGTAATGCCCAGTTGGCATAACTCCCCCACATGTAAGGGTATATTCCTAAATAGGGCATCTGACCATGATAGGTAAGCAAGGGCAGATGGAGGGAGTCGCTATCAAATGACTTGCTGAGTGAAGGAGCCAGAGCGGGTGTCACTACCTTATCTGTCGTGACCACGATACTGTCCACGACCGAAGTGGCCATCTCCTGTGCTCTGATGCCAAGGACGGCACAACCCAGAAGGATCATCATCAGGTATAATCTCTTCATCTTATGAATCATGCCGCTAAGGTAGTCATTTTTGCGTTACGGCAATCCCTTTTCCCACTCTTATTTGGCATTTTTCCACTTATTTCACCTGAGTTAACCACTTTTCTTGAAATATTGAATCAAAAGAAGAATCACAGCATAGTTTCCCATGATGATATGGGGTCTGTTCTTTTCTTGGAAGAACCCAACAATCAGCACAATCAGTTTGTCAAGAAAAAGTGCCAAAATTTAACACTTCTTTTTCGGGCAATTGAGAGAAGAAAAGGGACGAAGAATTGGGGGTGATTGGGGTGTTTTTGAATATTGGAACAACGAAAACGGTGTTTCGTTAAGGTAAGAACGGTCTTTTTGAGTGATGAGAATACTGTTTTCGGTCACTCAAAATAGTGTTTTTGAAGCGTAAATAGACTCTTTTTGCCACCCAAACAGAGTCTAATTGCACTCAAAACAGACTTTATTTGCGTCACAATTAGACTTTACTTTCAGGCAGAAAAGCGCACTGTTTCACAACATCCTCATTATCAAGTATTTGCAAAAATGCCAAAAACAGGGCTTCTTTGCGACCAAAGTATCAGTTGATGGCAATCGTGCAAATCTGGAGAGGTGGTTTGTCAAAATAAATCATCAATTTTAACATTTCTACATTTCATGGGGTTACATGATTACATCCTCTTATCTGGGACGTTCTTTGTATAGCTAATCCATTGCTTATGACAACGAAAAGAATCCTCTTCACGTTCTGCATGGTCATGGTTTCCACCATTGCCGTGGCACAACAATTGGCAGGACATCGCGACTATAGTTATACTTCCCGGGAATGGAAACAAATAGCGAGGAGCTACCCAGATGACTTCTTCAAGACTCCCGAGGCACGGAGAATCGCTGAGAATGTGTTGATCTACCAACGCAATACCGGCGGATGGCCCAAGAACCTGCCGATCCATCGTGAACTGGGAGAGGAAAAAGAGATCGTCCTTGCAGACAAAAAGAAGCACAACGACTCCACCACCGACAATGATGCTACGATTACAGAGATGACCTACTTGGCCCGACTCTACAATGTCCTGTCGGCAGAGAACAAGTCATCCGACAAAGCTGACATAAAAAGATATAAAGAGGCATTCCTGAGAGGTCTTGAGTTTATGCTCAGCGGACAATACAAGAACGGGGGATGGCCCCAGTTCTGGCCTGAGAACCGCGGCTATCAGGTACATATCACCTATAACGACAATGCCATGGTACAGACCATGCAGGTGATCCGTGACCTCCGCGACGGGAAGGAACCCTTTGGGAACCTCGTGGATGCCAAGACAAGGAAACGGCTGGCTTCGGCCTTTGACAAAGGTATTGAATGTATCCTGAACACGCAGATCATGGTCAACGGCAAGCCCACCGTGTGGTGCCAACAGCACGATCATATCACCTTGAAGCCTGCCCCGGCACGTTCCTTTGAACTGGCTTCCTACTGCTCTTCCGAGAGTGCTGCCTTGGTAAGACTCCTCATGGAGGTTCCCCACCCCAGCAAGCGCATCAAGGATGCTGTGAATGGGGCGATGGAATGGTTCGAAGCACATAAGATCATGGGGATCCGCGTGGAAAGCTATCGTGACGAGAACGGCAGATACGACCGCAGGGTTGTGAATGACCCGCAGGCGGGTCCGATATGGGCACGCTACTATGATTTCGAGAAAGAGCAGCCTTTCTTCTGCGACCGCGATGGTGTTCCACGGAAGACATTAAGCGAGATCGGCTACGAACGCAGGAACGGTTATGGATGGTACAGCGATGCCCCCGCCCGTCTCTATCGTCAATATGCCCGATGGAAATCGGTCAACAACACCCATGGGAAGCAATATGATGCCGTGGTGAACAGCGGGGAACGGATACAAACGGCCATCGAGGCAGCACCCGACAACTCCCCCACCCCTTATGTGATCTTCATCAAGAATGGTATCTACCGTGAAAAGGTGATCATCGACAAGCCGACGACTGCATCATCTCCAACCTCACCGTATATAATAACTATGGTAGTTACGGTGGAAGAGATATGTTCAATGTGCACCGCAAGGGCGGCGACTACAGTTGGATGAGAAACAACCTCCAGGAGTCAAAACAGAAACCCCGTCCGGAAAATATCAATGCTTTGTGGACTTTCGGCGGGAAATGAGATCCGGAGGCAAAGATCGACACATTGTGGAATATACTCGCATATCCGGAGGGTAAATAGACACGCAGATACCAAATGAAAGTGTCTTTGCATTATTTTTTGCAGAAAAATGGCAAAATGCTTGTTCGTTTCAATTATTTGTTATAAATTTGCACCCGAATCAATAAAAATGATATTAAAATGAAGCAATTCGCATCTTTCTATTACTTTTATTTTTACTTTGCAGGGAACTGTGAAGCGGAAAGCCGTATGTGAAAGATTGAAAATTTGAATAATCAGAAAAAATGGATCAAGGCTCCGCTTCACAAGCAAAGTGAAAGCGGAGTTTCTTTTTAGAAGCATATAAGATATGAAGAGAATAGCCATACAAGGGTTGAGCGGATCGTTCCACGACATTGCAGCCCATCAGTATTTCCCTAATGAGCAGGTTCAGCTGATCTGCTGCTCCACTTTCGAACAGGTGTTCGAGAACCTGAAAAGTGACCCTACGGCCATCGGTATGCTGGCTATCGAGAACACCATTGCAGGAAGCTTGCTGCACAACTACGAGCTACTGCGTGACTCAGGTACGACGGTGGTGGGTGAGCACAAGCTGCATATCAGTCATTGCATCTGCTGCCTGCCAGAAGACGACTGGGACACCATCACAGAGGTGCATTCCCATCCTGTGGCCCTGATGCAGTGCCGCCAGTTCCTCAGCAATCATCCCACCTTCAAGAATGTGGAAGCAGAAGATACGGCAGGCAGTGCGAAGATGATTGCCGAGGGGAACCACAAGGGATGGGCAGCCATCTGTCATGCTGATGCCGCCAGACTCTACGGACTGAAAGTCTTAGAGGATCACATCGAGGACAACAAACACAACTTCACACGTTTCCTTGTCGTGTCGAACCCAAACAAGGCAGATATGCTCCGCCCGCTCACCGAAGCCAACAAATCGAGCATTGTTTTCTCTTTACCTCATGAGGAGGGATCGCTGAGTCATGTATTGGCCATCCTCTCTTTCTATAAGATCAACCTCACAAAGATCCAATCCTTACCAATCATCGGTCGTGAATGGGAATACCTGTTCTATGTGGATGTCATGTACAACGATCTCACCCGCTACCGACAGTCGGTGGATGCCATCATCCCACTGACAAGGGATCTGAAGATATTAGGAGAGTACAAGGGAAGTTAATCACTATAAACTTTAAACTTTAAACTTTGAACTTTGAACATTTAAATTATGATAGAGCCAGCAAAGAGATTAGGATTAGTGAGTGAATACTATTTCAGTAGGAAACTGAAAGAGGTGGCACAGATGAATGCGGAAGGCAAGGATATTATCAGTCTGGCCATCGGCAGTCCTGACATGCCACCATCGCAACAGACCATCGACAAACTCTGTGAAGTGGCTAACGACCCTGCCGCCCACGGCTATCAACCTACGATGGGAACAGCAGAGCTAAGGAATGCCATGGCAGACTTCTACCGTCGCTGGTATAACGTGGAACTGAATCCCCAGAGCGAGATCCAGCCCTTGATAGGAAGCAAAGAGGGTATCCTGCATGTCACACTCGCCTTCGTGAACCCTGGTGAACAGGTATTGGTGCCAAATCCCGGATACCCCACCTATACCTCACTGAGTAAGATCCTCGGTGCAGAGATCGTGAACTATGACCTGCTGGAAGACAACGGGTGGCAGCCCGACTTCGAAAGCTTAGAGAAGATGGATCTCAGTAAGGTCAAGCTGATGTGGACGAACTATCCCAACATGCCCACGGGTGGTGCTGCGAGGATGGAGACATACGAACGATTGGTGGCATTTGCCAAAAAGCACGACATCGTGGTAGTGAACGACAACCCCTACTCTTTCATCCTCAATGAGAAGCCGCTGTCGCTGCTACAGGTGCCTGGAGCAAAAGACTGCTGTATAGAGTTCAACTCGATGAGTAAGAGTCATAACATGCCCGGATGGCGTGTGGGAATGTTAGCATCGAATGCCCAGTTCGTGCAGTGGATCCTGAAGATCAAGAGTAACATCGACAGTGGTACATTCCGAGGTATCCAGTTAGCAGCTGCCGAGGCTTACCACAACTCAGAACAATGGCACCGTGAGGCGAATATCGAGACCTACCGCCGCCGCCGTAAGTATGCCGAAAAGATCATGGACGTGCTGGGATGTAAGTACGATCCGAACCAGGTGGGTATGTTCCTCTGGGGAAAGATTCCCGAGAAATATGATGACGTGGAAGAACTGACCGAACGAGTGCTGCACGAGGCGCGGGTGTTCATCACCCCCGGCTTCATCTTCGGTAGCAACGGCAAACGCTATATCCGCATCTCGTTGTGTGCAAAAGAAGAAAAAATCAGACAAGCATTAGAAAGAATCAAAAAAACAATATAAGATGGAATTAGAATTAGAACCACTAAGATTACCGAGTGACAATGAGCGCCCCTTCGTCATTGCAGGCCCCTGTTCTGCAGAGACAGAAGAACAAGTGATGACCACAGCCCGCCAGTTAGCAATGAAAGGCTGTCATAATTTCCGTGCCGGAGTATGGAAGCCACGCACCAAACCAGGTGGATTTGAAGGAAACGGAGAGGCTGCCCTTCCCTGGATGCGCCAAGTGAAGGAGGAAACAGGTATGCTCGTCACCACCGAGGTGGCCACCCCCGAGCATGTGGAGCTGTGCCTGAAATACGGCATCGACATCTTGTGGATCGGAGCCAGGACGAGTGCAAACCCCTTTGCCATGCAAGCCATCGCCGACTCCCTGAAGGGTGTTGACATCCCTGTGTTCGTGAAGAACCCTGTCAATCCCGATCTGGAACTGTGGATTGGTGCCTTGGAGCGCATCAACCAAGCAGGTATCAAGAAATTAGGTGCTATCCATCGCGGTTTCTCTTCCTACGACAAGAAGATCTATCGGAACATGCCGATGTGGCAGATCCCCATCGAACTGCGCCGTCGTATTCCCGACCTGCCCATCATCTGCGATCCCAGTCATATCGGCGGACGCCGCGAACTCATTGCTCCTCTCTGCCAGCAGGCCATGGACTTGGGCTTCGACGGTCTGATCGTTGAGAGCCATTGTGATCCTGACAAGGCATGGAGCGATGCAAAGCAGCAGGTGACACCTGACGTTCTCGACTACATCCTCAGTCTGCTCGTCATCCGCGACGAGAAAATCACTACCGAGGGAATCAGTCAGTTACGTAAGCAGATAGATGAACTTGACAACGACCTGATGGAACTTCTTGCCAAGCGCATGCGTGTCTGCCGCGAAATTGGCCAATACAAGAAAGAACATAACATGACGGTGCTACAGCCCACACGCTACAATGAGATCCTGAACAAACGAGGAGCACAAGGAGCGCTCTGTGGCATGGACGATGAATTCGTGAAAGTGGTGTTCGAAGCCGTTCACCAAGAGAGTGTCCGTCAGCAAATGGAAATCATCAACAAATAATAAATCCTAACTTAAAATGAAACAGATTCTGATTACCGCCGCCTTACTCTGCTGTGCCATGATAGCACAGGCTCAGAGAATTCAAGTAACCGACAAAGATGGAATGGGTATTGCACTAGCCAGTGTCACTGATGCCAACGGTGTGCTCATCGGAATCACCGACATGCACGGCGTGCTGCCAGACATCAAGGGAGCGCGCACCGTGGCCATCAGCCATGTAGCCTATAAGGCCAAAAGGGTAAACGTTGACAGCCTCACCGACGGGCGCGTCACGATGGACGACAACGACTTTTCCCTCGATGAACTCGTCATCAAGCCCAAGCCCCTTATCTACTCCGAACTCTACTATCGTTTCTATGCCTACGTTGACGACTCTCTGCGCACCTTCGTGGCCGGCATCGTGCCCTACGCATGGGACGTGCAAAAGAAGAAGGAGAGCGTGAAGTTTTCCGACTATGCCACCGCTGTATTCAACCTCAAGGACGTTTCTTGGTGGAAAGTGAGAGCCGAGGACATGGCCAAGGGTGCCATCCGAACGAAACCCGGCGAAGAGTGTCTCACCGACAGCACATGGGAGAAGAGGTATTACATTAACAAGGAGGCCGACGGCGAGAACTGCTGGAAGATTGTCAATCCACGCGAGACCGTCGGTAAGCTCGTTCATGCCAACGGCCTGAGCACCATTACCATCGATGGGGCCAAAGCACAGATGTATGCCAACGAGCGCAACGGGCAGGACAAACTGCTTAAGAGACGGCAGGACAAGAATTACGCCTACCAGTATGTAGAAGTGTTCAGGATTAACGACGAAGGGCAGGTGGGCAGAGAAGACTACGTCATGTCGCTCAACCACTGGGAGCACGAAGGCAGCAAAGGCCACGAGACCTACATCGTGGAGGCCTGGGTAACCGACCGTGGCTACATGACCGATGAGGAGTTCAAGCAGAAACGTAAGGACATCAATGCCCTGAGCAGCACACAGAACATGTGGCACATGCCGCTCAACGAGCTGGAGACATACGAGCGTCAGCACAACATCCCCGCCATCAGCGACGAGGCACGCAAGGCCATTGCCCTGATAACGAGAGAACGATGGACGAGATGACGTGTCGTACCCCCGCCTTTCGTCCCCCGTACCCCCCGATAATCATATATGCAAAATCTGTAAATAGAAATTGTAATCATGAAAATATTAGTACTTGGAGCAGGTAAGATGGGAAGTTTCTTCCTCGACCTGCTGAGTTTCGACCATGAAGTGGCAGTCTATGAGAGAGACCCGAAGCGTATGCGCTTCACCTATAACTGTCAGCGCTTCACACAACTGGAAGAGATCAAGGCATTCCAGCCCGAGCTTACCATCAATGCCGTGACCCTAAAATATACCATTCCCGTATTCGAACAGGTAATCCCTTACCTGCCCAAGGAGTGCATCATCAGCGACATCGCCAGTGTGAAGACCGACTTAAAGGAGTATTACGAGAGCACAGGGATGCGCTATGTCTCCACACACCCGATGTTCGGTCCTACCTTTGCCAACCTCCAGCAGTTGAGTGAAGAGAATGCCATTATCATCAGCGAAGGTGACTACATGGGACGTATCTTCTTCAAAGACCTGTATCAGAAGTTAGGACTGAACATCTACGAATATACGTTCGAGGAGCACGACAAGACCGTTGCCTACTCCCTGTCCATTCCTTTTGTATCCACCTTTGTCTTCGCCGCCGTGATGAAACACCAGGATGCACCGGGCACGACGTTCAAACGTCACATGAAGATTGCCAAGGGGGTGCTCAACGAAGATGACTATCTGCTACAGGAAATCCTCTTCAACCCCTACACCAGCGGTCAGGTTTCCCAAATCCGCACAGAACTGAAGGAGTTGTTAGAGGTCATCGACAACAAAGATGCTGAAGGCATGAAAGCCTATCTCACCAAGATACGCAATAACGTAAAACGCGATATCCTTATAGAAAAACCATGATGCACCTGACCTATCTGATACTTGGAATATTCACACTGGTAGAACTGAACACTGAAAACCTGTTCGACACGCAGAAAGACAGTGTGAAAGACGACACAGAATATACGACGGAAAGCCTGAAACGATGGACACGCACCCGTTACTGGAACAAACTGAACCATATTGCTCAAGAGATTATCTCATGTGGGGAGGATGGTAACGGGTGGGCTCTTCCCGATCTTGTTGCCTTATGCGAGGTGGAGAACGACACCGTCCTCACCGACCTTACCCGCCGTTCCCTACTTCGCAAAGCTGGTTATGAATATGTGATGACCGACAGTCCTGACCAGCGTGGCATTGATGTCGCCTTGTTGTACAGTCCGTTTTCCTTTCGTATGATCCGCCACTACCCCCTTCGCATCCCTCCTTTGAAAGAGATGCGTCCTACTCGTGATATTCTTTATGTCTGCGGCGAACTGATCAACGGTGACACCCTGCATGTCTTTGTCGTTCATGCGCCCAGTCGGTATGGCGGTGAAAGGGTTACACGTCCACACCGTATGGCAGTGGCCAACCGGCTTTGTCTGACCATCGACTCCATCCGTAACAACTCACCAGAAGCGAGTATTGTGGTGGCAGGCGACTTCAACGACCCTTATGACAGTAAAGCTCTTGAAATCCTTCGCGGTCACCAGTTGATGAATGTCTCGCAAGCGGCACGGGGCAGTCATGGAGCAAAGGGGACCTACAAATACCAAGGACAGTGGGAGAGCATCGATCATATCTTCGTGGGAGGCCATATCCTCCATGCGTTCCGGCAATGTATCATCAATGATGCGCCTTTCCTGTTAGAAGAAGATGAGCAATACGGAGGGTTCATGCCCCGAAGAAACTACCGGGGCTATAAATACAACAAGGGCTACAGCGACCATCTGCCGCTTGTAGCCCAGTTCGAGTTATAGTGTCGTAATATCGTTATTTTGTGATTACGGTATCTCTTAGAATCTGCACGATACGCTCTGCCGTACGACCATCCCATCGATCTGGCACACTGCATTTCTTCCAGTTTCCGCCCACCATGTCGTGCAGGGCGGCAGACAACAGATCAGCATCTTCACCCACCAGCACATTCGTTCCTTGTTTCACCGTCTCGATATGCTCGGTATAGCTGTTCAATGTGATGCAGGGAATGCCGTTGAACGTAGCCTCCTCTGCCACATTACCACTATCCGTGATGATACCCATGGCATGGGTGGTGAGATAGCCAAACTCCAAATACGGTAAGGGAGGAAGGAGAATGGAGGAAGGAGGAAGGCCGATGGACGAGAGTGAAGCGATGGAGGCAGCATCAATGAAATGAGGATCGAGGGAGGAAACGACCTCTTTGGCCAATCCTCTGAGCGGGGCGACAATGGGTATTCTTGTTGCCTGTCCCTCTCCTACTTCTGCCATTGCATCCAGCATCCTCTTCAGGTTCTCCCTGTTCTCTAATAGTGCCTTACGATTCATGGTGAAGACGATATACTTACCTTCTTCTAACTGCAATTCGTCCATGATGGCAGGACGCTGCCAACGGTCATGGTTGAATCGCAGATTATCGATCAAGATATTCCCTACCCTATAGACCCTGCTTTGTTCTGCTCCCTCACGGTTGGTGATGCTATTGTTGCTGATACCTGCCGTGAAGAGCAGGTCTGACAAGCCATCGATAACCAGTCGGTTCACCTCTTTCGGCATCTTGATGTCGAAGCTGCGGGTACCGGCCACCAGATGTGCCAGACAGATTCCACGTTTCTTGGTAACGATCGCCGCCGCCATGGTTGAAGCAAGATCGTCCACCACGACAACCACATCGGCAGGATGCTCAGTGATGTAATGATCGAAAGCACTCATCACCCGACCGGTGATCTCACTAAGACTTTCACTATCCACCCCAAGGAAAACATCCGGATGTGGGATCTGCAGGTCATCGAACAATGTGCCCTCAAGGGTAGGATCATCTGGACATCCCGCATAGACCAGTTGCTCACTGATTCCCTCCGTGCGCTGGATGGCACGGATGAGGGGTGCTACCTTGATAAAGTTTGGGCGCGCACCAGCTACAATACATACTTTCATCATACCGTTTCAGTCAAAAGTCGTTTAATGATGCTGATGACCTCTATAGAACAGACCCATAAGGCACATACAGCATCTTTTGCAAAGGTACGGATAAACGAGCACAATGCAAAGAAAAACTTCTTTTTTTTGCATTGTCGAGTGAAAGTACCTTCAACGAAGGTAAAGGTACGGATAAACGAGCACAATGCAAAGAAAAACTTCTTTTTTTTGCATTGTCGAGTGAAAGTACCTTCAGCGAAGGTAAAGGTACGGATAAACGAGCACAATGCAAAGAAAAAACGACAACAGGTAGTTTTATTTTGTTTATTTCGCGAATAAATGAAAATAAAATCGTATATTTGTACCCACAAACAGGAAAATGGCACCAAGACTTAAACAAATCCTCAGTGTGGTCTTACTTTTGACGGGAGGACTGATCTATCTGTTGTTCCGTCCCACCACCTTACTACTCTTTCGGGTAACAGCATGGTTGGGCCTTACACCTGTCATCTATGAGGTAAGAAAGACGGCAACCAACTGGCATCCGTGTGAATTCGTCGTGTATTGTCTGCCCAACGGACTGTGGGCGTTGGCTTATATCCTGGTTACAGACAGCCTTCTTCAAGGGTATTCCATCAAAACCCGGCTACTGGTCGGCAGCATGATTCCCCTGATAGGAGCCTTCTCGGAATTGTTACAATCAACCGGACTGCTGCGAGGAACATTCGACTGGCTCGACATGGCATGCTACATGGTGCCCTGCCTTCTATATATCTGGCTACTCACTCAAAACGAACAAATATGAATCTAAACGAGAAATTTACAGGAAAGCAGCTCACGATCATTATCGTAGCTGTCTGTGCAGTGTTTATCTTTTTTGGCATACTCACCATGGTCGCTGGCTCTGCTGAAGATGAAAGCAGTTCCGAAAGCGATCGGGTTATTGCGGTGGATGAAGAGGATGACGGCAGTGATGTTAGTGGACGGAAATACTTTTTCAAGAACCGTAATGATCGTTCCGAAGGCAGCGAGGCAGAAGACAGCATGGTAGTAAACAAACCCATGGAAGGCGATCCCTATAAGGAACTCGACGAACTGATCGGACTGGAATCGGTCAAATCAGAGGTGCGATCCTTGGCAAACTTCGTCAAAGTGCAGAAAATGCGTGAGCAGAAAGGACTGAAAAGTCCGAAGCTCAGCTACCACTTGGTGTTCACGGGCAGTCCTGGCACTGGCAAGACCACCGTGGCCCGTATCGTAGCACGTATCTATAAAGACTTGGGTATCTTAAAGAAAGGCCATCTGGTAGAAACAGACCGCTCCGGTCTGATCGGCAAATACGTGGGTCAGACAGCCCCTCGTGTCAATGCCGTCTGCGACTCAGCACTCAATGGTGTATTGTTTATCGATGAGGCATACGCCCTCACCCAAAGTGAGAGTTCCCAAGACTATGGTGCAGAAGCCGTAGCCACCCTGCTCAAGCGCATGGAGGATGACCGTGACAAGTTAGTGGTCATCGTGGCAGGCTACACCAATGAAATGAAGAAGTTCATTGACACAAACCCAGGGCTCCAGTCACGATTCAACCGCTACATCAATTTCCCCGACTACAATGAGACTGAGCTTTACGAGATTTTCCGTCTCTATCTTCGCAAGAACGAATACACCATAACAAAAGAGGCAGCCAGTTTGTTACAAGAAGAACTGAAAAATGTGGTAAAGAACAAAGACCGCAATTTCGGCAATGCCCGTTATGTGCGCAATCTCTTTGAGAAATCCATCCAGTGCCAGGCAAACCGTCTCTCCAAGACAAAGAATGTCAGCAACGAGGAACTGATTGAGATCACCCGTGCTGACATTCAAGCCGCTTTCAAAGAAATGTAATTCGTGCAAGGACTGTTCAAGGGATCATTATTCCCCCTTGAACAGTTCTTTGATACCACCGATGGAGCCCATCACGTTGGTAGCCTCGTATGGCAGATAGACCGTCTTGGTCTTGTCACCCTTAGCCAGTTCCTCCATCATCTGGATATACTTCTGTGCCAACAGGTAGTTTGCCGGGTTGGTACTCTTACCCACTGCCTCGGTAATCTTCTCGATAGCTATAGCCTCAGCCTCAGCCTTACGGATTCGTGCCTGAGCCTCACCCTCGGCATGGAGGATAGCCTGCTGTTTGGCAGCCTCTGCACGGTTGATCATGGCAGTCTTCTCACCTTCCGATGCAAGGATCTCGGCAGCCTTCTCACCCTCTGATGTCAGGATCTGCGCACGTTTATTACGCTCAGCCTGCATCTGCTTCTCCATGGCATTCAGCACCGTAGCAGGCGGAACAATGTCCTGCAGCTCCACACGGTTCACCTTCACGCCCCACTTATCTGTAGCATCATCCAACACAGCGCGCAGTTTGGTGTTGATGGTATCACGCGAAGTCAGGGTTTCATCCAGCTCCAGTTCACCAATGATGTTACGCAGCGTAGTCTGTGTAAGCTTTTCGATAGCGTTCGGCAGGTTGGAAATCTCATAGACCGCCTTGAAAGGATCCACGATCTGGAAGTACAGCAAGGCATTGATCTCCATCTGGATATTATCCTTTGTAATCACATTCTGTGAGGGGAAGTCGTACACCTGTTCACGCAGATCAATCGTGTTAGAGTAAGAATAGCGGCCACGGTTCAACACCACGATGTCCTTAGCACGATCGATAAACGGGATAATAATGTTTATACCCGGATTCAGCGTGGCAAAATACTTTCCCAGACGCTCAATAATCTTGGTTTCCGACTGAGGGATAATCACAAGTGCCTTCTTGGCGATGATAACCACCAATACTACGATGGCTATCAGTACATAAGTCATAATGTCCATATTACATCTATTAAGTTGTTAAAAAAAGAATTACTGTCAATTGTTGGCTGGTTCCACGGTGATGATAATGCTCTCCCGTCCGATGACACGGACATAGGCACCAACAGGAATCACCTCTTGGATATTCGCCGTGGCCTTCCATACGTCACCATCGATAGCCACGCGGCCAAAGCCTCCTGCCTCTATGGCTTCCACCACCCTGCCCCGTCGTCCGATGAGTGCATCGGCATTGCTCACTCGGTTCTCCTCGTTCTTATGGAGATAGCGCAAGGCGAAGGGTCGGACAAAATACAAGCTCAGGAGCGTGAAGATAGCGAAAACGATAATCTGCCAATAGAAACCCAGTCCGAGTGGATCACTGACAGCAGCGAACACCGCACCGATAGAGAAACAGATGATAAAGAAGTCACCTGCCGTGAGTTCCAGGATCAGGCAGAGCACAGCAACCACCGCCCACATCTGCCATAAGTGTTGTGATAAGTATTCAATCATATCCATTCGTATTTGATAATTAATATTATTGATCTTAGAGTCCAATGATGAAGTCATCCCAGTCTTTCGAGGATCCTTTCTTTCCAAAAACTTTCTGATAGAGTCTGCTCCGCGTAGATGCCACACTTTCTTTGGAATGGGCCGTAAGCACGGCGATGTCCCTCGGTGGGATACGGACTTTGGTCAGCAGACTCACGTTGTAGTCTTGTGCAGACAGGTGGTAAAGGCTGTACAACTTCTCCGTAAACCCAGTGTATATACTATCCACCAGCTGCATCAGTTCCTTCCAGTCTGTCTGTGTCAGACTCTTTCCTTGATCGATGCAGCGTTGTATCCGCTGATAGATATCGGAACCGAAGATGATGGTCTCGGCCTGCCGACGTTTCTCTCGTTCGATCATCGCCACCTTATTATTATATAAAAGGCGAGCCTTTTTCTCTTCCAGTTCCAGCCGCAGCATGGAGTTCTCATCATCAAGTTTCTCTATCAGACTTTCCAGCTCAGCCATCTTCTTTTTGTTGGCCTCGATATGTTGCCGGTCTTGTGCCTGTTGTTCCTCCTGCATCGCACGTACCTTTTTAAGTCGTTCCTCTAACATCAGGATTTTCCTCCGACTGTTCTGCACGGCTACTACGAATAAGGCCACATAGGTGATAGTGCCCAGAACGAGGAGAAACAATTCTCGCTGTGTCAATATCGTCAACAGTATCTGATCCATTTCCTCAATGATTTTGATGCAAAGATAAGACAAAAAAACGAACCCGCCAAGAAAACGGGTTCGCAATAATTCGCAAATAAAAAAACGGTTCGCAAAAGTTTGCAAAGTGTTCTTTTTGTGGGCTTTTCCTTATAGTCCGATGTTGTTCTTACGGATATACCGCAGTCGTGCTGCCAATGACATCTTAGCAAATTTCCGCCATTCGGAAGCCTTTCCCCCCGTGCGTTCAAGATAGTGCAGGTCGAACATGTGTCCGTAAGCTTCTATCTCGAAGGGATTCAGATAATAGGCCGCATTGCGCTGTTTCCGAAAGAAGCGCAGGGCAAGCAGCGAGTACCACATATACCGCAGGTAGAAACGATACCAGGAGTTCCCCGTATCCTGTGCCTGTCGCAGGTGGATCATCTCATGATTCTTCAGAGCATCGTATTTTCTGTTCAGTCGTTCAGCCGACGCCTCCTCCCGGGTGAAGAGCTGTCCGAAGAGCGTAATCGCTGTATATCCCTTCCTGCACAGGAAGCGGTTCACCGTAGCCGGCATGTCCGTCAGTGCAGAGGGACGGGGAGGAGCGATAAGCAGTCGGAAGAAACCCATACCACGTCCTTTTCAGTAAAGTCTTTCTTACTTTTTCTTTTTCAGCGACGACACACTCACCGTCTTCGTAGCCTTCGTACTCTTCTTGGCGGTCGTCGTAGTTCCCGCGGGCTTGTAGTATGACAAAGCCTCCGGCATGTGGCGTTGGATATCGGCGATACGCTTCTCGTCAGAGGGGTGACTGCTCAGCCACTCGGCTGTCTGACTGGATGATCCTGCCGACATACGCTGCCAGAACGACACGGCCACCTGAGGATCGTATCCCGCCATAGCAGCGAATACCAGTCCCATGTGATCGGCCTCACTCTCATTATCGCGAGAATATTTCAGGTTCAGCAGAGACAGACCTTGCGACAGGGCTGCTGCTCCCAACTGTGTAGCCGTCTGTCCTACACCCATCGCCTGTGCCACGGCTCCGCCGATCTGCACCAGTGTACTGGAGTTATTGGCTTTTGTCATCTGTTCTGCCGAATGTTTAGCCACGGCATGAGCAATCTCATGACCCAATACGATGGCCAACGAAGCCTCATCCCTCGTGACGGGCAGGATCCCTTCATACACCACGATCTTTCCGCCGGGCATACAGAAAGCGTTCACTTCATTGCTCTGCACCAGATTAAACTCCCATGCGAAGTTCTGTACCTCGTTGGCGAAGCCGTTGTTCTTCAGATAAGTTTCCACGGCTGTTGCCAGGCGCTGTCCCACCCGTTTCACCAAGGCGGTGTTCGTAGCGTTGGTAGAAGCCTTGGCCTGTTTCATATACTGTGCATACTGCTGGGTACTCAGACTGAGCACATACTCATCGCTCACACTCAGTTTGTGTTTTCTTCCGGTAACAGGCACCGTACTGGTTGTCCCACATGATGCTAACACAGAGATGACGATAGCCATCAAGATGATTTTTACTTCTTTCATAACTAATTGTTTTGATTGATTCAAGAATCCATTTCGTGATGCAAAGATACGGATTAGTGAGCACAGAACAAAGAAAAATTCGATTTTTCTTTGTTCTGTTGAAAATATTTCGGAATATCGTTATTTCAGGAAATCGATATTTCGTTATATCGTTATATCGTTATAACGTTATATCGAATAATCGAATTATCGAAAAAAGCCATTTTGAAAAATCATTTCAATTGAAGGGTGGTCTTTCCCTCTATCCGCTTAGCCTTTGCCTGTGACGTTGCGGAGAGGGAGCCTTTCAGATAGGCCTCAATGATCAGTCCTGCCATCGGTGCGGCCAGATCGGCTCCGAAGCCACCATGCTCCACATACACAGCCACCGCGATCTTCGGATCGTTCATCGGTGCGAAGCCGATAAAGGCAGAATGATCTTTCCCTGCGTTCTCCACCGTTCCCGTTTTCCCACAGATGGGATAAGTGGTATTGATGCTGGAACATGTACCGTTCTCCACGGCCTTACGCATTCCTGCAATCACTGGTGCGTAGGCATCAGGTGCCACCTTGGTTGTGTGCCGTCGCAGGTAACGCTGCGCCAACGGCTTCTCCGTTGTTCCCCGATGGATATGCGGTGTATAGAAGAAGCCTCGGTTGGCAATGGTCACGGCTAAGTTACACAGTTGCAACGGTGTGATGGTGATATCTCCCTGTCCCATACCCGCCCACAGAATGGTACGTGCATTCCATCCCTCCTTATACCGACGGTTCAGATAGTTCACGTTCGCCACCAGTCCGCCTTTCTCGCCGGGGATATCCACTCCCAGAGCACCCCCCAAGCCCATGCTCCGCATATAGTCGCTCCATACGGTGATGGCCTCTTCCTGGTTCTCATACACGAAATCATCGTTCAGCATCGACATAAACGAAGAGAGGAACCAAGTGTTGCACGACACGGCCAAGGCGGCAGGCAGTGCTAATGGCGAACGGTGCTGATGGCATCCCACATGGATATTCCCATCGGTGAACCCGTTGGTACAGTCCACGGTGGTCTCTGCGGTAACGATACCCTCCGAGAGCAGCATCAGTGCCTGTGCTGTCTTGAAGGTAGATCCCGGTGCATAGGGTGTGGCAATGGCCAACGACACGTCGCTGCCATGATCTGAGTTCGTTGTCAGACAGAGGATCTCACCCGTCTCCGGACGGATAGCCACAATGCTCCCCTGCTTTCCTTTCAGCAGTCGTTCACCCAACTGTTGCAACATGGGGCGCAAGGTCAGCGTACCGTCATCCACGGGCATCTGAGCCTGAACGGTTGTCCATGCTCCCACCAGAGCTAATAGTATGCCAATACGGATGCCCCATGTACTACCGACACGGGGCATTCCTTTATCTTTTTTGTCTTTTCCTCTCATCGTCCGTTTCTATTTTGAGCGCAAAGGTACAAAGAAGTGAGAGAAAAGCAAAACAAAAACGATTGTATTTCACCACCACCTTTCCGTTGATGATATAGATGCCTTTCTTAACCGTCTTCACCCGGCGACCTTGCAAGTCGTAGGTTTCCTCTTCCTGGTCATCGGTTCCTACCCCATCGATCCCCGTCTTGATCAACAGGGGGTTGTCATAGACGAAGGCTTCAGTATAAACAGTACTCCATGTACCCTTCGAGTCGCCCACCATCCACGACAGGGTATGCTCGCCATCGGGAACGGAGCTGATATCAATGGCGATGATGTCACTCTGTGAAGACAGTGTTCCTTTCACCACCTCGTCGTCATCGATCCAGTACAGGTAGCGCGAGACGGTCAGGCCGCCTTCTATCATTGCAGCTGCAGGCACGATGAAATACTTCGTCATCGTACTGCTCCACACACCGGCATCGTTCTTCACCCGCATGGTAAAAGCATGCAGACCCTGTGGCAGTCCTGTCAGATCCACCACAGCCACCGACTCACTTAGCGCTTTCCGGTTCTCCACCTTGTTATCAAACCAATATTCGCAGGCAGCCACATCGGCAGAGGTCGGCGTGGGTTTCTTCACGAAATATTTGGTCATCGCACTGCTCCACAGTCCTTCTGAATCCTTCACCCTCAGAGAGAAAGCATGCAACCCTTGGGAAAGGGCTGATATATCAACGGCTGTCGTCGCCGCATCAAGTGTTTGCAGCGTACTGACATTGTTATCGAACCAATACTCCCGCTCCACGATGCTCTTCTCATCCTGTGCCATTACCATCATGCCAGTCATGGCAGCCACAGCAATCAAAAAAATCCTTATCTTACCCATATAACTATGAACTACGAACTATGAACTATGAACTACCTCACCTCCGCCTCGTAACTCACATTCAGGTTCGTGCCACTTGGCGTCACACTCAGGTTCTTCACCACCGGCGTACTGGGCACCTTGCTCCAACCGTTGCCGCCACGGATACCTATCTCCGTGTTGTCAGTACCAATCCATGAAGAGGAAAGCTCTGATTTCAGAACGTAGGTACGATCGGAGGAATAGGTTCCATCTTCACCATCTTCAAATATTCCATCTTTTCCCATCTGAAAGCAGTTGTCATAGTTAACTATGTCAGGTTCTTGCGAGATACAGTTACTAATCATGGTTCCAGAAGGCCATAAATGATAGCTATCTGATTGACTCTTTGAGGAATTTGAATAAATGTAAATAGAATTCCTAAGTGTCAATATTGTGTTGTGTGAACCCTGTAATGGACTATAATTTAAACCACCAGGATAATTGTAATAGGCATTGAAGATACAATGGTCTAACACGATGGAACAGCCGGTATTAGAATAAAACCTGAAAGCTCCAAGATTCATGATACAATTGCTGAAAAACATATCAGCGATAACACTTTTGTATGCAGTATTGTCATTCCCACGATTCATCATACCCATAAAAACACACTGGTCGAAACTGGTGTTTGAATTGGAACTCTGAACGAGCATTGATTTCAATTTGGTTTTGACAACGCGTAAATTCTCTAACGGTCCTGTGATTTCTATTCCGCCAACCTTAAACTCTCCATCTAGATAGAAACCTTCGAGATGGACGTTTGACAATGTCGTATTATCAGTTCTTCCTACAGTCAGGTCACCAGAGATCGTTGTCAGCAGTGTACTGCTGGCATTGTCCGTCTCGAAACCTGCTCCATAGATGGAAACGGGTTTGGTGATATCAGCTGCCGTGAAACTGCCTTCGCTGAGGGTAATCACATCCCCCCCTCCTTCATCAGCTGCTGCAAGTGCACTGGCAAGTGCACTCGGTCCTTTGAACACACTCACGTTATCACCATGTTGCAAGGTGGCGATGGCCACATCGTTCTGGGCTTTGACTGCCATAGCGAAGCAAAGCACCATCAGGGAAATAATCACTCTTTTTGTTTTCATTTTCTTCTTCGTTAATTTTGTTATACTTAATTTGCTACAAAATTAAGGGAAAAGAAGGATGACGGTACTTACAATTCGTACGAATCTTACTTACAATTCGTACAAATCAGTAGATCGTAATATTATTCCCAACGTGGGAACAAATTATTCCCAACGTGGGAACAAATAATTTCCAGCGTGGGAACTAGTTGTTTTACGACAGGAATCGATTCTATTCAGTGTTGGTCTTCCATTCACTTGGCGTCATGCCCGTAACGGTCTTGAAGGTGCGGAAGAAGGATGTTTCGTTGGCAAAGCCAGATGCCAACCATATCTCTGGAATCTTCTTGTCGGTTTCCTTCATCAGCTTCTGGGCATACGCCACACGGTAGGTATTGATGAACTGCATAAACGAGCAGTTTCTTTGGTTGTTGATGCAGTTGGAGACGTAGGTGCGGTTCGTATGTAACATGGCAGCCACATCGGTAATCTTCAGGTTACTGTTCAGGAATGGCTTTTCGTTCTCCATCAGTTCGCTAATTCGATTCAACAGTATGGTTTCTTCAAGGACTTCACCCTCGTTCGGTGTTCCCCTCTCTTCAAGGGTTTTACCTTCGCTCAGCGTTCCCCTCCCTTCAAAGGTTTCACCTTCGCTTAGCGTTCCCCTCCCTTCAAGGGGAGGGGCCAGGGGTGGGGTCTGATACTTCCGATACAGCCATACAGCAACAACCACCAGTGCCAAAGCCAATACAAGCCACCACCAACTCATCTTCTTACTACTTATAAGCGCATCTTTTCCGTTAACAAGTAGCAGATATACCGCCTTTGACGGTGTGAAATTATTGTTCCGTTGCGGTAGTACACCACCCGTCAGAACGATGTTTCCATCGTTAGTGATGGTAAAGGAGCCCAATCCCACTTCTGGTAACGGGTCGGTATGATAGAGTGTCAGCTTACAGGGCTTTTGGTCATACTCAATACAGAGCAGGTACAGACGAGTACTGTCATTCTTCCTAAGGTAGTAAGCATCATCAAAACCTGCAAGATAAGCCCGTTTCGACAGTCTGTCGGTCATGACCATTCCATGGTAATGAATCCCTCCCCACGGACCTTTCATGGGAACAGCTGTAGCCGTAGGCAGGAGTGAGAATACCGTATCGCACGCTTCTATGATGGCCACCTGACCGCTATGGTTCATAACGGGTAACAAATAGGTGTAGGTATGCTTCGTTTCATCACTGATGAGGCAGTTTGTGATGGGAGCTAAAATATCGTCTTTCAACAGATGCCAGGTCTCGAACAGCGGCTCGTGAAACGACTTCCCGTAAAGACGGTCAATCAAGGTCTCATCAATCGTTTCCCCTTTTGATCCCGTATTACCTATAATCAACACATCATGGTTGGATGTTTGGAGCAGATAAGGCGAACAACGAGGTACTGTAACCTCCTTGACCAGTGAGAAACTGTCCTTCCCGTTAAACACTTCAATGCCGTCATCATGATACCAGTTGCCCGCAATGATCACCTTCCCGCTGTCTATCTCCAAAGCGGTGGCCCTGGTTCTTTTAAGGGCTAAACAGCCAAAGCCCTCGAAGGAGTGGGTAAGAGGGTCGTACATCTCCACCTCATGACTCTGTCCGATGCCTAAGTTCTTCTCATGACCGCCCCCAATCAGAACCTTTCCCGATTGCAGGGGAAGGGCGAAGCCATCGTCATGCTGATACACCATCTGCAACTGTTTCCACCTTCCGCCGCTAAAATACTCAGCGGTAGAAGTAGAGACAAAGCCGTTGGAATGTCCGCCAATGACCATCAGTTCGCCATTGACAAACAGCGTGGAATGACCAGCCCGTGCAGTATTCATGTCAGGCAACCGCTCTGCTGGGAACCGAACCACAGGACAGCTGTTCCCTCGATCTTCGGACAAATTCTGTTGCTCTTGCTGCGCCCAGATGGTGGGCGCAGCAAGCAGACAACAAAGGATTAGTTCTATGCGGATTCGCATGTATATAATAATGGTGTCACTACTTCTTCAGCACCTTCTGTCCGTTCTGAATGACGACACCTCTGTAGCTATCGTTCACACGCTGTCCTTGCAGGTTGAACATTGGAGCATCGGCAGAAGACAATCCATTACCTACAGAACCAACACCTGTTGCAATGCCCTCCTTAGCAGTTAAATAACCAGGGCCATCCCGACCATCGACACGAGCATAGGATACATCGGTGTATCTTGAATCATACGCTGTGTTATTGCCTCCCTTGAGGTTCTGGCAATCATAGAACATATCATCACCATTCACCTCATTGCCTATATTCCAACCATCACCAACGGTAATGGTTACCAATGATGAGCATCCAGAGAACATATTGCTCATATCCGTCACCTTTCCTGTGTCAAAGCCCGACAAGTCAAGTTCTTCAAGGCTACCGCAGCCCGAGAACATGGAACTCATATCGGTCACATTGCTGGTGTTCAGATATTGCAAGCCATCAAACGAAGAAAGAAAAGATTTGTTGTCAAACCAATGGGACGTAGAAGTGGGCTTGTATTGCGCAAAAGAGGAGTTGAATGTTACACTCTCTATATCATTACCGGCCATGGTCACGTTTCCCAAAGAATAAACAGAGCCATCCCCCTGTCTGTCGAGTTTCTTGTCGTCGTAATAGAATGTCATAATCTTACTAAAACTATTGTAAACGACATACGCTACCATTCCGGTTAGGTAACCCTGTCCTTCATCGCCTCCATCAATACGGGCATAAGTCTTATCGGTTTTATTATTATCAAACTGCGTACCATTGCCTCCAGTGAGTCTCTGACAACCATAGAACATTCCATCACTTGACGTTACGCTGCTGGTAGTCCATCCATCGCCAACTCTGATGGTAACCAACGACGAGCAATCGCTAAACATATTGTTCATATCCGTCACCTTTCCTGTGTCAAAGCCCGACAAGTCAAGTTCTTCAAGGCTACCGCAGCCCGAGAACATCGAACTCATATCGGTCACATTGCTGGTGTTCAGATTTTGCAAGCCATCAAACGAAGAAAGAAAAGATTTGTTGTCAAACCAATGGGACGTAGAAGTGGGCTTGTATTGCGCAAAAGAGGAGTTGAATGTTACACTCTCTATATCATTACCGGCCATGGTCACGTTTCCCAAAGAATAAACAGAGCCATCCCCCTGTCTGTCGAGTTTCTTGTCGTCGTAATAGAATGTCATAATCCTACTAAAACTATTGTAAACGACATACGCTACCATTCCGGTTAGGTAACCCTGTCCATCATCGCCTCCATCAATACGGGCATAAGTCTTATCGGTTTTACTATTATCGAACTGCGTACCATTGCCTCCACTGAGACTCTGACAACCATAGAACATTCCATCACTTGACGTTACGCTGCTGGTATTCCATCCTTCGCCAACTCTGATGGTTACCAACGACGAGCAACCGCTAAACATATTGCTCATATCCGTCACCTTTCCTGTGTCGAAGCTGGACAGGTCAAGACTTGGAAGGCTGCTACAGCCAGAGAACATACTGCTCATGTTCGTCACATTTCCTATGTCGAAACCCGACAGATCGAGTTCTGTCAGACTGCTACAACCAGAGAACATGGAACTCATATCGGTCACATTGCTGGTGTTCAGATATTGCAAGCCATCAAACGAAGAAAGAAAAGATTTGTTGTCAAACCAATGGGACGTAGAAGTGGGCTTGTATTGCGCAAAAGAGGAGTTGAATGTTACACTCTCTATATCATTACCGGCCATGGTCACGTTTCCCAAAGAATAAACAGAGCCATCCCCCTGTCTGTCGAGTTTCTTGTCGTCGTAATAGAATGTCATAATCTTACTAAAACTATTGTAAACGACATACGCTACCATTCCGGTTAGGTAACCCTGTCCATCACCGCCACCGTCAATACGGGCATAAGTCTTATCGGTTTTATTATTATCAAACTGCGTACCATTGCCTCCAGTGAGTCTCTGACAACCATAGAACATTCCATCACTTGACGTTACGCTGCTGGTAGTCCATCCTTCGCCCACTCTAATGGTAACCAACGACGAGCACCCGTAGAACATGCTGTTCATGTTCGTCACCTTTCCCGTATCGAAACCCCTCAAGTCAAGACTTGTAAGACTGCTGCAGCCAGAGAACATGGAACTCATATCGGTCACCTCACTGGTGTTCAGATACTCCAGACCCTCTACCGATAACAGACTGGGGCTGTTCGCAAACCAGTTGGCCGTAGAGGTTGGCTTGTAGTCAGCAAAAGAGGAGTCGAATATGACACCGTCAAGATTTGAGTTGTTTATTGTCCATGAGCCAAATCCCACAGAATAAACAGAACCGTACATTGATCTTGAGGATTGTTCGTCATCGTAATAGAAAGTTAGAATCCTACTTTGACTGTAAACGGCGTACGCTTCCTTGGCTCTTGCGCTGGTGACTGACATCAGTGCCATGAGCATCACTGTAAAAGTAAAAAGAAATTTCTTCATATCTGGTTATAGTTTTTAGGGTTGACCACCAGGGAGATGATGCAACCACGGGTGAATAGCATATTTAACGGTTCAAAGATACTAATTAATCTTGAATAATTTATATTTCTTCACATAAAAGATGTTAAACTAACAAAATGGCTAATTGTTAAATTTGTGAATTATCTTAACGAATTAACTTCGTTTAACGCGAAATACGGGCACGGAGAGAACCAACTGCCCCCTCGGTCGAAATTGAGCGATTCTGACGAGGTTTTGTAAGGTACTGGCAATGAATAACTTATGCAAATTACCATTATTCACTCACAAAAATATAGTCTTTAGCACCCAAAAACACAGTGATTTGGGGTCAAAAACATAGTACTTTCGGGCCAAAAACATAGTACTTTCGGGCCAAGAAGACTATACTTTCTAACGAGGGGGTGCATAAAAAACTCACAAGGTGAAATCATGGTTTTTCGAAGAAACGTCATCTAAGGGTTGTTCGAAACGGCGTTTTCACTCGTTCCGACGGCATCTACAAGTGGATGATGACGGCGGAACGAGGTGTAGATGACGGCGGAACAGATGTAAGTAAAGTCTGGAACAACCCGAAACAGAGCCTACGTAAATATTACGTAGGCTCTACTTGGGTTCAAATCAGACTTTACTTGCATCTCAATAAGACTCTACTTTGAACCCAAACAGACTTTACTTGCACATAAAGGCACTTGTGGGCACTTCCGTACCTTCCTATTGACGCCTATCTTTCAATTAGCATTCTTTCACAATCCTTAAAAAATTGCGAATTATCTTGACAATCTTTTCACACAGAGTGAATGGAGTCAACGTAGTATTTCGGGGTAAGAAAGGAGAACTGCTCAGTAAACAAGACAGGAGCGTGCGCCTTTCTCCATGATTGGCACAGGGCATTTTCTACTAAATAGAAATTGTATGCATTCGTGGCATCCTGTTTATTTAGGGTTTTATTTGTTCGTTTGAAACAAATTGAGTTTTTTTGGAGCACAATTTGAGTAATCTACCTTCACCTTCCTCGGTCTCTATTCGATGGACCGCCAGTTGTCGGATACGAATCTCATCGTCTGGCAACGCGTAGACGAAGAATGCGACCTCACTCATCTTGATTATCTGGAACAGTTGCGGCACTGACAATCAGCAAAACCATAGGTATTAGAAACAAAGAAAAAAGAGGGACCGGTTTTCGATTGAATTTTGGTGTTTCAATCAAAAACCGGTCCCTCTGATTATTTACGAATTAGTGGTTACGGAAATTCCATTTGGAGTTATCACTGTTGAAATCGTACTCAGCCAAGGTGGGTGTACTGTCACCTGCGGAGTAGAGCACCATCTTGGTGTTGATACCCTCCTGCCCCGGGATCTGCTTCGGCATGATACGGAAAGTACCGTCGATGAGCTGCTCAATACGCCACAACTGTTCGGGAGCCCCAGTGAACTCTGGAACCGACTCCACCTCGCAGGCTGCCGTAGCTGCCAAAGCACGGTGGGTGCCCTCAATCTCGATCTTGTAGTACGGACCGCCAAGATAACCGCCACCCTCGGGAACAGCCGTCACCGTCCATCTCTGATGCGGACGGAACATATAGTCACCGATACGCATGGGGATATTCCCTGTGGGCCATGTGCCGATCACCTCACTGAGCGGCTGATTGGCAATAGGCTCGATCTTCTCGTTGGGATCCTGGCGTCCCCACCATCCGCGACGTGCCTGCTGCATGCGGACGAAGTCAACAGCTAACTCCAGGGCATAGCCACGGCGCTCCGACTCGATCTCGTAGGTGCCTTCCTTGAAACGGTCACCGGCAACGGGCCATCCGTTCTTCCACAACAGTGGACGGATACCTAACACGCTGCGGCCTCCCTGATCAAAATCGGCCTCGTAGTGGCATGACATCACCTCCACGCCCTCATCGATAATGGTACGTCCGAAGTGACCCGGTCCTACCACACGGTCACCGGCAGCAATCACCATCTTGCCGCCGCCCTGCAGCATGTCGCGGCCCACATTATCGATATACGGTCCTGTTACCTGCTTGGAACGACCAACTACAATATTATAGGTGGAGTTCACACCGTCGCAGCAGGTGCCGTGCGTACCTAACAGATAGTACCATCCGTCGCGGTAGATCAGGTCGGTAGCCTCGCAGTCGATGGCGATGTCCTTCTCTTTGTTTCCTGCCACACGCTTACCCGTATTGGGATCGATCTCAATGATACGGATAAAGCCGAAATAGGTGCCATAGGAAGCCCAGAGCCTGCCTGTCGTGGGATCCAAGAGCAATCCGGGATCGATGGCATCGGCATCTTCCATACCGTCGGAGGAAGCAACCTCGATGGCATCAGTATATTTGAAGTCGGGTGACTTCGGATCAAGGGTTTTGTTCCACATGGTGAGGATCCGTCCGTTATGACCGCCGCCTAAGCCACCGCCGGTGGCACCATAGATCACCAAATAGCGGTCGCCGATCTTCAACACATCGGGAGCAGCACCGCCACCGGGGCGTTCCGCACCACTGTTCCATGTCCAGCCATCCTCAGAGATCAGACCGCCGCCACCTGTTCCGAACGTATAGTATTTTCCATCACACTCAGCGATCGTGGAAGGGTCGTGGATATAGGGACGACCAATCTGTGCCTGTGCGCTTTGTGCCAACAGCAAGGCTGCCGTCATGGCAGCGCCTGCCCATGTATATTTGAAAGATTTTGTTTTCATCACCTTATTATTATTTATATCTTACAGAATAGTTCTTGACGGGTTGTCCCTTCTCGTCAATGAAACGTACACAGAAATCACTCATACCCGGACCATTGATCACAGCACCACGCAGGATGTTACGGCCCTTCTTCAACGTCAGACGAGGAGACACACAGTCATCCTTCACCATACGGCGGTCACCGGAGAGCAGGACAGCCTCCTCACCATTGAGCCACCACATCGAGGCTGAGTTGGATCCTACGGCCAGACGCACATTCTTGATCTCCTCAGGACAGTCGATCACGGTAACAGCCCAGAAGAGCACACCATACATCTGCTTCTCCAACCCTGTAGCGAAACGGAACAGTTTCACGTTGTAGAGCTTACTGTCGAGGGCATGCCACTCTAATGTCTGCTCACCCACCTTCACCTTCTTACCAGCCTTAGGGACATCGGTGAACTGTCCTTTGAAATACAACGTGTCGAACGCTGCCCTCAGATAGGTATCCGTGAACACCGTGTTACTACGGTTGGGTTTGTTGATAGGCTCTAACAAGAGCCAACGACGAACGAATCCGTCAGCATCGGGCGACATCGTCGGCGCAGAGGATTGTTCGAAATACATGTCGAGGCTTGGTGCTTTTCCTTGAGCATTGCCAGAAAGACAAGCCATGCATCCAGCCAGGATGAAAAACATTTTAATTTTCATATTTTAATTGTAGGTAATAAGTGCGCCCCAAGGGCACAATGAAACGTTAGAAAATACGATGGCAAAAGTACAAAAAAACAAGCACACGGAGTTTCCTCTATGTATCATATTCCTTTCTTGATGAAACAACCGGCCTCATCTCCCCTCTATCATCTTTCCTTACTCGTCTTTCCTCGCTATCGCCCGTGCCACAGTAAACGCAGTGGTCCACGCTGCCTGAAAATTAAAGCCGCCCGTGATGCCATCGATGTCGAGCACCTCACCGGCAAAGAACAACCGAGGCACCACCCTGCTCTCCAACGTATTGGGATGAACACTCTTCAACGACACACCGCCGCAGGTGACAAACTCTTCCTTGAAGGCGGCACGGGAGATGATCTGATAGCTGTCGTTACACAAGGTGTTCACCAAACGGTTCTGCTCTTTCTTACTGAGCTCGCCACACCGCACATCCATCCGTTCCCCGACACTCTTCGTCAGCAGATAGTTCCACAGACGTTGCGGCAGACCGAAAGGATTGATGTTGGAGAGATGACGCTGGGGATAGTCGGAAAAAGTAGCACGTAATTGTTGTACGACCTCTGCATCGGTGGCATGCACCCAGTTCACGTGAAGCGGTGACTGATAGGATGCCGCATGCAGATGGCGAGCCGCAAAACTGGAGAGCTTGAGGATGGCCGGACCGCTCATTCCCCAGTGAGTGATGAGCAAAGCACCGTCGGAGAGGAACTTTGTGCCTGGGATCTGCACTGTAACGGGATCCACCACTGTGCCCATCAGCGACTGCAACGAAGGATCGTGGATACCGAAGGTGAACAGCGAGGGAACAGGCTCTTCGATGTCATGACCCAGATCAGCCAGCCACTGCAGACCAGAGAGTTTGGGGGAGCCTCCTGTGGTGACGGCCACGTAATCATACTCAGAGAGTGCAGAGAGGGTATTGACGGGATGCTCCAAACGGATCACGACCCCTAACCGACGTGCTTCACGCAGGAAACAGTCGATGATGGTATGGGAGTCTTGCGAGGCTGGGAACACACACTGGTCGGCTTGTACTACTAATCGCACACCGTGACGCTCAAACCATTGGTAAGCATCTCGCTGGTTGAAGACATGAAACAACCGCTTGAGGAGACGATGGCCGCGCGGATAGACCTGCGAGAGATCGGAAATACCCTCGAAGGTGTTGGTGCAGTTGCACCTGCCACCACCCGACACCTCCACTTTCGAAAGGACACGACGTCCACGCTCGAAGAGGGTCACCTCCATCTCGGGCATCATCTCCTTGAGATTGATGGCAAGGAAGAATCCCGCTGCACCACCACCGATAATCGCTGTTCTCATAAGGCTTTGTTTGATTGACGATGACTGATTCCTGTAAAAATCCATGCAAAGATAAACAATAATCAACAAAAAGTTGTATCTTTGCATTCTAAAATATAAAAAATGAAGGTACGTATCTTACTCTTGCTGATGCTAGTCATCCCTCTCATCAGTAGCACTCACCCTCAAGAAGAGGCGATGAGACAATGGGTGGCTGGTACGGCGGTATCGGAAAAAGACGTGACTGCCTACGGTATCGATAACTGTTTCGTCGCTGAGGAGATCAGTGATGCTGTGTTCGCCAGGATGTGGAAGAAATCCTATAAGACGAACTGCACCGTGCCACGCAGTGACCTGCGCTATCTGCGGGTGCTCCATCGCGACAAAGACGGGCGGATCCTGTTGGGAGAGATGGTGTGCAACAAAAGAATCGCCAACGATCTGGTGGAAATATTCCGCGAACTCTACAAGGCCGCCTACCCCATCGAACAGATGGTACTCATCGACAACTATGATGCCGATGACGAGCTGTCCATGGAACAGAACAACAGCAGCTGTTTCAACTTCAGGGCTATAGCCGGTACCAAGAAACTCTCTAATCATGCGAAGGGGATGGCGGTGGATATCAACACTCTCTACAACCCTTATTACCGGCCACGTGACAACAGACCACCCTTAGTGCAGCCTACCAATGGCAAGCCCTATCTCAACAGGAAACGGAAGTTCCCCTACAAGATCGTGAAGGGTGACCTCTGCTACCGGCTGTTCATACAACATGGCTTCACCTGGGGTGGATCATGGCGTACCAGCAAGGACTATCAGCATTTTGAAAAAGAATAACAAGTGAAAGGATTTTTGAATATGGACTATACCGACAAGAAATCTCTGAATGCCTATCTGAACGAGATCAGTGGGGAGGAACTGCTGAGCAATGAACAGGAAAACATGCTGGCAGAACGTATCCGGCAAGGTGACACAAAGGCTCTGAATGAGCTGACAAGTGCGAACCTGCGCTATGTGGTGACAGTGGCGAAGCAATATATAGGACGCGGGCTGGCTTTAGAGGATCTGATCAGCGAAGGTAATATCGGAATGATAAAGGCAGCGGCACGCTTCGATGCCAGTAAAGGAAAACGCTTTGTGGCTTTTGCCGCCCCGTTTATCAGAAAACAGATCGAACAGGCTCTTGACGAACAGACCGGACTCTACAGGATTCCGGAAAAGGAGATGACAGCAGCAGAGAAAAAACGCAGTCAGCCCTTGTCGATGGAAGAGCCGATTCCCGCTGGCAGCCAGAATAACTTCAACCTGCTGAACGTGCTGGAGAACGAAGACTCTCCTCTTGCCGACAAGCAAGCGGAACAGGAGGCTTTGGCAACACAGATTGAAACGGTGATCAACGTATTGGATGAACGTGAGCAGACAATCATAAGACACTTCTTCGGCATCGGTGCCCCGCATCTCACCATGATGGAGATCGGAACGAAGATGGGCCTGAAGCGTGAACGTGTCCGTCAGATTCGTGACAAAGCCGTGAGAAAGCTGCGCAAGGCCAACAGCCATCTGGCGGAACTGCAATAGTTTTAATCCTTTCAAGAGAAAGATTCCCATCCATACATGATATACCCCCAAACCTTTGAAAAGAAAATAGGCTTCGACGAGATCAGGGCATTGCTCCGAGAGGAGTGCCTGAGTACGTTAGGAAAAGAGAAAGTAACGGAGATGACCCTCTCGGTGAAGGCTGAAGAAATCAATGAGTATCTGGAACAGACAAAGGAGTTCCGACGAATCCAAGAGGAGGCAGACGACTTCCCCTTGCAGTATTTCTTCGATGTCAGAGCATCGGTGAGCCGACTGAGACTGGAAGGAACTCACCTGGAGGAGGAGGAACTGTTCGACCTGAAACGATCTCTGGAAACGATACTGGGTATCGTGAGATTCCTGAACCGTTCTGAGGAAGAACCGCTCTACCCTGCCCTGCAACGGATGACCGTCGACGTGATGACCTTCCCACAACTGATCCGGCGCATTGACATGATTCTCGATAAGTTCGGGAAGGTAAAAGACACTGCATCTCCGGAACTGGGAAATATCAGACGGGAACTGGCAAAGACTGAGAACAGTATCTCGCGTACCTTATATAATATATTACGGTCGGCACAAAGTGAAGGACTGGTGGAGAAGGATGTGACACCGGCCATGCGCGACGGCAGACTGGTGATTCCCGTAGCACCAGGACTGAAAAGAAAGATCAAGGGTATCGTGCACGATGAATCGGCTTCGGGAAAGACAGTCTTCATCGAACCTGCAGAGGTGGTGGAAGCCAATAACCGAATACGTGAGTTGGAAGCAGAGGAACGAAGGGAGATCATCCGTATCCTCACGGAATTTGCCAAGGAGGTGCGCCCGTACGTGGAAGAGATCATACACTCTTATCTGTTCCTGGCACAGATCGACTTTATCCGTGCCAAAGCCATGCTGGCCAGAAAGATACATGCCATGGAGCCACATGTGGGAAACAGCCCACATATCGACTGGGTACAGGCCGTCCACCCTTTGCTACAGCTATCGTTGGAGAAACAAGGAAAAAAAGTGGTGCCCTTGGACATCATACTCACCCAGGAGAAAAGAATCCTGATCATTTCAGGACCAAACGCCGGAGGAAAATCTGTCTGTCTGAAGACAACAGGATTGCTTCAATATATGCTTCAATGCGGTTTGTCGGTACCGATGAGAGAAAACAGCAAAACAGGGGTTTTCCAGAATATCCTCATAGACATCGGTGACGAGCAGAGTATAGAGAATGACCTCAGTACCTACTCCAGTCACTTGCTGAACATGAAGAATATGATGAGAACAGCCAACGACAAGACACTGATCCTCATCGATGAGTTCGGAACGGGAACGGAACCACAGATTGGTGGAGCCATCGCCGAGAGCGTACTGAAACAGTTCTGCCAAAAAGGAACATGGGGCGTCATCACCACCCACTACCAGAATCTGAAACATTTCGCCGACCAACACCCGGGGGTGGTGAACGGTGCCATGCTCTACGACCGTCATCAGATGCAAGCACTCTTCCAACTGCAGATAGGACAGCCCGGCAGCTCGTTCGCCATTGAGATTGCCAGGAAAATCGGCCTTCCCGAGGAGGTGATCCAAGATGCCTCCAACATGGTGGGCAGCGATTATATCCAAAGCGACAAATATCTTCAGGATATCGTTCGTGATAAACGTTACTGGGAAAGTAAACGACAGAACATCCACCAACATGAGAAAACCATGCAGCAGACCATCGCCCGATACGAAAAAGAGGTGAAGGAACTGGAACAACAACGTAAGGAGATCCTGAACAGAGCAAAGGAACAAGCACAGGAATTGCTGCGGGAGAGCAATAGAAAGATTGAAAACGCCATTCGGGAGATACGGGAATCACAGGCCGAAAAAGAGGAGGCAAAGCGTATCCGTGAGGAACTGAACACCTTTAAACAGCAAATCGAGGACGTGGACGCCACGGCAAACGATGAAATGATTGCCCGGAAAATCAAACAGATCCAGGAACGCAAGGAACGGAAAGAGAAACGGAAACGTGAGAAAGCCGAAAGAACGGCTGCACTGCAACAGAAACCTACGACTCCCATAGAAAAGGAAAAACATGTACTCACGGCAGGATCAACGGTTCGTATCAAAGGACTGACCTCGGTAGGTAAGATAGAATCCATCGACGGGAAGATGGCCACAGTCATCTTCGGTGATATGCGTACCAGAATGCGACTGGAACGGTTAGAATCTGCAGAGGAGAAGAAAAAGACAGAGACGAAAGAGGGATCAGGGGTGAGTAACCTACAGACTTTCACACCCTCCTACTCCTCCTCTACACGGGAAGCCATCGATAAACGGAAACTCAACTTCAAACAAGATCTGGACGTTCGGGGCATGAGAGGCGATGAAGCTATCAATGCCGTGACCTATTTCATCGATGATGCCATCCTGGTGGGTGTGAGCCGAGTACGTATCCTACACGGCACTGGATCTGGTATCCTGCGGCAATTGATCCGTGAATACCTCGCAGCCATCCCCAACGTTACGCACTTTGCAGATGAGCACGTACAATTCGGCGGTGCAGGCATCACAGTGGTTGATCTGGATTGAAATGCCATCACATAGCAAAACAAAAAGAAAGGCTCGTCATCACGACGAGCCTAATTTCTGATACATAACTAAAACTAACTTCTAATAACAAAACTAATAACTCAATTTCTATAGACTAATAACCTATTAACTCAAAGCATCTATTGATTCTTATTTCTTATTGGTGATGCAAAGATACAGTAAAAATAACTGACTGCAAAATTTTCGACGAATGAAATTTGAGAATGAAACAATAGACAAACGCATTGATACAAAATGAAACAAAAGAGATGAGTTTTCTTTTTGTCTAAAAAACATTTGATTTTATTTCATGTGTGCTGATATTGTGAAAGTTATCACAACACCTACCTCAATTTACATTGAGGACACAACTGAATAAAAAGAAAAGAGAATTATAATTCGAGACAGAGATAACGGATGGCGTGGGTATTCACTTATCTTCAACGGGAGGTTCTGGACTACCTACTACAAATAAGACAAGCAAAACCCACGCCAATAATTATCATCTTACCAGATGGTACGGAACAATATCCGCTGCCGTGCTCTTGTCATCCATGTAGTTATCAGGTAATCGTCCAGGATTTCCGTCGATTGACAAATAGCTATATGCCTCGAATCAAGTCAAAGACCGCAAGATCCCTTACGAAATCTGCGATGCAAAGATAAGCATAATATCTGAGAAAAAAAAACTTTTTCATAAAAAAGTAGCGAACGAAAGAAAAAAGATTGCCCCGCAACTTGTCGTGCGGGGCAATCCATTTGATATCGTTCGAATAAAACTACTTCACCTTGTCAACAATAGCCTTGAATGCCTGAGGATTATTCATGGCGAGATCGGCAAGCACCTTACGGTTGATTTCAATACCAGCCTTGTGCAGGGCACCCATCAGCTGTGAATAGCTCAGTCCCTCCATTCGGGCAGCAGCATTGATACGCTGTATCCACAATGCACGGAAATTACGCTTCTTGTTACGACGATCACGATAAGCATAGGTCAGACCTTTCTCCCAAGTGTTTTTGGCAACGGTCCAAACATTCTTACGGGCTCCAAAGTAACCACGTGTAAGCTTAAGAATTCTCTTTCTCCTTGCTCTTGAAGCAACATGATTTACTGATCTTGGCATAATTTTGTTCCTTTCTTAATTAATGATTAACGGAGGCACAGCAAATCGCGTACCTGCTTCAAGTTACTGTTGTCAACGATTGCCTGATGAACCAGGTTTCTCTTCTGCTTCTTGGTCTTCTTTGTCAGAATGTGGCTGTGATAAGCGTGGTGACGCTTGATCTTGCCTGTACCGGTGAAACGAAATCTCTTCTTGGCACCGGAATTTGTCTTTACTTTTGGCATTTTTTTAATCTTTAAATGGTTATTATTACAGACAGCCACGCATATACCGGGCGCGCCATCTTCTTTCTCATATAAAATGGAGGATTCACATCCTACCCTTGCTTCTTCAGTTTCTTCAGGATGTCATCACCACCCTTCACATTGGCGAAAAGACCACCATTAGCTGGCATCTCATCCTGTGCCGACTCAGCGGTTTTCTCTGCCTGTTTCTGAAGGGCTGCCTCCTTGGCTTCAGCTTCTCGTTTCTCACGATCGAGTTTCTGCTGACTTTTCTTAGCGACTCCTGCTTTCTTCGGGGAAAGGTACAAGAACATCTTCTTCCCTTCCAAGCTGGGCATCTGCTCTACCTTACCATACTCTTCCAAGTCGTTAGCAAACCTCAGCAAGAGGACTTCGCCCTGCTCTTTGAACAAGATGCTTCGCCCACGGAAGAAAACATACGCTCTCACTTTATTACCCTCTTCGAGGAACTCTTTAGCGTGCTTCAGTTTGAAGTTATAATCATGGTCGTCGGTCTGGGGCCCGAAACGGATTTCCTTAACCTCCTGCTTCACCTGCTTCGCCTTCATTTCCTTGGCACGTTTCTTCTGTTGGTAGAGGAACTTACTATAGTCAATGAGACGACATACGGGCGGATTGGCATTGGGCGAAATCTCTACGAGATCAACACCCTGCTGGCGGGCCATGTCTAAAGCCTGACGAGTGGGGATTACCATGGAATCCCCGTCACCTACAATACGTACTTCGCGGACACGAATCTGCTCGTTCACGCGGTACTGTTGTCCTTTTTTGTCGTTCTTCATTAACTGTTTTAGTTCAACTTATTTCGAAATCGGCTGCAAAGGTACTATTTTTCTTTGAACTATGATCTTTGAACTTTGAACTTTTTGATTACACTTATATTATTTTAACAATCAGCCATCAATTGTCAGCAAATGGGCAATGTGGCTTCGTCACCACCAGACCCTACATGCAAGCACGATAGCCCTGCTGTTCTATAAGTACAAAAAGTTCAAAGGTCAAAGTTAAATATCAAAAGTCCTTTGTCATCTCGGCCACCTTGGCATTCACCTCATCAATGAACTCCTGAATGGTCTTCACACTCTGTTCGCCACCGCCCTGTGGACGTACTGCAACGGTGCCGTCTTGCTGTTCTTTTTCACCGACGATAACCATGTAGGGAATACGTTTCAACTCGTTGTCACGAATCTTACGTCCCAGTTTCTCATTACGCAAGTCGAATGTTGCTCGCACACCCTGGGCTTCGAATTTCCTTGCAACCTCCTTGGCATAGTCGTTATACTTCTCCGACAACGGCAGGATGGCCACCTGGTCAGGTGTGAGCCACAAGGGGAAATGACCACTGGTATGTTCAATAAGCACTGCGGTGAAACGCTCCATGGATCCAAATGGTGCACGATGAATCATTACTGGTGTCTTCTTCGTGTTGTCTTCATCTGTATATTCCAGTTCAAAACGCTTGGGCAGGTTATAATCAACCTGAATCGTTCCCAACTGCCAACGGCGTCCAATGGCATCTTTAATCATGAAGTCAAGTTTCGGTCCGTAGAAAGCAGCCTCTCCGTATTCCACCTTAGCTGGCAAGCCTTTCTCCTGACAAGCCTCTACGATAGCCTTCTCTGCCAAAGCCCAATCCTCATCTGTTCCAACATATTTATCATGGTCGTTAGGGTCGCGTAAGGAAATCTGGGCTTCAAAGTTAAAGCCAAAGGCAGTAAGCACGATGTTGATGATATCCATCACGTTCAGGAATTCCTGCTTTACCTGATCAGGACGACAGAAAAGGTGGGCATCATCCTGTGTGAACGAACGGACACGAGTCAATCCATGAAGTTCTCCACTCTGCTCGTAGCGATAGACCGTTCCAAATTCTGCGATGCGCAGAGGCAGGTCACGGTAAGAGCGAGGTTTATTGGCAAAGATCTCACAGTGGTGAGGGCAATTCATGGGTTTCAGCATGTATTCCTCGCCCTCTTCCGGTGTGGTGATGGGGCGGAAGGAATCCTTCCCATAATGCGCATAGTGTCCTGAAGTAATATAAAGATTCTTGCTTCCGATATGCGGGGTAATCACCTCCTGATAGCCAAAGCGCTTCTGCACTTTACGCAGATGATCCTGCAAGCGCAGACGCAGTTCGGTGCCTTTCGGCAGCCAGATAGGCAGACCTTTACCCACTTTTTCGGAGAACATGAACAATTCCATCTCCTTACCGATCTTACGATGGTCACGTTTCTTCGCTTCCTCCAGCATGACGAGATACTCATCCAGCATCTTCTTCTTCGGGAACGAGATACCATAGAGTCGCTGCATCTGCTCGCGGTTTGCATCACCACGCCAGAAAGCACCGGCCACACTCGTCAGCTTCACTGCCTTGATCTCTCCGGTATTCACGAGGTGAGGACCACGACAGAGGTCTGTGAAGTTTCCTTGGGTATAGGTTGTGATCGTGCCATCTTCCAAGTCCTGATCGATATGCTCACACTTATAGGTCTGTCCGTCAGCAGCAAACTCCTTCAAGGCTTCGGCCTTAGCCACCTCACGGCGCACCACTGGTTCTTTTTTCCCGGCCAGTTCCTTCATTTTGTTCTCGATCTTCGCGAAGTCCCCTTCCTTAATCTGCTCACCATTGGGCAGCAGCACATCATAGAAGAAGCCATTCTCGATGGCTGGTCCGAAACCGAACTGGATGCCGGGATACAACTCCTTCAATGCTTCTGCCAGCAAGTGAGCACTGGTATGCCAGAAGGTATGCTTTCCCTCCTCATCATCCCATTTATAGAGAGCAATGGTTGCATCCTCGTTGATGGGTCGGTTCAACTCCACGGTCTCACCATTCACACCGCAGCTGATAACACTGCGTGCCAAGGCTGGCGAGATGCTCTCGGCAATTTCGAGTCCTGTCACGCCCTGCTCATACGAACGAACAGAGCCGTCTGGAAATGTAATGTTAATCATTTTATTGTTGTTTATAAAGAATTTGTCTGCAAAGGTAGCACTTTCTTTCGATATAATATAATAAATAAGGTAAAAAAATGCAGTAAGAGCAAGGACGACATCACTCTCGGATCACCACCTTCCGAGCAGCCTGCCCTTGGCGAACTACATACACACCCCTCTTCAGTCCCTTCAATTCATGTCCGCACGACAAGCCGGAAGGAGTGAACACCTCAAAGGGCTGGGAAAGATCAACAGTGACACGCTCCACAGCACTCGGCTTATACTCATATCCTAACCGTCTGTCCATCCATGCCAGTCTCTCCCTCATAAAACGGCGCACATTCTCCACCTCTTTTGTATAACTACCCCAAAGTCGCGGATTCTGATGAACATAACTGTTCATGATGGGCCATCGCATGAAGTTCAGTCGCTGGGACTGCTGCAGTATCGTCTCCATGGAGTCGATCCATGCCACCAAATGATCCTCTGTGAGCCCTCCTTTTCTTGCCTCATCCCAGATTTCCAACATCTCTTTCTGTGCTGCTTCACTCTTGATAACGATATTGTCTGTAAAAGATCTCATCTGCCCGGCACAGCTTCCACCACTGCGATACACATAATCGGATTTGCTGTTCACTGGAAATGTCCGACTGTCGTTATCGAAAGCGATGTCAAAATCCCATACCGGTCCGGTGTAGAACATCTCATCATCGCGTTGCTTATACATATACACACTCCAATAGGTATCGGTGTTTCCCGACAACTCCCCTACCAAGAAATGCCGAAGGAATGTCTGGGTATCCAGGAGTTTCTCCCAGTTACTCTCCATTCTGTTGAACTGATTCTTGATATAATTCTTCTGTACGCTGGTAATCTCATCTTCATCGGGCGATTTGATCGTCACCGGATTCCCTTTATTCGAATAGAAATATGAAATTTCCTGATCGGCATAGGCATCCACCTCTATCATATAGCCGCCAGTGAGGGCACTCCCCTCCGAATCCTCGGGAGTCATCTCTGTAATATTCACCCGTTGCTTGTGCACCTCAACCTGATCGCACAGCTGATAGCACCCCACATACTCACCGTTCAATAGCACATCCACGGCAGTACCATAAGGTGTATAGGGCATTCCCATTTTCTTACTCAGCTCGAACGCAAGCAAGTTTCGCATCAGTGTCTTGTCACCATAGTTATTGATCAGCGTCCATTTCTTCGCTTTGGCCGGAGAGTCGATTACCCGCTGTTTCTCCTTGAACTTGATCCGGTACGGTTTCTTTGGAAAAGTACGTGATGCGTTACCTCTTTCCCTGACAGACCCAGGCTCGGAAAGAAGATGTTTTCCCTCATTAGAGATGATCATCAACTGTGAACTGATCTCATGTTCTTTATCATAAGGTAGTACTCCATCTTCTGTATGAATAATAACGGTAGGCAGGTTGGTAAGTTGGTACAGATGGGAGTCATCTCCCTCTCCCGCATGACCATAGAATGCCAGTTCGGCGATGTTACAGCGGGCATCGGAAGGACCGACATACCTGACGTATCGAAAGCCACGGGTGCATGAGACGTCGGCATACGACATCATTCCGACAGTACCTTTTTCATCAATGATATACAAGGGAAGGGCATCCATGAAATCCTCCCTGTTCGCACCCTCGAACAGTCCTAAGACAACCCTGTCGGGACCATGACTGTCATCACGGGGTGCCCACCCCACACGTGTGATGACATGAGGAGAGCCTAAGTCGAGTCCTGCCCATGTGCGACTTCTTTCCCAAGAGGCGAAAAAGGTGCTCATGTCTCCATCGAAGGCATGAGAACATGTATTGACGGTCGTTGACTTGGCAGATGTATGATAGTCCACACTCTCCTGCGTACCTATAACCCTGCCTGTCAGCTTGTTGTCGGCAGACACCCTTGTCAGGAGAACAGACAAGAACAGTATGAGATAGACTCTTGGCATTTTCATCATTTGTCTCGGTATTTCTTGATTACGCTATAGGCATCATATAATCCCAGTTCTCCCGCCTTACTCAGATCGTTGATTCCTTCCTTCTTATTTCCGTTACGAATACGTGCCAGTCCTCGGTTGTAGTAAGCTTCAGCAAGGCCGGGTTCCAAAGAGATGGCTTTGGTATAGTCATCAATGGCATGCACATAGTCTTTCCGTGCCGCATACAGGTTGGCACGATCGTAATAGACAAAAGCGTTCTGCGGGTTCAAACGCAAGGCCTCATCGAAGTCGGCAAGGGTGCGTGCAGCCTTCAGGTTTCCCTCCATGCCCTGCGACTGATTGAACTCGTTCATGAGCGACTGGCATACAGCCCGCTGCCAATAGGCAATCGATGCCGTACTGTCAATCTGCACGTAAGCGGTAAGGTCGTTAATGGCCGCATCAAAATTCTGCACCACACTATATGCCACGGCGCGCTGAATCAGTACATGACGATCCTTCCTAAGGTCAGTAATCGTGGCAATACGGTCTGTGAGGGAATCGATGAGGGCGAAATAGTGCTGTGCTTCCTTTTGTGTGAGCACCTGATGATGACAAATAATATGAAGGGGGTGATTCGGCTTTGCCGTGCGGTTGAATTGCTCCACGTCATGATCAAAAGCCGCGAACGACTTCAATCCTTCCGTCTGTTGCAGGAACGAAAGTTCATACATCGGCATCAGCTCGTCATCAACCTTGCGGTTTTGCACCTTCCCTCGGTAAGCACTCGCATATTCATGCTCCACCTCGTTCTCATCGGCTTCCACCAGTTGGTTATATTTGTTCATATCGATGTCGCTCAGTTTACGCACCTCTTTCTGCTTGTTCTTGCTCCATCGCGGCTGGATACCTAAATGTTTGTCCATCTGTGCTTTCAGAATACGGAACTCATCCTGTTCAGCCTTAGCCGTCATGCCCAGTCGACGGTAGCAGTTGGCGCGGTACTGCAGACCTGTCCAGAAGTTGGGGAACTCATCGATCACTCGGGTATAGTCACGTATGGCACCCTCCATATCTCCAGTTCTGTCGAGCAAGAGAGCACGGTTAAAGATAGCCATGATATTGTTCGGTTCCATGCGGATGATGAAGTCGAAGTCGGAGATAGCCCGGTTATCATCACCCACCTGCACCCGTAACTGTCCACGGTTATAATGTGCCAAGAAGTTATTGGGATCCAATTCCAGTGCTTTGTCATAGTCGGCCAGAGCCCCCCTGAGGTTATTAGTATTGTACCGGGCCAATGCCCTGTTCACATAATTGCCTACCGCCGTAGGCTTCAGGTGGATGGCACGGCCTAACTGTTCATCGGCATCCTTCCATTTCCTTCGGCTCAGACTGATCATAGCACGCACCGTCCATGCTTCACCGTCATAGGGATCCAGTTCCAACGACTTGTCGAGGAAGGAAGAGGCTTTGAGTGTATCTTTCTGTTGCATGCACACTTCGGCCTTCAGCTGATACACCTTGGCATTACTTTTCCAACGGTTCATCATGGAATCAAGTTCGAAGTGTGCCTTTTCATAATCTTTGTCTTGGATACGACATAAGGCACGGTTATACCACAAGCCCTGACTGGTTGGGTCGTGAAGGATTGCCATGTCGTAATCGGCTGCAGCCTCCTTGAATTTCTGCAGTCGGATACGGCAAACACCGCGCAGATCGTAAAGACCTGAAATATAAGGATTCAGGTTAATGGCTTCATTGCAATCCTGCTCTGCCCCTTGGTAATCATCCAAGTTATACTTGGCGATGGCACGATAGTACCAAGGCTCATACATATAGGGCTTGGCAGCGATCACTTGATTGAAATACTGCATCGAGAGCACATAGTCTTCATAATAGAGTGCTCCTCTGCCTGCATTCAGGATCCTGTCGATGTTATATTGAGCCTTGGAGGGAAGACAGAAGGAAAGGCAGAAACATACGAACAGGAAATGCATGACAAACGATTGGTAGAAACGCAACGCATTCCTTCCTCGTTTCATACCCTTTTTCATCTTCCCACTGATTCTCATAAAGATGGAGATTATCTTCTCACCGCCTTGGTACGATACGAGCAACGATATTTCCCCAAGGTTAGTGCTTTCAGCTTGTTCTTGATCAGCTGACGTCGCAAGGGTGAGATACGATCAATGAACATGTGGGCATCTAAATGGTCGAACTCATGCTGCATCACACGGGCCAAATAACCGTCCACCCACTCATCATGCTCGTTGCGCTCTTCATCTTCATAGCGAACACGAATCCGCGTGGGACGTTCCACCTTCTCATGGATACCTGGCAAAGACAAGCAGCCCTCCTCCATCGACTCGGTCTCTGTATTGTCTAACTCCTCGACATGTGGGTTGATATATGCCTTGCGGAATCCCTTGTACTCTGGTAGATCCTCAGCAAGCACATCAAGGTCGATCACAGCCACACGGATGTTTTGCCCTATCTGAGGAGCTGCCAGACCCACGCCATCACTGGCTGTCAGGGTCTCGAACATGTTTTTAATCAGCTCGTCCAGGTTCGGATAGTCCTTGGGGATATCTACCGACTCCTTACGCAGCACAGGCTGACCATATATATAAATAGGTAATATCACGTAAATACGAAAAATTGAAAGATTGAAAAAATAAAAAAGAAAAGTGTTAAGTATGAAAGAATGACAAGTCAACGAGTTAACTCAGACCATTTAACGCACAGATTGCCTGAGGTAGTCCTCAAGCATAATCGTGGCACTGATTCGGTCAACTAAAGCTTTATCTTGGCGTGCCTTCTTCCTTAGTCCGCCATCGATCATCACCTGATGAGCTAACACCGAGGTAAACCGTTCGTCAACATATTCAATAGGAATCGCAGGCACCGCTTTTCGCCAACGGTTCACAAATTGCACCACACGTTGCAAGTTCTCGCTGGGCTGCCCATTGGTTTGCAGAGGTTTGCCGATGATCACCCGTTCTACCTCTTCTTGAGAGATATAGTTCTTCAGGTAATCGAAAAGTTCAGACGTAGAAACAGTCGCCAACCCGTTTGCAATAATCTGCATCGGGTCGGTGACTGCTATGCCTGTACGTTTCTTTCCGTAGTCGATTGACAGAATGCGCGCCACTACTTACTGCTGGTTGAAAAGCAGCCACGCATCAGCATACTCGCCGGCACGGAAATCGTTGCGGCTGCGCACTGCGCTGGCCTTGTCATCGTAGGTCGTTGCTACCACACGATACATATTATTATTACTGTTGAAAGCGACCTGAGCGGGATAGCCAGCGTTGCGGAGACGCTGTGCAAGACCCACGGCGTTTGCCTTCACTGAGAAAGAGCCAACCACTACACTGAAATTCTTCAGACCGGCACCGTCAACGACCTGCAATTTCTCCGGACGAACGGACACGTTGTCAACATTGTCAACAACCACGGTCTCTGTAGAAGGACGAGTCTGAACGGGTGACACCACAGGTGTCTCCTCACCGTAATTGGTGTTGTTTGCTAAGTTTGCCTCCTCCTGAGCCTTTGCCTTGTCATAGGCTTTGCGATAAGCACTCTCAGATGATTTACAACTTGTAAAAGCCAATGCAACAGCTAAGCCTGCGCATACTAACATGTACTTCTTCATAACTTTCTCTGAATATTAATATTTAACTATTTGATTCACTTTTGTATAATCATTGTGCGAAATTACACAAAATCGAGGAGAATCGAGGAAAAAACCTGCATAAAGTTTGTTAAATGACATAAATACATAGTTTTTAACAAAAAATGGATGTCATTTTTGCAGACAAATGCAAAATAATGACTATATTTGCGATTGATTTTGATTATCACAACTAAAAAACAAATACGAATATGAAGACATTAGGTTACATTGGTGCATTCCTCGGCGGTGCCATTGCCGGCGCAGCACTGGGATTGCTCGCAGCCCCGGAGAAGGGCTCAGACACCCGTGAGAAAATCACAGATGCTATTGACGATTTCTGCAAGAAGCACAACATCAACTTGAGCCGCAAGGAGATTGTTGACCTCGCAGACGACATTAAGGATGCGGCTGCTGACATTGCAGAATAAGGCAGCACATGTTTTCGAACGACAAGAATATCGAGACCATCGGCCAGCTGGTAGAGGTGGTGAAACATTACATTGGACTGCAGAACGAGTATCTGCGGCTTGATGTGATAGAGAAAGTGGTGCGACTGATCACAGCATTGTCGATAGCCGCTGTCACTTTCCTCATTGTCTTGATCATCTTCATCTACCTGTCGTTTGCCGCCGCCTACGCCCTGGCTCCTTATGTAGGAACCCCTGTGGCCTTTCTTATTGTGGCAGCTTTTTATATCTTGATATTCTTGTTGTTCCTGGCATTTAGGAAATCATGGGTTGAGAAACCCTTGGTGCGGTTCCTGGCCAGTTTGTTAATGGAGAAATAGCAGTCGATGATAGAGAACGAAAACACCCAGGTATATACCACCTTGCGCTCTATCGAAGAACGCAAGCTGCAGTTGTTGAAAGAAATCAGGAAAGACAACAACCAGATCAACAAACTTCGCAAGCAATTGTTTGCGAAGCCTACCGCCTTGACTGGTCGGAAAAACAGAATGAGTATGCAGGAACTGATGAGTACGGGTGCTGGTGTCTTCGACGGTCTTCTCTTAGCTTGGAAGCTCTATCGCAAATTCAAGAAATAGAGGTTCTTCTCATGAAGGCACTGAAAAAGTCCCTATAGACTCTTTTTAACAATTAAAGGCTGCACATAGTCATGAAATAGTTTGGCTATGTGCAGATTTTTTTGTACCTTTATAGCATAAAACTTAAAGGTTATGCTAT
>Ga0310697_10000221_pt1 | contig 81742 bp, 72 predicted proteins | sample 172DNAGHGlowgp2_FD_203883 | JGI IMG/M metagenome (GOLD analysis project Ga0310697, IMG submission 203883) | Sheep rumen microbial communities from Palmerston North, Manawatu-Wanganui, New Zealand - 1728 DNA GHGlow gp2 (v2) (version 2) | ecosystem: Host-associated > Mammals > Digestive system >...
TCGTTCGCAAGCCGACAGGGCGTTGTTCATCAAACATTGGCGCGAAGAATTGGAATCTATTCCAAATCTTGATTTTTGGCAAGATGCAGTTTGCGAACTGTTGCTTGACAAAGATAGAGTTGTTGGCGTAAAAACTGTTTGGGGAATTTCTATCAAGGCGAAATCTGTTGTGCTTACTAACGGAACTTTTTTAAACGGTTTGATGCACATTGGTCGTTCGCAAGTCGAAGGTGGTAGAATAGGGGAGTTGCCTTCATATAAACTTTCCGATCAAATTCGTGATTTTGGATTCGAGGTTGGAAGAATGAAGACGGGAACTCCTGCTCGTATCGACGGAAGAACGATAGATTTTTCAAAATGCAAGGAACAAAAAGGTGACGAAGAGATTGGTCAATTTTCGTTTGTTCCACGTGGAACAATTAAGCGATTGCCTCAGTTAAGTTGTTGGATGACCTACACGAATCCGCAGGTTCACGAAGTCCTACGTTCAGGTTTTGCCGATTCGCCACTGTATAACGGGACGATAAAAAGTATTGGTCCTCGATATTGCCCGAGCATTGAAACAAAATTGGTGACGTTTGCCGACAAGGACAAACATCAACTTTTTTTGGAACCCGAAGGAATCAACACGTGCGAATATTATTTGAACGGATTTTCATCGTCGTTGCCTGCCGATGTGCAATATAAGGCGATGCGTTTGTTGCCCGGGTTGGAGAATTGTAAGATTTTCCGCCCTGGCTACGCCATTGAATACGATTTCTTTATGCCGACACAATTGACGGCTTCGTTAGAGACGAAAATGATACAGAATTTGTTCTTCGCCGGACAAATCAACGGAACAACTGGCTACGAAGAAGCAGGGGCACAAGGTTTGATTGCCGGAATCAATGCTTCGCTCAAGGCGTCGGAACGTGAGGCGTTTATTCTTCATCGTGACGAGGCGTATATTGGCGTGCTGATTGACGACCTTATTACCAAAGGCGTGAACGAACCGTACAGAATGTTTACTTCCCGTGCGGAGTTCAGAATCTTGCTTCGTCAGGATGATGCTGATGTCCGTTTGACGCCAAAAGGAATCGAACTTGGTTTGGTTGACGATGTGCGGGAACGTGCTTTTGAACATAAAATGACCGCAGTTGCAAAACTTACGGAATATGTGAACGAGAAAAAGATGACAATGGCACAGGCGAATCCAATTCTCGAATCACTTGGGAGTAAGCCCTTGTCGGAATCGACGAAACTTGCGTCCCTTATTGCTCGCCCGAATGTTTCGGTAAAATGTTTCCACGTGGAACAATCTGATTTTATCGAAACCGACGATGTTGATTGGGACGTTGTGCAGGAGTCGGTGGATATAAACATAAAGTATTCGGGATATATTGAGAAAGAACGACAGATTGCAGAAAAGATTTCCCGTCTGGATTATATCAAAATCAAAGGGAAGATTCCGTACGAAAAAATAGAATCTCTTTCGACCGAGGCACGACAAAAGCTGACGAAGATTGATCCTGAAACAATTGGTCAGGCGTCAAGAATCAGCGGGATTTCTCCGGCAGATATAAATGTTTTGTTGGTGTATTTAGGACGATAATGGAAACTTTCCACGTGGAACAATCGAAAAAAGAACGGACATTTGTTTTGAAAAACGGCGCGAAAGTCGTGCTTTCTTCGGCCGATTCTTCTGCCTCGTATGTCGGACTTTTTGTCGCCTCTGGCTCGCGGCACGACGGCACCACGCTTGGCGTTTCGCACCTTATAGAGCATGCTATTTTCAAGGGAACCAACAAACATTCCTATTCCGAACTGATGAATATGGTGGAGTCGGTGGGCGGCGAAATGAACGCCTACACCGCCAAGGAAGAAACGTGCTTTCAAATCGCTATTGCCAACAATCACGTGGAAAAGGCGTTTTCAGCCTTGAGCGAGATTTTCTACGATTCGATTTTCCCGGAAGAGGAACTCCGTAAGGAAAAAACCGTGGTGATTGACGAGATAGAATCGTACGAAGACGTCCCCGCCGAGATGATTTACGACGATTTTGAGGAACAGTTATTCCAAGGTCATTCGCTGGCGACGAACATTCTTGGCACAAAATCATCCGTCCGCAAAATGACGCGTTCCGACGTGATGGAAACGTATAAAAAGCTCTATCGCCCAAGTCGGCTTGTGGTATCGTATGTGGGTGGGGTTGATTTGAAGACGATTACAAGTTTTGCTGAAAAATACTTTGGTCAAAATGCTGAAAAAGAACAAGATACTATTGCAAAAAATCCGTTTGTTCCACGTGGAACGAATTTCAATATTGTAAAAAACAAAAAAACTCATCAGGCGCACTGCGTGCTGGGTTCGTATGCTCCGGCACTTTCAAGCGAATTGAAATTTGCCGCTTCGTTGCTGACGAATATCTTGGGCGGGCCGTCGTTTAATGCGTTGCTCAATCTGAAACTGCGAGAGGAACAAGGACTTACGTATAATATCGAGGCAAATTATACGGCTTATTCTGACACTGGCGTGTTTGCCGTGTACTTCGGGACGGATTATTCAAAGGTGCCCTTGTGCCGACAGATTATTGATGATTTGTTCCAATCGGTTATTGAAAAAGGATTTGAAGAGCAGCAGTTGGCTGCTTATAAGCAACAGATTCTTGGCCAACTCGCTGTCTCCGACGACAACTATATGTCGCTTATGCTGAATAATGCAAAGTCTTTTTGGTGGTATGGTCATGTGGATTCGTTTCAGGAAGTTGCACAAAAAATCAATGCAATTTCAAACGATGAAATTAAAACTGTAGCTAAACAAATACTTTCACCCGAAAAAATTAACGTACTGATATACAAATGAAAGAGGATATAAAAAAATGCTGTGAGATTCTCCGCTCAGGAGGCACAATTCTGTATCCAACCGATACCATTTGGGGAATTGGCTGCGATGCGACAAATGCTGAGGCAATCGACAAAGTGTATAAAATTAAAAATCGTGACGGTAACATTCCGTTGCTTGTGCTGGTCAATTCTGTGGCAATGCTCGAACGCTATGTTGTTGATATGCCGCAGGTTGCATACGATTTGATTGATTGCGCCACATCGCCAATGACAATCATTTTTGACAAGGCACGAAACCTACCGGAAAATCTTGTAGGACAGGACGGCAGCATCGGCATTCGTGTGACGAACGAACCTTTTACCGACCAGCTGATTCAGCAGTTCCGAAAACCGATAGTTTCCACTTCGGCGAATATCCACGGAAATCCGACGGCAGAAATCTTTCAAGATATTGATGGTCAAATAGTTGATGTCGTTGACTATGTGGTGAAGTATCGTCAAAACGATATGAAAAAAGCAAAAGCTTCACAAATCATAAAATTATCAAATAGCGGACAAATTCAAATTATTCGAAAATGACAAAAGACGAAGTTTTACAACAATCATTTTCCCATTCGGTTGCCATTCAGGTTCGTTTCACCGACATGGACAGCAGCGGCCACATCAACAATGGCGTGTATCATTCATATTACGATTTGGGGCGGATGCATTATTTTAAAGAAGTACTTCAGGCAAAGACGTCTAACACATTGATTTGTCAGGTAAATACCACATACGTTGCACCCTTGTATCTGACGGATGAAATCTGTGTGAAAAACAAGGTTGTTCGTTGGGGAAATTCCAGTTTCGACATGCTTCAGGCAATTTTCAAGAAAACCGCTGAAGGTGAGCAACTTGCAAACTTTTGTGTAACAACGTTTGTGCATATCGAGAACGAACGGCCTGCGCCTGTTCCAGAGGAGTGGAAACAGGCAGTGGAAAAGTTTGAGGACAATTAGATATTCAGAATAGTTAAACGCTTGTCTATAGATTTTACTAATTGGTATAGAAAAAAACGTGGAATGCATAAAAATCATACATTTGAGTAATGATTTTTACTGATGCTGAAGAGAATTGAATATATAGCAAGGCATATTTTAGCATGGTGCGTGTTGATAATTGTTCCGCACGCATTTTCGACAAACCCGTTAAGTTTGAATTTGTTGACGTTTCACACATTGCTATATATTGCTCCAATAGTTATTTTTTATCTTCATTCAGACATAATTGTTCCATATTTTTTCATCAAACGGCGTTATTTGTATTATTTTAGTTCGGTGCTTGCGTTGTATGGAATTTTTTTCTTTATCAATGATATGCTGAGCCCCATACTTGAAAAGATGGTTGCAATTGTGAGCATTGAGAATCCGTCAATCCATGTTCTGAAAGGCAAGCAGATGATAACCTCTCGTTCGTTTGTGTTTTTTATTACTTTGGCTGCGAGCGGGATGTATGGCTATTCCATCCAGAATGCTAAACGGGAACTGGTGCTGAAGGAAATGGAAAAACAACAAATGGAATCGAATTTGCAATTGCTTAAGTCGCAATTGAGCCCGCATTTTTTGTTTAATGCTATGAATAGCTTGTATTCGTTGTCGCTCAAGAAGTCGGAGGATTTGCCGAATGCCATTTTGACATTTTCCGATTTGCTTCGCTACAATACTTACGATAGTTCCGAGGATTTTGTGGATGTGGAAAAGGAAATCGAGTATCTCCATAATTACATAAAAATTCAGAAACTGCGTGTGGCAGAGGAAAGTACAATTTTATTCGACGAAGAAATTGACAAACATGCATCGGTGAAAATTGCCCCAATGATTTTAGTACCGTTTGTGGAGAATGCGTTTAAGCACGGACGAAGTGCTGAAGGAACGGTTGATATAGCAATACGCATTTGTGTGACAGCCAGCGAAATAAATTTCTGTATATCGAATAAGATTTTTGCCTCGGGAACAAAAGATTTCGCTCATGGAATTGGCATACAAAACGTGAAAACACGCCTTCAATTGATTTACGGACCAAAACATCATCTTGAAATACAAGAAACGGAAACAGAGTATAATGTTGCATTAAAAATAACAATATGATACGGTGTGTGATTGTTGATGACGAGCCTTTGGGACGAGAAATTTTGGGACAATATGTCGCTCAAAATCAAGAGCTTCAATTGGTTGGTGCTTGTAAAAATGCCAACGAAGTTGTTGAGTTATTGCAAAAAGAGCCTGTAGATGTGTTGTTCCTCGATATTCAGATGCCAGGAATGTCGGGAATGGCTCTGATGAAGTCATTGGAAAATCCTCCGTTTGTGGTGTTCACCACCGCATACGACCAATACGCTGTGGAAGGCTATGAGGTGTGTGCTGTGGATTATCTCCTGAAACCAATTTCTCCCGAGCGATTCAATAATGCTGTGGCAAAGGTTGCGGAAATGGTTCGGCTCAAACAAATGGCTAAATCTTCAGGTAATGATGTGGATTATATGTTTGTCCGTGCTGATTATCAGGATCTAAAGGTGACGTTTGATGAGATAATGTACGTGGAAGGTCTGAAAGATTATGTGAAAATTGTAACCAAGGATAAGCGCATCATCACATTGACAAATATTAAGGGTATGATGGAGAAACTTCCTGAGCATCAATTCCTTCGGGTGCATAAATCATATATTGTGGCAAAAGATAAAGTTCAGGCGATAAAAGGAAATATCATAACTATTGCTGATAAAGAGATTCCTATCGGCTTGACTTTCAAGGATAACTTTAAAAAGGAGATGAACCTGAAAGATTAATGCATGCGCATTTCAATCTCTTCCGCTTCTATCGGTAATGTTCCCATAAAATCGTAGGAGCCATCTTCGGTGACTAAAATGGTGTCTTCAATGCGGATGCCTGTGTTTTCTTCGAAACAATAAATTCCTGGTTCACAGCTTACTACCATTCCCGGACGGAGAATTTCGGTCTTTTCGCCCACGTCGTGCGTATCGAGACCGATGAAGTGCGAAACGCCGTGCATAAAGTATTTGAAATAGGCAGGTTTTTCGCCTCGGTTTAGTATGTCACTTTGCTTTAAGAGGCCAAGTGTAAGTAGTTCTTCTTGAATGAGTTGGCAAGTTGTTTTTTGGTACTCATTGATGGTGATTCCTGGTCGGATAGTTGCGCGGATTTGTTTGAAAACACGAAGCACCGCGTTGTAAAACTCTTTTTGGCGTGAAGTGAATCGTCCATTTACGGGGAACACGCGGGTGCAGTCGCTTGCGTAGTTGGCATATTCCGAGCCGAAATCCATCAAAATGAGATTGCCGTTTTGCAAAATTTGGTCGTTTTTTATGTAGTGCAGATAGCACGTATTCCGACCATTTGAAATTATTGGCTCGAATGCGTGCCCGTTCGCTCCGTTACGAATGAAGCAACTTGTCATAATTGCCTCAATTTCATACTCATACATGCCGTGCTTAACCTGTGGAAGAATTTCGAGAAACGCCTCTTTGGTAATGTCCGCCGCTTTTTGAATCAGTGCGATTTCTTCGGGTTCCTTCACAATTCGACAGGCTGTCATTATGTTCGCAAGACACTGAATATCTTTGTTTTGCCATTTTTTCGCCAACTCTTCGGCAAATAATTTTTCAGGTAAAAGTAAATCCGTTTTTAGCCGAGGATTACAATTTTGACTATAAAAAAGATGGTCGCTTTTGTTGGCGATTTCGTCCCAAATCGCATTAAAGTTTTCAATGAAATGAATCTCTGTAATCCCTGAAATTTCAGTTGCTTCCGTATTGGTGAGTTTTCGACCTTCCCATTGTTCCAACTCGGTTTTTTGTTCTAGAATAAAAAGAATCGCTTGTTTTTCGGGAAGGGCGTTTGTAAGAATGAGAATGGACTTTTCCTGTACAATGCCTGTCAAGTAGAAGAAGTCGGAACTTTGGCGGTATGGATGAAATTCGTCGCCGTTTTTGGGCATCTGTGGATTCGAAAAAATAACAGCGGAACTGCATTCGGGAAGTTTTTCCAAAACCTTCTGCCGATTTTTTACAAATAATTGTGAAGGTATCGTATTGTATCTCATACTAATTTTAACATTGTATTAAAGCAACGATTCAACTACTTTTTCAAAATCTTTCAAAAACAACATATTAGGCCCGTCGCTTTTGGCGATTTCGGGATTTGGGTGAATTTCGAAGAAATAGCCGCTTGCGCCGAATGCCTTTGCCGCCAACGCCATAGCTAGCACAAACTGACGGTCGCCGCCAGTTTTGCCGCCTGCCGCACCTGGTCGTTGCACGGAATGCGTGCAGTCCATAATCACCGTTGAGGTGAATTGTTTCATATCGGCAATGTTGCGGAAATCAACCGCAAGGTTGTTGTAGCCGTACATATTGCCTCGTTCGGTCAGCCACACGTTATCGTTGCCCGAATTGCGGACTTTCTCCACAGGATATTTCATGTCGAAACCCGACAGGAACTGAGCTTTTTTTATGTTGACGATTTTTCCCGTCTTTGCCGCAGCCACAAGCAAATCGGTCTGCCGACAGAGAAAAGCGGGAATTTGCAGAACGTCGGCTACTTCGCCAACTGGCTGTGCCTGAAACGATTCGTGAATGTCGGTTACTATTTTTAACCCATATTTTGCCTTGATGTCGGCCAACATTTGCAGGCCTTTCTCAAGTCCCGGCCCACGGAACGACGACAGCGACGTGCGGTTTGCCTTGTCGAACGACGATTTGAAAATTATGTCGATACCGAATTTCTTGTTCAAACGGACAAGTTCGGCAGCCACTTCTTCCAAAATGTCCATTGTCTCAATCACGCATGGACCAGCAATAAAAATAGGTTTTGCACTCATACTCAAAATTTTATTGCCCAAAGATAGAAATTTATTTGTAGGGATGCATTGAATGCGTCCGCGAAATTCGTTTGTAAAAATAGGACGCACCGCTGAGGTGAGCCCCATTTCTTAGAAAGATTTCTGGTGCTTCGCCGTTTACAAGGACTTGCTATTATTTTGCAAACAAAAAATAAAATTCTATTATATATCAAAGAAAAGATTGTTGCACTACGAGAACCCGCCAAGCCTCTTAATAATGCTTAAATCGGCGGGTCGTTTTTTAATTATGAATTATGCCGCATTATACAAAAACATACGCATCACCGTCTCAAGAAGACCTATGGTCACATACACAATCTCAATGAAGAAAATCTCGAACAGAAATCTATTAATTGTATATTGAGGCATCTCACCATTGTGAATTGTGCATTAAAAAAGGCCGTCTTGCGACGACCTTTCATCTACAGAATTACCGTACCGAAATGCCTACTGTTTCTTAAATTTATCTTTCACAGCCCAAAGAATCAGATTCTTATCCAATCCCATTTTGTTGAATGCAAACAGGCGATTGCCCAAATCTTTGAAACTTGCTCCGAAATGATAGACCACATCGTCAATTATGAGAAAACGGTCGTGGAAATTTTCTGCGTATTTTTCTAATCGGATTATTTTGTCTGGATATTGCGAATCGTGCAATTCCTTGACTCTCAATAAAGACTCACCAATCCGTTCCGTGTAAATCGTTGCCGAAACGCCTTTCTGCCGGACGTCAAGAATTTCAAATGTTGCGGCGTCAACATAGCCATCAATCATTATAACTTCCCGCTTTGCCTGTTTTATAAGATTCTCCACACAGACACGGGCATCGAAAATCTGTCCTTCGTGCATCAGTCCTTCAACTGGTGGCAAAGAAGTACGGACGAAGAAATCAATTTTGTTTTCTGTTTGGGTTACACGTTGTTCCAATCGTTCAAAACGTTGGTTTATCGAATATCCGCGCAATAGGTATTCTTTTAGAACCTTATTTGCCCATTGGCGGAACAATGTGGCGTTTCGGGAATTGACACGATAGCCGACAGATAATATTGCGTCAAGATTATAAAAATGAGTCTTGTATTTCTTTCCATCTTTTGCAGTATATTCCAAAATGGAATAAACTGATTTTTCTTGTAATTCACCTTCGTTGAATATATTACGCAAATGTTTGGATATTGCAGGTTGGTTCACACCAAACAATTCCGCAATCTGTTGTTGCGTCAGCCACACCGTTTCCTCGTCTAACCGCACTTCCAACGAAACCATTTCGTTGGGTTGATACAAGATTATTTCGCTCTTTGGGCTTGAATCCATTTCATTTTTCATAGATCACTACTCTTTATAAATTGGTTGCCCAAAAGTAGCGAATCTTTTTTGACTATGCAATCATTCCTTACAAAAAAGGCCGCCTTGCGGCAGCCTTTGATTTGCAAAACAGGACGCACGCAGTGCGTCCCTACAGAATTACCGTACCGAAACGCCTACCGTTTCGCCATCTACCACCACAAAATACACCCCTGCCTTGAGGTTTGCATTTGCGGTTTTCTTACCTGAAACGGTTACCACAAATGCTGGTGCTTCGCCGTTTACAAGGATTTGGTTGCCCACGATTGCTACGGTTGTTGCGTTTGAAACGCCGTTGATTGCGGTTTGGTTGCCGCCCTCACCACCTTGTTCACCACCTTCTCCGCCTTGACCAGAGCCGCCGCCAACTTCTGCACCGCCTTGGCTGCTACCGCCCGTGCCATCACCGTTTTTGGTTGTGAACGAGCCTATGTATTCTTTAAGCACCGATTTGTTGGATGCCAATGCCTTGAAAGAATAGCCGTAATCTGTTGCTTCCGAAAGGCCTGTAACCGTAAATTGGTATGCCGAAACGCTTGCCTTTAGTTCGTAACTCTTTGTAGTAGAGAAATCTATGTTGCTCAACTGACCTTGTGCGTTGAACGTGAGCGTGCAGAATGTTACGCCGTTGTTTTGGATTGTGAGCGTATAGGAATTAGCCGACTCGTTTTGTGGCATTGTGAATACCGCCGCCGAACGTTCCGGCTCAACTTTTACCTCGTCTTTGGTTAATTCCACCGTTTCGGATTCAAGACATTCTATGCTATTAAATTTATCCCAATATACTGCACTTTTATAATTCTCTACGCTTTCGCATGGGACAAGCAATGTACACGGCGCATAATATTCATTTCCATAAGGATTAGCAAAGAATGTATTCTTATCAACAGTAGGAGGATTAGTTGCCAAACACGTAAATTTTCTAATATTTGTTGCATTTTGAAATGCACAAGTTCCTATAGAAGTCACACTACTTGGTATCGTTACGGATGTAAGGCTTGTGCAACCCGAAAAAGCACTATTTCCAATAGAAGTCACGCTATTCGGTATTGTTATTGAAGTAAGGCTTGTACAATTCATAAAAGCATTATTTCCAATAGAAGTCACGCTATTCGGTATTGTTATTGAAGTAAGGTTTGTACATCCATTAAAAGCACCATTCCCAATAGAAGTCACGCTATTCGGTATTGCTATTGAAGTAAGATTTGTACATCTTTCAAAAGCATATTTTCCAATAGAAGTTACGCTATTCGGTATGGTTATTGAAGTAAGGTTTGTACATCCATTAAAAGCATTATTCCCAATTGAAGTTACACTATTCGGAATTTCTGTGTTTTTACACCCCATTATTAACGTGTTCGTTGCCGTTTCTATTATTGCATTGCAATTATCCCTACTATCATATTTCGTATTTCCCGAACCAACATTTATTGAAGTAAGACTTGTGCACCCTTTAAAAGCACCATACTCAATAGAAGTTACACTATTCGATATTGTAATTGAAGTAAGATTTGTGCATCTTTCAAAAGCATATTCTCCAATAGAAGTCACGCTGTTCGGTATTGTTATTGAAGTAAGACTTGTGCACCCTTCAAAAGTACCATACTCAATAGAAGTCACGCTATTCGGTATTGTTATTGAAGTAAGGTTTGTACAGTCACTAAAAGCACCAGCACTTATGCTTTTTACAGTATACGTTTGACCGTTATACCTTACTGTTGCGGAAATAACTACATCTTGTAGACTAAGACTCTTGAACTGCGATCCTACACTTACAATATAATCTCCCTCTGACTCGCTCGTTATGCGATACATTACATCGTTAATTACAAAAGTATCGTCCACCGCAGCCCACACGCTGCTTGCTACAAACAGAGTGAGGAAAAATAAAATTACTTTTTTCATAATACATAAAAATTTAAATAGTTAATTAAATCAATTTGTTATCAATATAGAAGTCGATTATTTTTTTTAGTCTGTTAGCATCGGCAATTGACGTTTTTTGCGAAGCAGGATCTTTTTCATCCTTGTAATTTGGTTCTATATCTTTAGGATTTAACTTCCGAACCCATAACGCAAATTTTGCACGACGTGAGATTTCCGAATATAGTTCAGTACAATAATCTTGTGCAACACTTATTGTAGTTGGTTGTTTCCTACCTGTATTATTTACCGCAGTAATGAAAATATCAATTTGTTGTTTCTGACTATATTTATCTAAATTCTTTATATTATTCAGAATGTTTTTAGGACTATCGCCTGGCGTACAGATATAAATTGTTACCGTAACTGAATTTAGCGTATAAGAAAATGGCGGAAACACCGCATTCCTTTTTGTGAATGTAGTTTTTGTTAATTTTTCATACAATTTAACCAAGGTTTTAGTTTTACCTTCATCACTACCTCCGTATAAAAAAATGCTCAACGGTAGCGGAGGATTTTTTACAATTTTTTTTGCCATAATTTATTGAATTTAAGTTTAACATTCAAAACCAAACAACCGCCTTGTAGTATTCGCTCCACCGCAAATACCACATTCTTGCACGCAAAACAAAAATTTCCTTTGCATAGAAATTTGTTTTTTCTTTGCCGACTCCCAAGCAAAATTGATTATAAATAAAAAAGCGTGGAATCGTACCTGTTACCCGTTCCACAACCTAAGGCTCTCGCATTGCCCCTCTAATCAGAACGAGCAACGCAGAACCCACGCCGATATGCAAATGGTACTGGCGTACCATATACTACATACCCAATGGGCATCCACCGTTGCTTTGTGTTGATTAGAGGAATAATACCTCCAAGAATTTGCGAGATTCTAGGTTGTCAAAACAAAGCGTCAGATAAACGCCTTCTTATATGTCCAAGCCCACCCAACCGCATAAAAATGCTTCGGCGTGAACTTGGGGGTAAAAATAGGAAAAATTTCAATTGAAAAACAAAGGAATTGTTTTTTTCCAAAAATCTTATCATAATTTTGGATTTTTTCAGAATTCGTTTGTATGTCTCCCTAAAAAACTACATTTGCAAAAAAAAAGTATCAATGGGAAAAATCACTTCACGAGAGAAACAAATCACGCAGACAAGCGTGATAGGCATAGTGGCAAACATTTTCTTGGCTTCGTTCAAGGCATTTGTCGGTTTAATGGCGAACTCCATCGCCATTCTTCTTGATGCCGTAAATAATTTAAGCGATGCTTTGTCGTCGGTGATAACGATTATTGGCATTCGGTTGGCACACCGCAAACCCGACAAAAATCATCCGTTTGGTTATGGAAGAATCGAATATTTTAGTGCAATTTTGATTGCCGGGCTGGTGTTTGCCGCAGGTGCCACGTCGCTGATTGAGTCGGTCAAGAAGATAATCAATCCTGTTGAACCGGACTATTCGTTTGTGGCTGTGGTGATTATTTCTGTCGCCATTGTCACGAAGATTGTGCTGGGTCGATATGTAAAACAAAAAGGCGAACAACTGAGTTCCGACGCTCTTGTGGCTTCGGGTGCCGATGCCATGTTTGATGCGATTATTTCAGCTTCGACGCTTGTCGGTATTGCTGTTACAATGTTGTTCGGCATTGTGGTTGACGGATATATTGGTGCGATTATTTCAATTTTCATCCTCAAGTCGGGAATAGAATTATTTATGCAGCCAATGAGCCAGATTCTGGGCGTTCGCTCCGACAGCGAAACCACGCAAAACATCAAGGCCGATATTCGTAGCACCGAAGGCGTGATTGGTGCGTATGACTTGGTGCTGCATAATTATGGGCCAAATAGTGCCATCGGCTCGGTGCATATTGAAGTCGATGCCAATTTAACCGCACACGACATTCACGTGCTGTCGAAACAAATTCAACGGACTATTGTGATGAAATACGGCGTGTTCCTGACCATTGGCGTGTATGCCGTTGATTGTCACAACGATACATACGGAAAAGTGCAGAACGACATCCGCAGTATTGTAATGCAGTTCGATGGAATCTTGCAGGTGCATGGCATATTGGTAGAAACAGAGGCAAGACTCATCTCGTTCGATGCCGTTGTTGATTTCAAAATTGCCGACAAGGCAGCTCTGCGTCAGCAAATAATTGATGCGGTGACGACACAGTACGATGACTATACGGTGGAGATAAACTTCGACATTGATTATAGCGATTGAGATGGAAATTTAAGAATTAGATGTTGGCGGCTGAGCTTGTCGAAGCCGCAATGAGTGCGATGGAATCAATAAAAACAATACTTTTCGGTAAAACTGACGACACGAAGGTGCAGATTGCTCGTAACGCTGTGGTGGAAGGCGTGCGGTACGCTACCAATATGCTCATTCTCTGGACGTTGACCGAATTTGTGCTTGGCAAGGAATATTTGGGTGTTTCCACTGCTATCGCATCGTTGCTCGCAGGATTGGTGAACTATGCGCTGAGTTCATTGTGGGTATTCCACAAGGTGGAGAAAAAAGCGGAAAAGTATCTCCTGCAATTCGCCCTGTTCACGGCAATTGGAGCTATCGGCTTGGGAATCAATGTGGGAATAACCACATTCCTCACAAGATACGTTGGTATTAATTATTTGATTAGCAATACAATAGCCCAGATTATCGTGTTTTTCTTCAATTTCTTTATGAGGAAACATTTGGTGTTTGAAAGAAAAAAATTTTCATGCTCGAAAACTTAGGTTATTTCGGTCTGTTTGTCGGTTCGTTTTTGGCTTCGACCGTTGTGCCGTTTAGTGCCGATGCATTGCTGGTCGGGTGTCTTGCCGTTGGCTTGAATGTGATAGTATGTTTTGCATTGGCGACGGCGGGAAATTGGCTCGGTGGGCTTACGTCATACGGAATTGGCAGAATCGGCAATATGGAACGCATAGAAAAATGGTTCAAAGTCAGTCCCGAAAAATTGGAAAGCCAGCGAGACAAAGTTGCACGATGGGGCAGTCTGTTGGCGTTCGTTACGTGGCTGCCGATTGTTGGCGACGTGTTTGCCATCGCTCTCGGATTTTATAAAATTGACTGGCGCCTTTGTGCATTTTGGATGCTTGTGGGACGGGCACTGCGGTTCGCTCTTTGGATTTTTGTGTTCGCTTCGTGAATGTTGTTGCGCAACTTGTATATAACTTTTCGTAATTAAAAACGAAAATCATTATTTTTGCCGCAAACGAATTTGTAATGATGACAAAAAAGGAATTCCTTGATATACTTGCAAATAGAATCCTTGTACTTGACGGTGCAACGGGAACGATGATTCAGCGCTACAATCTTAAGGAAGAGGATTATCGTGGAACTCGGTTTTTGGATTGCCCAGTATTATTGAAGGGCAACAACGACATTTTGAGTTTGACGCGTCCCGATGTGATTCGGGAAATTCATACAAAATACCTTGAAGCTGGAGCTGATATAATCGAGACTAACACATTCAATGCCAATAAAATATCGCAGGCTGATTATCGCTTGCAGGACATTGTTACGGAAATAAACATCGCGTCGGTTTCAATTGCGCGGCAGATTGCGGATGAATTCACTAAAAGAAATCCCGCAAAACCTCGGTTTGTCTGTGCGTCAATAGGTCCTACAAACAAAACGGCCTCAATGTCGCCCGATGTGAACAATCCTGCGTTTCGCGCAGTGACATTCGATGATTTGGTTGATACATACTACGAACAAGTTAAAGCAATGGTTCAAGCAGGAGCAGATATCTTGCTGGTTGAAACCTCTTTTGATACATTGAATGTGAAGGCTTGTTTGTTCGCAATTGATATGGTGCAAACGGAACTTGGCACCGACCTTCCCGTGATGGTTTCGTTTACCATTGCCGATGCGAGCGGCCGCATTTTGTCGGGACAAACGCTTGAGGCGTGCATTCGTTCCATCTCGCATGCGAATATTGTCAGCATTGGTTTGAACTGTTCGCTTGGGGCAAAGGAATTGACTGCTTTTGTGAAAGAATTGTCGGAAAAATCGCCCGTCTGCGTAAGCGCACATCCGAATGCCGGTTTGCCGAATCAATTTGGAAAATATGAACAAACGCCTGAGATTATGCAGGATTTTGTGCGCCCGTATTTGGAACATTCCTATGTGAACATTATTGGCGGGTGTTGCGGAACAAACGATGAACATATCCGAAAAATTGCGGAAATTGTTGACCACTATTCTCCTCGTCCGATTCCAAAGGAAAATCATACGATGTATCTAAGTGGACTTGAGCCACTTACGGTAGAGAAGGCGAAAAATTTCATCAATATTGGCGAGCGTACAAATGTGGCTGGATCCGCAAAATTCGCTCGTTTGATTCGTGAGAAAAATTACGATGAAGCATTGTCAATCGCCCGAGCGCAGGTCGAGAATGGCGCGCAAATTATTGATGTGAATCTGGACGATGCTATGCTCGATTCCAAGGCAGAAATGATTCATTTTTTGAATTTGCTTGCTTCGGAGCCTGAAATTTCGCGTGTTCCGATAATGATTGACTCATCGAAGTGGGAGGTGCTTGAGGCTGGACTGAAGTGCGTGCAGGGCAAATGTCTTGTGAATTCGTTGAGCCTCAAGGAAGGCGAGGAACTGTTTCTGAAGAAAGCTAAGATGGTGAAGAAATATGGCGCGGCGCTTGTCGTGATGGCATTCGACGAGCAAGGACAGGCGGATTCGTATAACCGAAAAATCTCAGTTTGCGAACGTGCCTATAATCTTTTGCAGTCAATCGATTTTCCGCCGCAAGATATTGTGTTCGACACCAATGTGTTAACCATAGCAACTGGCATCGCCGAACATGATAATTATGCGAAGGATTTTATTGAATCGGTTCGTTGGATAAAGGAACATCTTCCGTATGCGAAAACAAGTGGCGGCATTAGCAATGTGTCGTTTTCGTTCCGAGGTAACAATACGGTTCGCGAGGCGATGCACTCTGTGTTTTTGTACCATGCTATTAAAGCTGGACTTGATATGGGGATTGTAAATCCTGGAATGCTACAGGTTTACGATGAGATTCCGCAAGAACTTCGCGACAAAATTGAGGCGGTCGTTTTGAACACGTCGTCAACGGCGGCGGAGGAATTGGTGGAATACGCTGGCACGATAAAACAAAATGAATCAACTGCGGTAAAACACGAAGATTGGCGGAACGCTTCGGTGGAACGGCGTTTGGCGTATGCCTTGATGAAAGGATTACCCGACCATTTGGAAGAAGATTTGGCGGAAGCGAGGGAAAAATATCCGTCTTCGTTGGCAATAATCGAAGGTCCATTGATGAGCGGGATGAACGAGGTTGGCGTGCTGTTTGGACAAGGGAAAATGTTTTTGCCGCAGGTGGTGAAAACGGCTCGGACAATGAAACGCGCTGTTTCGATTCTGGAACCATTTATCGAACAGGAAAAACAGCAATCCAAGGCAACCACAGCGGGAAAGATTCTGTTGGCAACAGTGAAAGGCGATGTGCATGATATTGGGAAAAACATTGTTGGGGTGGTGCTTGCCTGCAATAATTTCGAAGTAATAGACTTAGGCGTAATGTGTCCGACCGAAACCATTGTTGATGAGGCGGTGAAAAATAATGTGGATTTCATAGGGTTAAGCGGGTTAATTACACCATCACTTGAAGAAATGCAAAATGTTGCCGCCGAATTGGAACGCCGTCATTTGAATATTCCTGTGCTTATAGGTGGTGCCACAACTTCGAAAGTGCATACCGCGGTGAAAATTGCTCCATTGTACTCTGCACCAGTTGTTTATGTGAGTGATGCTTCGATAAATGCAAGTGTTTGTTCCGCATTGTTGTCGTCAACAAGACAAACATATATTGATGAACTAAATGCTGAATATGAATTAATTAGACGACTTTATTTAAATCGTCAGGTTAATGATATGCTGCCATTGGAGGATGCTCGGGCGAATAAATTTAGATTCAACGAACAATCGGCGCAAATTGTTGTCCCTCAATATCTTGCTAATAAACCGATAACCAATGTCGATTTAAATGAAATCGTCAAGTTTATTGATTGGTCATTTTTATTCGATGCGTGGGGGTTGCAAGGTGCGCCATATCCTGCAATTTTCGATGATGCGCAAAAAGGCGAAGAGGCTCGGAAATTGTTCGACGATGCACAAAAAATGTTGCAACATATTGTTGACAATCATCTGATTACGCCAAAGGCAGTTCTTGGTTTTTATCCAGCAAATTCCGTTGGCGACGATATTGAATTGTATGCTGATGAATCGCGTAAGCAAGTTGTAGCGAAGTTTTATAACTATCGCCAACAGTTGCTTCGTGCAAATGGAAATCCAAACTTATGTCTGTCGGATTTTATTGCTCCGAAAGACTCAAATGTGTCGGATTACATTGGTTGTTTTGCGCTTACGGCTGGCTTGGAGGTTCCGCAGCTTGCGCAGTCGTATAAAAAGCAAGGCGATGACTATTCCGCAATGCTTGTGGAAACGCTTGCCGCCCGAATTGCCGAAGCGTTTGCTGAAAAACTCCATTACGATGTGCGTAAGCAGTATTGGGGCTATTCTCCCGAAGAAGAATTGCATATTGATGCGATTCTCAAAACTTCGTATCGTGGCCGCCGAATGGCTATAGGGTATGCTGCCTGTCCCGACCATAGCCAGAAAACGCAGTTGTTCAATTTGTTGGAGGCTACAAAAGAAATTGGCGTGAAGTTGACGGAAACGTATATGATGGTGCCAGTTTCATCGGTATGCGGATTTTTCTTCGCGCATCCTGAATTACAGTATTTTGGCGTGGGCGAGATTAGCGACGAGCAGGAACGTGATTTCCAAAAACGGAAGCTCTCACAATTATAACCGCCCGAAGTCTAAAAACAATGCATAGAAGAATATGGTGAAAATAATCGCCATGCCAATCATTTGTGCCTTCATCAAGAATTTTTCGCTTGGCTTGCGGCGGATAATCAGTTCCACGAGCAAAAACAACAGATGACCACCGTCAAGTCCGGGGATTGGCAAAATGTTCATAAACGCAAGAATGACGGAAAACAACGCCACCAATGTCCAAAAGTGTTTCCAGTTCCACGTTTTGTCGTACATTTTTCCCATAGAAACGAAACTGCCGACTTGTTGCGAGCCTTCTTTAGTGAATATGAGCTTGAACTGCTTCACATAAAATGTGAGCGTGCCAAATCCCATTTTTATGCCTTCAGGCACGGATTGCAGTAGTGAATACTTTTCTGTAACCATGTCAAACAAATCGTCCGCTGTTTTTGTATATGCGCCGATTTTTCCTTCGGAAGAAATTGTAACGGGAATTTTCTCGTCAAATCCGTGTCTCACAACTGTCAAAACAACATCTTTACCAGCGAATGGCTTCACTTCTTTCACAAAATCCATAAACGACAAGGTTGGGACGGAATCTATCGCAACAATTCTGTCGCCCACACGTAAGTCGGAACGGGATGCTGGCGTGTTCGGCATAATCGAGTCAATCACGAAGGGAAAATTCTCCATCATAAAGAATGAATTCGGATTGGCGACGATGCGATTCTCAATGTCGTCGGGAAGTGCGATTGCAATTTCTTTTCCGTTGCGTTCAACAGTGACGGTTTGAGCGTTGTCGAGCAAAATTTGCGTAATGGCTTTTCCCAACGTTTCGGGTTGTTTATCGTCAACCATAAGGATTTTGTCGCCATTTTCAAAACCTATGCTTAATGCCGTTGAGTCGCAATACACGCCGTATTTCAGGTTTTGAAGCGGCAGATACGTCTTCCCGTAGGTGAACGAAAGCGCGGAATAAATCAAAATAGCTCCAATAAAATTGAACAAAACGCCGCCAATGGTTATCATAAATCGTTGTGTCCACGTTTTGGAACGATATTCCCATGGTTTCGGCTCGGAATGAAGTTGCTCCTTGTCCATTGACTCGTCAACCATTCCCGCAATTTTGCAGTAACCGCCCAACGGAAGCCAGCCAATGCCATATTCCGTTTCGCCTTTTTTGAACTTGAACAGCGAAAACCAGGGATTAAAAAACAAGTAAAATTTGTCAACTCTCGTTTTGGAAAGTTTGGCAAACGTGAAATGCCCCAATTCGTGAATGAAAACCAACAGGGCTAAAGTTATAATAAGTTGAAGAGCCTGCATCTTGGATTTGTTCTCTAAATTGCAGGCAAATGTATTGAAAAATCTCTTTGAAAAATTCGCTGATTTTCAAATAGTGCTACATTTGTTTAGCAAACAGTAAGAAAAAATGTCTGATTCGTGGAGCATATATGCTGACTGGAATCCGTGGCACGGATGTACAAAAATCAGTGCGGGATGCAAGTATTGCTATGTGTATAGGCAAGACGAAATGTATGGTTGCGAGATTGGCAGCAATGTGGCTCGGAAAACTGCTGCTTTTGACTTGCCTATCAAGCGCAAACGCGACAAAACCTATAAAATTCCTTCGGGGAAAATCGTTTTTACTTGTTTTACTTCGGATTTTTTTCTGAAAGATGCTGACGAATGGCGACCTGAGTGTTGGAAAATGATAAAAGAACGCTCGGATTGCATGTTTTTCTTCTTCACCAAGCGCATCGACCGTTTCCCCGAGTGCATCCCTCCTGACTGGGGCGACGGGTATTCCAACGTGTTGATTGGCTGTACTATAGAAAATCAGGCAATGGCGGATTATCGTCTGCCTATATTTTTGAAAGCGCCCATAAAACATAAGATTCTTGCGGTTGCGCCATTGCTTGAGCAAATCAATCTACTGCCATATCTTGACAATACAATTGAAGAAGTTTCCGTGGGTGGAGAATCAGGTGTGAATGCTCGCCCGTGCCACTACGACTGGATTCTTGACATTCGTCGCCAATGCATTGAGAAAAATGTGCCGTTCCGATTCCATCAGACGGGCGCATATTTTGTGAAAGACGGCAAAACTTACCGCATCTTGCGGAAATTCCAGCTCAGCCAAGCACACAAGGCAAACATCAATTTCGGCATAAAAGATTATTATGTTCCTGCTAACGCGAGTACGGACGGGTGGGAGTGACGCCGATAGTGAATAGTGTTATTTCACAATAACCTGTTTTGTAACGCTGTTCATTCCTGTCCATACACCTAAACCGCCTTTAATGTTCGAAGGCAGATTTGACCCATTTGAAAAGGGATTGTTGAATCCTGTTTCGTTATCGTACAATCGCCAAAATTCGCCTGCAACAGGATCCACAACTGACGCTTTTACCATTACCGTATCGCCAATGGCGAAATAGGGTGAGGTGGTTGTGTCAAGGAAACTTTCTCCTCCTGCTGCCATTTCCACAATGATTTCTTCGCCAAACGTGTCTTCTCGGTACGTTGAAATTGCCAACGGGAAAAATGTGGTTTGCCGTTGAGTGCGTGTGAAAAACTTAAAGTAATTCCCGTTACCATTTGTTGAAAGACGTTTTACCGACACGAACAAATCCTTATGCACCGTGTCGTTCGGCACATCTTTGAACCACATACTGTCAATTTCCGTGGCCTGTGGTGGAATGGTTGTGACGGAAGTCACCGTGTCGCCATTGAAAATGACTTGGAGTTGATAGGTTTTCCCTGGTTTTCCCGTCATCAGCATTGTTGAATAATAATATGGAGGTAATAGATTCTCGTCCTTTCTGAACGTAAGAACTTCGCGTTCCGAATCGCTTGTTATCACAACTTTTGCATAGGAATTTATGAAATTCACGTATGTTTCGTCGCCAATCTCGTCGTTGAGTCCAAAGGGGAACGTAAGGAACACTTTTGCAAGTTTGTCGTTTTCTATATAACCTTCAACAACAACTTTTGGTTTTTCCTGCGATTTGGTAAAATCATCGGAACACGCCACGAATAACAAAAAAATCAATATGAACGACAAAAAATTTCTCATCACAACAAATGTAACGTTAGTGAAACCGATGGTAAAATGGGGAATAATCCTGTAATAGTTTTATCTATTCTATATGATTGAGTATCTTCGGAATACGCCGCATCATACGAGATGAAATACGGGTTATCCCGATTATATGCGTTGTATATGGAGAATTGCAAATGTGCGTCAAATTTGTCTTTAATAAACCACTGATAGTCAGCACTTAAATCCAAACGATGGTAGGCTGGCATACGGGTGTTGTTCATCGCTCCGTAATGATGCACGAGATTTCCCGCTATAAGATACATTTCCGACAATTCAGAATATGCTTTTCCGCTGGTGAAAACCCAATAGGCGGCAAATTTCCATTTCTTGGATTTCGTTGAATACGAAAGTGTTACCGTAGCGTCGTGCGGACGGTCGAACGATGCGGGATAGAGATGATTGTCGTTCAATTCGGCAAATTTGCGGAGCGTCCGTGAAAACGCATACGATGCCGACCATTGGAATTGCCCTTGTTTTTTTGCCACCGCCAGTTCTGTGCCGCAGGCAAATCCTTTCCCTGTGGTGATTCTGTCGTAGAAATTATGCATGTAGGTGTCAAGCAAACTATTTTTGAATTCCACAAGATTGTCCATCCGCTTATAAAATAGGCTCACCGATGTTTCGTAGGCGTTTTCCATAAAATTTCGGAAGAAGCCTATGCTGCACAGCCAACCTTTTTCTGGCGGAAGATTCCCTGTTGCCGGAAACCACACGTCAGCAGGAAGAGCCGACGAAACCAATGAAACCAAATGAAGATTCTGCGTTTCATGCGACAATGATGCTTTTACTGAAGACGATGATGAAAGCATGTAACGTGCTTGTATTCTTGGGCTTATGCTTGCATTTATATAGGTGAGCGAATCGTTTTTGGAATACAACGAACTTCGCAGCCCAACTACCACGTTACATTTGCCGGTTACATCAATGTTGTCTTCGACAAACATGGAAAATTCGTTGGAAATGCAGGCATCAGGATTGTTTATGACTCGTTTATCCGAATCTAATTTCAATTCAAGGTCGCCTAAACGAAACTGCTGAATGAGATTTTCAGCTCCGAAAGAGAACAAATTTTTCCCAACTTTTTTATTCGTGACAGTTCGTACATCAATATCGGAAATGCTTGTTTTCGTTGTCATTGAAAAATAATTCTGCACCATTTCTAAATAAAAGTGGGATTCTGAACACGAAACCGACGTTGATGTGATGAAGTCGCGTTTTGAAGAATGTAGCCAATTCGCCACAATGGCAGAGTTTCCCCAACGAACCAAATTATGTTTTACAGAGGACTGTTGCGATTGGTCCATTGAAAATTCATCGTTACCAATGTATGCCGACACGGAAAACAAATTGCGTGGATTCATTGCGAATGAAAATTTTGCGTTCGCATCGTAAAAACCAAGGTGGGGAACACTTTTGTCTGGGTTTACCACCGAATATACCAGAGGAAGAATCATTGTGTTCAAATACGATTTTCGTCCCGACAATTGGATGGCGGTTTTCTCTCCGAGTGGCACGTTACATTTTGCGCGCACCGAAATCAACCCAAGCGAACCGTCAAATTCAACTCTTTCGGGCGATGGATTTTGTGATGAAACCTGTAGCACCGACGACAGCCGACCGCCATATTTTGCTGGCACGCCAGACTTATACAATTTTGCGTTTTCAATTATATCGGGATTGAACACCGAAAAAAATCCAAGCAAATGCGATGGATTATACACGATAGCCTCATTGAACAAAATAAGGTTTTGATCCTGACTGCCGCCACGGACATAGATTCCTTGCATTCCTTCGAATTGTTGTACGCCAGCATTAGTTGTAAACGAGCGGATAACATCCTGTTCGCCCATCAACGCAGGTAAATCCATCAGTTCTGCTTTTGAAAGAAATACTTCGTCACGCGCAAGTTTCACATTCTCATCACTTTTCTGGCTTGTAACAACCACTTTGTCCGTTTGTATGGCAGTTGGTCGCAGACGGACTGTGATTTTTTCCTGCGTTTTCCGTACAACCACCGTCGTATCTTTGTAGCCAATGAATGAAAAAATAACGGTGTCGGGAAGTATTCGTAGTTCGTGCGAAAGTTTGCCTTTCTCGTCGGTGATACGGACCTCGTTATTGGCGGCAAACACAACTTGTGCCCCGGCAAGCGGACGGCGGGTCTCCGCGTCATATACTGTAGCCGTAAACTTGTGTTGCCCCGTAGCCTGAAACGTGGCGAATAATAACAATATAAACGTAAATCGTTCTATCACAACTAATTAAAAGTCCATTCCTATTGAAAATTGATTCATCCGTTGAATAACACCTTCGTCGTAGCCCCAGCCAATGTCCAGCCGCACAAAATAACCGAACAGCCGTGTTCTGAAGCCAAATCCATACGAACCTACAAATGGTTGGCGCATTTCATCGATTTCCACGGAAATAGGTTCTTGATGTATCACTGTGTAATTATACGCATTTTCTTTCTTTCCCGGAATCAAACCGCTCCACGCACCACCAAAATCGGTGAAGGCAACCACTTGGAAATGCCGTAGTATGTCGGATTTCAGTGGTTTTGCGAAGCAATACTGAATTATTGGCCAACGAAGTTCCACATTTGCCACAGCGAACGAATTACCGTTGCGGATATTCTGCGAGAAACCGCGCATATTTGTTCCCACTGCTTGGTAAGCCCAATCAACGGTGTGGTCGTATTCAATTGCGGAATTATAGGTGGGGAATCGTCCAAACAAATTTATCCAATTATCAACTGCGCCCAGGTAATACAGCAGCGGCGATGTTCCAAACGACGAACTGAACGCCACGCGCGCCGCAAGAATCAGATTTTTGTGGATTTTTTGGTAATGGCGCACATCGAAGCCGAACACACAGAGATAGGAATCTGATTTGTTTAACTGCGTGAAGCCTTCGGCAAACACTTTGGAGCGGGTGCCTTCGTATATGTTCAGTTCACGTTTCCGCACGTTGTCGAACACATAGTTGCACGAAACGCCCGTCCAAAACTCATCCACAGTCGGTTCGTTCAGCGATTTCATATCTGTGGCGAGCGTAATATTCCGCACGTAGCGGAAATTTGGATTCACCGAAATGGAATGTACCTGCGAAATTGGATACGTAAAGCGGCACAAGAAATTATTATCCTGAATGCGTTCGTAATATCGTGAGGAATTTGTTCCAAATGTAAATCCCGACTGGCGGTGGAAAATATATTGCCTGTCGATGCGGTTCCGAAGATTTTCCAATGAAATAAGATATTCGCTGGAACCAAGTGAGCCTGTGAAACGGTATGCGCCTGTTAGACGATAATCCTCAAACAAATCGATTATGCCAAGTTTCAACAACAAATTCAATTTTTGTGTGTAGTCGTATTCGCCGCCTGTAAATGCCTGATAGCCAGTATTTATGAAGTTGAAGTCGATTTGGTTCACCAATTTGTTCACATAAAAATTGGTTTTATACAGGTTTGCCGCCTCCCGTTCGTACCGCGAAGTATCGACTGGTGGCAATTCCGTTTTTTCAAATTGTGTTTCCACAAAGTCGTTCGTTTGGAACTCTGCTTGTTCAAAATTGTACCGTTTCTTTCCACGCGAAAGGCGAATCCACGAGTTTCCCGAAACGGAGAAATCCGCGCAATCGACAATATCGTCGCGATGACGGAAATCGGTCGTGAAATGCGAATAATGGAACGAAGTGTCAACCGAACTCACCACGCTGTCGGTTGAAATGGCAAATATGTCTGTACCTTGTTTAGTTTCGGCAAGATACATATATTTCCCTGGAGCGATTTCCTCTGCTTTCATATCGTTCGACGACGAATTATTCAGTCGTTCCAAACCTTTGTCCGACAGCAAAAACAAGTTGTACGAAGGAATAATATTTTCTTTCGGGTTATTCAAAAGTGTGTCGGCGCGATTCGACGAAAAGATGATTTTTTCGCCATTTTTCACAAACGACGGATAGCGGTCGTCGGCTAAGTCGTTGGTTAATTGCTCGTTGTCGAATGTGTGCATATAATACACAAAAATATCGGTTTGTCCAGCTTGAACGCCTGAAAATACGATTTTGGAGGCATCATCGGAAAATGAAAAATCAAGCACTTTATCGAAGTGATGGAATTTGCGCACTATCGTTTCTTTTTCGTCGCAATTATAAATTGCAAGCCACAAAAGTCCGTTTTTTTCGTACATATACGTGAGCGCATTCATTGAAGGATGCCATTGGAATACGGGAAATGAGTAGTCTGTAATTTGTTCAATCACAGAGCCAAATCCATATATTTTCTTGTTTTTTCTTGATTCAAAATCGTATATCCACAAACCAACTTTCCCGCTTTTGTTGGTGACATACGCCATTTTCGATGCGTCATAGTTCAATTCAACTGCGGTAACCGTGCGTTTTGCCAACCGTTTTGGCACATCTATCGAGGATTCTGATTGTTTCGGCGTTGAGGTTTGGGTGCGGTAAAACTCCGCCATTTCGAGTAAAACTGTTTGCAAATCCTTGCCAAGCACATATTGGAACGCCCCATCAATGTCGTCAGTCAATTTGCTCATATACAGAATATTGGAGATTGCTTTGTCGCCGTGTTTTTGCCCGATGTAATGCCACAGCGCATGACCGACCAAAATAGCATCGCTGCCATATAATAATGTGATTTTCTTGAAATTACCTTTTTCTGTCTGCCATCGGATTTGTTTTTCCATTTCGTAATTCCAACTATTGGAGAAATATTCCGTCATTCCATCGAAAAACCAATCAGGATAAGCGGTTTGCGATGTGTTTGTAAGCATTTTGCGATATGAGCCAACGCCGTACAAAAATTCACTCATCATAACTTCGGCAATGCCTTTCCGCATCTGACGGATGAGGTCGGCGTGGTCGCCAGAAAAATACAGAACAACTTTATTATCAACAATTTGTGTTGTCCCGCCAACGTTGTATTCATCGTCCGACGACGAATAACCGATATTGCTTTGCCGAAAGTCGCCCAACGTGTTATACACCACATATACAATCCGTCGGGAATAGTCAAATTCCAGCGTTCGTTTGAGGTCGGCGTAGGTGGAATCAACATTTTGCAACACAAATTCAGCTATTTTCCGTCCACCCTTGTCAAAATACACATCAAATTTTTCGTGGCGGAAATAATACCAGAATTTTTCATCGTACTGCACACGATTTTTCCCGAAATCCTGTTGGTAACCGTTATAGAACTGAGCTGTGAGCGACAGACAGCATAACGACAAGAGCATTATTAAGAAAAATCTTTTCATTTGTTGATAAATGCAAATTTATAACGCAAAAATACAAACGATTATATTCTATCTTTGCAAAAATAGAATTTTCAGAGTATGAAACAATACTTGGACTTAGTTAAAAAGATTCTTGATGAAGGTACTCCCAAGGAAGACCGCACAGGAACGGGCACAATCAGCCTATTTGGGTACCAAATGCGCTTCGACCTTCAGAAAGGTTTTCCGTTGTTGACGACGAAAAAATTGTACACTCGCGCCATTTTCCACGAACTGCTTTGGTTTTTGAAAGGCGACACTAACATCAAATATCTTCACGACAACAACGTGACGATTTGGGATGAATGGGCTGACGAAAACGGCGACCTTGGCCCCGTTTACGGCTATCAGTGGCGGCATTGGCCCACGTACGACGGCGGCGAAGTTGACCAAATAAAACAGTTGGTTGACCAAATCAAGACAAACCCCGATTCGCGCCGACTGATTCTCAGTTCGTGGAATGCGGCTATGGTGAATGACATGGCTTTGCCACCGTGCCACACGCTGTTTCAATTCTACGTGGCAAACGGGAAACTTTCGTGCCAATTGTACCAGCGCAGTGCCGATGTATTCCTCGGAGTACCGTTCAACATTGCGTCGTATGCGCTTCTTACCCACATGATTGCGCAAGTGTGCGGTTTGCAGGTTGGTGAATTTATCCACACATTCGGCGATGTGCATATCTACAAAAACCACATTGAACAATGCAAGTTGCAGCTCACGCGCGAACCTCGCGAACTCCCGACGCTGAAACTCAATCCGAACGTGACAGATTTGTTCGAATTCAAATACGAAGACATTGAAATTCTTAACTATAATCCGCATCCCCACATTAAAGGTGAGGTTTCGGTGTAAAACTTTTATAACATGGTAAAACACATTATTTTATGGCAGTTGAAGGATGAACTTTCCGATGCCGAAAAACAAGCAGCAAAACAAGGTATTAAAGAAGGTTTGGAAGGATTGGCTGGAAAAATTCCAGGACTAATTTCCATTAAAGTAAACATCAACGGATTGGCATCATCGAACGCCGATGTGATGCTTGACAGCACGCTCGCCGACGAAGCAAGTTTGAAAGGCTACGCCGTTCATCCAGAGCACGTTGCGGTTGCTGAGACAAAAGTGAAACCGTTCACAAAAACAAGAACTTGTTTGGATTTTGAAGCATAATCTATGAAACCATATATTCATACCGTAAACTATTACGAAACCGACAAAATGGGCATCACGCACCATTCCAACTACATTCGGTTTATGGAGGAAGCACGTGTTGACTTTTTGAGCCAAATAGGTTATGGATTCGAAAAGTTGGAGGCCGATGGCATTGTGTCGCCTGTGACGGCTATCACATTCGACTACAAACACGCGACCACATTTCCGCAGGAAATCAGCATTGTGCTTTCGGTGGTGAAATGTTCCCCTATAAAATTAGTGTTCGGATATACAATGACCGTCGATTCAAAAGTTGTGGGGACGGCAACAAGCACCCATTGTTTTTTGGAAAACGGAAAAATAGTGTCGCTGGAAACTCGCTATCCCGAATTGTACAAGCTTCTCAAAGAAATGGAAACCGAAAAATAGTATGAAAAATTCTATTATTGTAGCAATATCCGACAACAATGTGATTGGGAAAGACAATGCCCTGCTGTGGCGTTTGTCCGCCGATATGCGATTTTTCAAAGAAAAAACAACGGGACACCACATCATAATGGGACGGAAAACCTTTGAGTCGCTTGGAAACAGATTGCTTCCCAACCGTACGTCCATTGTCATTTCAAGAAATGCCGACTATCAACTTCCCGAAGGAGGAATTTTGGCGACATCGATTGAGAACGCCATTGCAAAAGTAAAAAACGAGACGGAGGCATTTTTCATCGGAGGAGAACAAATTTACAAATCGGCTCTGCCATTCGTTGATACTCTGTACATTACACGCGTACACCACACATTCGATGGCGATGCGTTTTTCCCCGAAATTGACAAATCACAGTGGAAATTAGTCAGTTCCGAACACCATAAAGCAGACGAAAAAAACGAATGCGATTATACATTTGAAGAATATACACGGAAACCATGCACATTCTTGTAGTATTTCCATCGGGCTTAGAAGCAAAAAACTTTGAAGTTGATTCAAAGCACACGGTTGAGGTGCTTGTTTCTGGCGTGGGCGGATTTGCCACAATGTATTCTCTTTCAAAATATTGCGCTTTGCAAAAGCCCGACTACATTATTCATGCAGGTATTTGCGGAACGTTTGACGAAACGCTTGCCATTGGCGATGTGGTTGATGTGATGATTGATCATTTTGCCGATTTTGGCGTGATGGAAAATGGGCAGTGGAAAACAGGTTTCGACCTGAAATTAGTGAGCGGACACAAAAAACCGTTCTCCGATGGGCAGCTGGTCGCACCAAACAATGATTTTGCCGATGTGCCTAAAGTCGTTGCCGTAACTTCGCAGACAATCACCACAACGACGGAACAGAAAAAGCGGCTGCTCAATACGTTTCATCCCAGCATAGAAACAATGGAAGGCGCTTTTGTGCATTATGTTTGTTTGCAGGAAGATATTCCTTTTGTACATTTACGTGCAGTTTCCAATGTTGTGGGCGAGCGCGACAAATCGAAATGGAATGCAAAATTGGCAATTGAAAATCTGCATAATGAGATTATAAACGTAATTCTATCAATTGATTAGGCTCTATGGTATTTGATTTTTTCAAGAGTATTCTCAACATATTTGTCAGGCTGTTGTTCCTGAAAAGGCGGTTTTTGATTCTTCATCGAAAATGGCACCAAAAGGATGCCGACGAAATCTCGGTTTGCTTTGCTATCACCGTGTGCGACGAATACGAAGAATTGCGGAATCTTCTAAATGCAATTATACCGTACGTTTGCGCCAACGACGAAATTCTTATCCAAGGCGACGAAGGCAACACGACCGAAAAAGTAAAAAATGTTATTGCCGAATATAGCAAATCCATTACAAAATTTGTCGAATTTCCGTTGAACCACAATTTTGGCGAATATAAATCGCATTTGGCAAAACAGACCAATTGCCAATATATTTTCCAAATCGACGCGGACGAATTGCCAAACCCGTATTTGATGCGTCATTTGCATAGAATTCTATACAACAACAAGTTGGATTTGATTCGAATTGCCCGTATCAACTTGATGATTGAGGATAACGAGAATTTTATTTTGTGGGACAACTACAATAGACATAAAAACATTTCACCGCTGAATTTCCCTGATTATCAGCGAAGAATCTATAGAAATTCGCCCACAATTTCGTGGACGCACACGATTCACGAAAAAATTATTGGTTTCAAAACGGTGGCGTATCTTCCGCCAAAGCCAAAGTACAGTTTGCTTCATTGCAAGCACTGGAAAAAGCAAATCGAACGCGACAATCAGATTTTCAACGTGTATAAAAAACGTGGCACGCAACACGTGCTGCTCGACCTTTCGGTGTTGAAAAATTTCAACTGCGGGTTGGGACAGGTTGCCTACAACTATGGCTTGTATTTGAAAGACAAGCCCATTCCCGACATTAATATTTATTTGTTATTGCCTAAGCAATATTTTGGCGCATTCGGCGACCATGTGAAATATATTGAAAGTAAGAAAATCTATCGGAGTTTTCCTCGATTGCTGCCGCAAATTGATGTATGGCATTCCATCCATCAGCTGAGCAGTTTCCAACCGCCGCATTCGGTACTTAACTTGTTGACTATCCACGATTTAAATTTTGTGTATGAAAAGCATGGGAAAAAAGCCCAAAAATATATGCGCAAAATTTTGGACGAAATAAAGTATGCGAACAAAATCACTGCAATTTCACAATATACAAAGAACGACATTCACAGAATCATCCGCGATGATTTGGATATAGAGGTGATTTACAATGGAGTGGAAAAACTCAACAAAAACGACGAAGTCAAGCCCTCGTACCCAATTGATGAGTCGAAGCCGTTCTTGTTCACCATTGGTGAAATCAAACCAAAAAAGAATTTCCATGTGCTGCTTGATGCAATGAAATTGATGCCCGAATTTAATCTATATTTGGCGGGAAAAGACGACACTCCGTATGCTGGGGAAATACGTCAGCGAATCGCCAACGAGAATATTCAAAATGTGTTCCTTACAAGCACCATTTCGCAACAAGAAAAAATTTGGTTCTACAACCATTGCCACGCATTCGTGTTCCCGTCGTTGTTCGAAGGATTTGGCTTGCCAGTTATTGAGGCGTTGATGTTTGGTAAACCTGTGATTTCGTCGCAGGAAACGTCGCTCAAGGAAATTGGCGGCGATGCTGTTTTCTTTCTCGACAATTTCAGCGCAGAACACATAGCTCAAGTTGTGAAGGAGAAAAGCGAATATTTTTACCAGCATCCTGAACTTGCCGAACAAAACATTGCGTACGCAAATTCATTCTCGTATGCAAAACATATGGAACGATATATAGGAATCTATAGGGAAATGTTATGCAATGCGAGACAATTATAACAATTACGATATGAAAAAATACAAAGTTGGCTATACGACAGGGGTTTTTGATTTATTCCACGTAGGACATCTCAACATTTTGGAGCGATGTAAGGAACAATGCGACTTTTTGGTTGTGGCAGTATGCACCGACGAATATGCCCATGAGTCAGGGAAAAACCCTATTATTTCGTATCCCGACAGAGCTCGTATAATTGCCGCCTTGCGTTGCGTTGACAAAGTTGTCCCAATGAGTTTCACCGACAAGTTGGAGGCGTGGAAACTGCATAAATTTGATGTGCTTTTTTCGGGCGACGACTGGAAAGGCTCAGAGCGCTACATAAAAACAGAACAACAACTTAAGGAAGTCGGCGTTGATATTGTGTATTTCCCTTACACAAAATCGGTTTCGACATCGATGATAAAAGAACAACTTAAACAAAATCAGAATAGTTGATGAGAAAACTCTCGCTTGACGAAATAAAAAAGTTTGAATTAGGCATTCTTGACGTTTTTTCAAAATTTTGCGACGAGAATAATCTCACGTATTATCTGGTGTATGGAACCCTTTTGGGGGCCGTTCGCCACAAGGGATTTATTCCGTGGGACGATGACATTGATGTGATTATGCCCCGACAGGACTACGACAAACTGCAAGAACTTTTAGCTCGTCAAAACAACTTTTTCTCTCCGCACGTTGAACTAAAAACTCCAAAATCAAAAGGTCATCAATATCATTTTTGCAAAGTTGTTGACAATACCACGTATGTTCAGGAATTGTCAATGAATGAACGGTACAAAACTTCTATTTGGATTGATATTTTTGTGCTCGATAAAATCACAGAGAAACAGCCTGAGCAACAGTGTTTTATACAGCGATTGCTGAGAATGCGCAAGCATTATTTTTACACGATAGAGCGCAAATACAATGGAAACCAACTCAACAAAAAAATAAAATTCTACTTCTACAAAGCTATCCTAAAACCTATTTATTTTGTTTTAAATCAAAGACAACGCATTCTTCGCTATGCCACCAAATATTCTGAATCTGATTCAAATACGTGGTTTTTCTCGCTGAATGGCGATGCGCATAAAACGCTCATTTCAAGTGAGGATTTGCAACAAACCGAACTGGAATTTGAAGGAAAATTCTATAAAACCTTTAAGAATTATGACAAACTTTTGACCCAACTATACGGCGATTACATGCAGTTACCGCCTGTTAATCAAAGAGTTGCACACGAAACGATGGCGTACTTATTAGATAATTAATACGATGGAAATTGCACTTTGTTTTGACAATAATTTTGTGATGCAGGCTGGCGTTTTTATTCAGTCGGCTTGTATGTCTAACCAAGCTAACGAAATAACTTTTTTTGCAATTAGTGAATGTTTTTCGGATGAAAATAAAGCAATTCTTACCGATTTGGTCGCCCATTTTCAAAACAAGAAAATTGAATTCGTCGAAATAGATGTCGCCACGCTAAACGACTTTCCTGTTCGGAAGAAAGATCATATTTCAATTGCCGCTTATTATAGACTGTTGTTACCATCTATTTTGCCACAACATCTCACCAAAGTGCTGTATTTCGATTGCGATATGCTTGTTGTTGATGATTTACAGCCGCTCTACAACCTTGCTATTGAAGATTATTCAACAGCAGTCGTGGCGGATATGTTTTATAACGACGAAACCATAACAAATCGTTTGCTTTACGATGTAGCCGACCACTATTATAATTCTGGAATGCTCTTAATAAACCTCAAGTATTGGCGTGAACATTCCATTTCTCGCAAGTTGCTGGCTTTTATCACCGAACATAAAGATTTATGTATCGCCCATGACCAGGATGCGTTGAATGCTGTGCTACACGGCACAATTCTCACTGCTCCGGCACGATACAATATTCAGCTGGACTTTTTGAAAAAGGATCCCTCGAATATGGTTATTGCCGACAAAGATGTGTTTGACGACGCGCTTGCATCAGGGCATAATCCGTGTGTTATTCATTTCACAGGCCCGTCGAAACCGTGGAAATACCAGTGTTTCAATCCGTATGGTCCACTTTGGGATTTTTTTCAAGGTCAAACTATCTGGAAAAATCAACCCAAGACGCACGAGTTCAAAGGTTGGAAGTTACTGAAATGGAAACGACATCAGTTGTCGGAACGATTGAATCTTCGACCTAAACGTGTTGCGCAATATGTTGATGTTCAACCAGAAATAGAACGGATAATCCGAAAATTACAATAACATTACTTTTTAGTTTGTTTTTGCCAAACCACCTGTTGCGCCGCCTGAATCATACAACGGGCGTAATCGCGCATTTTCTCTGCTTTTTCTGATTGAGAAGTTATCATATTCTCCTTATTTTCAGAATTATACGAATACAAACTTTCGCCACCGTCGTTTCTGCATACGTAATAATTCACGGAATCCACGCAACAATATGCATCGTCGGAAGAGAAGAATATCATAGGTCGTTTTTCTTTCAATAAATCGATACCAAATGTGTTGTTTATAAACGAAAAACCCAGAATTCCCATTACTGTTGGGAATATGTCAATTTGCCCCGCCATATTGTGATTTACACGAGATGTTTCGTTTGTTGGGTCGAAAATGATAATTGGCACGTGGTGGTATGCCAAAGAAACATCATAGTCGTTGTTGCCTGCTCCGTGGTCGCCGACCAACGCAAAAATTGTGTTGTTGTACCACGGTTGCTGTTGTGCTTGTTCAAAGAACAGTTGCAACGCATAATCGGAATATTCAATTACTTGATAGCGCAAATCAGCCTGTTTTGGCGTAAAATATTCGGGAACAATGTGCGGCGCATGGTTGCTTGCCGTTAGAAATGCGGCAAAAAATGGTTTGTTTTCTTGTGCTGCTTCAGTCAATTTTGGCAGTGAAAAACGAAACATATAATCATCAACAACGCCCAAATTACTTCGTACTTCGTTTGAAGGGTAATCTTTTTCGGAATATACGAACTCCATATTGTTTGCTGACATATAGCCGCCAATATTGTCGAATTGTTCGTCGTGCGTGGTGAAGTAAAACGTGGTATATCCGTTTTGTTTCATTACCGTTGGCCACGATTCATAGGTGACAATGTCGCCCGTTTTGAATGGATGCTGGTTCATCAATGCGGGATAGGAAAACAAAGTGCCATACACGCCGTTCATCGTATGAATTCCTGCCGAATATCCGTTTGGGAAGTACAACGATTTAGAAATCAACGTATTCAAAAATGGCGTTAACGCGGTGTCGGCAACAAAATGCGATGCCATGCTTTCCATCATAATAACCACAACATTTTTTTTCTGAACAGTGTCGGCTTGCGGTACAAATCGGGCGATGGGCGAAATATATTGCAATGAATCGGTGGTGATGCCGAATTCTTCTCGAACGCGACGGAGAGCTGTTTCTTCGTCAATGAGTTGAATTTTTTGCCGCGATTCCTTTGACATATTTGCGGTGGTACGAATCAGTACATACGTTGGATTTAATCCTAATTGGTTGAGAAACGGATCGTTACAAAAGTATGCCGTGCCAATTCGAACTGGTGACTTTTGTCCAAGCCGTCCTCGAATGCCCATTAAACATAATCCTATCAGTAAAACAAACGTAAGTGCTGCTGTGCCAATACGTAACCCCGACCAGTTTATGCTATCTTTCTGTGAGTCTAAGAATCTGATTTTCAATCTTTTCAATAGCCAAGCAAATGAAAAGACCACAGCTACAAACACAAAGAAATATACAAAATATGTTGGCTCCGAACAGATCATTTTTAATACAAACGACGGTTCATCAAACCAATTCCACACAGAAGCGTTCACGTGTTTGAAAAATTGATTGAAATATGGAATGTCGGCTGCCGAAATAAAGAAAGAGATGGCGTAAACCACACAGAGATACCAATATACGCCATTAAACAAGTGTTTGTTCGGTTTAAAAAATAGTGACACAAACAGCAGCAAAATAGGAATGAGGATAAGCACACATGCCATGAGATTGTCGAAACGCAAGCCCCACAAAAATGCTTCGGCAATTATCGAAACGTCGGCAGTGGTTGTTCCTTCGATGAAAAATAATGCCAGTCGGAACAGAGAACCAAAAATCAGTGTAACACACTGAACACCAATCAAAAAAGCAATGTTTTGTAGTAATCTTTTCATTCTAATTCTGTTTTTCGTTATCCTCGTTTACGTGTGTCCGTCCTTCGTTTGTCAGTACCGAATCCCACAAGTATTTATACGATTCCGAAGCCAAGGAATTTGTTTCGTCAAAGTGATTCGATTCCACGTCAAAAATTCCACATAATAATTCATACATCAAGTCGTTTGAAACACAGGCATTTGCGTTCTTTTTTAGTGCGTTGAAACGTGTGCTGTGTTTTGCTTTGAATTCATCGGAAAGATACACAAAAAGCGGAATTCTCGTCATACCAAAACCATTGAAGTTAGGCGAGCGCAATTTGTCGGGAATGCAGGCGTGGTCGGAGAAAAACACCATTGCCTGTAAATTCAATTTTTGCATAGCGTAGTAAAAAAATGAATGAAGTACCGAGTCGGTGTAATGAATGGAGTTTTCGTAGTTTAGAATCAAATCAACAACACCTGGCTCGCCCCAAACCGTTTTTTCACGAGGATAGCGGTTTATAAAATTCACGTGGTTTCCTTTTAGATGCAGCACCACAAAATTATTCTTTGTCGGGTCGATTTCATCCATAAATTCCAGCAGCGATTCATCGTATTGGACAGTATTTAACTTTTGAACCGTCCATTTTGCCACTTCCGATGTGTTTGCCACCAGTGTGATTGGCGTGTCGGCGGCGCCAAGATGCCCTTGGTTGCTGTACCAATGCACGGTGTATCCCATTTTATGCGCTATGTCAACCACCGAACACGATTCATAGAATTCTTTATTGTTATACTGATTTTTCTCGGTTAAGGCGCGTTCAAGTGTTGGAACTGTTTGTACGCCACATGAATACGCATTGTCGAAGAACACAAAATGCTGTTCATCGTTTCTACATTCCCGAAGCCACGGTGTGGTGTTGTGTTCGCGGTTGGTAAACGCGCTCATATAGTCACGCGAAGCCGATTCGCCAATAACCATCAAAATTGTTGACGGAGCGGAATAATCTTCGCCGAGTTTCTTCACGTTGAGGTCTTGCAGACGCGTTTGGGCACATTTCACATATTTTTCATTGTTTCGGCAATATTCCGCCACAAGATGAAACAACTGCACAATTCCAATCCGAAAGAAAACGCCATTTGATTTTAGTAATAAATATAAGAAAACAGCTACTAAAACTAACGAAATCGAAATATTCCTCCATTCAAGCGAAGTATTTTTCTCTGTTATGCAATTTGCGGAAACAAGTGCGAACACCAGTACGCAGAATGCGAGCGCAACGGCAATAGTTTTCCATATTGGGAAGCCTTTCACGTATTCAATGACTTCGTTGTAGTGCGTTTCCTGCAAAATCTGCATTCCGTTCGCATCAAGACAGACTTTGTAAAGCAAAAAATAACTGATTTGGAATATTGGTGGAAGTATGAGTAAAAGTTCAACGAAAGCTAACATCACCGCTCCGATTATTCCGCTCCAGCCAACTACCAACGACGAAATTACGCCTAATATTCCCGTTACAAAAATGGCAAACACTATGTCGTATATATTATTAATTTCAATGGATGATTTCTTTTTTGTAAGGAATTCGACCACTGGAAATGCCAACGCCCACAGCGCAAAAATTGTCCAAATTGGCATCATGTTCAAGGCTGTTATATCAGCCTGCACAAGCCATAAGGCAATTGATACAGAGAGAGTTGTGTGTAAATAGCGAATGATTTGCTGCCGTTTGGTTTTCCACACCAACCCTTTGCTGCAACAAAAATATATAGCCAAAGAAACGCAATACATTGCAAGCCAGCAGATTAGGTATGGAAACACGTTTGCAAACATAGCTTCATTCAAAATATTTCAAAAAACAATTTGGCACGGGCGATTCAAAAATCAGCTGCTCGTGCGTTACAGGATGAATTATCACCAAACGGTTGTTGTGGAGCATCAGACGTTTTTCAGGCGAAGTTTTTGCACCATATTTTTTATCACCGGCAATCGGCCAACCATGTTCCGAAAGATGAACGCGAATTTGATTCTTTCGTCCCGTAAGTATCTGAACATCAAGCATCGCCATATTTCTATTCTCGGCAACAACCTTGAAACGGGTAATTGCCAACTTACCGATTTCCGTATTTCGCGTGGAATGGACAAACATTGCCGAGTTTTCGGTGAGATACGAACGGATTTCCGCCTTTTTTGGATTGGGAATGACCTCTGTCACAGCAACATACCGTCGGTCTAAAATGTAATCGTTCCAATTGTCACGCAACAAATGTTGGATTCCTTCGTCTTTGACAAACATCAGTATTCCCGACGTGAATTGGTCAAGTCGGTGGCATACGAACGCATCGCCACGGGGATTTTTCCGCTTTACGTACTCCCGAACCAAATGCCACGCATTTTCCTCCTTTGCCGTAGGATGGTTCACCGACAGCAATCCCGACGGCTTTTCAATCACGACAAGCCATTTGTCTTCGTATATGATATGCAGTTTCTTACTCGCCACGTTATTGGTTTGCTATGTTACGATAAAACTGTTCCACGTCGTTCCACTTGTAATACGGCGCAATGTCGCTATGAATAGGTAAATCCACCTCTTTTTCGTTCAGCAGGAACTTCACCAAAACCACGTCGGATTTCTTCGACTTGTAAAACACGACTTGAAGATTTGCCCCCATAGGAATTATCTTGAAATCGCACCACACCGTGCTCAGATATTCAAAATCCGTAGTCCTGACATTGCAACCCTCCAGCTGCATCAGGCAGCAAAGCGGCAACAATCCCGTATCGTGGCCAAAACGAAGCGTGGCATTCACACCGTTACCGTCCAACGCCTTGTCGGCTTCGTCAAGAAAATTCGTCAACAGATTTTTGGCGAACAACATTCCTCTATTTCGCGTCAACGGACAATTGCCATAGGCACCATACCACCACGCATTTTGTACCAACCAGCAACCATACAATTCGTCGGCGGTAAACACGTCGTCAAAATCAAAGTCCAAATCATCGATTCCCTGCATTGTGCCATTTACTTCGTGAAGTTTTCGCATAAATTCAACAGCATTGATATGTTGAGCAACATACACAGAATCAGTAAATAACGACTTCATCATCCGTTCAGGGTGTACATATTTTTCGTGAAAAGCCGAATACGGATTCGACCAAAGCGTATCGTCCATCACACGGCAGATTGTGTCCCACGAATCGTTACAAATAAAGTACATCAGCCGTTTGCTCGATTCGGCGGTAATGTTTACATCGGGGCGCATTGCCTTCAGCTGCGAGCAAAAAGCATCCATACTCATAATGCATCGTTGCGAGGTGGAAATGCTCACGTCAATTTGGGCTTTCCCCTGAAAGATTTCGGGATAATTTTTCACCATTCGTTCTGCAATAGCAGCGTGCTGTCGCCGTCCCGTCTGCGTTAAATCGCCTGCGCGGAGATATGCATCGTCATACAGGCGATATGCCCTGTCGGCAACCGATTTGCCAAAATCCGTCAGCACACCGGCAGAATCCGCCTTTTTGAACAAATCGTTAAAATATTTGTAATCGTCGGCACTCCAATGATACCGCGAGCCGTGACGGCCATAATGGTTGATATATACTGGTTTATACCCTTTCGGTGCAGGCGTATATTTTTCCGTTGGCACTTGATATGCAAAGTGATTGTCGCCCATTTTGTTGTGGTCGGCGTAGAGTTCTTCTTTTACGGATTGAGCCGAAGAAACAATGGCAATGAGAAGAGAGAAAAATAAGGTTAGTTTTTTCATACAAATCAGTTTAAAATTCCACAACAACTGGACAATGGTCTGAAAAATTCAGTTCTGGCTGAATCCAGGCATTTTTCATTTTTTTTGCCAAATCGGTGCTGACCATATTGTAGTCAATACGCCAGCCAAGGTTTTTCGGTTTGCAGCCACCACGATAGCTCCACCACGAATATTGTTCGGGTTGGGTATTGAATTCACGAAAACTGTCAACAAAACCGCTTGCCACAAATCTGTCCATCCATTCGCGTTCGTTCGGCAAAAAACCAGACACGTCTTCGTGCTTTTCGGGATGATTGATGTCGATTGGCTTATGGCAAATATTGTAATCGCCTGAAACTATGATGTTTGGATGCGTCTTTCGCAACTCGTTCGTGTAGTTCAAAACCAGCTCCAAATATTCCTCCTTCTTCTCCTGACGGACATCGCCCGACGTTCCCGAAGGGAAATACGAATTTATCAACGTAAAGTCATCAAAATCAAGACGAAGAAAGCGACCTTCACTATCAAAGAAATCGTTTCCGATTCCCTTTATGACATTCTTCGGTTTCAGCTTGGTGAACGTCGCCACGCCGCTGTAGCCCTTGCGTTCGGCCGCAAACCAATGAATGTCGTAGCCATACATCCGTAGCATATCCACATCGACCTGTTCCTGCATGGCCTTAGTCTCCTGAATATGAATCACATCGGGCATCTCGGTTTCGAGCCACTCCATAAACCCCTTTGAAATTGCGGCACGAATGCCATTCACGTTATACGAAATCAGTTTCATTTTGATGAATTTGTATTTCTACAAAATTAAAAGAAACACGGCAACTCCGAGCAACAAGAAGAGTTTTTTCTTAACACTTTGTAAAAAAATGTACAATGCACAATTATGAGTTGTTGGATAGCCGCCCTCGAAAAGGTCTAACACTGTTGACCGAGTACAAAAACATCTTTTTTATTCAATCTTTTGGGAAAAATACTATATTTACTCACTGATTTTCAAAAATTTGATTTTTATAACGGTTAAATTTGCGCATATGAAAACATTCTACACCTTTCAAAAGTTTATTGCTTCTTGTATTGTTTTGTGTTTCAGCTTTCAATTGTTTGCCATAAACCAAATTGACGGCAATTGGGAAGAATATGGTTTAACCTCGGAATACGATGGCTATTATGTGATTGCCACGGCGGAGGATTTGGAAGAGTTTCGTAGTATGTGGAATTCTAATAATACATATAATGGTGTTGTTGTTGCTAATATTACGGTAAACGAGTCTGTGCTTGATGAAAATGGCGAACTACGAAGTGATTGGGAAACAACAGTTACAAAGCGATGGGGGTCTGCATCTACTTATTCTGGTACATTTGACGGACGTAATCACACGATATCAGGACTTCATATAACATATGGTGGTTATGCAGTAGGGTTGTTTTGTTATGTTAAAGATGGAACAATTATAAAAAATGTAAAGATTAAGGATAGTTATATTAAAGGGAAAGAGGCTGTAGGTGGAATATGTGGAACGAATTCAAGAAACGATGATGTTATAACTATAAGTAATTGTGTTGTAGATGCATATATCGTAGCAACATCGGATAGGGCAGGAGGAATTTATGGTGGACATGGAGCTTGGTATTCTGAAGAAAAAAGTGTTATTGAAAATTGTATTAATAATGGGACTGTTGTTGTTTCAGGAGGAACTGTGGGGGGAATATGTTCGGAATGGAGTGGTGACATTATCAATTGTAGCAATAATGGTGTAGTTAAGGGAAATGAATATGTAGGGGGAATTGTTGGAGATGGGAATTTATATAGTTATTATTCTAACACTTCGACTATATCGAAGTGTCATAATGATGGTATCGTTTCTGGATATCAGTATGTGGGTGGTATTGCAGGTAATGGGTATATTATATCAGAATCTTATAATTTAGGAGATGTAACAGGCGTGACATATGTAGGTGGTATAGCTGGCGCAATTCTTCGCACAATGGAAAATGTGTATAATGTTGGTGCTATTTCTGCCAATGCAGGATATGTGGGAGGTTTAGCAGGATCGGCCAATGATATTTCAAATTCATACAATGCTGGTAGAGTGTCAAATAATTCGTATTTGAACAATGTAGGGGGGGTATGTGGAACATGTTCGGGAACGATGAGGAATTGTTACTATGACACAGAGGTGTGTTCTAATTTTGCGGTAAACAATTCATTTTATGATGGTGCAACGGGGAAAAAAACTGCTGATATGTGTTCTACGACATTATTAACTGGTTTGTCCTCTGATGTTTGGGCAGCAGGGACACCAGATGTGGGTGGATCTATTATACCTAAGGATGATGAATTCGCAACTAAAGCTATAGGAAGATACCCTCGATTGAAATTTATAAGTCCGTATACTTATGTGCCTTATGCCTGGGAGATTTATTATAATATAGGGACTCCTTCAATGCCAGAATGGGAACCTTGTAAACCAATTTATTCTATCCAAGATTTTGTAGAAATGATATTATCTCCAACGGCTACGTTTGTTTTAATGAATGATATAACAGAATTTAGAAATTTGTCAGATGGAAATCTGCTTGAAACGCCAGCAGTTGAGTGGGATGATCCAATTAGTCTTTTTAAAGGAAAATTGTATGGACGGGGAAAAACCATTGCTGGCTTATGCAAGACCTCTATAACGGGTAATGGCGGTTTATTTGGTAAAGTGGAAAATGCGTTAATAGTAGATTTAAATATCGCTAATTGTAGATTTGATGGAGAATATGTAGGTGGTATTACAGCACGTGCTTCGGGAAATACGAATATTATAAATTGTAATAATTTTTGCAACATTAATACGTCAGCAAATGCTGTTGGTGGAATTTGTGGATATGTGAGTATTAGTCATCAAGAACAAGAAAAAATAACAATAAGAAATTGTAATAATTATGGTGAAATAAGAGGTGGAAATAGCAGTAAAAGTGGTGGTATTTGTGGCTATTTAGATGCTCCTTTTTTTGATCTAATAGAATGTACGAATAGTGGAAATATAGTAAATGGCTCTTATGAAGGAGGTATAGTTGGATGTGCGGCTACAGGAAATAATAGGGCAGCAAATATAATAAAGTGTGTTAATAAGGGAACTATTTCCTCTGTTACAGGGATAATTGGAGGGATTGTCGGTCATATTCAAGTATATGTTGCCTTAAAATATTGCTTGAATGCAGGAAAAGTTGTCAATATAGGATCGGGTACCACAGGTGGTATTGCAGGAAGCGAAAATGCTGGTGGTTCTTTTCAACAATGTCTTAATATAGGAGAAGTACAGTCAGTAGCAACTGGTAGTGCAATTTGTAATAGTGGAAGTTTTTCGTATAACTATTACAATTCTGATATTTGTTTGTTTGGGGCCGTCGCAAATGAAGATGATTGGGCAGATAAAGGTATGACAACATCGGAATTAATAAAGGGTGAACTGCCATCAGGCTTTAGTTCAGATTATTGGGCTATCCGTTCTGCCGAAGTAAAGGATATGAAGAAATACTATTACTATCCTTATTTAAAATGTTACGGTGCGGATTCGGCTATTTTGGCAGTGGTAAGAGATTGTCACTCGGTAACAATGAATTTCAATGGGGGGACGACAACAGATGATGTGATTTCTTTCTATGTGGAAACTGAGGAAGCTCAATTACCGCGTAACATGGTTAAAGAAGGTTGTACGTTTGCTGGCTGGTATGACAACTCCAATTACACAAGTTCTGCGTTTACTGAAATTCCTCTTACCGAAACGCAACCTAAAACGTTCTATGCCAAATGGATTGCCAATAACTACACTATAACCTATGAACTTGACGGTGGAACTGTCAATAGTGGGAAAAATACCACATACACCTATGGGTATGGGGTAGTGTTGCCTACCGATGTCACAAAAAATGGCTACACGTTCAAAGGGTGGTACGATAATCCTCGTTTTGAGGGTGAATCAGTTCTCGCAATTCCTGCAAATGCGACGGGTAACAAGACCTATTATGCAAATTGGGTTGTGAATACCTATAATGTGACGTTCTTTACATACGAAGGCATAATGAACACTGAGATAGATAGTTACACGTTTGGCAAAGAAACGGTTTTGCCGACTGATGTTACTAAATCTGGTTACGATTTCGGTGGTTGGTACACCAACGATTCCTATTCGGGCGTTGCAATCCAGTCAATCGCGTCAAACGAAACGGGCGACAAAACATATTATGCAAAATGGAATAAAAAATCATATTCAGTTTCGGTAACGTTTGATAGGGCAATGGGTAGCATTTCGGGTATTGATTCGTACTTGCACGGCGACAATGCGGTTCTCAAGGCACACGCCGATGCCGGCTATGAATTTGCTTTCTGGAGTTGCGCCGATGAAACTGTTTTGGAAGACAAGAATGTGCAGGATTCAACGTTGACGTTCGTGGTGACAAGTCCGACAGAGCTTTCTGCAACCTTCAAATTCAAGGAAATCGTGTATCCAGCTGCGGAATTTGCAATTGGCACAATAAAGACGGAAACGGAAATTGCTCCGATAGAACTTGCAACGTTGTTTGAATCAAGTGAAGGTGGCGAAATCTCGTATATGGTGACAAGTTCGTCGCCAAACGTGTTGCTTCCGCAAATTGAGGATGGAAAACTCTATCTTGCCACAATGGGATTGCAAGGAAAGGCAACCATCACAGTGACGGCAAAACTTGCGAATGGCAACAAGTCGTCGCTTTCGGCCGAGGCAGTTGTGGAATACAATTGTAACATTCACGTCGTGCCGACAATAGTTAATGCAAGTTGTTACGGATTTTCCGACGGAAGCATTTCGTTGGCTGCCGAAAACGACTATTCATATCAATGGATTGGCGAAGAGGTTACGACAAACAAAATAGAAAATGTCAAAGCGGGCAACTACTCCGTGCAGATAACCGACGAACGTGGCTGTAAGTCTTTGGAGACCTACACCGTCTCGCAACCTGATGAGATTTCTGTTGAAATTGCTGAGGTAGTTAATCCTCGTTGTGGCGTACAGAGCGAGATTCGTTTGAATGCTGCTGGCGACTACACGTATGCGTGGAGCAATGGTTCTATGGAAAAAGACCTCATTGGAGCGGAAATCGGTGATTATTCGGTTGTTGTTACAAATCCAGAAACTGGTTGTAGCACAACATTAACGCAATCATTGGAACTCACGTTCCAAAAACCTCAGATTTCGCTTGTGACGGTAAGCAAGGAAACGGGCAAAAACTTGATTGTGTGGGTACGTGAGAACACCGACCAAATTGCGTACTATACAATTTATCGTGAGGGAGCACAATCAAAAAAATATACTGCGATAGGAACGGTTAACTATTCCGAAATCAGTGTGTTCCAAGATGATGTGGCAAAACCGATGACTCGTCAATGGAGTTACAAAATCTCCGCAACCGACGTTTGTGGCAACGAAACCGAGTTGAGCGATGCACATACGACGTTGCATCTCAACGAGATGGAAAGTATGCACGAAGGCAAGGCAGAACTGATATGGCAACCATACGAGGGTTTGGATTACAATTCATTCTACATTGTGCGTGAAACCAAGGTGAACAATTATACCTTCATCGACACAGTGACAACTGTTCCTTCAACGCTCACTTCATACACGGCAGAAATTCCTCCATTAGGAAAAAGTATTTTCTACGTGGGTGTTAAGTTGGACAAAGTAATCGACCCGAAACAGTTTATGAAAGCAGAGTCTGGCCCGTTTGCGTTGGCGTTGTCGAACATTGCCGAAGCTGAAAATATGGATATTCCCGATGCGGTTGAATGTGTGGTAAATTCAGTTGAGGTTTCTATAATCAATCACACAATTTTTGTAAAAAATGCGGCAAACAAAACTATTGATGTATATGGAATCAATGGTTGCAAAATAGTTTCTGTTAACGGTTTGGAAATCAATGCAATTGATGTGCCGCATGATGGCGTGTATTTCGTGGTTGTAGATGGAAAAGCGACGAAGGTTTGGGTGAAATAATTCACAATGCTCAATGCTCAATGCTCAATATCGCTTGATACACTTTTTCGTATGCGGCGATGCCTTTTTCCAATGAATAATATTCCTCGGCAACCGTTCGGAGATTGTTTCTGTCAATGTGAGTAGTTTCAAGTATTTGAGAAACTGCTTGAGAATATTCTTGTGCTGTAAAATCTTGTATGACAACGCCTTGCTGACAGTGCGACATAATCTCGTCAACATCGCCAACGCCAGCATTGCACACCAACGGAATGCCAACCGATAGTAATTCTCCCATTTTCGTAGGCGAGGAGGCTTTTTTGGAATACACAGGTTTTATAAAAAATATCGACCAATTCGACAGCGACACATACGCGGGAACATCTTCCCTGTTTGCTTTCACCACACGCAATGCCGAGCGCGGAACGTCTTTTCTCATTGCCATTGATTCCAGCCAATCGGCGCTGTCGGGCGTGATGCATAAGAAAATTGCAGAATTATTCTTTTCGTAGAGAACCTTGAAGAAATCAAACATTTCCTCGGTCATATACCAGGTGCCAAACGAACCTAAATAACTCAATACAAATGAATTATCGGGAATATATAAAGTTTTTCGTAAAGATTCTGATGATTTATCGCGATGTGTGAATAATTGCATATCGGCGCAACATGGTATAACCGCAATGGGGACGTTTTGCTTTTGATACGATTTCCAAGTGCGGATTTCGTTTGCTCCATTTTGGGTTAAACTAATAATGTAAGATGACTTTGTAATGAATTCTTTCTCAACGTTTTTAAAGTACTTATACACTAAACGATATACCCATTTTGACAAGTCCCAAATTCCACCTTCCACACGCTCGTCTGCCCAAAAACCTCGCATATCGAAAATCCATGGCAAACCAAATTTCTTTTTGCAATACGCTCCTACGTGCGCACTGATGTAGCTTCGGCAATGAATCAATTGAATGTTGTTTGACTTATCAGCAATGATATTCGAAGCTGTGTTCTGCAATCGGTGCAGGTCGTATAGCGTGGAGAAAACTGCTGGCCTTGCTGTGTAGGGAATAGGGTGCCATACAATATCGTTCTGTTCCAACAATTTGGAAATGAATTTTTTACGTTTTTCGAAAGCAATTTCTTTCTCACAACTTAAAATATGTACAGCATAGCCTTTTTTTCTCAAGCCTTTCAAATACGGTATTACTTGCGATTGTCCGAGGTTGTCGGTCATCCCATCGTATGAAACATATAATACTCCACAAGGTTTTACCATTAAACTATAATTTTTCAGTCATAAACTTCTGAACAAGAATGATTTGCCAAATTCTATTGTATAAATAATCATTATTCCCCCAATTAAATTTTCGCACAATTGCACGAACTTCTTTTGGGTTGAATATAGCTGTTTCTTGTATTAAGTTTTTGTTTAAATAATCATCGATAAGATAATGTAAGTCTTTATGTAACCATTCGCACAATGGAATTGAGAATCCCCATTTGGGTCTGTTGAACAATTCCGAGGGCACATAATCGTATAAAACCTGTCGCAACAAGTATTTTTGCACACCATTATGGATTTTTAAGTTTTCGTTCAAATTAAGTGCAAATTCCACAATTGTGTAGTCGAGTAGCGGAACGCGCACTTCCAAAGAATGTTTCATTGACGAACGGTCAACTTTTGTGAGCAAATCCTCGCGCAAATACGACTGAATGTCGAAAAACGACTGATTTTCAGCGGATGAAAGTGGGCGAGGAGCAATTGTCCATTCATACGGACACGAGAATTCCGCCACAAATTCGGGATTCAGCACCGACGGGATTTCTTTTCGTGAAAATAAATATTGCTCCTGTGAAAAGATGTGTGATGGTAAATGTGCTTCGTCGGGATAATCGAACACACAAGCGGCGCGTTTTGTCCGTGATGTGCCACAGCGTAACGCCATGGCAATAAGTTTTTTGTTATTCTTTATCTTTTGATTATCAAACCGTTGCGCCCAATTGTACGCACCATACCCCATAAACAATTCATCGCCACCATCGCCCGACAGAATCATTGTCGCTTTTGTTTTCGCCAATTTTGAGACAAGCATGGTCGGAATTGCCGACGAATCAGAAAATGGCTCGTCGAACACATTCAAAATTGATGGAATCAACTGCGCCGCTTCCTTATAGGTAACCTTCATCTCAGTGTGGTTGGTGCCAAGATAATCAGCAACTTGCTTTGCATAATGGCTTTCGTCATATTTGTTTTCCGCAAAAGAGATGGTGAACGTGTTCAACTGTGACGATAGATTACGTTGTGCAACCGCTGTAATCAACGACGAGTCGATGCCGCCACTCAAAAATGTTCCGTATGGTACATCGCTTCTTAGGCGGTATCGTACCGATTGTTCCACCAAATCACGTAAAATTTCCTTTGCGGAATAAAGCTCGTCAATCGTTTGTGGTTCAATGTGTTCCTGCAACGACCAATACGATTTGATTTCCATTCCCGAAGCAGAAACTTCGGCATAATTGCCAGCAGGCAATCTGTAAATATTTGAATAAATTGTTTCCTCAATGCCAGTATAGCCAACGTGAAGAAAATGATTTAATGCGTTATAATTTACAGATTTATTTTTATTTATAAAATTTAATTCAAGCAATGCTTTAATTTCTGAAGCAAATGCGAAATTATGTCCGTCCCAATAGTAGAAAAGAGGTTTGACTCCTATTCTGTCGCGAATTAAAAGCAGTTTTTTCTCCAGAGTGTCGTATAACGCAATGGCAAACATGCCATTAAAATATTCCACCGCGCTGATACCGTCGGCTATCAGTGTTTTAAGCACGATTTCTGTGTCGGAGGCTGTTTTCACTTGAATTTGTTGTTCCCGGCGAATCTCGTCGTAATTATATACTTCGCCGTTATAGACTATCACGTAGCGACCATCATCCGAAGTCATCGGTTGATTTGATTCATCAGATAAGTCAATGATTTTCAATCGTCTGTGGACAAGTCCCACACATTCGTCCGAAAAAATGCCTTGATGTTCCGGTCCCCTTGATGCAATACTTTCACCAACGCATGCTAATTCACTTGGAAAGAATACGTTGTGCTCAGAAAAATATCCAGCAATGCCACACATATATTATTGAATTCTAAGATTCATTCCCGGCGAAAGTTTCGACGAGGTTAATCCGTTCAAACTCTTAATGTTCTCAACAGTAGTGCCATACGCCTGCGAGATTCCCCACAATGTGTCGCCTTGCCGCACGGTGTGGAACGACGAACTGTTTGTTACAGGAGGTGTAATTGTTGAGTTTTGTTTTGTTGAAGTTGACGAAGCAACGGTCTTTTGCGTTGATTTCGTTGAGGTATGGGCATAGTTTCCCCCACCCTGTTTCGCAACATATACGACTAATTTGTCTCCTATATGCAACATGTTGCTCGTTTTATGGTTCCACGATTTCAGCGCGTTGACAGATACGCCATATTTTGATGCAATTTTTGAATACGTATCGCCCTGACGTACGGTGTAATATGTTTTTGTTTTTCCTGCTGTTGAAGTTGAGTAATCAACTTTCGAAGAAGAAGAGGCTATTACCCGTTCAGGCTGTAAATTCAAGTAAAGAGAGTCTTTGTAGGCGTAAATTGAATCTTGCAGACGGATAAATGGCGACACAATTTCCAATGGCAAATACAGCGGGCTACCTTCTTCACTATATGGCACCATATCGGCCTTATACTGCGGATTTACATCTTCAATTTCTTTCAGCGGAACTTGCAGATATTCAGCTACTTGCTTGAAATGCAGTTTTTTCTTCACAAGTACCGTATCAACTTGTGGCACAGTGACTTTTCGAGGGTAAAGGTTGTGCAGTTCGTGATGTTCAAACACATAAAATGCCGCTATGAACGCTGGCACATAGCTTCGGGTTTCTCTTGGAAGGTTTGGGTAAATATCCCAAAAGTCGGTTTTTCCGCCCGAGCGTGCAATTGCCTTTTTCACGTTCCCAGGTCCGCAGTTGTAGGCAGCAATTGCCAAAATCCAATCATCGAAAATTGAGTAGAGCGAATTCAAATATTGAGCTGCCGCATGGGTCGATTTCACTGGGTCGCAGCGTTCATCGAGGTACGAATCAATTTTCAACCCATATACCTTACCCGTTGATGGCATAAACTGCCACAATCCACGGGCTCCAGCGGGCGATTTCGCTTTGGGATTTAGTGCGGATTCAATAATCGAAAGATATTTCAATTCCAGTGGCACGTTGTATTTCTCAAATACATCCTCGAACATTGGAAAATAATATTCTGCCATTCCAAGCATTGTCGCCACGGAATTTCTTCGCCGGTTTGCGTACACATCAATGTAAGTCTGAACTTTTTCGTTGTAGGTCAACGGAACCACTGAATTCATCTGTTCGATGCGTTTTTTGTATTCCCTGTCGGAAAAATGTGGCACGTAGGTGCTGTCACGGTGGTGCTTCACGTTGTCGGGATGCTGTATTGCGCCTGCGTTTTGGGCATACCACAAGTTCACCAAACTATCAAGTTGCGTGTTGTAGTTGTTGACGACAAAATCCTCTCGGCTGGCGGAATCTATCGGGCTTTCCAACGTGTTGTCTTGGTTCTGCGCGTATGCGAGAACACTCCAAAACAATATTGTCAGAACTGCGAACTGTTTCCTCATTCTACAGGTTTTTGTGTTAATTCGTGGAAGACGTCTTCCAATGATTTATTTTGTTTTACGTTTTCCGCTGTGTCGTTTGCCACAATTTTGCCGTTATTCACAATAATTACGCGGTCGCAGATGGCTTCAACTTCTTGCATAATGTGCGTTGACAGCATCACAGTCTTCGATTTTCCTTCCGCTTCAATCAAATTTCGTATTTCAACTAATTGATTGGGATCCAATCCAGTAGTTGGTTCATCTAAAATTAAAACTTTAGGATTATGTACCAACACTGAAGCCAAACCAACACGTTGACGGTATCCTTTCGAAAGCTCCGAGATTTTTTTATGCTGTTCCTTTGTTAAACCAACACGCTCAATTATCTCATTTACAGCATTTTCAACTTGATTACCTAAACCATACATTCGAGCAACGAAACACAAATATTCACGGACGTACATTTCGGGGTACAGCGGATTGTGTTCCGGAAGATAGCCGATTTCGCGTTTCACCTCAATTGGGTTGGTGCGGACATCTTTCCCGTTTACAAGCACTTCGCCTTCAAAGTCAGACAAATAGCCTGTAATGATTTTCATTGTCGTGGATTTGCCTGCCCCGTTCGGACCAATAAAACCAACAATCTCGCCAGATGGTATTTCAAATGAAATGTCATTCACAGCGCGTTGCTGGCCGTATGTTTTTACTATGTTCCGTACCGAAATTGACATGTTTTATTTCCCCCACGTGTCAGGATGTTGGCGCCATTCCTTCAGACTTTCCATTTGGGCAGGCGTAATATATTTCCGTTCTGTTGCAAGTTCTATCAGTGCTGTGTAGTTGGTCAACGTATCGACTTTGCAGTTTGCCTTGGCGAATGCGTCAACCGAAACACCAAATTGATATGTGAAAATGGCGAGCATTCCCAACACGTTCACGTTTGCGGCACGAAGTGCTTCAACAGCTTTCAAACTGCTTCCTCCCGTGGAAATTAAATCTTCAATTACCACAACTTTCTGACCTCCTTCGTAATAGCCTTCAATTTGATTGCCTAAACCGTGGTCTTTCGATGCTGAGCGAACGTAGATGAACGGTAAGTTCAACGCTTCGGCAACCAACACTCCAACAGCGATTGCTCCCGTTGCTACGCCTGCAATTACTTGAACGTCAGGATACATTGTCCGAACTTTTTCGGCAAATGCTTGTTTTAGACATTCACGCACCGCAGGATACGACAATGTTTTTCTGTTATCACAATAAATTGGTGATTTCCAGCCACTTGCCCATGTGAATGGATTTTCTGGTTGTAATTTTATTGCTTTGATTTGCAATAAATTTTCTATAATTGTGCTTTCAATTGTAGAACTCATGGAACTAAAGGTTTATTTTGAAAACAAATTCGTACTTTTAACTGACGGCAAAGGTACAAAAAAAATCGAGAATTTTCGTGTCTGTAACAACAAATCCGACATTCAGGCGGCAATCTGCGCAATTACGCAATCCAACGGTGATTCCGTGGTGGTGCAAAACGATAATTTTGACACCTTGATGGAGCTTTTCAAAGCTGAATTCACATACATTGAGGCTGCGGGTGGATTTATTGAAAACGAGGATGGAGAATATTTGTTCATTTTCCGTCGTGAAAAATGGGATTTGCCAAAGGGAAAACTTGAGGTCGGCGAAACACCCGAAATTGCTGCTGTCCGCGAAGTTCAAGAGGAAACTGGCTTGATGGATGTGACACGCACCAGCTACCGATGCTCAACGTGGCACACCTATGAACTTCATGGAAAACAAATCTTAAAGCAAACGTATTGGTACAATATGAAAGCGACCAAAAATCAGTCGAGTAAGCCGCAAACAGAAGAAGAAATTACTGAACTTCAGTGGATTGCACCTTCTAATTTCAAGGAAATATCAAAGAATACATTCCCTTCAATTATTAGTGTAATTAATAATGAATAATATTATGAAAATAAAAAAGTTACTTTCGAAGTAAGATAGATGAACATAATTCTTGTAGGAACAGCATTCCCGTATCGTGGAGGTTTGGCGGCATTCAATGAACGGCTCGCGTTGGAATTTCAGAGTGAAGGCGATGAAATTTCCATAGAAACGTTTACTCTGCAATATCCGAATTTTCTATTCCCTGGGAAAACGCAATATTCCAACGGTTCCGCTCCCCGTTTGAAAATTAACCGTTCGGTCAATTCTGTAAATCCGTTCAATTGGCGAAAAACGGCAAAGGCGATTGCGCGAAGAAATCCCGACGTGGTGATTTTTGCCTATTGGATGTCGTTTATGGCTCCATGTTTTGGCTCTATTGCACGAGTGTTGAAACGACGATGCAATGCGAAATGTATTGGGTTGATTCATAATATGATAGCACACGAGCCTTCAATCTTTGATAAAATACTTGCACCATATTTTGTAAATGCGATGGATGGATTTTTCACTCTGTCGCAATCTGTTTTTAAGGAGATTGAATTGTTCGAACGCAAACCAAAACCAAAATCGTGGTCGCCACATCCAATTTATGATACCTACGGCGCACTGATAAGCAAAGAACAAGCTTGCGGGCATCTTGGTTTGCCCTCGGACAAACGATATATGTTATTTTTTGGTTTTATCCGTGAATATAAGGGGTTGGATTTGTTGCTTCACGCAATGGCAAACGAGCGAATCAAGAATTCAAACATCCACTTGCTTGTGGCTGGAGAATTTTACAGCAACGAAGAAAAATATAAAAAAATGGTGGAAGTGCTTGGATTACAAAATATTACATGGTTTTCGGGATATATTCCCGATAGCGAGGTCAACAATTATTTTTGTGCTGCCGACGTGATTGTGCAACCGTATAAATCGGCAACGCAGTCGGGTGTGACGCAGGTTGGCTATCATTTTGAGAAACCGATGATTGTGACCAACGTAGGCGGACTTTCCGAGATAATTCCCGACGGCAAAGTCGGCTATGTGGTTGAACCAAACAGCCATGCGTTGGCAAATGCCATCGTGAAATTCTTTGCGTCGGACGATGCCATCCAAATGGCACAAAATGTTCGTTGCGAGAAGAAAAAATATGCGTGGAATATTCTTACCGAAAAATTCCGGACGTTATTTTGAGTTTGAGCGGACAACTTTCATCATTTCTGACAGCAATTCAGGTTGTTTCTCAATTATTGTACCCACCACTGCAATGTCGGCGCCGCAATCAAATATTTTCTGAAGCGTTTCGCTCGAGCGGATGCCTCCGCCCACAATCAGTGGGATTGAGCAGGCTTTTTTCACGGCGGAAATTGTGTCGGGATTCACACATGTTTGTGCTCCGCTGCCTCCTTCCAAATAGATAGCCTTTAGGCCAAGCATTTCGCCTGCAATTGCTGTTGCCACCGCAATATCGGGTTTGTCGTATGGAATCGGTTGCGTGTTGCTCATATATTCCACCGAGGTGGTTTTGCCACAATCAATTAGGATATATCCAGTTGCGATAGGTTCAAGGTTGGTGCTTTTTATAACAGGAGCCGAAAGAACCTGATTCCCAATAAGAAACTCGGCGTTCCTTCCCGAAATCAGCGACAAAAATAAAATAGCGTCAGCGTTTGCGCTCACTTGGTTTGCATTGCCCGGAAACAAAACCACTGGACCTGAATATGCGGTTTTTATTGCGTCAATCGCATGAGAAGTACTCGAGGTAACCAAACTGCCACCGACAAAAATAAAATTCACACCTTCGCGTTGTGCGAGTTCGGCGATTGTCACCAACGATTTGTCGGTGTGTTTGTCGGGGTCGATTAACAGAGCGAGCTGTTTCTGGTTCTGTAAAAATAAGTCATACACCATAGCTTCAGTTTTTATTTTTGAAAGAGTCCAATGCCTTTTTAATTGTTTCATCGTCAGCGTTATACATTTCGTAGAATGCCGAATCGCCATACACGTCCCGAATCACATAGCAGCGCGCCAATGTTTCCACTCGCTGTATTTCGGAACGTGGGGCGCTTTTGTCGAGCAACAAACTCGTTTTTGCGTGTTCTTTGGCGTATTGCTCAATTTTTTCCATGGTTATCGCCTTCGTCAGCATTTTATACATATCGTGTGGCTCTGTAAATTGTAAAATGGAACGGTTTTTTTCTGAAAACGCAAACGCAAAGTCGTACACTAAACCACTGTTCATTATTTTCAAATATGAATCCGAGAATGTGGAGCTGTCGATTGGCACAAACACGTCGGGCATGATTCCGCCGCCGCCATACACGGTTTTTCCCGTGCGTGTGGTGAATTTCAGGGAGTCGGGGAAGATTACGCTGTCGGCGAAGTTTAGCTCTCCGTGCGTGTAACGGTTTAGAAGTTCTTTCTCGTAGTCGTCGATATTGCCATTATAAGGCTTTTGGATGCACCGTCCCGACGGCGTGTAGAATTTTTTTATACTCAGCCGAACCACCGATTTGTCGTTCAATTGGAAATCCTCGTTCACCACGCCTTTGCCGAACGACCGCCGTCCCACCACGAGTCCACGGCCATTGTCCTGTATGGCACCAGCAAATATTTCACTCGCCGAGGCGGAATTTTCATCTATCAGAACAGCCAGATTCAGGTCGCCGCAGCTGCCATCGCCTTCGGCGACATAATATTCAGGTTTGGATTTTTTCCCTTGTGTATAAACAATTGTGTCGCCTGCTTTTAGAAATTCATTTGCAAGATTTACCGCCGCAAACAGCAATCCACCGCCATTGTCGCGCAAATCAACAATAATGTTTTTCATATTTTTCGTGCGTAGTTTCGACACTGCCGACAAGAATTCATCGATTGTATTTTGTGAAAATCGGCTAATTGCCACATAACCAGTCGTTTCGTCAGCCATATAAGCCGCGTCGATGCTCGTGATTGGCACGGCATCGCGGGTGATTTCAAATGAGAGCAAATCGGCAATGTCCGCTCGTTTGATTCCCACGCGGACTTTCGACCCTTTGGGACCTTTCAGCAATTTTATTGTTTTTTCGTTGGTAATGCCATTGCCGGCAACCACCGAATCGTTTACTGTGACAATTCTGTCGCCCGACTGAATATGCAGTTTTTCCGAAGGTCCGCCGTGGATAACCTGAACCACCACAATCGTGTCGTTTTGAATGTTGAACTGCACGCCGATGCCCTCGAACGACCCCATAATAGGATCCATCATATCTTGGTAATCATTTGCCGAAATATAGAGCGAATGCGGGTCCAGTTTTTCAAACAGCAGAGGAAGCATTTCCTCGGTAAGGCTGTCAATATCAACGTCTTCCATGTATTCGTCGGCAATTAGCTCCATTATTCTCGTCATTTTGGCGTTTTGGGGCGTAATCCGCACGTATTCTACAGGCGAGAATAGCTTCTGCACCAGCATTCCAGCGGCAAATGCCAATGAAATCAGCAATGGAAGCGCAACTGTCAGTTTTCTACTCATTGATGTCTAATTTAACAACTTCGATGTTTGCGCGTTTCAGAAGCTGAATGCCGTCGTCGATGCGGTATGGCTCGCAATACACCACTTTTTTTATTCCCGATTGGATAATCAGTTTTGCGCATTCAATGCAGGGCGAAGTCGTTACGTAAAGCGTGGCTTCGTCGCTGTTGTTAGCTGATTTTGCCACTTTTGTGATGGCATTTGCTTCAGCATGAAGCACATACGGTTTTGTTTTTCCTTCTTCGTCTTCACATATATTTTCGAAGCCCGAAGGTGTTCCGTTGAATCCGTCGGAAATTATCATTTTGTCCTTCACAATCAGCGCGCCAACCTGACGACGTTTGCAATATGAATTTTCAGCCCAAATTTTTGCCATACGCAAATAGCGTTTGTCAAGCTGTAACTGTTTTTCTGCCAATAATTTATAATCGCAAGCCATAATTCAATTCTAAAATCGGCACAAGGTACAAATTAATACTCAAAGCGAAACGCACATTGCCGAATTTTTGTTATTTCCTATGAATTCGTACCTTTGTGATATGAAAAAAATACTTTGCATATTGTTGATTTTCTGTTCCGTGGGGTCGTTCGCGCAAAAATCGGACATTGACTGCCGTTTGACAAAATCCTTTATCAATCAAAATATGAAGGAATGGAATGTGTTTATTGACGAACTCAGCAAAGAGTTTGAAAAAACAAAGTCTCCTGATGTTCAATTCAAACGGGCTGTTGTCAGACATTTATATTTGGCGTACCTTCTGTTCAACGATAAAAATTCCAGTCAAATTGAAGTTCAGCTCGAAGGATTGGGAAAGGACATTGAAATGTTGGAGAAGACGGCACAATATGAGAAAATTGTGTTGGCGCTGAAATCGCCGTATTTGGCATATTCCGCGCTCAACAATCCCGTGACTGCCGTGTACCGACTTCCGATGAGCTTTTCCGCCGCAAAAAGCGCCATTTCCGAAGCGGAAAATTCACCGTACAGCTGGGCGGAATACGGAAACTTGCAATATTGCTACGCATTGTTTATTGGCGGAAGCTATAGCGATGCCATTCAGTCGTTTCAAAAAGCACTCTCGCTTATTGAACAAAAAGGTGAAGGGACTAATTGTAACTGGTACTATATCAATACGTTATTGTTCCTCGCAAAAAGCTACGAAGATGGAAAACAATTCGACAAAGCAAACGAGGTTTACGATAAAATTCTCCGCATTCGTCCCGACTACGAAGCAATTCATAGGTGGAAACACTAAAATTTGAAATTTTTTTTATCCTGTGCATTGTTTTGGCACACCATGCTTTTATTTTTGCTAAAAATTAGTTGAGTTATGGCAAAAAATCTTCTAAACAAATATGCGTGGTTGGTAGAAACCATCTATAATTCCAACGGAATTACGCTGAATGAATTGCAGGAAAAATGGCGTGAAAACGATTTGAGCATGGGCGAGGACCTTCCCCGTCGTACGTTTCATAATTGGTGTACTGCCGCACAGGAAATGTTCGGTGTGAACATTGAATGCGACGTGAGGGGTGGCTATCGTTATTATATTTCGAACGAAGAGGAAATAAAAAAAGGCGGGCTTCGCTCGTGGCTATTGCAGACGCTTTCGGTGAGCAATATGCTTATGAATAATCAAACCTTGAAAGACCGCATTTTGTTGGAAACAGTACCTTCGGGACAAAAGTTTCTTACAACAATCCTCGATGCTATGAGAAACAACAATATGATAAAAGTTTCGTACCATAGTTTTTGGAAAGACGAAGAAAAGATCTATTCGTTGCAGCCGTATTGTGTCAAGCTGTTCAAACAGCGTTGGTATTTGCTTGCTGTCAATCCTTATTTTGAAAAGCCTGCTCCGTTTGTTTACGCTCTTGACCGTATGAATGCCGTTTCTCCGCTAACCGACGAGAAGTTTTTCGTGCCGACGGATTTTAATGCCACGGAGTTTTTTGACTCATTTTATGGCATTATCATTTCGCCAAACAAAGTGGAAAAAGTCCGCCTGAAAGTCTCTTCTGGACAGGCGAATTACCTTCGGTCGCTGCCGCTTCATAAAACACAGAAGGAAGTGGAACGAAACGATGAATATAGTATTTTTGAATTACGGATTCGTCCTGAATTTGACTTTCAGCAGGAAATTCTGTCACAGATACCCGATGTGGAAGTTTTGGAACCTACATGGCTTCGTGATGAAATAGTTGAAAAAGTGGATGAAATGTGGAACACATATAAAAATAACGAGAAATGAAAAATTTTGCAGCAATAGATTTTGAAACGGCAAACAACTGTCGCACAAGCGTTTGTAGCGTTGGCGTGGTGATAGTGAAGAATGGCGAGATTGTCGATACCTTCTATTCGCTCATCAAGCCTGAGCCGAATTATTACATATACTGGAACACGCAGGTGCACGGACTTACTCGTGCCGATACCGAAAACGCTCCGATTTTCCCTGATGTGTGGAAACAGATTGAACCGAAGATTCAAGGTTTGCCGTTGGTCGCACACAACAAGATGTTCGACGAAGGTTGCTTGCGGGCAGTGTTCCAATGTTACCAGATGGATTATCCCGATTACACGTTTTATTGTACGTGCATAGCTTCGCGGCGGCATTTTGGTAAAACGCTTCCCAACCATCAGTTACACACCGTGTCGGCAGCCTGTGGCTACGTTCTCGAAAATCACCACCACGCCCTTGCCGATGCCGAGGCTTGTGCGTGGATTGCGAGGAAGATTTTGTAGGTTGAGAAGTATGAATGTTTTTGCTTGAAATTCACTATTTTTAGCAACAAAATACGAAAAGTGCTATGATACAAATTCTTTTAAAATCAATAAATTCCGAAGATAATATAGATTCCGATGCTTTGGATATAGAAGACGGCGACACATTCACAATTCCCGAAGGTTTTGTGGGTGAGTTGATGTTGGAAGAAGATGAAACAATAGAGGTTCATCCTATTATTAACGGCGAGGATATGTTCCTGCAAATGGGCTATAGCGTTGAAGATGGTGATGAATTGAAAGAGGGCAGTTATGAATTGAAGGGGAATGTGATAAAGAAGTTTTTTATTGAAATGAGAGAAAGATTACAAAAATGGGCAAAAGAGACTGTTGTCGCCTATCATCAGATAGCAAGTCGTAAAGATGTGAATAAAGCTTATTATACACAATCTGACCTTTCTTTGCTTTCAGAAGAACCAGAATTAATGATTGTGGGAATTAATCCTAGTAGTGATGGTTCTTACACAGGTCAGTGTGAAAATAAGAACTGGTCATACTTGTACAATAATAATCTGGACGAAAACCATTTGTTAAAAGGGAATTACTGCAAAGAAGAAGGTAAGCCGTCGTCATGGGACAATCATAGAAAATGGGGATATTGGAATAGATTAAAAAAATGTTTGTCAAATACGTATTTGAAGGATATTATAGACAACGACAGTAAAATTATAATTACCAATGCTTCTTTCTTTAATACCAAGAAAGCGAATGAAATTTTGAAAGAGAAGAAAGAGTTGCTTGTTGAAACCATTCCTTATACACTCAAATTAATTAAAGAAGCTAAACCTAAACATTTGATTTTTTGGGGTGGAAAAAAATGTTTCGATTGTCTTGAAGGCTTGAAAAAGCCTACAGAGATTGATTTCAAATTTAAACAAATTTGTGGAAATATATATGTTGGCGAGCTTAACAAAAAATTATGCATTGGAATACCACATCCTACCTATAAAACAAAGGAAGAATTAGATTTAGTTGCATCTGTTCTTCCGTATTTTGTTAATGTCAGCAACTATGATGCAATAGATATTGATTTGATAAAAAAAGCATGTGCAAAACAAATTAAGGCGTACGAGGAAAGGAATAAGAATGGCGTTCGGCATCACATAAACGAGGCAAAAATTGCAGAACAAATAAATAAGAAAATCAATCTTAGCCGTTATGAACAGAGTGGAAAAACTAATAGATATAAGTTAAATGGCAATTATGGAATAACGATTACGAGTCAAGACAAAGGATATATTGGAATCAGGCATATAGAATATGATAAAATTGGATATGAAAACACTCAGAATCAAGATGTTCTTTCTTTGAGGGAGTCATTAAAAAATCGAGGTTATAATATATCTGGAAAACCTTGGATTGCACACAAGAAATTTTCTCTTTTTGGTGATAATGATGATTGTATTGTGAAAGGCATTCTTGATGAAATAACAGAATTGAAGAAACTGAATGTTTTTCAGTGACGGAAACGAGTATCTCATTAAACAAAGATTCTCTTTTAGTGACAATGTGTATTAAACTTCACTGAACGATGATGGTTCGCCTTCGCAGATGAGCGTATAAAAAATCTTTGAACGGAACGTTAAGAATTCTCGGCTTGGCGGCACGGGTTTGTGGGGGAGCGCCATCCCCGAGAGTTTAGTGGAGTGAGAAGATTTTTAGCGAAGATGCGGCGGCGACGGCGTTCTTTGGTTACTTTCTGTCGCTGAAGACAGAAAGTAACAGAATCTTTTTGAGTCAAAAAATGGAACAGAAAAATTCAACCTCTGTCTTGTTTTGGCACACCCCGCCTTTTCTTTTGTACAAAAAAACGGTATGGAAGAAAAGAAAGTATTGTTGTTGGCTGTGGGCGACGGGGCAATCAACATTGTTGAGCAAAACAAAGAAAAACTGTCGGAACAGTGCGCCGTGGCGACAATCCGCAAAGATGGCAATCAAGAGTTCGAGGACGAACAGTGGGATTCGATGCTGAAATTGATAGTGCCGAGCGACACGAAACACATTTGCGTGTTGAATTGTCTGGGTGGCGACGACACGTTTGCGGAGTGGACAGTGACAGAGGTTTTGACAGCATTGGGCGAGTCTTTGCGTAACAAAGTCTGGCTGACAGGCGCATTTGTGTTTCCCTTCTCTTTCGAAGGAAACTCCAGCTACGCATTGACCAGTTCAAAAATGATATACATTGAAAATGAAATTTGGCGTTTCCATTCGCCGAAGAAATTCTTCAACGACGATATGTTTCTGCATTTCCCAAACCTCACGTTTGACGTGGCGTTACGGAAATTCAACGAAGAAATTTGCGACGGAATTATTGCCCACATAAATGAATTTGTGTGCGAATATCGTCCGATTCCGTGGACAAGGTGGAAAAAATAGACGAACTCTTCGACGAAAAAAAGATTTTATGCGTAAGAGAAAAACATTTTTTTGTAGATTTGACAAACTGAATAATTTTTGAAATTTAATAAATAAATTAAAACTGAAAGTATTATGCCACAAATGATTACTTACGGACGCGAAGTGCTTCGCATTAGTTCCAAAGGTGTTGAATATTCCACAAACGGAGGTCGTTCGTGGATGTCACGTTATACAGGCAGTTCCTGTGGCACGTTCATTGACCTTCTTCCCTACGGCAAAGAATTGCTGGCAGTAACGTCGAAAGGCATTTATTATTCCACAAACGAGGGCCGTACTTGGATGTCGCGTTATACGAGCAGTTCCTGCGGCACATTCCAATCGCTGATGGACGGCGGCAAAGAACTCCTTGCCAACACCAGCAAAGGTTTGTACTATTCTACTAATGACGGTAGAACGTGGATGAGGAGAGGGTAAAAAAAATTAAACGAGAAATTGTCATGAAAGAAATCGAGAAATTCAAGAAGTTATTAGAGTATTTTGTCGCTCATTTAGAATATGTTAATAAATCAACAAACCCTAAGGGAGAAAACGAATATATAATCCCCATTTTAGATAAAGGTTTCCGAAAAGAGGGCTGTGGATATAATGGTGATAATATTCAAAGGCAAATCAAGGGCTGGGATGAGTATAATGTTGGAAATGTTGGAATTACGATAAAATCAAACTATGGAAATTACAAAACAAAAAAATGCTATTTAAATTGGGTTGGAACAGGAATAAATATTTTTGCAGGATGGAAAGGGGATAAGATAGACAATTTGTATATTGGATATTGTTATTGGTGGTATTCCGATTATTCAGAAGCTTTTATAACAAGAACGATCTCCGAGCTTGAATTATTTAAAGACAATATTTCATCCAACTTACAAGATTTTTGTAACTATTTTATGGATGAGAAAAAAAATTACAATAACAAAAAAGGAGAATATTATAAAAGAGAGAAAGAATATTATGACAGCGAGAAAAAAGAAAAAGTTATGAAAAGGAATGAATTGTATATAAGTTTATTGCGCTCTAATAACAACATAGTTTTAACTGGTGCCCCAGGCACGGGAAAAACATACCTTGCAAAGCAGATAGCCCAACAAATGATCTTTGACGAAGTCAAAGAAAAAATGACAGAAGATGAACAAAAACAATTTAACGAACAATGTGGTTTTGTTCAGTTCCATCCATCGTACGATTACACCGATTTTGTGGAGGGATTGAGACCGAAACAAGATGAAGATGACGATGGGAATATTGGGTTTGAACGGAAAAACGGTGTATTTAAGGATTTTTGTGCAAGAGCTATTGCAAAAAAAAGCAAATGAAGAAAACAAATTTGATGAGGTATGGGGTAAATTTATAACTGAGATAAGAAATAATTTGTCTAACGGGACACTGACTAGAATTGGTAGTTGGGAATATGGATTATCAACGAAGGACTCATTAAAATATTCGTCAATAAATACCCCATCACAATATTCATTCACAATAACTAAAAAGAATATCTGGGATACCTACTGCGGTAGGCAAGCTCGTCCGTCAGGTGCTTTCCAAAAAGATATGCTTGATATTGTTCAGTATTTAAAGCAAACGTACGATTTGTCAGACAATCCAGAACTGACTGAAACTGATGGCAAAACAACAAAAAAATATGTCTTCATTATTGATGAAATCAATCGTGGCGAAATCAACAAAATTTTCGGTGAGTTATTCTTTTCCATTGATCCAGGTTATCGTGGTGAAAGCGGTAAGGTCCAAACACAATATCAAAATCTTATCAAAGATGGGGACGAATTTTATGATGGTTTTTATATCCCCGAAAACGTATATATCATTGGCACAATGAACGACATAGACCGAAGCGTGGAAAGTATGGATTTTGCGTTCCGAAGAAGATTTGCTTTCAAAGAAATCAAGGCTAAAGATAGAATAGAGATGTTGTATGATACAGAAAACGGGATTGGAAAGTATGCTGAAAAAGCGAAAAATCGGATGATTCACTTAAATGAAGAAATTGAAAAAATAGAGGGACTTTCTTCCGCTTACCATGTTGGACCAGCATATTTCCTGAAATTAAAGAATTATGACGGAGATTTTTCTAAATTATGGGAATATCACTTGGAAGGGTTGCTACGTGAATATTTGCGAGGAATGCAAGATGTTGAAGGGAAAATCAATGTGCTAAAAGAAGCTTACGAAAATGAAAATGATCCAGATGACGGACAACAGCAGTAAAAATCTTTCCGATATTGACATTTCGGACAAAGAGAATTTGTCTAAAATTGCCAATCAAAAGATTGCTGAACTTACGTTGGAAGAGAATCCAAACTTATTAGTTTTCCCAAGAGATTTGAACCGTTATGGCGATGGAATCAGTGAAAATTGTATTATCTCCATGCATGATGATAAAATCTCCACGGGAAACATTATGGGTTTTGTAGGTGTAAAAGACACTCAACTTGACATAAAATCACGCTTTGCTAAAGATTGCCCACAAGATTATTTTTTGCATTATATGTTGCAGAAAGTATTCAGTATCAATTTGTTTGATATAAAGCACACTACAAATCAAGAACAAATCTTTGATTTTCTGCTTTATCTTTTCCCTCACTTCTTGAAAAAAGCTTTGGCACAGGGGCTATTCAAAAAGTACAAGCGATATGAATACAACGATGCAAATGTTCGTGGTCCAATAGATGTTAATCGTCACATTCGCCAAAATATTCCATTCAAAGGAACTGTAGCATATTCCACACGAGAACATAGTTACGACAATGAAGTTACGCAACTCGTCCGTCACACAATAGAGTATATACGAACGAAAGAACAAGGTTCCGCAATTCTAAATAATGATTTGGAAACAAAAACTTGTGTGTCGCAAATCACAATGGCAACACAAACGTACAATCTTCGTGACAGAAACAAAATAATAAACCAGAATCTTCGTCCCATGCGGCATCCGTATTATTCTGCCTATACTGAATTACAAAAAATTTGTTTGCAAATTCTTCGGCATGAATCACTTAAATACGGACAAGAGAAAAATAAAATTTATGGAATTTTGTTTGATGGAGCATGGTTGTGGGAAGAGTATTTGTATACAATTTTAAAAGAATGTGGTTTCAAACATCCTGAAAACAAAAAACACAAAGGAGGATTCCCTATGTTTGAAAAACAATCAGACGATGATGCTATCAGCAAAAATAGCCGTCGTTTGTATCCCGATTTTTGGAAAGATAATTTCATACTTGATGCCAAATATAAACATTTGAATTATGGTGTTGGACGTGAAGATTTGTATCAAGTTGTAACGTATATGTACTGTCGAAAAGCAACAAATGGTGCATACGTGTATCCATTTGAACAGGAATTAGATACAACATCGTATGAATTAAATAAAACTTTGGGATACGGTGGATATATTCATGTTATACCTTTTTACGTGCCTCAACAATGTGAAGGTTGGGAGGAGTTCCTTAAAAAAATTATAAATTGTGAAAAAAGTCTAGTAGAAAATATAGTCCTCTTTTTTAGACCGCTACTTCATATTTTCATTGAAAATTCGCAGTAGTATTGCGAATTTTACATATATTTGCAAAAACTAAAGTACTATGAATGAGCGGATTTTGCAAATTATCAACGACGAAAGTGTGTTTTTGTTTGGTGCACGGCAAACCGGAAAGACTACATTGCTGAAGAAACAGTTTCCCAATGCCATTTATTTTGATTTGCTTCAAACAGATGTGCTGAATCGCTTCAGACAAAGACCTGCCTTGTTGCGTGAGTCATTGGAGCAGGCAAACGGGGGTTCGTTGGTTATTATTGACGAAATCCAGCAAATCCCAGAATTGCTCAACGAAATTCATTGGCTGATTACGAACAGGCAAATACGTTTTATATTGTGCGGTTCAAGTGCAAGAAAGCTTAAACGGCAGGGTGTAAACACGTTGGGTGGTCGGGCAGTTCCACAATATCTGTTTCCGTTCGTGAGTTGCGAAATTCCTGATTTCAATATCGACCGTGCGGTGAACAACGGTATGATTCCCCGTCATTATATGAAAGAGAATCCAACATCTTTGCTCAAAGCGTATGTGGGTGTGTATTTGCGTGAGGAAATACAGGCGGAATCGCTGGTTAGAAACCTCACGGGCTTTTCACGTTTCTTGGAAATTGCCGCAATGACCGACGGTGAAATGGTTAATTATCTGAACATTGCGTCGGATTGTGGTGTGAGCGCAAATACGGTGAAAGAGTATTTTCAGATATTGGAAGACACCCTTGTGGGCTATATGATTCCTGCTTTTACAAAAAAAGCGAAACGGAAAGTTGTGCAATCACCACGATTTTATTTGTTCGACGTGGGCGTTACCAACTATTTGTTAGGACGCACAAACTTGCGACGAGGCACGACAGACTATGGACATGCGTTTGAACATGTTGTAATTCAAGAGCTTGTCGCGTATTTAAACTATACCGACAATCCAAATAAACTTTCGTACTGGCGAACATATACGCAAGTCGAAGTTGACGTGATTCTTGGTGATGCAAAAGTTGCAATAGAAATCAAATCGGCTGAAGAAGTTTTACCCAAACATCTTAAAGGATTGAAATCCTTTGCCGACGAACATCCCGATTGCCGACGGATAATTGTGTCGCTCGATAGATTCAATCGCGTTGTTGATGGCATTGAACATATCTATGTATATGACTTCTTCAAGAAATTATGGTCGCATGACATAATTTAAAAATTATTGAATTTTCGCAGTACTACTTCACATTTTCATTGAAAATTCGCAGTAGCGTTGCGAAATTTTAAGGAAAAATCGGATAACTTTTAACCTCTGCTCCGATATGGCACATCTTTGCTGTTTGTTTGTGAAAAATTAAACAATGGACACAAAATGTAATAGCGAAATGGACCTGACAGGAATGGACAAGCAGCTGAAAAAACTGATCGCCACTTCGTTGGGCGAAAACGATTTTGAAACCATCTCGTGTTCCGAGACGAGATTTGTGGCAAATCAAATATGGAATGCGTGCGTAAAAACGTCAGTTGCACCTATAGATTTTTATGATGTAAGAAACTTTCTTATTGGGAATCAAAACACGTGCGACAAGGCAGTTTTTGCGTCGGTAGGTCGTGGGGAAACGCTTGGAATGGCTATGCAAGATATTTATACAAAGCCATTTATCAACGAATTATCATTCACAAACACACTATATTTTCTGTGTCGCATTATGGTTATTGTCACCTTGAAAAACGAAGATTTGGAACCAACAGGCGCTGAACTTACACATGCAATTGCAAAAGTAACAAATGCGGGGACAGACTTTTTATGGCAAATTCTTGTCGATTCCCAAATGCAGGAAAACGTGCGGGTTAGTTTGATTGTAAAGAAAAACTAATCAGAATCAAAAAAATACGCTCCATTTCGGAGCGTATTTTTTATTGTTATTTTTCGATGTCCTTGATGTTCAAGAACAATTCATCGAGCTGTTTTTGGTCGATTGCCGAAGGTGCGTCAAGCATAACATCGCGACCTGAATTGTTTTTCGGGAATGCGATGCAGTCACGAATGCTGTCCAAGCCAGCGAACAAGCTTACCCAACGGTCGAGACCGTAAGCAAGACCTCCGTGAGGCGGCGCTCCGTATTTGAATGCGTTCATCAAGAAACCAAATTGTTCTTGCGCCTTTTCTGGCGTAAAACCTAAAATCTTGAAAATCTTCGCCTGCAATTGGCTGTCGTGGATACGAATCGAACCGCCACCAACTTCCACGCCGTTGATTACCATATCGTAGGCATTGGCACGAACCGAAGCCGGGTCGGTGTCGAGCAATGGAATATCTTCGGGTTTCGGGCTGGTAAACGGATGGTGCATAGCCATCAAGCGACCTTCTTCCTCGCTCCATTCGTACATAGGGAAATCAATCACCCACAAGCACGCAAATTTGTCTTTGTCGCGAAGTCCGAGTTGGTTGGCAACTTCAAGACGAAGTTCACACAATTGCTTACGCGTCTTCATTGTATCGTCGCCACTCAAAATAAGGATTAAGTCTCCTGGTTCGGCACCGAAAGCAGCTTTCATCTTTTGCAAAACGTCTTGCGAATAGAATTTGTCAACGCTTGATTTTACGTTTCCATCGGCTTCCACACGAGCGTAAACCATTCCTTTGGCACCAATTTGCGGACGTTTCACAAACTCCGTCAGTTGGTCAAGTTGCTTACGAGTGTATGTAGCCGCACCTTTGGCACAAATACCACCGATGTATTCAGCATTGTCGAACACGCCGAAACCGTAGCCCTTGAGGACGTCCATCAGTTCCACAAACTTCATGTCGAAACGAAGGTCGGGTTTGTCGCTGCCGTAGTATTTCATAGCATCGTGCCACGTCATACGTGGGAATGCTTCCGTAATGTCAATGTTGCGAATCGTTTTGAACAAATGTTTTGCCATTCCCTCGAACAAGGTGATAATATCTTCTTGTTCCACAAAGCTCATCTCGCAGTCAATCTGAGTAAACTCTGGCTGACGGTCGGCACGAAGGTCTTCGTCGCGGAAACATTTCACAATCTGGAAATAGCGGTCGAAACCAGCCACCATCAACAATTGTTTCAACGTTTGCGGACTTTGTGGCAACGCATAGAACTGCCCTGGATTCATACGCGAAGGAACCACGAAATCGCGTGCACCTTCGGGCGTAGAACCAATCAACACAGGAGTTTCGACTTCAAGGAATCCTTGTTTGTCGAGATAGCTACGAACTTCGAACGCCATTTTGTGGCGAAGTTCTAAATTCTTGCGTACGCACTGACGACGCAAGTCAAGGTAACGATATTTCATACGAAGGTCGTCGCCGCCGTCGGTGTCGTCCTGAATGGTGAACGGAGGAATTTCCGACGTGTTGAGCACCGTAAGTTTGGAAACGATGATTTCAATATCGCCCGTATCCATTTTCGGGTTTTTGCTGGAACGTTCCACAACCTTACCTTCAATTTGAATGACAAACTCACGTCCCAATTTCTTGGCTTCCTCGCACAAGGCGGCATTTTGGTTTTCGTCGAACACCAACTGCGTGATGCCGTAGCGGTCGCGCAAGTCAACGAATGTCATTCCACCCAATTCGCGGGATTTTTGTACCCAACCGCTCAAAACGACGGTTTCTCCTATGTTTGCGGCACGTAGTTCGCCGCAGGTTTTTGTTCTATACATATTTATGTTCTTAACTTTGGCAAAGTTAATATTTTATGAATAGACTGCATACAAAAAATCCATTGAAAAAATCAATGGACTTTCTGTATCGTAATAAGTTGAATATTACCACTTTGTATTACGCATATCGCCCGAACTCAAAAATTCGAGGTGCATTTTGAACGCTTTGTCCAAAGTCTGCATTGTGTGAGCAGGTTTCGTAGAAAGTTTCAAATAATCCCACAACAATTCACGATAGTCAGGGTGAGCTACCTTTTCGATGATTTCTTTTGCTCTGTCGATTGGAGCTTTTGCACGCAAATCGGCAACACCGTATTCCGAAACTATTACTTTAAGTGAATGTTCCGAATGGTCTAAGTGTGTTACCATTGGCACAATCGAACTAATCATACCGCCTTTCGCAGTCGATGGAGTCGTGCAAATTGACAAGTACGAGTTTCTCAGGAAGTCACCCGATCCACCAATACCGTTCATCACTTTCGTTCCATAGAAGTGCGTTGAGTTCATATTACCGAAAATGTCGCACTCGATTGCCGTGTTGATGGCAATCAAACCGATTCGGCGAACAACTTCGGGGCTGTTTGAAATTTCCTGCGGACGAAGTACTATCTTGTTGCGGAAGAAATTCAAGTCACCCATCACCTTGTCCATAGCTTCCTTGCTACACGTGAGCGAGCTACCGCTGGCAAACTTGATGTTTCCGTCCTGAATCAAACCGATAACCGAATCCTGAATCACTTCGGTGTACATTTCAAAAGCAGGAATGTCCTTGCTTTCGCCAATGCCGTGAAGCACTGCGTTTGCAATATTTCCCACACCAGACTGAATCGGAAGGAATGTTTTTGGAATTCTGCCAACTTTAATTTCGTTTGCAAGGAAATTAGCCACATTTTCGCCGATTTTCATCGTGGTTTCGTCCAATTCAGAGAAACCTTTGATTTCGTCGTCGAAGAATGTTTCAATCACACCGACGATTTTGCTTGGATCAACCTTCAGAATCGGGTCGCCAATACGGTCGCTCGGTTTATATACAGGTATTTCGCGACGATAAGGAGGGTCGGCCGGCATATAAATATCGTGAACGCCACGAAGTTCCTTAGGACGATTCGTGTTGTGTTCCAAAATGATTTTGTCAGCCAATTTCACGTATGTAGGAGCATTTCCCACAGCCGTGGTCAACACTAAATTTCCTTGTTCATCGTAGTCGCAAACCTCAATTACAGCCACGTTGATTTTGCCGAAGTAACCGTAACGCACGTCCTGTGCAAGTTGTGACAAGTGGTAGTCGCAATAGTGGATACGTTGCTCGTTGATTGCCGCACGCGAATCCTTGTTGGTCTGGTACGGGGCGCGGATGTTGATTGCATCAGCTCTTGCAAGAACGCCGTCAAGCGATTCACCTGTCGATGCACCAGTGAAAAGATTGATTTTGAACTCACGACCTGCCGCATGTTCCGCTTCGGCTTTTTTTGCAATAGCAGTTCCTATCGCTTTAGGAACGCCCACAGCCGTGAAACCGCTCACGCCAATACTAAATCCATTCTGAATGTACGATGCCGCCTCGTCGGCAGTGATTACTGGAATGCTCATTTCTATGTATTATTTTAAAATTGCGTGCAAATTTATTCTTTTTGTAGAAAAACGCAATAATCCAAATTAAAACTGTACCTTTGACACACTAATTTAAAAGGATGGCAGAATATTCATTCCCGCAGATAATTACGGACGACATAAAGAAATTCGACAAGATGTTTGAACCGAATCTCTTGTCGAAGACGAATTTGCTGAATGTGGTCACGAAATATGTGTTTGGCAACAAAGGCAAGCAAATCCGCCCCGCCCTTACATTTCTTTCGGCTCGGCTGTTCGGTGATGTTACGGAATCGACCTATTCCGCGGCCTACATGGTGGAACTGCTCCATAATGCCACGCTCGTCCACGACGATGTGGTTGACGATTCGGAAACACGTCGTAATTTGTTGTCGGTCAAGGCAAAATGGAAGAATAAGGTTGCGGTGCTCGCTGGCGACTATTATTTGGCAAAAGGTCTGCTCTATGCAATTGAGAAAAATGAGATAAAAGCGCTCCAAATCATGTCGGAAGGCGTGAAGAAGATGAGCGAGGGCGAATTGATGCAGATTGAACACGCACGTTCTTTGGAAAATTCCGAGCAAACGTATTATGAAATAATTAAATCAAAAACGGCGGCATTGTTCGTAGTTTCAATGGTCACGGGCGCTTATTCCAGCAAAAAGGCGACCGACGAAGACATTCAACGTGTTGAACGTATTGCCGAACTGCTCGGCTTGGCGTTCCAAATCCGCGACGACGTTCTTGACTATTCCCGCACGTCGGTTCTTGGCAAAAAAACGCTGAACGATTTGCAGGAAAAGAAACAGACTTTGCCATTGTTATATGCCATTTCAAAGCTTTCGTTTGTGGAACGCGAAAAAATTCTGTTCAAATTGGAACACCACGGCAACAAACAGGAGAAATTGGAAGAATTGGCTGACTTTGTCCGCGAAAAAGGCGGAATTGAATACGCCACACAACGGCAAATCAATTTTTGCGAGGAAGCTAAGCGCCAATGTCTTTTGTTCTCCGAAAACGAAGCTCGCACGGCGCTGATTGGTTTGATTGACTTTATTGCGTTGACGGAACAATAAAATGTCAATATTTTTGATTTTCTTTGCAGTATGATTATTCAAACTCGGAACATACAAAAATCGTTTGGTAGCCTTCAGGTTCTGAAAGGAATTGACTTTGATGTGGAACGTGGCGAAGTCGTTTCCATTGTGGGCAAGAGCGGTGCGGGAAAGACAACGTTTTTGCAGATAATGGGAACTTTGCTGGATGCCGACGAAGGTAGTTTACAAATTCTCGGCACCGACATCCGCGGTTTGAAGGAAAAAGAATTGGCGAAATTCCGTAATGAGCATATTGGTTTTGTGTTTCAGTTCCATCAACTTTTGCCGGAGTTTACCGCATTGGAAAATGTGTGTATTCCAGCTATGCTGCAAGGCAAAAATTTGAAACAGTGCGAGGCGCACGCAAAAGAGCTGTTGGATTTTCTCAATCTTTCGGAACGGATGGCGCACAAACCTTCGGAACTTTCGGGCGGCGAGCAGCAGCGTGTAGCCGTTGCAAGAGCAATAATGAACAACCCTGCCGTGGTTTTTGCCGACGAGCCTTCGGGGAATTTGGATTCGCACAATAAAAATGAATTACATCAGTTAATACTTCGGTTGCGCGACACGTTCAACCAAACTTTCGTGATTGTGACGCACGACGACAATCTGGCGGCAATTTCCGACAGGGTAATACGGATGGAGGACGGAAAAATTACAGAAAATGGCAACGAAAACTAACATGGAACAAAAAAGGCGCCGTGCGAGATTTCGCAGGAAATACAACTTGTCGATTGTCGATGAAAACAACTTCGCCACAATTTTCACGTTTCGACTCTCCATAATGAACGTGTTTACCGCGCTTTCAGCATTGGCAATCATACTTATATTCATTGTGTATCTGGTAATTGCATACACACCATTAAAGGAATACATTATACCGAATTATCCTGTAATGGAAGAACGGGAAAAAATTGAACATAATGCCGAATTGGTCGATTCTTTGGAATATCAGATGAAACTCTACGCCCAAAAAATGCAGATTCTTCATACAATTCTCAATGGCGAAGACCCATCAGGCTACGACAAACTTGATTCCATTGTGGTTTCGCCAACTGAAAATTATGCGAACCTCAATTTTGACTTGTCGCCCGCTGATTCCATGCTTCGAATGGAAATTCAGGAACACGAGGCGCTGAATGTTAATTTCCAGACACCAAAATCCGGCTTGCGTATTGAAAATCTGTTCTTCTATCCGCCAGTGTATGGCGTTGTTTCGAGCGATTTTAGCAATGGACATTTTGGTACCGACGTGGTTGCCGCCGAGAACAGCATTATCCATGCCGTGCTCGATGGCACTGTGATACTTGATTCGTGGACAGTTGAGACGGGCTATACCATTATGATTCAGCATAGTAACGATTTTATATCAGTATATAAACATAATGCGAAACTTCTGAAAAAAACGGGTGATAGGGTTATTGCCGGCGAAGGCATCGCACTTCTCGGCAATACGGGAAATCTCACCCTCGGTCCTCATTTGCACTTTGAATTGTGGCACGAAGGAAAACCTGTAAATTCAGAGAATTACATTGTGTATTAATATTGTACCGTCAATGAAACGAATTGCTCTTTTAGGTTCCACAGGTTCCATAGGAACGCAGGCGTTAGACGTGATTTCGCGCCATCCCAGTGAATTTTCCGTTGAAGTCCTCACTGCACACAACAATGCGGATTTACTGATAGAACAGGCCATTAAATTCAATCCAAACGTGGTCGTGATTTCCAATCCCGACAAATACGAATACGTTTCAAAAGCGTTGGAACCGCACATGATAAAGGTGTTCACAGGTTCGGAATCGTTGAACGACGTGGTTGAAATGGAGTCGGTCGATATGGTGCTTGGGGCACTGGTCGGCTACGCCGGACTTGCTCCCGTAATCAATGCCATAAAACACGATAAAATCATAGCGTTGGCAAATAAGGAAGTGCTTGTGGTTGCCGGACAATTGGTCAACAAATTACTGAAAGAACACCCAAAGTCGGGCATTGTTCCCGTCGATTCCGAACATTCTGCCATATTCCAATGTTTGCATGGAGAGTTGCAATGTGGCAACAAACCAGAAAAAATATTGCTTACCGCTTCGGGCGGACCGTTTAGGAAATTCAGCCGCGAGCAACTTGAAACCGTTACCAAGGCGCAAGCCTTGAAACATCCTAATTGGAATATGGGCGCAAAAGTAACCATAGACTCCGCTTCGCTGATGAACAAAGGTTTGGAGGTGATTGAAGCAAAATGGTTGTTCAACGTCGCTCCAAAAGATATTGAGGTTTTGGTACATCCGCAGTCAATCGTTCACTCCGCCGTACAGTTCGAAGACGGCTCGATAAAAGCACAGCTTGGAATGCCCGACATGCGAATCCCGATTCAGTACGCATTCAGTTATCCTGAACGCCTGAAGGCTGATTTTCCAAGAGTTAACTTATTTGAATACAAGGATTTAACTTTTGAAGAACCAAACCGTAAATTGTTCCGAAATCTTGACATCGCGCTTTCTTCTATCGAAAAAGGCGGCAATATGCCGTGCATAATGAACGCAGCCAACGAGGTTGCCGTAGCGGCATTTTTGAAGGATGAAATTTCTTTCTTCGGTATGTCCGACTTGATTGAAAAAACTATGCAAAAAATCTCGTTCATTGATGAACCAACACTTGAAGACTACGTTGCAACGCACGAAGAATCAATGAAATACGCAAAAACACTTTTGTGATTTTATCAATAGTTACAATGAAACCGATAAATATGAAACAACCTCGCGCCCTTATAGTGCTGTTCTTCACCGAAATGTGGGAACGGTTCAGTTACTATGGCATGCGTGCGTTGTTGGTGCTGTACTTAATCCAGCAATTATTTCAAAATCTTGAAACGTCGAAAACCGTGGCATACGGCATTTTTGCCGCCTACGGCTCGTTGGTGTATGCGTCGCCGTTTATTGGCGGACTGATTGCCGACAAGTTCCTCGGTCATCGCAAAGCCGTGATTTGGGGAGCAATAATGATGGCTATCGGCCATTTTTTGATGGCGATTGAAAATGAAATGTTTTTGTACCTCGCTCTTTCGTTTTTGATTGTTGGCAATGGATTTTTCAAACCCAATATGCCAATAATTTTGAGCGGTCTCTACGAAGAAAACGACCCTCGTCGCGACGGCGGATTCACCATTTACTATATGAGCGTGAACCTTGGAGCGTTTTTCTCGCCGATTCTCTGCGGAATTGTGGGCGAAACCTACGGTTGGCACTATGGATTCACCATTGCGGGAATTGGAATGTTGGCGGGATTGTTCATCTTCTTGAAATTCGGTCATGTCATTGATTATCACGAAAATATCAATGCCGAAACGGGAGAAAAAACGTTGGAATACCGCCCTCTTGGCGGTGTGCCCGACAAAGAATCCCTTGCACAGAAATTCTGTGGATTGTCGAAAGAAATTTGGATTTACGCACTATGCGTCATCAGCACGTTTGGAATAGCATTGCTCGTAAAACACTATGAAATAATGAGTTACGTAATCTTTCCGCTTTCGCTGGCAATTCTCGGATTCATATTTGTGATAGCGCTGCGTAGCGAAAAAGTTGAACGCGACAGATTGTTTGTCATACTAATCTTGCTGTTATTCATAACGTTATTCTGGACATTCTTTGAGCAGGCAGGTTCGTCGCTCACATTGTACGCAAGCGAAAACGTGAACCGAAATTTCTTCGGAAGCGTCATTCCCGCGTCGTTGTTCCAGTCGGTAAATCCAATGTTCATCTTGATTTTTGCCTCGCCGCTTTCAATCTTGTGGATGCAACTTGCACAACGGAAGAAAGAACCATCGACGCCAATAAAATTTGCCATGGGTATTTTGTTGCTCAGCATAGGATTTTTGCTGTTGGGCTTGGCTCCACGTTTCCTTTCGTTTGAAACGATTGCCGAAAACAACACAATGCTAAAAATTGCCGCCGTGCCGGCTATTTTCTTGGTTCTGAGTTATATGTTCCAGACGTTGGGAGAATTGTGCCTTTCGCCCATAGGGCTTTCGATGGTTTCGCGGCTGGCTCCGCCCAAAATCGTGGGAATGGTGATTGGAGCGTGGTATTTGTCGTCGTCGCTGGCGTTTCAGGTTGGCGGCTGGATTGCAAACTTGACCACCGACGAAAGCAGCTACGAAATTGCCGACAATTCGGGAAACACTGAAACCATAGATGAATCGACGGCGTCGTACACCGCCATACTTGCAAGCGAAAACTCGCAACAGGCGTTGCAAACCGCATTAAATAAGAATTACCTTTCGGAAGAAACCTTGCAGACAATCTCCGACGAAGAAAAAGTTTCGGTGGTGAATTTGCTCCGTTATACCAACGTGTTTGTGAACGTAGGACTTGCCGCATTGGTCGCAAGCATTCTGCTCTTCCTGCTTTCTCCGATGATTCACAGGATGATGCACGAAGGGTGATTTTTGCTATTGTAAGGCTATGATATCCTGAATTTTATGTGCTATATCTTCCATTAACCATTTAGGTGTGGAAGTTGCCCCGCAAATGCCTACAGATTTGTCGTGGGAAAAGTTTATTTCGCTTAAATCAGCGAGATTTGAGACAAAATGCGTGTTTTCATTTATTTTCTTGCAGATGTCGTACAGCACCTTCCCGTTTGAGCTTTTTTTACCGCTCACAAATATGATGGTGTCGAATTTTTGTGCAAATTGTTTCAAATCAGCTTCGCGGTTTGCCACCCGACGACAGATGGTGTCGTGGCAAACAAAGTCTTTGTTTCCGACGGATCCTGTGCGGCGGGCGATTTCCTCCTGAATGATTTTTAAGTCGTGGATGTTTTGCGTGGTTTGCGAAAACAGCACAATCGGACGCGAAAAATCAACACTGTCAAGGTCGTCGATTTTGTTGATTACCGTGGCGGAATTGTCGGTTTGCCCCAACAGACCAACAACTTCGGCGTGGCCAGGTTTCCCAAATATGAGTACTTGTCCGTTTTTCTTCAGAGCTTCCTTATACGCTGTTTTTATTTTCTTTTGCAGTGCAAGCACCACAGGACAAGTTGCATCAATAATTGTAATGTTGTTCTGTCGGGCAATTTCGTAGGTTTCGGGCGGTTCGCCGTGTGCGCGGAGCAACACGGTGCAATTGCGAAGTTCCTTGAATTGTTCGTAAGAGATTGTGATTAAGCCCTTTGCGTTTAATCGGGCGACTTCCGCCCCGTTATGGACAATGTCGCCAAGGCAATACAAAGAATCTGTTTCTTCAAGAGCTTTTTCTGCTTGATGTATTGCATTAATTACCCCAAAGCAAAACCCTGATTTAGAGTCGATTTCGATTATTGTATTTTGTTTAGAATCCATTCTAATTGTCCTTCCCGTGTCATATTGCTTGTATCGACTAAAATTGCATCGTCGGCTTGTCGTAGTGGACTTTCCGCTCGTGTTGTGTCAATAAAATCACGTTGTTTTAGATTTTCTAGAATTTCATTGTAGTTGGCGTGCCCTTCTTTTGCCATTAGCTCGTCGTAGCGGCGTTGCGCGCGGACTTCGGGCGATGCGGTTACGAAAAATTTATAGTCGGCGTGAGGAAAAACAACTGTGCCTATATCGCGGCCGTCCATAACCACATTGGCTGATTCGCCGTATTTTTGCTGTTTTTCCACCATTGCCTTTCTCACAAAACCGATTTTGCTCACGTTGCTCACATCGTGGGCAACTTCCATGCTGCGGATTTGTTTTTCAACATTTATACCATTTAGGTATGTGTCTTGTTGTTGTGTATTACTATTTAAAGCAAAACTTATATTGATTTCGTCAATTCGTTGTTTTAAAGCGTTTTCGTCAACTACGCCGTTTTGAATTAAATTGTTTTGCTGGCAGAAAAATGTTACTGCGCGGTACATCGCACCTGTGTCAACATACGTGTACCCAAGCCGTTTCGCCAATGCTTTTGCTATTGTGCTTTTCCCGCACGAAGAATGTCCGTCGATTGCAATTATCATAAGTTTGTAGATTTACGTTTTTGTGCTTGTGTTTGATATGCGGAATACATTGTTTCCGCATTGAATCCGAGCGTGAAGAAATTCCGACCGCCGGCGGCTTGCTGTTTTGCCCAGCCGTATGAAATGTTGAATCTTGAAAATGTCAGTATAAATCCTGCGCTGAGCCCGGCTCCCTGCTTCGACGAACCAAACGACAGCTCTTCGGATTTCCGATAGTTGTAGCCGCCAATCACAGTAATGTGTTTCCCAAGAAAGATTTCTGTTGATAGATTGAAATGCTTTATCAATGTTCTACTGAATGTCACAAATTTTCGTTCGTCATTTTCTTCGTAAATGCCACTGTTTGAGGATGTTTTCTTCGCTTTTGGCTCAGAAACGTCGAAGTGTTGCAAGTCCTCGTACGTAATGTTGAACCGCACGGGTGCGTGTTCCAATTTTTGCGTCATTCCCATGTCAATGCTGTATGGCACTGGCTCGCGATTGCCTTTGGTGTATGGTTTTATGTTCCAGCCAATGTTTCGGGCGGCTATCGAAAAACACGACCGTTCAAGTCGGTACGAAATTCCAGCGTCGAATAATAGCCCATAGCTGCTGTAACTTTCCATATATGAGAGAATTGGCTTGATGTTCGTACCGACGAAAATGTTGTCTTTCAACTGATACGAAAGTCCGGAAATGATTTCGTATTCCGCTGGTACAAAGTTGTTTATGGCAGTTCCTGACTCATCATAGCCTTCGAATACTCCATAGTTTATAAAATGAATACCACCTTGCACCGTCATACCGTGCGACAGCGCATGCGCATATCCAATTGTGCCAAGACCGATACCCGTTTCCTTGAGGTGGAGCATTCCCCAGTTTCCAACGCATTCGTTGTTGTAAGACGAATCAAGCAGTGATGGGTTCTTTAGGGCAAATGGTAGATTTTTCTCCGTACGGGTTATTACATTTCCTCCGAAGGCATTTTCCGTGGCGGAGTACGGCAACGTGACGAACTCATACGTGGAACCGCCTCCTATTTGTGCGAAAAGGGAGAACGGGAACAACACCAAAACTATAAGAATCCGTTTCATTGAAAAAGCCTTGATACAAAGAAAACGAATTTTTGTGGATTTATTGCATAAAAAAAGAGGATGACTAAAAAATCATCCTCTTTCGTGGAGAGGGGCGGGATCGAACCGCCGACGCCAGGATTTTCAGTCCTGTGCTCTACCGACTGAGCTACCACTCCGATTTGGTGAGGCAAAAGTAGTAATAATTTTCGATTTACAAAATTTTTAGTTAGAAAATTAAAAATTTTATTCCTTACGTCGTTTGCGGGAATTGGTAAAATCCTATTTATTCATACTAAACTCACAGGCACAATAACATTGGCGGTACAAATCTAATTCCTTGCTCAATTCAATGCTTCGCTTGTAGCCGTCCTTCTTTTTGAAATCGTAGTGCGTGTAGCCTTTAAATTGTTCGCCAATGGCTTGTATCACATTTGAATTTTTGTGAGGACTGATGGTTAATGTTGTCGCAAAGTGTTCAAAGCCAAGTTCTTCGGCTTTTTGGGCCGTGGCAGAAAGTAATGTTTTGAAGCACGCATGGCAACGAAGTCCGCCTTCCTTTTTGTGTTCCAGACCAGCCACGTTTTTAAGCCAGAATTCATGGTCGTAGTCACCTATAATCAACTCCACGCCAAAATGTTTGGCAAGTTTTTCCACGTACAATTTTCTTTTTTCCCATTCTTCTTTCGGAAAAATGTTAGGCATAAAGTAATAGAGCGTCACGTTCCATTCTTCGGCAAGCAGCCGCTCCACCGACGCCGAACCGCACGGAGCACAACATATATGAAGAAGAATTTTTTTCATAGGAGAGAAGATTCTATGCCTTCTTCCCTTTTGCCGCCTGCAAGGTGTTAATCATCAACGAGCAGATGGTCATTGGACCCACGCCGCCAGGAACAGGAGTGATGTAGCTGCATTTTGGAGCAACTTCGTCGAATAGCACGTCGCCTTTCAAGCGCCAGCCACGTGGAATTTCGGGAGCAGGAACGCGTGTGGTTCCCACGTCGATTACCACGGCACCTTCCTTCACCATATTCGCTTTCACGAATCCCGGCGTACCAAGTGCGGCTATCAAAATGTCGGCTGAAGCACACACTTGTTCAAGATTTTTTGTGCGGCTGTGACACAACGTAACCGTGCAATCCCAACCTTTCTGGCTCAAAAGCACGCTCATCGGCTTGCCCACAATATTGCTTCGACCTATGATAACACAATGTTTTCCTGCCGTTTCTATATTGTAGAATTTCAACAATTCAAGGATACCCGCAGGCGTTGCCGACTTAAAGCACGGCAGACCAATCATCATTTTGCCCACGTTCATAGGATGAAAACCGTCAACGTCCTTGTTTGGGTTGATGGATTCAATAACTTTTTGTGAATCAATGTGTTTTGGCAACGGCAACTGAACGATGAAACCGTCAATGTCGTCGTTGTTGTTGAATTCCTCAACGGTTTTCAGAAGAGTTTCTTCGGAAATATTTTCGTCGAATGTCTTCAGTGTTGAAACGAAACCGCACTGCTCACAGGCCTTCACTTTGTTGTTCACGTAGGTGACGCTACCGCCGTCGTTGCCCACAAGAATTGCAGCCAAATGAGGCACTTTTTCGCCACGAGCTTTAATTTGTTCCACTTCGGCAGCAATTTGCTGCTTTATAGTTTCGCTTACTTTTTTACCGTCAATCAGTTCCATATAATTCAATTTTCAATTTGTTATCTCATATTCGGCATCATGCTCTGCATCAGTCTGCTGCCTTTGCTGCCGGTAATCATCTTCATCATCTTTTTCGTTTCGTCGAATTGCTTGATGAGTTTGTTCACGTCCTGTACGGTCGTGCCGCTACCCAATGCGATTCGTTTTCGGCGGGAACCGTTCAGTATGATTGGATTCGCACGTTCCTCGGGAGTCATTGAGCGGATAATCGCCTCAACGCCCTTGAACGCATCGTCATCAATGTCAATGTTTTTCAATGCCTTGCCCATTCCCGGAATCATCGAAGCCAAGTCTTTCAGATTACCCATCTTCTTAATCTGCTGAATCTGGGCAAGAAAATCTTCAAAATTGAACTGGTTCTTCGAAATCTTCTTCTGCAACTTGCGTGCTTCTTCCTCGTCGTATTGTTCTTGGGCACGTTCCACCAACGAAACAATGTCGCCCATACCCAAAATACGGTCTGCCATACGTTCGGGATAGAACACGTCGATTGCCTCGAGTTTTTCGCCCGTGCCGACGAATTTTATCGGCTTGTCAACCACCGAACGGATAGAAAGCGCCGCACCACCTCGAGTATCGCCGTCGAGTTTGGTGAGGACAACGCCGTCGAAATTCAGGCGGTCGTTAAATTCCTTCGCCGTGTTCACTGCATCCTGACCAGTCATGGAATCGACCACGAACAGGATTTCGTGAGGGTTTATGGCATTCTTAATGTTTGTGATTTCAGTCATCATGGCTTCGTCAACCGCCAAACGACCAGCAGTATCGACAATCACCACGTCCTGTCCGTTCAGTTTTGCCTGACGGATTGCCTTTTCGGCAATGTTCACAGGATTGCTGTCGCTCAAATCGGCAAAAACAGGCACACCAATTTGTTCGCCAAGCACCTGCAACTGATTGATTGCGGCCGGACGATACACGTCGCAGGCAACCAACAGCGGATGACGGCCTTGTTTCGATTTCAGCATATTCGCCAACTTACCCGACATGGTCGTCTTACCTGAACCTTGCAGACCAGCCATCAAAATCACGGTAGGATTGCCTTTGAGGTTGATGTCGGTTTTCTGGCCGCCCATTAGGGCAGTAAGTTCGTCGTGGACGATTTTCGTCATCATCTCGCCCGGCTTCACGGCGGTGAGCACGCTCTGACCGAGGGCTTTCTGCTTAACGTCTTCGGTAAATTGTTTTGCAATCTTATAGTTCACGTCGGCGTCGAGCAACGCACGGCGAACGTCCTTCAACGTTTCGGCAACGTTGATTTCGGTGATTTTTCCTTGTCCTTTCAGTAATTTGAACGATTTCTCCAATCGTTCCGATAAATTCTCAAACATGCTGTATCGATTTCAAACTGATGCAAAGATAGTTATTTTCAGTTATGAATAATATGTTCTTACTGAATGTTTCGGAAATGTACTATCTTTGTAAAAATTAGTGTTATGAAAATTGCAGTTACATACGAGAATGGTTCTGTGTTCCAGCATTTTGGACATACTGCCACGTTTAAATTATATAGTATTGAAAACAACTCTGTTGTGAATAGTGAAATTGTTGGAACCAATGGTCAAGGTCACGGGGCTTTGGCGGGATTTTTACAAGAAAGAGGCGTTGACACGCTTATTTGCGGCGGTATAGGCGTTGGCGCTCAGGATGCTTTGGCCCAGGCTGGCATCCGCGTTTTCGGTGGTGTAACGGGAAATGCCGACAATGCTGTAGCCGCTTTGCTCAACGGAACGCTCGCCTACAATCCTGATGTAAAATGCAACCACCACGGCGAAGGCCACGAACATTCCTGCGGCTCCGAACATCATTCGTGTCATAGTCACGCCGAAAAACAATCTTTTAACCCTACGCAATTAGATATATGAAAACTCCACAGGAACGGGCGGAACTTGCCGCTGAATATAAAAAGTCAATGAATTGCTGTCAGGCGGTGGTTAAAGCATTCGCCGACACGGTTTCGCTTGACGAACAGACGTTGCATCAAATTGGAAGTGGATTCGGCTCTGGCATGGGAACTACGGAAGCAACCTGCGGCGCTCTTGTGGGAGCTGGCATAATTGCTGGATTATGCACAAAAGAAGGAAATGCCGTCCGCTATACACGCGAAATTCATAATCGTTTCAAAACAATGTGCGGAGCAACTATCTGCAAGGAACTCAAAGGTATAGAGACGGGGAAAGTTCTCTGCTCGTGCGAAAATTGTGTGCGGAATGCAGTGATTGCAACGGAAGAAAGTTTACGCAATTCATAATGCACAATGCATAATTCACAATGTACAATGCTCAACTATGGGTTATGAGTTATAGATTGGTGAAACGGTATGAAAATTCATAACTCATAATTCCTACTTTTGGTTATTTCTCCAAAATCTTCTTCACAAACGGAATCAATTCCTTGCTCATTGCTTCCTGTTGTGCCGAACTTGGGTGCCAGTCAGCTCCCTCGCCAGCCACTGGCGTGAAATCGAAGCGGTACACCAATTGTTTTTTAGTGGTGGTGTAATCTTTTTGTATCTTGTCCAAAATCGGTTTCACGGCAGCCAACGCCTCTGGTCCCATCATACTGCCCGTAAGAAGCACAATGGTGGTTTTCGGGTAATGTGCTGTGACGGAATTCATCAACTTTCGGAAATTCCTCTCGTATTTCTCCGCATTGAACGACGACATTTCCCACGTGTCGTTTGTTCCCAAGTTGATGAACAACACATCGGGCGTGAATTTTGAAAAATCCCACTGATGCGGGCTGTCGAGCCAGAGTTTTTCGTAATTGTCGGGCATACAGCCGTAATATAAAGCGGAATCTTTTTCTCCATAGTTACGGTAAATGCCAATGCCAGAGCGGGCAACGACCATACATTCTGCATCGAACGCCTGTGCGGTGCGGTACGCATATCCGTGACAGAAATTCGATGTGGAATCGTTGAACGGCGAACGGTCGGTAACTTCGGTGCCGTAACCGCACGTGATGGAATTTCCTATGAATTCAAATTTGAGTTTCTTGTCGGCTGGACGAGATAAATCGGGGAACGGGTCTTCGGCGCACCAAGAAAATCCGTAAAATTCAGGATTATGATAAATACCTTCCGACACCAACGTGATTTTTACGGTGTATGGAGGCTTTTGCTTTGGCAATGGAATCAATACTGCTGATTTTACTTTGTATGCTTCGTGTCCGTCAACTTCAATCCAATAATACACATCTCCCGTTGAACTGAA
>Ga0310697_10000222_pt1 | contig 81526 bp, 99 predicted proteins | sample 172DNAGHGlowgp2_FD_203883 | JGI IMG/M metagenome (GOLD analysis project Ga0310697, IMG submission 203883) | Sheep rumen microbial communities from Palmerston North, Manawatu-Wanganui, New Zealand - 1728 DNA GHGlow gp2 (v2) (version 2) | ecosystem: Host-associated > Mammals > Digestive system >...
TAGAAGTGTAAGGTATAAACACGTCGTTACTCCTGGTTTCCTTAATAAAGACAACGAAGGACGCCCTGTCCGAAAATTTAGAGATAAATACGTTCATATCTTAGTGGCAGAGGTATTTTTAAATAAAAATCAACCAATACCAAAAGGATATGAAGTGGACCATGTATCTGGAAATTCTCTAGATAATAAAGCCTCAAACTTAAGAGTTTGTACTCATAGCGAAAATATGCAAAACCCAGTTACAAGAGAAAAGTTTGGAAAAAAAACTATTGATCTTAGTACAGGTATAGTTTATAATTCAATAACAGAGTGCTCAAAAAGTCTTAAGATAAGCAGACCAACTGTACGGAGAAATAAAGAAAGATTTAAATATTACGAAGAAAATTAACTAAAAACTAATCTCATCAACTTCAACGACTATCCCTTTATGGGAGTAGAATAGCAAGTCTATGATGGCTATTCGAAAGATAGAACGTCTGACCAGGTTAAGCTGAAGATGAAAATATAGTCTAAGCACCGTAGAGATGCGGTGGAGAGTTTACTACTCTCGCGTTTAGTGTAGGCGATTAAACGTAAATATAACTGTAGGAAGTCTTTCACCTGAAACGGGTGAAGTATATGATTCCTTCTATAACCCTTATACAAGAAGACTTGTCTTAGTAACTCCTGAGGACATTGATTATTCGATGAAACTCAACGAGGACATTGATAGTAGAAAAAAGCTACTATATGATAAAAATATTATTAGTAATCCTTATAATTTTACAGATTAATGCCTAGAAAGAAAAAAGAAATAGAAGAACCAGTATTAAGGCCAATAGAGGTATTGCCAATTGGAGAAGCTACCGAACAAGCTATTCTAAATGCAGCCTCATATATTGACAATCAAAGGGCCTTGGCTAACGTAAAGGATGGATGTAAACCTTCTTACAGACGACTCATTTGGTCTGCATTGCAATTCCCTAGGGGAGTAATGCAGCCAAGTGTGGAAGTCATTAACAAAATGGCTTCTTACCATCCACATAGCCTTGATTCAATGAAACTATTATCTGCATCTTTTGTTAGGACTGGTATATTCTCGGGAACAGGTTCTTTTGGAACAACTTCTATCTTAGGGGATGTTAAAGAACCGGCTGCTCCTAGATACACGCACATGAGATTAAGCGATCTATATTATGACCAGATCGCACCACTCCTATCGTGCGTAGATATGGTAGAATCTCCTGTGGGAGCTCTTGAAATAGACTATTGTCCACTAGCATTGCCACTATGTTTATCTTTAAAAGGATTAGTTAGTGGTATTGGTGTAGGTATTAGTACTGTGTATCCTAACTTTTCGCCAAAATCATTATACCTGGCTTATAAGAATAATAATCCACAACTACTAGAACCGAATGTAGATCTAATTATGGATAAAAATAATTCAGAATTAGAATCCCTTTGGACAACTGGAAAAGGTAGAATAATATATTCTTATAAACTCAGTCCATATACAAATGAAGACGGAAAGCCAGGATTCTTATTTGAGGGCGATACCTGTATCTTCACGCCAAACTTGAGAAAGATAAATAAATATGTTGATCAAGGGCAGGTATTTATTGAAGATATGACAGACATGAATGGCCCTAAAATGTTCGTTGGTCTGATAAGCAATAGAGGTAATCTTAGAATAGAAGACCTAGAGAAGCTTTGCAGACAATGCTGCTTTGATGCCACTGTTTATCAACTTAACGTAACAGATGGAACCACCTGTTATAGAATTCCTCTCTATGATTGGATAAATTACACTTATAGAAGATACATTAAACTTCTTGAGCGGGTTAATCTAGAGAAGATAGAGAAGGTTAAATTCGAAATAAAAGTACAAGAGTCTTTACCTGAAATCGCGAATTACATTATAAACGTAAATCCAGGTGCAACAGATAAAGAAATTTGTACAAACCTAGGAATTGAACCTGAAGTAGTATCAACAGTAATGTCTAAGCCAATAGGACAACTTAGAAAAAACAAAGATAATACTGGGAAAATAAAAGCATTAAAACAAAGACTAAAGGATCTCCTAGTATTTGATCCAGAACTTTATGTTAAAAACTTAATAGAAAAATTATGAATCAAAAATATTTTACAATTCGTATCCCAGGCAACTTATTGTCTGATGCTGCAGGAAGTAATTTCCCAATATTATGGAAAAATCTTCCAAGTGAATTAAAGAAACGTCTCCCGGAGTACTTCCTTGAAAATCTTTTCGTAGTCGATTCAAATGGTGAACTAAAAGAAAAAACCTTCGTTTACTTACAAGAATTAGAGCTTGATGAAGATTTAACAGAAGAAGTAGTACTGAGAGATTGTCAAGTATTTGATGGAGGAAACATTAATTTCCTGATTGACCCAGAAGCAGATGAAATATGATATTAGGAAATTCGCTTGAAGCAATAGTTGAGGCATGTTACCTAGGAGAATCCCTAACAAAGAAAACAGGAAGAGCTAATATTCTTGTTAATCCTAAAGACTACCTCGACTATATAATTGGAAGAACTATTATTATTAATAGTAATGTAATTCCAATTGATACAATCAGGACTCTACAAGAAAATAAGAACAAAATTATCTGTAGAGTTAAGCGTGAGGATTTCCCTTATTATCCTTATGTACTGAGAGTTAATTTCAATGTAAGATGGAATGGGCAGGTTCTTGATTGCCCTAAAACCAATATTCCTGAAATTAGCTCTTGGATCTGGGGATCAGAGGACTTTGAATTGGAATTTGATACCGGTGAAAAACCTGTAATGTATTTCCCAAAAATAAAAGGAATATCAAAGGAACTTCTTATAGATGAATGTGGAAATCTGAACTTCCTAGGATGGGTTCTACAACAGGTAGGAGTTAATGTGACACTGGAAACAAAATTTCATGACATGGATATTATAAAAACAAAAAAGCTTGTAACATTACCAGAATGAATCCTCCTAAATCCTTATATATGAGCATCACTGACAATAGTGGTGAATTGCAATAATTAGTTTTATATTCAAATGAATTCAAGAGATCCGTTCGTGAGAATAGATCTCTCTTTTTTTTCTTCCCTGAAACCCTTAATAATGTATTATTAAATAGAAAAATTATGGATTCAAGACAAAAATTTTTAATGATAAAGCTAGCAGCTCTTGAGAAGAGAGAGTTAGAATTTATAAATCATTCAAACCGTGATTGTCCTCAATGTAAAAAAATCAAAGAGATTTTTCAGATGGATTTGAATTTGAGGGCCCAAATCTTAGACATGGAGGTATCAGAATTAGAGAAAACAGCGGATGAAATCCTGAAAAGACACAACAATATATATCGTTGGCCTCCTAAGCGCTTTAGGGAAATTAAAAAGGAACCTGCCCCAGAGATAGAATCTTATACTGATCCTCTTGAAAAGGAAATAGTAGAACTGTTAAAAAATCGAGTTGGAATACATATTGTCGACGATGACTTATTAAAAGGTCTGATTGAAAATTCTAAATTAAATGATCATATATGTAAAAAAGTTGGAGAACCATCAGTACAAATAACTGACGCTGAATTGAGACTAGACTATCGTACCTATCAGATAGAAATGATCACTGAATTTAGTGCATGTAGTTATAATAATGAACTGATAATTCCTATTAAAGGAATGTTTTCAGAGGATTTTAAGAAAAATCTGATAGACTACGTTAATAGGAGTGAGAAAATTGATGATGAAATCCGAGAACTTGGTTTTAGTAACAATGAAATAAAAGATAAGAGAAATATTCGAAAATTAGCGAAAGCTATGTCTTTGGATCAAATCCCAATTAACGTCCGTGTTTTGGGACTGGCAGTAATTGGTACAGAGTTGTGTTTAGATTTTGGTCCAATACATTTTAAAAACAATACGTCATTACGAATTTATTGGAATGATGAAGATTGGGAAGACAACAATCGATATATCAAACTTAGAGACTTACCTATTAAGGTGAAAGAAATAATAGTTAACATCTTAAAACGTAAGAAGAAAAATGCCAAACTGGTGTGATACAACTTACATTTGTGTAGGAAATCCTATCGAGATTCGTCAATTGCATAAAGCAATAGTAACGAATATGAGAAGAAAAACTAGTCGTGTCAAGAATGATTTTGGCACTCTCTGGTTAGGCAATATTATTGATCAACTCGGCGGTAATTGGAAAGACTGGAATTGTAGAGGTTCAATTCTAAACTATTATATAGAAAGAGCCTCTAAAGTTAATTCTAATAAACTTGTAAAACTTACTATTTACCAAACAACTGCTTGGAATGAACAGGAGGGATTTAGAAAATTTATTAAACAGAAGTTTCCATCTATCAAAGTCTACTACTTGGAAATAGAACCAGAAGATTCAAGGTTTAGAACAAACGATGATACTGGTAATTATTTTCCAGATCGCTATCTTATAGATACTCATTGCGGAATTAAGATGTTTAATACTCTTAAAGAAGTAGCTGAATTTGCATCGAAGAAAGTAGAAAAAACAGTAGATGCTAACGTAGATGCTATAAAGAAAGCTTTAGATGATATTATATTTGATGTAGACAGTAACGAGGAAGACATCTTTTATGAATTTCATGAAATCCAAGTCATCCCCTGAAACCCTTATATATGTACCCAGGTATATTATGCCAACCCCAATTACCTGGGTTTGCCAAATTAATCATGTTTTTTTATTAAGAAGACTTGCTCGTGAGAGTAGGTCTTTTTTTTATCCCCTTAAATCCTTATTAATGTCTCAGAAAAAAGTTTTTTTATGTCATCTTGTATTTGATTTTTTAAATGAATGGCTTGCTCGTGATGAGTAGGCCATTTTTTTTTATCCCCTTAAACCCTTATTAATGAATATGTCTTTAGGGAGCCTCGGCAATAGTAACCCCGGTCTTAGGTTATCACTAGCCACGTGGTAACGGGTTACTGGGCTCCCTTTTTTTATCCCTTAAATTCCTTATAATTGGATTAATACTCATATTTTGTTTTTTATTTAATACTAAAGGCCCACGTCTGTGAAGATATGGGTCTTTTTTTATCCCTTTAGTTCCTTATATATGAACATTTGTTAATAATATTTTAATTGTTAATGTGAATGGTTTGCCTGGGAAGGTAGACCATTTTTTTCAGATCCCTTTAAACCCTTATATATGAGTTAGTCGTGAGAAGGGGAGCCATTCGAGTAGTCCGGACCTTGAGACCGTCTACGGACGGTAATGGGATTACGGGCTCCCCATTTTTTTTCAAATCCCGTTAAATTCTTATATATGTTAAGAACATGGCATAGATTTTTTTAGCATTTAAAGGAAATTCGCTCGTGATGAGTAGATTTCCTTGCTTTTTTTTCTGTTCCCAGAGAAGGATTTCCTTATAAGTATGAATAGTATAAATTTTAGGTTATATGTTAATAGTTCGTGCAGATATTAATCTGATTGCACAAGATATAATAACTGAACACATTAAATCGGGGAAAGGGATAGGTTTGAACTTTCTATTTCTTCCTTTTGATTCTGATGGTGTAAAAAATAAATTATCTGATCTAAGACCTGCTATTTGTATAAACAACCGACATGATTTGTTTCCAAACAGAAAAAGTAAAAGAAAGGACTCTTCAACTTTAGACCTCACTTACATGATGTCTAGACAACTTCATGACGGAAATACAAACAATGCTAGGTACGTGCTTACATATATAAGAGATTATTATGCAGCCTCTATAAATAGACCAGATCTACCTTTAATTAGAGAATATATAATCCCCATAGACTATCCAGGTATATGGGAAAGTAAGGTAAGAAAAATTTTTGGTGATGATTGGTACTTAAAAAATCATAAAACTAATGATTCAGAGTTATCTGGGTTCATCTATAGAAGTTTTATTAGTTTAGATATATATTCTCCTATACAAAAAATAGCTATAGAAGCAGATTCAAGTGCATTTCATTTATCTGATAAACTACAAATACTAAAAGATAAAGTAAGGGATGAGTATTTAGATGAAGTCTATGGAATAAAAACCGTTAGGGTTGTAGATTTTAATCCATCAATCTCTTGTAACAAGTTAAAGGATGACTTGAATAAGTATAAATTACTGGAAAAACCGTATTTTCCAAAACCAAATCCAGAGAGACTTGAACAAGCTATATTAAGACTGGGTGAAAATTGCAATATTCATCAAATTATTGGGAATTGCATTAGACTTAGAGCTGAATTAGCAAATAGACTTCGCTCGGATGCGGATACTACTACAAAGTCATTACTTAATGGGAGTCTATATAGCTACTCTTATCTAAAAGAACCAGGAATGAATGGCCTGTTTCCCTCAGAAAAAACACAGCGCGAATATAATTACCTTCATACAATAAAAAGTATTATAAATACTTCTATATTTTACCTAGAACACTTTATCTCTGAAGATGATATAAAGAAAATAATAGGAATTCAAAAGCCTTGAATTCCTTACAAATGATAGTAGCTACAATATATTTATATATAGAGCCGGGGAATAAGATCATTCGATAAAAAGAACCTTATTCGAAACACTCAATACATATATAAATATAAACAGAAGGGAATTATAAATTATCTCCGGCCGGCTTAAGAGATAATAAATAATTCCCTCACTTTTTTTTTACTCGATCATAATAGACTTCCTATTTGTCTTCTCATAATCCTTTGGAATAGTAATAGTTAGAACACCTAGTTCAACTTTTGCTTTAATATTACCTAGGTCACACCCATAAGGAATCTCTATTCTCTTATTGATCTTATCCGGCCTAAATTCGTGTCTCAACCATTTATTGTTTTTATTAGCAGTGTCGGTCTTACTTTTAACGATTAAAACATCATCTTCAACAGAAATATCAATGTCTTCTTTATTGAGACCAGTTGCTCTTAATTCAATTACAAAAGAATCTTCAGTTTCGCTAAGATTCATTAGAGATGCGCTTACCCATGAAGTAGGAAAAAATAAATCTTCAAACATAATTATTAAAAATTTTAAAGTTAAATGTATTGGGTACATAATCGGTACCCTCTACAGTTAATGCAAATCCCATACCAACCAACATTAACTGACAAAAAGTCAGTTCAGATGACATAAAGTCCTTATCTTTGTATTCTAAATTTAAAATATATGAGTGATTTATTAAAGCAACTAATAAACATTCCATCTCCTACGGGAAATGAAGAAAGAATTACAGAATTCTTAAATTCCGAATTTACTAAGAAAGGATTTGAGGTAGAGTTCCAGGACAAGTTTGGAAATATTGCATTCTCAATAGGCTCTAATTGCCCAGGAACAAAGATCCTACTATCCGCACACCATGATGAATTAGGATTTATGGTTTGTCATATAACAGATAATGGAGGATGTAGATTGATGAGAACTAGTGGAGAAGATAGAAGAATTCTTCCTGGAGCATCACTCTTAGTACTTACAGACAAAGGTCCAGTAACAGGAGTAATTGTTCATAAGCCTATTCATGTTCAAGATGATGAAGAATATGGCGAAGTTACTAAAATGAAGGACCTTATCCTTGACCTTGGTTGTAGCAATAAGCAAGAGGTATTAGATATGGGTGTTCATGTAGGAACAAGAGCCGTATTTACAAGAGGACAAGAAATGATACATTTCGGAAGTTCAGGAAAATACATTTGTGCACCTGGCCTGGATGATAAGATCGGTGTATACTGTGTATTGAGAGCTATGATTTATGCACAGGAACACGAAGAAGATCTAATTAGAAAAGGTATTAGGATATACTTTGCATCTCTCAGTGGAGAAGAATCTGGCTTAAGAGGAGCTAGAGTAGCAGCTAGAAGAATTAATCCAGATTATTCCATTGACATTGATGTTACCCCATCTACAGAGGATGACATGGGAATCTCTAAGGATGAATTTGGAGATATCGAACTGGGTAAAGGCGTAGTGATTGCTTATGGACCAGACAAGAATCTTGAATTGACAGAACTTCTTAGATCCTTGGCCGGTGACAAAGTACAGTTAGAGGCTACTAGAGCAGGAAGTACTAACACTGCTAAAATACAAGAAAGTGCATTAGATTGTGCAACTGCCCACCTAAGTATTCCTAATAAGAATATGCACCAACCATTTGAGATTTGTCACTGGGATGATGTAGAGGATTGTATAAGTTTATTGGAAAAATATATTTCTCACATTGCAGAATAAAATACCTTCCCGAAGTAAGAATAATGCCTTATATATGTAATATATAAGAGATATGGTAACGGGAATTGTATTACTAGCATGGGTCGCATTGATGATTGCGATTCGTTGCAATGCAGAGAACATCGTAAAGAAGAGTACAGATGTTCTCGATGAACTGATGAACTCTTCTAGTACTACAACAAATAAAGGGGACGCGTAATCGACTCCCCTATTTTTTTTGCCCCGTCATATCCTTACTATTGTAGATATAAATTTTAGTGATATGGAAAGATTTTATGAATTAAGTGAAATTACATTATTACCAAAAGCAGTGAATCATGGTTTTCAAAGTATTGAGAAATATGATTTTTATGTAGAAGATCTTGAGGATCATACTGGAATTTCAAGAACCTTGCCAATATTTACTGCTCCGAGAGAAAGTATTATTAGTAAGGATAATGCTAAGTTATTCCAGGATAAAGGAATCCGACCAATTCTTCCGGCATCAGAGGATATTAATGTAAGATTGGAGTATTGTCAATGGATTTTCTGTTCTTTCACTCTCGGAGAGATAAGAAAACATTTCTGTGAGAGAAAAGCAATATATGATGATAGAACACAACTACACGTCAATATTGAAACAGATAACGGCCATTCTGAAGGTCTCCTAGCTATATGTAAAAACCTTCGCCGATTATATGGTGCACAGATTATAATTATGGCAGGTAATATAGGAAGAGATACTACTTACAAGGAATATTGTAATTCCGGAGTTGATTACATTAGAGTAGGAATAGGAACAAGCTCCTTAGAGGAAGGAGATAATTCAGGTTTTTATTTCCCACTAGGTAGTCTCTTGGATGCTATAAAAAACTATAAGAGAGTAAACAGTGCAATATTACCTAGACAAACAAAATTAGTGGTTGATGGAGGACTTGAATCTATCACAGATGTTATAAAGGCCTTTGCATTAGGGGCTGATTATGTTATGATTGGATTTATGTTTGCAGGACTCCTGGAAGCTGCAGGACCACTAAGAAAAAGCGATAAGAATAAAGATGGTTCTACAAACTTCAATGTAGTTGATCCAAATTCATTGGCGGGCATGACAGGGCCACAACTCAGATCTAATGGGCTCTGTAGACAATATTATGGAAATAATGAATTTAATTTCCGAAAATTCTCTCCAAAATGGATCGGAGTAAAGAAAACATTAGACGAATGGGTACAAGAATTTATCGAAAAATCTTACTATGCATTTACTATGTCAGATGTATCTAATTGGGCAGATTTTGGAAGATCAACAACTTACGGAATATCTTTGGGAGGTAGATAATTATGGAAGAGGATAAATTATACTTTTTATTAGGATTATTCGAAGACGATACTCAGAAAGTGAAACATTTTCTAATCACCGCCAAGAATATTAATAGTGCAAGAAAAAAAGTAGTAGATTATTATAACGATAATCTAACTACATACCCAAAAGCTCTTGACGCAGCGGGCATAAAATTTCTAAATCCAAGAATCTTAGATAAATATACTTATGGAAGAGATATGGACTTCTTAGAAGTTTGGAAAGATAAGGTACTGGAGGATGGGTCACATCAATTTACCTTAGGCCTGGACGGAGTATTAGTCGGCGATATAGATCCAATAAAAGAAGAAGAATTAATTAGATTATAAAAAAGGTGGGGACATTGCGTCCCCTTTTTTTTTATTGCTCAACTATAGTCCAACCATATTTTCCTAAATAATAACTTCCCGTTCCCATCCAAGTGTCGTAGCCTGTAGAACCAGCTGGAACTGTTAAAGTACCATTGGACTTAATATAATAAAAGGTACTAGAACTTATACTTGGGGCTGTAGTTGCAAGAGAAGTAATATTAACTAGATGAGTACAGTATTCGAATGCGTGGTTACCAATACTAGTCACTGAATTACCTATTGTAACAGAAGTTAAAGAACTACAATAAACAAATGCATTAATTCCAATACTAGTAACTAAATCTGGAATTGTAATAGAGGTTAGAGAAGAACAACTTCGAAATGCACCGGCACCAATACTAGTTACTGAATCTGGTATTGTAACAGAAGTTAGAGAGATACAACTTTCAAATGCAGCGCCACCAATACTAGTAACTGAATCTGGTATTGTTATAGAAGTTAAAGAGGTACAAGTCCGAAATGTAAAATCACTAATACTAGTAACTGAACTAGGAATTGTAATAGATGTTAAAGAAGTACAATTATAAAATGCACTATTACCAATACTAGTAACTGAACTAGGAATTGTAATAGATGTTAAAGAAGTACAATTATAAAATGCACTATTACCAATACTAGTAACTGAATTTGGAATTGTAATAGATGCTAAAGAAGTACAATCCTGAAATGCACCACTACCAATACTAGTAACTGAACTTGGAATTATAATAGAAGTTAAGGAAATACAACCAGCAAATGCATTATTATCAATACTAGTAACTGAATTTGGAATTATAGTGTTCTTACAACCAGTAATTAATTTATTACTAGATTTTCCTATAATTGCGTTACAATCATTTCTAGAGTCATAGTAAGAATTATTTGGATCAACTACCATTACTTCAATACTACTGCATCCATAAAATGCATACTGACCAATACTAGTAACTGAGTCCGGAATTGTAATAGAAGTTAAAGAAGTACAATTATTAAATGCATTGTTACCAATACTAGTCACTGACTCTGGAATTGTGATAGAAGTTAGGGAGGTACATTTCTGGAATGCATTACTACTAATACTAATAATTGAATCTGGAATTATTACATCTGAGTTTATACCTCTATAACGATAGACTATGTTATTTTTTATACATAACCCGTCAATCTCCAAATCTATTATAGTAGCTCCCCAATAACTATTCGCTGTCTCATCAAGAGAGCTATTATTAATAAAATTATTAGATAAGAATAAACAACCACTAAATGCACCCTGACCAATACTAGTGACTGATTCTGGAATTGTAATAGAAGTTAATCCAGTACATCCAGCAAATGCACCGCTACTAAGACTAGTAATTGAATCTGGAATCGTAATAGAAGTTAAAGAAAAACAACCATTAAATGCACCAGTACCTATACTAGTAATTGAATCACCTAGCGTAAGACTTATTAATTCATTACAGCCAGAAAATTCTTCTTGACCGATGGCAAGAACGGAATCTCCTATAATTAATGTTTTTAATTTTCGACAAAAACTAGAACCATTAGAACTAAAAATACCTGATAATGGCGCTTGTGCATTATAACTAATATACTCTAAATTAATACATCCTGTAAATGCACCAACAATACTAGTCACTGAACTCGGAATAGTAATAGAAGTTAAAGAAGTACAATTCTGAAATGCACCATAATTAACCTCAATTACTGATTCTGGTATTGTAATAGAAGTTAGAGAAGTACAATTCTGAAATGCACTATTACTAATTTTAGTAACACTGCTTCCGATAACAAGATTAACCAGTTTAGGACAATTATTAAATGCACCATTAGTAATAGTTGTTACAGAATCTCCTATGATTGCTGTTACAAGTTCTGGAGAATTAGAAAAAGATGAATTACTAATACTAGTACACAATTTACCTATTTCAGCTTTAACACAATTACTATTATATTCACCCAGTCCGGATGCAGTTAACTCACCTTCGCCCTCTATTTCAATAACACTTCCATCTATTAAGGTTAATTTGCAGAATCCTTCATATGGTGGTTCTTCGCTATCACCCCCCCCCCCCCCTATGAGGTCTTCACTATTAAGTGATGGGAAATAGTCACCTTTAGTCTTCTTTTTCACACTTGAATAAATATATTCACTTAATGTATCTCCTCCCAACTCATGAGAGAAACAATCATTTACATTCATATCTAACTATTTTTTTTAATTCATTGTTACTTTTATCCAGCCTCCTGGTAACGAATCCATCCAGGTATCATAGCCTCTAGCACCTTGAGGAACATATAATGTACCATTAGGACAGATACCATTAAATGGGTTAAAGCCACTTGGGAAAGTTGGTGCAATTGCTGGTTTTGCTACTATTTCACATAAGTTACTACAATAAACAAATGTATCTTGACCAATAGATATAATACTACCAGGTATTATTATGCGAGATAAACCTGCACATCCAAGAAATACACCATGATCAATAGTAGTCAGTGAACTATATTCAGGTAAATTAATTTCAATTAGCCTGTAACAATGGGAAAATGCATAAGAACCAATACTACTTAGATTATCCCCTAAGACAACTTTTTTCAAACCACCACAACCATCGAACTTATCACCGGTGATACTAGTGACACCTTTTAAGACTACTGTTTCCAATGTATTAATTGCTCTGAAAAATCCATATTCAATACTTGTCACGGAATCCCCTAAGATTAATGTTTCTAGAGTTCTATGATTACCAAAAGTTTCTGTACTGAAATTAACCTGTGCATCATAATTAATATACTTAATATTTGCACAATCCTTAAACGCATTACTTCCAATACTAGTAACTGAATGTGGAACTGTTATGTTAGCTAGGTTTGTACATCCGTCAAATGCATTATCTCCAATACTAGCTACTCCATCCTCTATTACTACATCAGTTAAGCTAGTACAACCTTGAAAGGTGGAGCTATTAATATTAGTTAACTTACCAGGGATTTCTATACTAATTAAGCTAGTGCAGCCATAAAATGCACTACTACCTAAGGTAGTTAGATTCTTAGGCAACCTCACATTAACTAAGCTATTACAATTATATAAAGCCTGATCACCAATACTAGTAACAGTATTAGGTATTACCACCTTGGTTAAATTATTACATCCATATAATGCAAATTTACCTATAGAAGTTACACCATCAGGTATAATTAACTCCACTAATGCACCACTAAAGAAAATTGGAGCTGTCCCGCCCAAAGTGCCACTTGGATTAGTCAATTCAAACCTGACTGTATGTATTCCTGTAGTATTAAAGGTATAAGTTACTACTATAGGATTATCCCCCGTTTGAAGTACTCCATCAATTTCAGTAGCTTTAATCACGTCAGGTCCAGTATAACCAGATGTTATAACAGTAGGTGAAGTAGTACTAGTAACATTATACTTACCTATCATCCATGCACTAGGTTTATTATAGTGCACCTCATTTTCTGCCTCACAGTATACTACATTAGGTCCTTGGATGCTATCTTTTTGTTCTTCATACTCGGTATGAGTATTAAATTTCTTTAAATATTTCATATTAGAAAAAATAGAGCAACTCTCTCTCAAGTTGCTCATTTTAATTTTATAGTAAGTTCGTAAGTTTTTCAAAAAGACGATCGAGTTTAGCCATATCAAGAAGAGCTGTATAGCCTTTATGTGCTATTACTTTTCCCTTGAACTGAACTAATGGATACATACCACCATCCCAGATATCAAGTCGTCTTTCATCAGGAATATATACGATTTCGCCCAAAGGGGTTTTTCTATGGTCCTGACTACGAATTACGTATTTATATACATCGACACCTTCTGCGATTAGCATTGTTAATGTATTTAATCCAAACAATATCTTTATATTATCATAGATGGATTTTACTTTAAGGGCATTCTTATGCGTTTCATCCTTAAAGAATCCTGTAACATTCTTAACTTCCGCAAAAGGTAATCCTTGATAACTAAGCCTTAACATCTGTTTGTAATTTTTGTTGTGCTAAATTTAAAGCCGAATTATAGTAGCAATTATTGCCCAGAGGATTATAACTCATATAATCAAGATTTCTGTTCAACGTTACTTTAGACACGATATTTCTCACTTCCAATAGAATATCTTCAGGATCTCCTAGAAAATTATACCAACCAGGGTCAGCAAATATCATTAATTCCTTTGAAGTCAATTTCACAAACAGGTTAATCTCTGATACCCAAGCCTCAGGTAATGCTGTTAACCCAAATTCAATGTCTTTATTAAGAGAGCTTTGATCAAAATTTCTCTGTACATCAACTAGAGTAAAATCCTTTATTTTATCGAACACTAAGTCATTCAATACAAAAAGCTTACTCTCTTCAATGATATCCTTGTAGTCCTTCACAACAAAGTCTCTATAATAAGACGGATAAAATGAGTCATAATAATAGTTTCTACTTAAAGTATCAATGCAAGAACTCAAGCTACTTGATAAATCAGTAGTAACTCTAGAGTATAAATCGTCATCGAGAACTATCTTTGATACGCTACTTACTACTCCATTTTCATCTTTCATTTTTTCTTCCATCATTTTACTAAAACATTAGTTATTGCTGAATCGTTTAATGTTAATTGAATGGACTTATTATTAAAGCTTGGAACAGAATCCATATGACTACATAATATTACGCAATCAACCTTCATCTCTTTAATCAAGTCTAATACAATATCATGATTTTCTGAATCGAGGTGCTTTAAGAATTCATCCATGATTAAGAATCCCATTCCAGTTACGATTTTCTGAAGAAAATCCACGTCAAGAATAGTTCTCTGACCATCACTACAGTTGATATAAGGCACTTCATTTCCCCTAAGATTATAAAAACTATCCAAGCTAAGATGTTCTTTTCCCCTAAAGGTAAAGTGATTTGTCTTATAAGTTACTCTATTGTCACTAAATTCTCCTGCGAGACGTTTCATAATCTCTTCATATATATCACCGGTCGGACCAGTTAGTTTTATATACCTCTGGAAATCTTCCATGAGAGAAGAAGTTTTTTCAATCTCACTTTCGTAGGCTTTTATTTTTTCTTCTTCCTTAGATTTATCTAGAACTAGAGTATTGTACTGATTCCATGTACCTATTTCAGCCTCTATAAAACCGAGTTGTTCAATGAAACCCTCTGGAAGTTCAGGCTTCTCTGGGATATTGCCAAGATTGGATAGATCTTCCTCTACCTTTTTCAGATCTTGCCTTACTTTATCATACTCAATACTAGTGAGAGTATTATTTTGTTTCTCTGTATAAAGTCTAGCAATACTGTTATTTAATTCAGCTTTTGCCTTATCATCCCAACCCAAGAGAACTTGATTTTGTTCCTGAATAGCCCTATCTACAGAGAAAATGCGCTGTTCAAATTCCTGAATATGACTTCCCGGATTTTTCTTAATAGGTTGGCCACATGTAGGACATATCGCACCAGCCATTAATTGATCCTTTTCCCTAATTAACTTATCTTTTTCTACATTGAGTGAATAAAGCTTCATATATTCAGCCTCAACCCAAGATTGTTGTTTCTTAAGATGTTCTATTTCGGAATCAATAGTAGGAAAATCCCTAAAGGAGTCTAACTTTTGCTTCAATTCAGCTAATCTGAAAGTATCATTTTCCTTCCTGGCCATTAAGGAAGCACTTCTTTCGATGAAATCGTTATAAGCGATCAGTTTCTTTTGTAAAGATCTTCCATAATCTCTTTTAACAATCAAAGAATCTAGTGATTCTTGTGGAAGAACAATACCTTGTAGTTTGGTTTCAATAAACCTAAGAACTTCTTTAGATTTATCGATACCCTCTAGCCATTTACTACTGCCTCTCACCAACTGCTCGAGGAGTACCTTAGCATGATCATTGTAGGTATCGATCCTATCCATTTTGAAAAACCTACTAATGATCTCAGATTTTCTCTCTGGAGTAATATCCCCAATGAATCTAGGGTGATCTGAGTCAAAGAAACATACATCCATAAAGTCTATGAAAGGAAATCTAATATGCATATCCTTTTCAAACTCTGCCTTCTTATTATATTTCTGTGGCTCACCTTCGATCCAAAAACCATACTTCTTACTACCTCTCTGAATTCTATAATTCACACCTTGATAGATAAAATCTACTTCAGTTATACATTCTTTTGCTCCAAATTGAACAAAATCCTTGTAATGTGGATTTTCTACAAAGGCGTACTTAATAGCAGATAAGAGACTAGATTTACCAGAACCATTATGTCCCGTTAAGAGGATTCTATCTCCTGCACCGAGATAAAGTTCTGCTTCTTCTATACTTCTCCAATTCTTACAATAGAATCTGGTGATAGTAAAGTTAAAATCTACCTCATTGGCATCTAAGTTTGGAATAGTTTTTATTACTTCAGAATGAATGTTCTCTAATTTTTCTCGTACTAATACATTTTCTATTAAGTGACCTATTTCTTCCCAAGCTGGAATATTGATATTTCTTACGCCACTATTTACTACGTGATTACTTGGCTTATATACATACCAAGTCTTATCTAATTCACTCCAACCCTCAAGATCCCTTTGTTCCGTATATTGGAACTTGATAAGATTATCATGAGGATTAAGATTTACCCAATAGCACTTACTTTCTACACAATCCACTATAACACCAGTACAGTACTCTGAATCAGACATCCTACAACGTTGTGGAATACCTATACTCATATACTTACCACTGTTGGCTGGCTTATGTATATCTCCGCAAATAGCAAGTTTAAACTTGCTTTCATCTAGGATCTGGCTATGGAAATTATCTTCCCTCGAATAAGATATAGTAGCATGCGTAAATAAGATATCAAGCTGCCCATTTACCCAAGATAGGTCAAACTCAGGTCTCCAATTATAAAACCCTATTCTCTTGCCATCTACATTAATCTCCTTCATATCTGCATAATAAAGGTTCTTTGGTAGCATGACAGATAATGCACAGTCAGTAAATTCAGAATTAACTCCCTTGTTATCCTGATCATGATTTCCCCAGATTATAAAACCCATCTTAAAATGAGCCATTACAGTATCTAAGAAATTCTTTACTTCTGCCTGAACATAGGGTCTATTTAAAAAATTATCTACAGTATCTCCAGCGATAACTAAGATATCAGCCCCTTCAGACTCAGCAACCTCTATTATATTAGAGGCTACTGTTCTAGTCTGATAGAGTCTATATTTATTTGTTGGATTTCTTTGTGGATAATCGTGTATATGAAGATCCGAAATTGCAAGAATTTTACTCATTATATTGTCTTCATTATTGCCTGATAATTAGACATAACCCAAGATAAAGCTGCATATGCATGCTTACATAATGTAGTTACACCAGCTTTTCCCTTTGGGGCATCAGACAATGCTTGTCCTAATACAGTTTTTATTCGATCATTATTAAATAATGAATCTCTCTTAGATAAGATATAACTAGACCGATATTTAAAGTCAGCGCAATCACAGTATATGCGAACTTGATTATTTCCCCAATTCCTAAGAGAAAAATCTGGCTCTAATTGAATAAATACATAATGAGTATTGCCTGTATTGCTCTGAACTTTTAACTTTAACGTAATATAGAATACTTTAATAATATCGGACTTAAAGAATTGTCGAATCTTAGCGGATAGACTTTCTTCCTTTAAGGTGAAAAATGTATCCGCCAATGAAACAGTACAACCACTTGCTCTAGCAGTTCTCTGTTCATCTATGCTCATTAATTCTCCAATTGTATACCTCTTACCAAATAAGTTATCTAATAGTCCCATAATATTATCTGATTGAATTAATATCTACTACAGGTTTACTATTCCCTGAGAGGGTGATAATTGTATTAGTAGACTTTACATACAGTCCACTAAAAATAGGGACGTTCTCTTCAGAATTACCACTGAAAACAGGCTCCACATCAGATCTAGGTACATATTCACCGTCCTTGAAGAGTCTCTGTGTGGTTTCATCATAAGAGAATTTTCCTATACTTGAATTAATATATATCATCTTCCTGAATATAATGTAGGATCAAACCTACTAATGAATTCTGTAAAATATCTATCACTAATTCTAGTGATCCCATACTTACCGCAGAATTTATGAAACTCTTCTAGTGTTCCTAATTTTCCTGCAGTTGGGAGATGATCCGTTATCATTCTTTTTGCTTCCTCTAATCTAGGATACTTTGAAAGATCAAATGTTTCCATCTGTTTCTGAAATAATTCCGGATCCTCTAAGTCTGATAAGTCACCAGATACTATGTGTTGAATAGCCTCCACCTGATTAACATGCTCCTTGGCAGTTCTTCTCATGGCATTATGTCCAAATCCGAGGGAATCACTATAGGATTTATATGCATAAAGAGACATTCCGAGGTCTTTCATTTCCTGTGGCATCTCACTATACATTCTCTCATAAGTAATAAACTCTGGATCAGATTTACCAATAGGCATTCTGAATTGGAGCATCTTAGGGGAAGTGAAATATGAAATATCACTGTCCTTAGTTACCATGACACTAGGCTTAGCATCTGGTTCATATAACATCATTGAAGCTAAGTACATTAAGTTGTCTGCTTCATATCCAGGTACAAATATTGAGGGTACACCAAACTTATCAAATTCATACATTAATGCAAACTTAGCCTTCTGCTTAGTCTCATTAAAGTATAATTTTTTATAAGCCTCCTGAATAACATCTTCAGTGACACCAGGAGTATTCTTTAATTCTTCAAATTTCTCCTTAGTCATGTATGTACTAAGAGGATCTTTATTTCCTCTGTTCCCTTCAATGTCACCTCTATTATCCTTATACCCACCACCTAGGAGATATGTTGTATAATACCCATTCCATTCTGGATCCCACTTATCTGCTACAAAGACATATTTATCGGCCAAGACTTTATAATCTCGAGCAAACTTATTCAAAGACCAGATTGTCATCTGTATTACATCTCCTGGAGTATATTCTCCTGGTTCTTTATCCTTACTTACAACAAAGCATGATCTATATAATAACATGCTTAAGTCTATAAGCGCGTATTTAAACGTATTACTAATCATGTATGAAATTAAAGGGGAGAGCTGAATGAGAAATCATCAACCCTCCCAATTTTATTTGAGTATTCCTAGAAACTTACACCACTACCCCAAGCACTGGTCTTTGCAAAATCAGGCTTAGTGAATGTTGTAGCACCACTATTACCACCGCCAACAGGACTTCCACTAATTGGATCATAATGACCTGCAGGAGGATTTGTGTACGGATTAGTATTCTTAGCAGCAATCTCTTCTGGATTTCTTGGTATATTAGTATTACCATAAGCTCCATTTGAAATCTGTGCTTGCTCATTCTTAGCAGCTTGTTCTGCCATCTGAGCTAAGATCGGATCATTTGTTTGCTGACCTCGAGTATTCGTAGGTTGCTGCTTCTTAATAATCATCTCATTTGTGGCACTAATGGCTTCCTGGATACTGGTCTTATTCTGCTTTGCCATTCTGATTCTTACAATCTGATCAGTCATGTACTGAATAGCCTCCTCAATGAGAGGACGATTAAACAGTCTCTTCTGTGAATGATCTGGCTGAGCATCATCCTTATTTGCTTGCCAACCAAGGAAAGTCTCTACTGGATTTTGCATGAGCTCCAAGTCCTCTTCTGGAATAACATAGCTACCAGTAATATTGCCAGTACCTATCTGATGGTTTACTGAAATGTTAAATCCAGGACCATCAGCCTTATTGACTGATAACATAACTAATCCAGTTCGACCTGTTGAGTTTCTGTTATAAATCTCATCAATCCAATTAGGATTTCCCTGACCAATCAAGAAATTGGTATCATTAATACTGTTATTAACAATGTCTAAGAAATTCTTAGCCGTTATAATAAACAGTGCGCAGAAGTTTTGACGAGATGGACTTCTCATATCACCACCAGCTGACCAGAACATAGTAGCCATTGCATGGAAGATAGTGTAGTTCTTCCTTCTAATAAGTTTACTAATAACTGGATCGAGGGCATTGTTCCTTCCATCTACTTCCTGATAAAGCTCTTCCCATGTAGCATAAGCTCTTCTAAGAAGCTCTTCGTCTGAAGCAGTTAAACTCGATACTTCACGACCACTACTAGGATCTTTAATTGTATAAGCTGACTCTGGAAGTAATTTAATCCAAGAATAGTACACGGTCTCTTGACCATCACTGCTCAAATTCTTTCTTGGCATATTGATCTCCCTAGTATTCTTCAAAAATACATAAGGGAAACCATCACTAATGGTGCTTGTAATTGGAAGTAACTGATACTTTCCAAAAGCTCCTGGGAAAGAACAATAAATCTTTTCAATTAATCTCTTTTTCTCAAATTGTACTTGTTTGTTCGAAGGAGAAATACTTTGAAGCTTTCCTAAAAACTGCTCTAAACCGTTTGAATTACTCATAAAATTAATGAAATTAAAATTAAATTAAATATAAAATTAGAAATTTTTATTATGTCTGCTAGAACATAACTAACAGAATTTATCATCAAAGATAAGATTTTAAAGTGATTTCACATTAATAAAGAGTTCCCTGCTTCTAAACTCCGTTTTTTACATGTAGAAAAAAAATTCCCCGGGAATTTTCCCAGGGAACACAGAGATACAACGATTATTTCTTCACGGATAATGAGCTCTTAAATCCATGAAGTTTTTTCAAATTCTCATCTGACAGAGGGCTACTAGTTCTAATAACCCTCTTGACAATATTGTAGGAGCCATGATTCTCAATATTTGATGGCGGCTTCAAAAGACCTAACTGAATCTTAGCAGCCTTATCACCCGAAGCATTTACCTCATTGTAAAATGTTTTGAGCGCAATCAATGCCTCAAAGGAGATATAGATGCAATCACCACTCTCCAATGGCAATGCACAAGCTCGAGTGCCCTTCACCGTCTCAATAGGGAAATTCAAGTCAAACCTTCTGAGAGCCTTGTTCTCTTCTTCACCGAACTCAGTCTTCCCTTGCTTTGACATTCTTTCCTGTATCTTCTTAATCTGGTTCTTACGATCCTTGTGATACTTCTCAATGCTATCAAGATCAGATAGACGAATATTCAAGATAGGACATCTTGCTATATTGTTCACCTTCAACTGTGGATCAAGCTTCTTAATGAGGAATGTGCCAAGATCCTTCTTATCAGTTACTTGGCCAACCACTTTGAAAAGGAACCTGATATACTTCAGTTTTCCTCCACCAGCCTCAATCAGATCAGCAATCTTCAAGATGGCCTCTTGAGCTTTCACCAGGTCAAAAGGATGTTTTCCTGCTGCATCCCACTTAGTGTCTTCTTCTAGACAATACTTCTCCTTAATGGAGAGAAACACACTTTTCCTTTTCTTTATCATACTCATTTAATTATTAAAAATTAATACATATATAAGATTTTAAAGGGAAGAAAAAAGAAAAGGCCCGAAGGCACTTTTCTTATAGTGTTGTGGAAGAGAGTTGTGTTACTTCTTCTCTTCTTCCTTGTTGTTCTTTTCCTGCTGACCTGGTTCTGGTTTTTGTTCAGGTTGTTCAGTCGTTGGAAACCTCTTATCGAGGCCCCTTTTTGCAGATTTCATTGTGTCACCAATAGCATCGGTAACTTTGTCCATCGCTGCATTAGCTACAATCGCCACTAAAATAGCGGCTCCGACCAATGTACCTGCGGCAATAATGCCGAGGATGATCATAATGATCGACTTCACCACTTTGTTAATGCTACGTTTCTGAGCAGTCTTGATCTGTTTTTTGTTAATCTTTTCCATGATTTCTTAAGTTTTAAAGTTGAACATAAAATTTAACTATTTCTATATATAAGGCATTTTCCCTCTTTCGGGGAGGAAAAAATAAAGGGCGGGATTTCCGCCCAAATTTGGTTAAAAACTAATTTTAAAAATTGATCTTATCAAATTTTTCCCTACTGGGAGCACGAACTTAAATAGGATTGTCTTTATCATTTTCTTTCAAATGTTTTGAAAAAATTCTTAAAAAATCGTTTAAATCCATAGTTTTTTACTCCATGACACATATCATAGAATAAATCTCCCATGATACGGCCTTTATCCGCTCCGATGCCACTACCGACTCCTCGAGCAATACCATCTATGAATTTATTAGTTAATATTTTTTTCATTTTTTCTCTTCCTATTATTTACCCAACTGGTGTACTCGTTCATACATACAGCTGTTGTTGCTGTAATTACAAAAGATGTTGCTCCAGCGACTACTGTTGCTGTTAATATAAATACCATAAGCATTTAGTTTTAAAATTCATTATAAAATTAATAATCACTATATATATAAGGCATTAATGGGAAGAACAAAAAAAAAGAAAGGGAGGCAATCCCTGCTTCCTTTCTTTTTTAATGTGTTCAGATGAATTTAACCCCTTTTCTTTCCGTGGGGTTGCTTACGATGATTCTTCCTATACTTAAGACTTAATCCAAATCGGGTTTTCCGCCCGAAGGTTTTTATTTCCTCTTCAGTCAAATCCTCATCCATGTGCTTTAAGGTAGACATCAGACGTTTCCCTAGCACTTCGACTGGAGTCTTGATGTCTATAAAGAATCTAGCTGTTGCCCTGATTGCACGGACAACTGCAAAGAATTTCTGTAAAAATGGGATTTTTGAATCCCGATCCTTTCTTTTCCAGACGAACTTCCACATCTGGAGAAGCAAGTTGACCCTTTCGATCAGGCCAATTACAAAGTTACTCACTACGTATATGATCATAATGATCGAATATACGACGTTAAATTTCTTTTTCATAATTTTTTGAAATTAAAAGTTGAACATAAATTGTTTATCACTCTATATATAAGGCATTTTTCCTCTTTTGGGAAGGAAAAATAAAAGGTGGTTTTACCCACCTCTCTTTAGAAGAAATCCACTATTATATAAGAAACAGAATTATATATAGGTCTTCTATACAATAACTTATTCCAGATCCAAGGAATAGGTAATAAACAGTACCAGAAGTGCTTTTTATCTATCTCTGGGAAATAGTTATGTGATGTAATATTAGACGTTGTAATAAAATTCCACTTAGGCTTTTTTATTGCAATAAAACCTACCTTACAACCTTCTGGTATCCAACCTGCAACTAGGTTGATAAAATCCTCAGGATAAGAATGCCAATCTCCCTCATAAGTAAAGTTAAGAATACACTCACGACCCTTAAAGAGATTCATTGCTTCTTTAACCGTCATCTTACTTCTCCAAAGACCATGAGCAAATACCCATGTATCTTCCTTTTCTTTTACTCTGAGATCAAACCAGGTAATACCACTATTAAGCTGCTCTGACAAAGTTTTTCTTTGACACTTAGCAAAGATCTTACCTAGTCGACTTAAGAATCCCGAACTTTTCTCTCCTGTTGCACTATTATGCGTTCCGATTTTCAATGAATTCATTATATTTAGTTTTAATAAAATTTTCCAAAGCCTCAGGAGTATTTTCTAACACTCCATCCAAAACTGCCTCTTTCATAGCATTTTTTATTAGACCGACCATTCTTCCTTTTCCAATACCTAGGATTTCCATTATCTCATTTCCTCCAAGGCATGGTTGAAAAAGCCGAACGAGATCTTTTTCTTGCAGGTCACTAATCATCTTTCTTAACTTATCATAGTGATCCTGTAACCTCATTCTTTTCGAGGGTCTTCTTGAAGTTACGTCAGATTCACATAGGAGTAGTAGGTCTTCTAAATCTTCTCCAGCATCATAAATAAGCCTTCTAACAGCACTATCAGTAATAACCGAAGTACTAATCATAGCTGGCCTCATGTGCATATCAACCAGCTTTTGAACATAGTCTTTCTTACCTATCCTAAGCCTATCAAGAACTCCTGGTATTAAGTTAGCCCCAATATGCTCATGATTATAGAAGGTCCACTCTCCTGTAACAGGATCAAATCTCTGAGTAGAAGCTTTTCCAATATCATGAAGAAGAGCCGCTATTCTAAGGTAAGGATTAGTTGTTTTCCCCACAATATTTCTCAAAACCTGTAAAGAATGCTTATAATTATCCTTATGTCCTTCAAGATCATTTCCTGCTTTAAGGGCAGTTAACTCAGGGAGAATCATTTCGAGAAGTTCAGCTGCATCTAAGAGTTCAATTCCTGCAGCTGGATCGGGAGAAGCCATGATCTTTAGAAATTCCGTGCCAATCCTATCAGGGGTTAGAATTTTTATTCTATCCTTCAAAACCTTCATTGCATCAATTAGTCTTGAATCTATAAGAAAACCCAATTTACACGTGAATCTGATAGCTCTAAACATGCGCAATGGATCGTCCTTGAAAGTAATCATGGGATCCGTTGGAGTCATTATAATCTTACTTTTTAAATACTTTCGTCCATCAAACGGATCAACATACTCCCCAAAATGCTTCTCATTAAGACACATGGCAATAGTATTTATAGTAAAATCCCTTCTCATCTGATCATCATATAATGTACCTGGTACTACAGAAGGTTTTCTACTATCTGGGCTATAGGATTCTTTCCTAGCCCCAACAAATTCTACTTCTAGGTTATTATACTTTACTGCGGCAGTTCCATAACGTTCATATCTGAGAACCTTACTCTGATGAATCTCCTTGGCAAATTCATCAGCCATCTTTACACCATCACCGACGACAACAATATCAATGTCGTCATTTTCTATACCTAGAAGCTTATCTCTTACATATCCACCTATAACATAACATGGTAGATTAATTTTGTCTGCTACTTTTCCAATTAATTTTAATAAGTCTTCCATAATTTTTCTTTTTAATTATACATATATAAGGAAAATAAAGGGAGGCATTTCGCTATTAGGAGAGTTGAGCCTAAGTATCTTCACCTCATACTCAGACCCAAACTCCTAATAATAGATAAGACTTTCCAGTCTCACCGACCAAGACCCCTCCATTAATGGGCCTTAAGCGAAATCCTCATTAGTAAGGAAACGGTGGGACGTGGTGAGAATTTTTTCCCTTTAAACACTTACATATATAGTAATAATTAATTTTAAAATTTATGGAAAATATTTGTTTAGAACACAGAAAAGATGACGATCTTGAGATAATACCTCTCATAAACGTAAATCACATAAAAGTAGAACGGGGCTTTTTTGATGGAGACCTTGAAAAATATTACGATAAATGGACAGTCTATCTATTAAATAGTGAGGAAATAAAAGTAGAAGTTGACCGGGAAAGCTCCGATCGGTTGATAAAATTACTATCATTATAGCAACCTCATTAGAGGTTGTTTTTTTTCATCCCCTTAATGCCTTATATATAGCTAGAAAGCATTTTATTATTATTAATACTGCAGAAAGAGTCGGTCCGGGATGGATAGGCTCTTTTTTTTTATTCCCGTTAAAACCTTATTAAAAGAAATAAAATAAAATAAATGGGAACAAATGGTTTTTTCGAGAAAATGAAAAGAGGTTTTAGAGAACCTACAAAACTCGAATGGGAAAATAATCAACCGTCGACCCAGGGACAGAGAGTAGATGAGAATAAAGAAAAAGACTCATCTAATGAAGAACCCCTCCCCGTATTTGGAACAATATATTTATCGGGATTAGGGAAAGAACAGAGATCTATGAAAAGAGTATCTGGATCAGAGGTAAGACTTCTTCATTCAACCGGAAAGTTATTTGTAGATATTCCGGGATTCTCTCAAGTAGATTCGAGTATATGGGTAATAGGTGACAGATATAGATTCATACCCACATCTAAGTTACCGGGTCGATTTAACAATCTCTTATTTGAAGTGAAGCACTTTGATGGAGATTTGATTAATGCTAAGCTAATAACAAATGATGGCGAATTACTCGTCGGAAAAGTATTGGTTAGGCTATGAACAAAACTAATCTTAATTATATATGGAAAATAAGAATAACGTACTATATAACATACTAATCTTAATCATAGTACTAATCTTGATCGCAGTTTGTTCAAAATTTATTTTTTTTAAGTGGAAAAAAAATAAGTTGAACGAAGAATGTGATCAGCTTTACGGAGATTATGAACGTGAGGCAAATGCTATAAAAAATATAGTAGATACTATTGATAAGAAAAAGAAACAAGGTGCAACAAAGGATGACCTTGTAGACTTAAATAATGAGATAAATATACACGAACAAAACTTAAGTGAAATATTTAAAAAATATGAATCTACAATTGAAAAACGTAACAGTAGCTTTCGACTTTAAAAGTTCATCCGTAAACGTGAAATTCAACCCATTTGAACGCGTTGATGAGAAAAAGAGGGCTAAAGAATTCGCAAGAATTTGTAAGAAAGTGAGTAAACACACTACTGTAAAAGAAAACGAGATTGCTATTGTGAAGTGTAAGGTCTGGGATAAGGATGAGAGTAAACCTCTCTTCTATATTGACATTCCTGCCTTGACTAATAAGCTGGAAAGAAAAAAGGAGGGAGATATTCTCCGCATTAAGTGGGATGGAAAAATATACCACTTAGTCTTGAAGCAGCTTGGTACCCGGAATGGATACGCTACGTTTGAGCAAACCGTTGGATCTTTTTCATCTATATTTTCAAAACTCTATAAAAGAGAGCAAGCCCAAAAGGATGTTCTTAGGGAGAAGAGAGCCAAGATACAAGATGAAAAAGAAGCTAGGGAAAAGAAAATGAAAGAAGAAAGGATGAGGAAGAAGCAGGTAGAAAAACTTGTAAGAAGGGCAGAATTTCTACATCCTTGGGAAATTGATAACGAATTCTTTTCTCGAATTCACTAAAAGATTGGGGGAATAATTCCCCTTTCTTTTTTTTTCTAACTTAAAAAACTCCACTCAGAACCTAGGAATTCCCTATAAGTGAAATTTAAATTCAGATTTTATGAAAACAATAGATTCAAAAATTTTAGTAAAAAAAGTCGAAGAAGACGGTGTTGAAGATTATACTGAAAAAGTAGGTAATCTTGTCATTCCGAATAGAAATAAGCAGACTGAAAAGTATGAAGTTATTTCTGTTGGGGAGAAAATTACTTCCTTGAAGGAAGGAGATGTTGTTATTACATTTCCTAATCCGGGGACAACAGTAAAGCATGACGGAGTAGATTACCGTGTTATATCAATACCAGACATTCTTATTGTACTTTAAAATTTAAAAGAAAATGGATAGTAAAATTATTAGAAAAGGTGATGGTGTTCAAGAGAAGATCATCGCTGGTGTATCAGAATCAGTTAAAGCAATTAAAACAACTCTTGGTCCAAGTGGAAAAGGAGTAGCACTAGATGAAGGTGATATGTTAGGAATAACTATCACACGAGATGGGGCTACTGTTGCTAAAGCTATTCACCTGAAAGATAGAGAGGAAAATATTGGCGCAGAACTCGTTAAGAAAGCTGCCACTATGACTGAAGATCTGGCAGGTGATGGAACATCTACAACATCAATTCTCATAGAAGAATTTTGTAAGAAAGGTCAGAAAGCAGTAAATGCCGGAGCTAATGTAAATGAGCTCAAAAGTGGTATGCTGAAAGCCGGTAAGTGGATGGAGAACTTTATCAAAGATAACGCCATTGAAATTGATGGTGACTTAGCTAAGATTGAAAAAGTTGCTACATTATCAGCAAATAATGATCCTGAAATAGGTAGATTAGTAGTGAAAGGTCTCAGCGAAGTTGGTCTTAATGGTCTTATTACGGCTGACTTAGCATCCGGACTTGACACTATTATTGATATTACTACTGGTATGAAATTAGATAAAGGTTGGGCAAGTCCACAATATGTGACCGAACCAGAAACAGGAAAATGTATCCTAGAGGATCCTTATGTCTATGTGGTAGGTGAAAAGATCAGTTCAGTATCTCAGATAATGAACTTCTTAGAGTCTTATCAAAATTCCGGTGGTGGTCGTCCATTACTCATTGTTTGTGATGATATGGATGATAATGTTAATAGTATGCTGGTAATTAATACTTTACGTGGAGCTCTCAGATGCTGTGTAGTAAAAGGAATTGATTTTGGTGATGGTAGAAAGAATGCTATGGCTGACTTAGCAGTAGCAGTTAATGCTAATTATATCTGCCCTGACAATAACTCTGACTTAAGTAAAAGTACTATTGGAGATGCAGGTTTTGCTAAGAAGGTAGTTGTTAGTAGAGACTCTTGTATTATCTTTGAAGGCTATGGTGATCCACAGGCTATTAAAGATAGAGCTAATATCATTAAGGCTAGACTAGAAAGCAATGAAATTAGTGACTATGACAAGAAGAAGTTCGAAAAACGCTTAGCCAACTTAACAGGCGGTATTGCAGTCATTCGAGCTGGTGGAGCTGTTGAATCTGAAAAGAGAAACAGAAAAGCAACTATTGAAGATGCTGTCCTAGCTGCTAAGAGTGCTATTGAAGAAGGATGTTGTCCTGGTGGTGGATATGTTTTCTGGAAAGGAAGCATTGAAGCTAAGGAAGACAGGGAGTTCTGGAAAAAACTCACAGAAGATGAAGCACAAGGAGCTAAGATCGTATTTGATTCACTACCAATTATCCTAAAGACTGTGGCAGAAAATGCTGGTGTCTCTGGAGACGTAGTTCTGAATGAGATGGTTAAGTCTAAGAAGAAAGAAAACTATGGCTTTAATGCTAAAACTAAGAACTTCGGTAACTTAGTAGATACTGGAATTCTTGATAGTGCTAAAGTTCTTAGAGTTAGCCTAGAAAATAGTATCAGTACAGCATCAATGATTCTCTTGATTGACTGTACTATTATACAGGAAGAAGAAAATAAGGAAAACAGTGGACAATAATTCAGAAGAAGACTACAATGGCTATTTACCGGAGAACATAGAGAGAGCGGATGATGGAACCTGCTCTCTTTATGACTCCATCTTAGCCTTATCTCTCATGCCAAGACCTTTTGGTGTGGTATGGAGCTTAGATAAGATAGAGGAATTCTTAACAAAAAGAGGCTACCTAATAATAACCAGGTATACAGATGATGATGATGAATATAAATATGCTGTAAAACCCGATGAAGACCTTATACCTGATAATGGAAAATCCAATATAATGGAAACTTTCAGACAAGAAGTAGAAGGTATAATGTTTAACTGGTTATTAAAAATAGCAAAATGATTGTAGAACAAGCAGTTTTAGACAAGTGGTCAGGACTTATCGATTGTGCTAAGAGGTATTGGATAGATTCATTACCAACTGGCATATCGGATGGTGATTTCGACGAACTCGAAAGAAAAGCTATCATTGAGGATAAGTTTTATGTACGAGATTATGTCTTAGAAACCTACTTAAAAGGTACTAGGACACAGAATAAGTACATTGAGAAGATCACAAAATTTAAAGTCGTAGGAAAATCAATGCTTCAGGGAATGATAGACTCGGCCAAGGAATTAAGTATTCCTGCGGAAGAACTCTATTGTGACCTAAAGTACGATGGATCTAGTATAGCAATATACTTAAATCCAGAAAAAGGAACAGTTGAAAGAATCGTAACCGTTGGAAATTTAAATCTTGATGGTTATGGTATCGATCAAACTTGGAAATTAATAAACCATGTTCCTAAAAAGTTCCCACTAGGTATTGCTGCCATTCAATGCGAAGCTCTCATTGATCTCACTAGATATTCTGGTGACGTTGAAAGAGCTAGACAAAAGGCAAATGGCCTAATTAACTCTAAGTATTGTGACAGTGATGTTAATAATCTCTTGACCTTAAGAGCTTATCGATATTACTTAGCAAAAACTCAAGATGGATATACATTGTCTACCAGAGGTTACAAAGGAGTTATAGAATCATTACCAACAGTAAAATCTCCTTGTGATGGCCATATTCTGTTTAGTCCAGCACAAGTTTGGACATTGGCAGACTTAATGGCTAAAGGAGGTGATTTTACAGAAACCGATCGAGTAGTAACTAATACTGGAACATTCTTATGTGATGGTTGGGTTCTCTACAACAAAGCGGGAATCTGTCAGAGAGCATTAAAGTTTTCTGGTGCTGGTAGTGGGACAGAAGCAATAAAAACTACAGTTAAGAGTATTCTCTGGAATGATCAATCCCCCAAGGGAAAAGATTCCTGGTCAGCTAATGTTATTATTGATCCAGTCACTATAAAAGGTTGTACTATCACAAAACCTAGTGCTGGTAGTGTATCAAAGCTGATTAAGGGAAACTGTACTCCAGGGGCTAGCGTAGGCATTATCCTAGCAAACAGTACTATTCCAATGGTTGGAGAAATATTCTCCCCTGGGGATGGTAATTATTCATGGCCAACTTGTGGTTGTGGATATAAGTTAGGACCTGGTGATATATACGGTAGTCTCCTGAAGTGTGGAAATCCAGAGTGTACAGAAAGACTAAGTAGGATGAGACAATATCTTAGCGGTATATCAAACTTCGAAGACATTGACTTAAATAAACTACTAGTGTTAGATAGATTTAAATGGGAAAATGTTAACGTAAGCCTGGATAAATTACTAGGAATAGTAAAAGCTGATAAGATAGATGATTATCATGCATACTTAGAATCATTCTTAACTACGGATCTTCAAAAAAGAAACCTGAACTTGGTTTATAAGACTAGCTTTAAAGCACTAAAAGAAAAATGGTAGAGTCATATGTGAAAACTAGATATGACAACGACCTAGAGAATGATGATGTCGTAAGAAGCACTTACAAGTTAATTGTAGGTGCTTTTTATCCAAACATAAGAATATCTTCGTTTATGGAAATGCTAAAGAGAGCGTTTTACATAGATGAATGGTTACTGTTTGATCCAAAGACCACAGATAACTATAAGATCGAGGCATATCTTATGGATAGGTTGAAAGATTTCATAGACGGAAAACCTATCGACTTTGTTACTATCTATAATAAATTAATAGACGAGTGTGATTTTCTTGAATCAGAGAAATTTCAATTCACTGAAGGTAACGTAGAAAAGCGGATCTACGCTATTTACCTAGCACTTGTTGATCCGCATAAAAAATTAATATGATTGAAGTAAGTTTATATTCAGTTCCCACTGGTAGCGATGTTAATGTATCTATGGGAAAGTGTCTTGACCGTGTCCGCTATGATAAAGAAAAAATGGGCACAGGTGTAATGTCTTTTGTTAAGGGATTCTTGAAGGCAAATATTCAATCCATTGAACCAGCTCTTGGTAATAACAAGGATATTACAGAATTTATTACATCCGACACTGCAATGACCACAAAGGACTTAGCTAGTATCAATTATTTCTTGGCTAAGGGTGGACTCTTAGTAAAGGTAGTTAATGTAACTGAAGACGAAGAGAATCCAACTGGTCCATCTGCAGAGACAGCTGAATGGAATATTATTGATTATAATTTCATCCAGAATGAATATCCAACTGCAGTAAAGATTATTCCTGGTACAGGAATGGATGTAGTTAGTGTTCTTAAGCAAGTAGTAGATAATTCTGATCTTTTCGATCCTAGTAAGTTTGGTGAGGATATCAAGAACCCTCTTAAGGAAACTGTTAGAAGACTTGAACTCGCTAAGGAAAAGTTGGGTCGCATTGAACCAGGTCTTGCTACTAAGATTTACGAAATTCTAGAACAAACAGGCTTTAAGGTATTCCTAGCAACTGGTGAATAATGTTAGCATTACAGAATGACCTACTAGAGATTTATAACAACTTAGTAATATTCAGTAAAACTACCGTTCAATCCAGTAACCCAATTCCCATCACAGTAAGAGTAGAAAATGGTCAATACGGATCCCCCATTGTATTTGAACAAGGGGGAATTTCCGTCAGACTAAGACTTCCTATCTATTATTGCCTGGGATTTGATACATTAACAAAGCCGACATATCTTCTTCCTAGGGATTATGATTTTATGATGTCATCCTTACAAAGTCTTATTGCTAATGATAAGATCCTGGAAGATAGAACATGTCTTAGCCCAGAAAATTACGGATTTGATGTCTATTCTGTTGATTATAAGGACTTTTGGAAAGGTCCTAATATCATAGGAAGTGTAAGATTCATCTCTGGAAATTCTTGGCTATTCAGAACATACGTAAAATGGAAGTACAAGTTAAAGTGATAAGTGAAAAAATAAATATGAGTAAACCTTGTGTAAAAGTAGTAAATACTTCTAATTATCCACTCCCAGAGTATAAAACTCCAGGCAGCGCCGGTATGGACCTTATAAATGTGGGGAATCAAGTTATCCTTGAGCCAGGAAAACGGGCTCTTTTCCCAACTGGACTCTGCATTGAACTTCCACAAGGAATGGAAGCACAGGTTAGACCTAGAAGTGGACTTGCCTTAAAGCAAGGAATAACTGTTTTAAATACCCCAGGAACAATAGATTCAGATTATAGAGGCGAAATAGGAGTAATTCTTATTAACCTTGGAGAAGAACCTGTTACTATTAATCCTGGAGATCGTATTGCTCAGCTTGTATTTTCATGGGTTAATCAAGTTGATTGGATTCCCTCTGATACATTAGGGGAAACTGATCGAGGAGCTGGTGGATATGGACATACAGGGAAGCAATGAAATCTCTAGACTCCTAGGGATGAGAGGTTATAAGCGACTGGAAGTAGATGATGATATAACACAAAGACTATTAGGATTTGATTATTCATTACTTCCAGGCTTAAACCTAAGATTCTTAGAGACAAAGAAAAAAGAAAATGATTGGACTGAGTACTTAATACTCTATCAAGTCCAAAAATACAGAGATACCACACAATACTTTAAACATATTTTTGATATCCTATCAGTGATATCAAAAGAGCTTGCCAAAATTACGGATATCGATTCCATTGGCATTCAAGAAGTAGAGTGTGGACTAACAAATTATTATTACTTTTTAATTTATATTTTAAAATGAAAAGACTTAATGAAGAAGGACAAGTAGTAAATCCAATTTTAGCTGAATTTGAAGAAGACTCCGATAAGGAAAGAGCAGATCAGATTGTACTTGGTTGGAATAATGTAGAAGAAGCCGCTAAGGAAATTCTTAGTACAGTACTAAGCAGACTAGTATCTCCAGAGACAATCCCAGTATTTCTTTGGAAAAATACAGATTCAAACTCTGACCTACAACAGATCGTAGTTGTAGATAATAATACAGGATCAGATGATTTCGGATTAGGTATTATTCATGCAGGATATACAATGGTTTTGCCACACATCCCTTTCTCCTACTTAGAAACAGATGTCATTACTGACATGAAGAAGTATAAGATTGGTAAGGATATTATTACGGCATATGAAAAAATTCTAAACAGATGGAGAAAAGAATGAGAATATTAGCCCTAGATCTTGGATATTCCGCTCTCAAATATACTTACATAGATGAGAACGGAAAAATGGTCAGTGATAAGATTATTTCTGCTGCAGCTAAACTACCTGAAGCTCCTATCGAAGTGGATAACGATGAACTGTTCAGACTAGGCACAGATTGGTACCTCCTAGGACCAAGTGCTCTTAGGACAGCTAGAAGTTATCTCCTTCCTTTGGAGACATTTGATGATATGCTGGCAGTTTATCCAGCATGGATTAGCTATCTCCTAAAGAAGCTTGAACATATTAAGTTTGATAAAGTAACAATCGGCCTATCATTTGCATTTGTAAATGAAGCCGATAGACTTCTTACTCACTTATACGATACCCTAATGATAGATCCTAGTACGAAATTCTTCGTATGCTTACCACAAGCATTATCTGCTAGACGTGGCTTAGTGAAATACGGAGTTAGTATTAAGGACAATGCAGCAAATGCAACAAAAGCCTCTGACTTTCAATCTTTTGTAATTATCGATGTAGGTCAGAATACAGTTGATGGTTGTAGTGTGATTAATGGAAAATCTGCTGCGGGTGCAAACTTAGGTATAGCTGATTCTGGTGTAATTGTTGTAGCTAGAAATATCGCAGATTATATCTATAAGAAATATGAATATAGAATCTCCATTAAAGAGGCACAGACAGTTGTAGATACAGGTATCTTAACTAGACGTGGCCGAGAAATTGACTTGACGGATATCGTTAAGCAATTGAAGAAGAGATACTTAATTGATCTTCTTAACCTAATTGAAGAAAGGTATGGAGAATTCTTAGATGCTGCTGATAATCTTGTTATTATTGGCGGAGGAGCATACTTATTTAATCAAATGCTAGGGGATAAGGATTTCTGCGCAGAAGTAGAAAAGCATTTCCCAGTTAGCTTTATCATTACGCCAAAGGATAGTAGTGAATATTATAACAGTATATCTTATTTATTAATTACGGAGGATCTTGTAAATTCGGGAAAGATTTAAATTTTAATTAAACACAGGAGAGCATGACATAGTTCTTGTTGATAGAGGACTACCTGTCATGCTTTTCATTTTCTAATATATGGAGACAAAGATTATTAAAGGACAAGCATGGATCGTTGGTGATAAGCTTGTTCAGGATCAAACAATGTTTACTACAACTGGTGCAGTTAGTTCAAATATTGTTCCCCTGATAAATAATATATGGGATGACTTGTTGAGTGCTAATGGTACATTCAAGTGCAATTCCAAGAAAAATTTCTTCTACTGGGAGTATAAAATGACAGATTCAACAGATGATACTCTTGAAGTAGATGTCATAATTGAATGTCCTAGACCTAAACCTGGCATTTTTACTGAACCTTACGACCCTGAAAATGGTACAAGTGATTGGGCTAAGTATTGGCTAGGAAGATTGAAGACTACTTATGATAATGCAAAGAAAGCTTACACAATTCAGCCTCAGGAAGTTATTTTTCCAGGCACAGAATATGTAGCTCCAACAGGGGAAATTGTTACAGTTGAAGAAAATACAGTAGTAAGAGATGATTTGGGTGATATTACAAATCTTCTTATATCATTTTAATTAAAAGGCCGGGGATTTAGTAATAACCTTGGCCTAAATTTTTCACAACAGAGCCACTCATTTCTTTATCTATATGATAAATTCACGGAATTATAAATTTAAGATCAATGTAAGCGCAGAAGCTTATACTAGTAAAATAGAAGCTAGAGCCTGTTTAACGCAAGAAAGTGCCAAAAAAATTGGAAGATCCAAGATGGCATTTAAAGAACAGTGGTTAACTGTAGATGAATTTCTAGAAAAAGCTACATCAGGTTATTGTTTCTGTAATATCTTTGAATTTGATCCTAATGTAATGTACAAGATATCAACAAGTCGCTCTAAAGTTTGGAAGATCTATCCAGTTTATAAAACCGGAGTTAACGCGGGTTGTATGAAATTAGGATTCAAAAGAGATGAGTTCTTTAAGGAAAGTTATGCGGTTTTTGTTGATATAGATTCCACCAGATTTCAGAGAGTTGATGCTTATATTAATAAGTTAACTTTTAAGCCAACTTGCGTATACATGTCTTATAGTGATGGTCTTGAGAAAAATGAAGTCACTAGTAGAAGATTTCACTTAATATATGTATTTGATTCTCCCTTAGGAAAGCAAGATTTTCTTAAAGTATCTGAAATAATAACAAGGCAAATAGAAGAGGATACTGGGGAAATAGTTGAAGATTACTGTGGAACTAGACTCAGCCAATACATGAATGGTTGTTTTGGAAATCAAGAAGTGTACAAAACATACCTAGTTTATTCAATCTTAGATATCTTAGAGAAAGCAGAAAAATTTTCTATTCCAATTATTGTCAAAGAAAAGCCTTCAATTAGTTTTAATGAATGGGTACTTATCGATTTTGATAATTTTGAAGAAGAGGAATTTAAATCAAAGCCTTGTTGGATAAACTGTTTGAGTACTTATACTTATCTTTGGAGAATAACAAAACCTGAATGGATCAATGGTGCTTATCAATTTGTTGATCCTGGTTACTTTAGGCTTTTTTTCTATCCAGAAAAAGTTGAGGATGGAAATAAAAGAAGAAGAAAGCTATATGAAAGAATGTGTCTCAGGCGAATTATGAAGCCAGAGATAACATCAGAGGAATTACAGTTTAATACAATAATGGATGTGCTTAAGTTTTTCGATAATAGCGATAGAGTAATAGATTCGGATTTTATTAAAAGAAATATTACAAATTGTTTTAGTTATTCTGTTGAAGAGTTAATAGAACAATATTCTACAGAAATAGAATATCTTAGAAAAATATTCTATCCTAGGAGAGGAATTATTTATAGAACAAGATCTCATCATACCAGAGATATTACTTGGTGTATCCTAGATGAAATGTTTAATGATAATTTATCAGTTAGGGAAAATTTTGAAAATATTAATAATGATGGATTTCCTATTAGTTTGAGATCTTTATATGATTACATAAATGATAGGGGTATTGTTATTAAAGGAAAAATAAGAGATGATGAATTACAAAACCTAATTAATCCTAATTTATCGGGAAGAGAAAATTATAAGCTTTTAAGGGAGAAAGGATATAAAGTAGATATTCGAAGAATTAATGAATTACTAAAACGTAAATAATACAATGCAACAAATGTTACATTGGAATGCAACAAATGTTACATCAGAGTTTAATTAAAAAAGAACTATGCAACAAATGTTACATTAGGATGCAACAAATGTTACATTAATGGTTTAATGTTACAAATTCAAAAATATGTTACAAATTCAAAAATATGTTACAAATTCAAAAATATGTTACAAATTCAAAAATATGTTACAAATTCAAAAATATGTTACAAATTCAAAAATATGAAATTTTGTAACAAATAAAAAAATCGCTAAATAAAAGATAGTATAATATATATTATTAAATATAAATATAATAAATAATATAATATATATAATTATTATTAAATATAAATATAATAATTAATATAATATAAATAATATAAATATAATAAATATAAATATATATAATATAATATAATATATATATATACAACACCAACCAACCTTTAATCTTAAATTGCAAAAACGCATCACCTTTATAAAACACTGAAATAGAAGGACTTAAAGCCTTACTTATGTTTATAAATTTAAAATAAGGGTTATGATATTTACAGTATTAGAACAGATGTACAAATGTGGATGTGAAAAGGGCGTAGCAGACCTAATATCTGAAGGAATACTAGACAAGATCAATGATTTAGCTGAATGGGATTTATGTAGATTCCCTTCTAAAGAAATTGAAAGACGTCAGATTACATTTCCAATCTATCTTGATGAGACTGGAACAGTATCTGCCGAATCTAAAGTAGAAACAAAACCCATCTATGAAGAGAATAGGAAGTTCTTAGGAGAGACACCAAAACTTGCTCCCGGGAATTGTATCTTAGTAGATGGGCAGGTTATTGCAATAGATAGGCCGGATAGATTAGTCCTAGTTGTGTCCAAGACTGGTGGAAGAGCATTGACTAGAATTTACGATGAGATCATAACTCCTGAGTATGAGTTGTACCATAGTAAGAATACATCTCTTAAGTTTACTTGGGATTCACCTGGAGTAGAAATACCAAAGGAATTTGATGGGGAATATAGAGTTCCTTATTCTAAGTATAAATATTGGAAGGAGTTTTTTGTTAGGGGAAGAGATCTCACTCCAGACCCTAATGGAAACTTGGCAATCTTAGTTAATATAGATTATATATTTCCGGTAGAACTATACTTTACTCCTTGGACGGTTAAGTTTAAGAAAACTGATTTCGAAGAAGGGGAAGAGTCTTTGGTTGAATATCTTGTAGATTCTGTTCTTCGGGATTTTTGTGTAGGATATACAAGACTTGTGAACCCATTAGGAGAATTTCCAACTCCAGCTGAACAAGTACAGAGATTATTGGAGTTTGACAAGCAGGTTCAGATTAATCAATTCAAGCTAATGAATGGAGCAAAAAATTTATAAAAATAAAAAGTAGGCCAAGTGCCTACCTTTTTTTAACTTAGTTTGTCTGTGATATTATCAATGAGCCCGAATTTTCCATATCGACCTGGAAGACATTCTTCTGCCTTAAGATAATGATCTCGACTTGCATCATTCTTAACTTCTACTAGATCTTTTCCAGAAGCATCGGCTAAGATTTGCATAAGTTCTTCGTTGAGGGTTTTTGTCTCTCTTGTCATGATTTCTAGGTCGGGATATGTAATTCTATCGCTACCAGTGGAAACTGAGTGAATCATAATCCTACTGTGTTCTAGGGCAGATCTATTTCCTATAGTTCCGCCGACCATTAGGATACTTCCCATACTAGCAGCTAGACCTAAACAAGTAGTACTCAAAGTACAATCTTGTTTTACAAGTTGCATTGTATCATACAGGGCTAAGCCATGATAAACGGAACCTCCTCCAGTACTAAGATACATCCTAATACCTTCGTTTTTATCTATGGCGTGAAGATATAATAATTGACTGAGGGCTATATTTGCCGAGTCTGAGGTTACTTCATCGCCGAAGAAAATAATTCTGTTACTCATGAGCTCTGAGAATACATCAACTTGTACCATTCTCTCTTGGCTCTCTTTTGTAATGTAAGGGGTAATAATACCATTCTGAAACTTAGCATAATCATCAACTACGCTTGTGCTAACTGTTTTCTTACTCTTACAAAACTTTCTGAAATCTTTGAATAAATTAAACATAAGTTAATAGTTTTTGGAACAATACATTTGTAAGGATTTGAAGCGTAGTTTTTGCTGATCTCTGCCCATAGAAACCTTATCTTTGATTATGAAAACTTTATATATTTGTGGTGACATTCATGGAGAATTAGTACCATTAGTGAATGATGCCGCCAAGGAGATAAAAGATGCCTCAATTCTTATCGTTGGAGATTTTGGGGCTGGTTTTGGCGGAACAATAGAGAGTTATAAGAAAATAGAAAAGAACTTGGAAGAACGGAATATTGAACTCTATGCTATTAGAGGAAATCACGATGACCCTTCTTGGTTTATTGATGGAAGTCATGATCTTCCAAGGTTAAAGTTTTTGAAAGACCACACGTTGATTGACATATGTGGTTATTCAATTTATCCGGTGGGTGGGGCTACTTCGGTTGACATTGACTTGCCAGATTTCTCTGGAAAAACAAGAAGACAGAGAAACAATGACCTAATAAGATATAGATCTCATAAGAGAGTCTGGTGGCCGGGGGAAGTTATTGACACAAGTGTAGAAACTTTTCCTATTAAGGTGGATATTATTGTTTCTCATGATGCCCCTCTTGGTTTTGAACCTATTCCAACTAGGACAGAATATATGTCTTTAGAAACATGGAATAGTGTACTGGAGGGAAGAAAGTATCTAGACAAAGTCTTGAAGGAGATTAATTGTAAGAGATGGTTTTATGGACATCATCATAAATCTTATTCAGGACATGTTGGAGATTTGTTATACAGATGTTTAGGAATACAAGAATTATATCAAGTACCAGAAAAGGAAAAAGAATGAAAAGGAAAGTTTTATACCTAGTTATCGGTCTTATACTAGGATTAATTGCAGGTAATCAAGTAATTGGTTGTTCTGGAGAAGAAAACAGTGATCTTCCTTCTTTCAGAGAATGGAAATATGCTATTGAAGTTCCAGACTCGAAGACAGATAAAATGGTAATTAGCCATACTGGATTTACTGTCTCTTATAATCCCGATACCAATTGTCCCTCTTGGGTAGCTTGGAACTTAACAAAGGAAGAAGTAGAGCTTAAAAATGTACCGAGGAGTGATGAGTTTTTACCAGACCCAGATCTTCTCCCAGAATACAGAGTAGTCACTTCAGATTATACTGGGAGTGGATATGATCGAGGTCATATGTGTCCTGCAGCAGATATGAGATGGAGTAAGGACGCAATGAGGGACTGCTTTTATATGTCAAATATCTGTCCACAAATTCCTGTCTTGAATAGACAATGGTGGGAACATGCTGAAGAAGCTTGTAGAAGATGGGCAGTATCTGAAGGCAGTGTTTATATTTGTTGTGGTCCTATTTATGATCCAGACCTAGTTCCAGTTTATATAAGAAAGAGTCACTCCATTAGAGTACCAGATGGATTCTTTAAAGTTGTCTTATCTTTAAGACCTGGACATGAAAAAGCAATAGGATTTATTTATAGTAATACCGATTCGCGTCAGCCTATGGAAGATGTAGCCATGACGGTTGATAATGTAGAGGAAGCTGTTGGCATAGACTTCTTCTATTATCTACCTGATAGCTTAGAATCTAGATTAGAAGCTGAGTATAACCTTAATTCCTGGAACTGATGGAGAGGTATTACAAGCATTATAAGGGGAATATCTATAAGTTTATTCTTGAATGTATAAATTCGGAGACCTTAGAGCCTATGATTGTCTATCAAGCAACATATGGAGATCATCAGGTCTGGGTCCGGCCAAAAAGGATGTTTGATGAGATGGTTACTCTTCCTAATGGTGAGACAGTCAAGAGATTTACTGAAATTCCCCCAGATTAATTTATTTATTTTTAAAACCCTTAAGTTATTATGAGCATGGAATCTATGGCCAAGAAAATACTTGGTAATGAAGGAGCTATCAAAGATCTCATTAAGAAGATGGAAAAGTTAGGTAAAAAAATAAGTCTCATGGCTAGTGAGATAACTCATCTAAAGAGAGAGAACAAAGACTTAAGGCGAAGACTATCGGATTAGAAAAATACGGGCTGGGGATGTCATGCTGGATACCTTCAGCCCCTTATTCATGTTATGAAGCAGAATAAATCTATTTTACTGATTAAGAGTAATCGTTCTTTTCCTGGTTTCTTATCAACGGAAGAAGTGATTATATATAATCTTGTGTTTTCTGAACCGTCGTTAAGTATATATAACCTACAAAATATACACTTAATAGGGGACGGTGACCGTATATTAAGAGATACAATAAATAAATTAATTGGAGGTAGGGGATGGGTACCGGTATATTCTGAATCTTCATTGAAGAATTTTGATGAAGAGAAATTTGTATCATTTCTTGAAAAATATCGTCCCGAATTTACAACAAAGTTGGGACGGATTAAGACGAAGCTGGAGATTAGTTTCGCAACGAGATCTAAAGTTAAACTAGTCAGAGTAGAAAGATTGCTTAACATAATTAAGATTCCAGGGAGAGTAGCAGTTCATACTATAAATAAGAAGTTATATAGGAGCTTAAAGGCCACAGGGCCAGAAGTAGATCCTAATAGCTATTTATTAAGTTTCCCTGATGATGAAAGTTTAGCAAAATTTTCTAAGAGATTTGTGGATTACTGTTGGAAAGAAGTATTACCAGATTTATCTTGGTACTTAGGTTACATCAGAAACAAGGATAGTTGTTTTGGTTTACCACATGATCCTTATGTTCGATTGGAATTGCTTGGAGCAGTAATTACAGCTTGGTATGAAAAGAATCCCCTTTAAAACCTTATAGATATAAGGGTGAAGTGTAGAGTTAATTAAAATTTATATTAATCTCTAATTATGTAATATTGTTTGAAGAAAAAAAACACTTCACCTTAACTACTATCAAATCCTAGGAGCCTTTCCGTGGCATAGTAGATCAGTACTACTAAAGTTAGGAAGCTAATGCCTAGGCGATGGCATTATTAGAAATAATTTTGCCGGAGTATGGTGACATTCGAGATTTATTATTAAATGTCAATTTGCCTAAACACAATAACAACTTATAGACATATGAAAACAACAATGAATATTAAAATGAGTTATAAACAGAACAGTAACAACGATTATGTTGATTATTATTCATAGTAATCAACTGATCCAAATACTTCTATCTTTATATTATGATTATTAATTGTGGAGACTATTAAAAAGAATTTTGAAAGATAAAAAGGTTTGGATAGTTGGGGCAATTACTTTAAAGCGGGAAAACCAATTACTATGAATAATTCTACAGAAATTACAAATAATGTTCACGAGTCTTCTGGGCTTATTTGATTGAAATTTCTGTAGAAATGACGAGGAAACATTACGTTTCCCTTTATTTTTGCTCTTCCCAGCCAGGAAATTCCTTACGGATGAATGATAAAATGTAAATTAAAGGTATTATGTTTATAGATATAGAACAATTATTAGACTACGATTGTATGCCACTCCCAAATAAGTTAGTGGTATATGCAGTAGGTAAAACTCCTCCAGGTGCAGTTAAATCTGCTTACACTGAACTGTTTGATGTGAACAATGTGGTTCCATTAGCAATTTCTCCAGATTATAGAGCATCTAGGGATAAGAAGAGTAAATTGAGTGTACTTACATCGCTTCTTGGAATATCCGAACCTTGTTGGTGGGTGAATCCAGATTTTGGTATGAAAACTTTTCAGATTGAAAATAAAAATATCAAAATCGGCTTACCTAAGTTAAAAGTAAATGCTGGGGATGATCTGAAATATTTATGGTATTGTTCCGGAGCAGGAATCCCAAATAACTATTTATCTATCGTTAGTATAACTTCTCCTGAATTAGAGAAAATTTTTCCGGGGAAACAGTTTATCTTAGGCTTAACTGGTGATATCTTTATGAAATTAATTTATTCACAAAGGACTATGATAGATGGATGGTATCCCATAAATTTTTCATTTTATCCAGCTAGGGGAAATAATTGTGTAATGTTTCCTATTATTCAAGATGATAGGAGTAAGATTCAAAATACTCTTCGTGGCTATGCTGAGAAATTATCTCACAAAATTGAGAAAACTCTTATTCCGGGTCACTTATATATTAGGAAGGACTTAAAAAACTTTGTTTATCTCTACCTAGGGAAAATAAAGAATACCTTAATCAGTCGGCCTTTCTTTGGAGGGCATCCTATTTATTATAATTTCACTGATGTCAAGCTCAATGCTTGGGATAATCCTTATTATGATTATAGTCATAGAAAATTATCAGGTGACTTGTTCTTGAAGTATACCTGGGAAGAAGGTTATGGGACAAAATGTATAATAGATTTTGAAAGAAAAAGAAAAATAGATTTCCTAAGGTTTATTGATACATACATATTTATGCCCTATGCAGATTGTATGAAGAACAACCTGTATCTTTCATCTGAAAATTCTAATATCGGATGTGTAGATCTTGGAGAAGTTTTTGAGTTTGATGATAGCATGCATGACTTAGATTCTTATCTTAAGGGAAAATCAAAGAAAGCCGCATTGGAGGCTTTACATTCTCTCCGCTCAGATGAGAAGTCGATTAAGAGTATTAATTTCTTTAAGAAATGGTATTTTGCTTGGTATCCAGATATTATTAACGAAAACCCTGACCTTAAGTCTTTATATATAGAAGTAATCTCAGATGAACTCTTTATACGACTGGCTAATATGTTAGGTCATAAGATAAGTTCAATGGTATATAGTGCCCCTGATATTATGTCTAAAGCATACGACAAATTCTTTGAAGTTGATGAAATTAGTCAATTGGAAAAAATTTGGAAATCTGATATGGAAGACTTTTTCAGTAATATAATGATTAATTTAACGGAGAAAGAGAAGATTAACGTTCTAAACTCTGTTAGAGATAGAGGAATAGATTATGTAAAAACTAAGAGACAGCAAATTTCAAAAATAAATGAATGATTATACTGTAATTATAAAAGTTTTTGCAAAAGAGGGTGAACAAGATATATCTGTATCTAATGTATCTAGGGAAGACTTAGAACTATTAAGTCCTCTAATAATAGAAATTAGAAATCATAAAGGATGGTTTCCTCACAATATGGTAGGTCCGGAGAGATTTCCAACGGCAGAGGAATTGTATTGTAAGTTTCCTGCACTTGAAATACTAAACTCAATGGTACCAGAACCTCTATCTGGTTTCAATACTATCATCTTCTTAAAAGTGTTTAGTGAAGATCCGCAAGAAATTGTAATGGTCTAAAAACCTTATATGTGTATTACAACAAACACACTATATATGGCTATGGCTAACAACTTTCAAAAAGAAGATGCACCAATTGAAATAGCAAATCAGGGTGCGGGTAATGAAACAACAACAATGGTAGGATATCCAGAAATTTATCTACCATAGTTATTAGAGTGAGGTATTTTCTATTATTGGGAAAACCTCACTTTTTAAATCTTTAAATTTTATGGGAAATTTTAAAGAAGCAATAGATCAGTTAACCGGAAAAACCTCTAAAGAGATAATAGAGAACTTAACTCCTAGGACAGACCTAAGTAATCAAGAGAAAACGATTGTATATACTTACTTATGTCCAGAGCCATTAAGCGATAGGGAATTACCTAATGTTCTCTTGGCCGGTAGAGGAGATCATAAGGAAGGATTTTTATCTGAGAATTTTGGAGAGATCATGTCATTACTCAGAGCATATAGATCACCGCAATATAATAGGTTTATCTTACACTTACTTCATTCCTATGTACAGAATCAATCCAGTATTTACATAGTGAATGAACAGGATAATGCAAACTGTTGTGTATGTGGAAAACCATTATATGCGCATGATGTTTGGTCAAAGAAATGCGCAGAGAATCCATCCTTTGGTGAACAAGATAGAAAAGAATACCTAGAATATGCCAGTTCACAAAGCACACTTAGAATATGCTTAAACTGCGCATTACAATTAGCAGGACTTCATCGATTATTAACTATCGTAGAGGGTCCTGGATATCTACACTAAAGTGAAAAAACGCAGTTCTTGAGGCATAAATACCTTAAGGTTGAAAGAGCGTTTGTTAAGGTTGAGTCTAAACAATGATGTTCTTGGACTCAGCCCTTCTTTTATTTATCTTATGAAAATTGAAGAGTTTTATTTCCCTGATATTCCATATCAGCCGTACCCAGTACATCTCATTTCTTCTAGTGGAAGATTAACCAATTTCAAATCAATAATATATCCTAGTGCATCGTCGGCCAAGAGATATACTAGGAATAAGCAGTTAAAGCATAGAAGCTTACAGGCTAAGATATTTGACTCATTGATAAATATTGGTTATTTTGATCCACTCATAGTCTATAGAGAATTTCCAGTGCCAGTTCAGAATTGCTATAGACTTCAAGGGCAGAAGAGATTATATTATATATGTGATTACTATTTTCCTACTTTAAAATTAGCGGTAGAACTTGATTCAGACTATCATGACAATCAAGTAAAAGATACTGATGAGATTAGAGATCGTTACCTAAAGGAGGTTCATGGAGTTTCTGTTTTTAGAATAAGAGATTTTCAGAAAAGTACTGTTCAGAAAACTAAGTTCTTAGAGCTTAGGAATCTTATGAAATCATTGGTACCTTTAGAAAAACCTGAGGTCCTGATTTTCACTACGGATTTATGTAAGTTCTATAGTGAAAAAAGTAATCCCTGAACCGTCTAATACCTTATAGAAGAAATATTAATTTGTAGATCGTAATTATGGTAAAAGTTACAGCCGGAATTGATGCTAGTAACGGAACATTCTTTTGTGTGTCCGTAGATACAAATTTATTGAAGAGCTTTTATAATAATCTGCACGGGATGTTAGTAAATACTAAAAATATCCCTGAAGGATTAAAATTGGAGAGAACCAGCCAGCACTCTGTTCTCATTACGTTCCCTATAAAAGAGGAATCGTTAAAGAGAAGTAGTGGTAATGATAAGATGGTTGGTGTATCTGATGAAGTTCAGAGCTCGTATGATAGAATTATAGAAGTGATACAGAAATTCTGTAGTGAATCTATCAAGCATATGATGAAGCGGGTTGAGTTTATACCTCTATTCGATTTTGACGGTGTCGGAAAAGCGAAAGATTATTCCCTTGAACAGATGAGAGGGGATGTTGAAAATGCAAATAAGAAGCATAGAGATATATGCATAATTCGCAGTTATGATCAATTCCTTAATATGGTGGATAGACACTATACATTTGATCAGCATTATATTTGCTATAAGGAAGATAGTAATGAGTATACTGACTTTGTACTTGACGTGCATTGCGGCAAGTTAAAGGAGTTGAGAAAGAAATATAAAGGAAAATTGAAAACATTAAATTGGGTTTAAAGATAAGTGAGAGAAGAAAAATGATGAGTTTCTTTTCTCACTTTTTAATTATATGAAAATTATATGATAACGTTAGCAGATCGAGGTGCCAGTAATATAACAGTAATGACAACGGGGGAACCATTACCTCCAGATGGAACTGACGATTACATCAAGATTGCTCTCTTAGGATCAACTGATATGATCGATGGGGGCGAGTTAGACTGGTATCAGAAATTTTGTACAGGCTTGGCTATTATAGCAGGCCGAGAATCCAGTAGAGGAGTAAATATATTTAAGAGTCTTAATTACTTAATCTTTAATTGTAAGACTCCACCAGTACCAGACGGTACTATGTCTGTTAATAATCCAGCTTTTGTTAACCACCTTAGCTGGTGTTGTGACGTAGCTACTGCAGCAGATGGTATATTTGTTAATTTCTTGAAGAATAGTCAAAGTGTAATGCCAGTGTATTGGTTTTCGCTTTTTGCACAATCAGGGAAGCTAGTATGTAGAGTTCCCCTAGAGCAAGATTATATCTTTTCGGGACTAGTAAATACTACGTGCCAACGCTTTAATATTCCATGTTTCCCAGGGAAAATGGGAAATGTAATGTCAGTCATTCAGGCATTTTTCAACTTTGTGCCTAAAATGCAAATCCTTAGTAATCCAGCAATACAGTTACCTGAATGAGAAGCCTTATCATATTGAAGGGCTTAGTTAAATCAGATAAACAGAATTGGGTGAAAAGGGAAGGCCTTATGAACTTTTTCTTAGACATTGATTATATTAAGAAACTATTCTATAGGCCAGATTATAAGGGGAGCAAAGAATTCCTAACGAGATCTTTTGATGATGTAGTTTATAAAGTATTTCTTCAGGCACTTTGCTCCCGTTTATCAACGGGGACCTTAGTGGTCGTTGATATTGATAATGATTCTGTCTCTTCGATAGAAGACTTAGCGTTTATATTTGGATATACTGTTTTTTATCATGTTGAATCAACACCATACGATTACGTTGGAAAGAATAAAAAATATTGTAATTTTCAATATATAGTACCGACTAAAGATACATTGAAGAGGGAAGTATTGGATTTTAATAATATTGATTATACAGGAAAAAACCTAATTAATAATTATGCAGATATAGAGGATTATTGGAAACCTTTGACACGAACAACAATAATTGATAAGAATGATACGGTTCTACATATATCAGACCTACATTCACATTGGAATTTACTTAACACTAAAGTACCTAAATTTTCCAAATATCCTCTAGTCGTGTTTGCCGGAGATTACATAGATGGACCAGAAAAAGGTGGTAGCAGAAGATTAATAGAACAAATCCTTGGGTATAAAGGAACGAATGCTATTTTCCTGGAGGGAAATCATGAACTTCGACTTAGAAAATACTTGGGTTATACCTATATCAAAGGAAAAGGAAAGAAAATAGTATCTGAAGTTTTATTAAATGAATTATCAGAAGAATTTCTTCAAAAAACGGCAGATGAATTCTCAGACTTAAAAATGCTAGATTCATATGAAATGTTGTTGGGGATGAATAATATATTCAGAGAATCTTTTATTTATGAAAGAGGAAAAGATACATATATTTGTACTCATGCGGGTCTTAGATGGATAGATCAGATAAGCCCAAAATTTATAGGAAATGTAATATATTCAAATAAGAATACCGAGAGAGTAGATCTTGCTTTCTCTGAGAGATATAATCAAGATAATATATGGTCAATTCATGGACATTGTAAGTATAATGTCATGGAGTTCTGCCGATTCCCTGGAGTCATTAACTTTGATACCGAGGATGAAACTAAGGTAAACTATTTTATAAATTATCCGAATAAAAAAATTAAAGTATGTGTAGTAAAAGATTAGTAAAACTGAGACTTAAGGCGAGAGATTTCTATAGTATAGAAAAAGCTCTTGGCCTAATACAAGCTAAGGAGTATAATGATGAAATTGAGTTTGAGGCTGAAATTCCAGATGATAAGAAAACTATGGAATTCCTAGTAACTTCTCCAGAGGTATTACATTGGGATTTTATTGAACAGCCTAAACCTAGGGAATATACTATTCCTAGTGGAGATGCTGTATCTGCCTCTGTACATGAACCTGGAGTAGATGAACCTAAGGTAGTATTTTCATATTCAGGTGGAGATGTACAAGGACAACTTGACCCAGAAGATCCAGAGAATGTGATTGGGCTGTTAATGGAAAAGTATGGTTCCGAGTACTTGACAGTGGCTAGTATTCTTAGGATAGTTCTTCAATTTAAGAAATTTTATACAAAAAGTCCTGCCCTGAGATTTACTTCAAATATTATCACTTCTTATGTTATCAAGGTTGATGTTGAGGCTGAGTTTGAAGAATTCAGAAGTTCACATAAAGACTTAGTGGATAAGCTCATAGTACATCTTAGAAATGAATGTACGGGAGAACCAAATGCTTATTATGACTATCAGTATCTGATCAGAACATTGAAAAAGTTTTGGTTACTTGGGAAATTATCTAAGGAGAATGTTGATGAACTCCTAACTAATATTTATGGAGTCTTAGAATGATTACATTAACTCCTGGCATTAAGTCCTCTCTCTTATTAGCTAGAATCAAGAATATAATTTATTATAGACTTGAAGTTGAGCCTAAAGATCCTGAGAGAATAAGATGTCAATATCAACCTGTCTTAAGAAAACTTAGGAAGGATATCTTGGATATCCTACCTGAGATAATGGATGATAAGGAAACTTATCAAATATTGGATGAAGTAGTCCAAACAATACCTCCTATGGTAAAAACTGAGAATTGCTTGGAAGTTATTCAAGAACTATGTCAAGTGATAAGAAAAAAGAACGAAGAAAACAGAGACATGACAAACATGTCAAAGAAGAATTAACTTATAAACAGGAAGCATGGGAAGCTGGGAAATTGATTATGGAAAATCATAACCAGAGTCAGTTTTCACCAACCTTTACTTCGAAGTTAACTGATAGATTATATTCCTATATCCTGGGGGAACGTAATTCCTGTAAGTCAGCAGAGGATTTTGTTGTGGGCTTCAGAAAATATAAAGCCGCTATACAAGAACTATTGATCTACTGGAATCCTACATGTAACAAAGGTAGTGAATATGATTATCTCAAGAGACTCCTGGAAGTATACTGGGATGAAGTTAGGGATAAACAAAATCCTATGGCCTTATTAGATTCTGCTTATGATCAATGATGAAAGATTAATCCGACTTGTTAGATCAAGAGGACATAAGAGCGATTGGCCAGAAGCAGTGTGGGATATGAAACAGAGAATTCTAGAACAACATCTAGGGTTTCCTGGACTTGGTGATCCACACCTATCTATCCTCGAATTCTCCAAAATACAAGAAGGAGATCTCTTTATCTGGGATCCTTATCTGGAGTCTAGTGAAAGAGGTGATGCTGCTCCCACTATGTATAAATTACTCCCAGGAAATATGGGGTATGTTGAGGGAATTGGCTGTGGATTAGATATGGATAGAGATCCATCCAGAACTCTCATTCGGTGGGGTGATACTGTTAAACTCCCGGACATAGATCCTATGGAATTAGTAATGCGAGTTGACGTTAAACCCTCATTAATAACAGGAGGTCCTGGATATTACTATTTCTACAAAGCTTATAGAGATTGGAGATATTAACTTAATAATTTTAAGATTATGAAAAAGAATTTGTTTTTAGGTTTCTTGCTTGCGATAGCTTGCATTATGACCACGGGCTGTTCCTCTTGTAAGTCCGAAAATAAGAATCAGGAGATTAGCGAAGTAAAAACATTGGAACTTGTACCTGAAAATGTTATCAGTGCAGACCGTGAAGTAATGTATTTCCGTACACCAAAGGGATCGGATCTTAGGTGGATGGAATCTACAGCTGTATCAACTGCTTTCCTTACAGATGATAGCGCAGCTGATGCTACATTCATGGAAGTAACTAATAGTTTTCAGACAGTAACTTGGTATGAGACTAGTGGTGATTCAAAGGTTACTATCATTACTACCAATACAATGACAACTGATTCCCTCGTAACTAGTGGCTTTTTCCTAGATGATGAACCACTTAATGAGAAGGAAATCGTCCTGACATTCGCAGAAGCACGTGAAGCAGCTCTTAAGGCAAATTGTCCAAAGCCTCAGACTCGTATCTGCGTCCTACGTTGTCCAATTGGTCCATATGATGTAGAAGATGCATACTACATCTTTGGTAATGGTGATGAAGATACACCTATGATCTATGTAAATTCTCGTACTGGCGAAGTACTTACTCAAGATCCATCTTATATTAAACCTTAAATAGAACTTTCCTAGAGTGATGAAAATTTCACTCTAGGATTTTATTTTTACTTAAATTATGAATGTAAATGATAGTTTTTCCCATAAACTTGGGGGAGATACACTGAATGAGTATATTTATTCAAATGTGAAGAAGAAGGTGAAGGAGGATAAGTTTCCTGCTAAGAATAGTAGAGACCTAATTGGAGATGGTGTAGTAGATGAGGATATGGGCGAAGCTATAGAGCCAATTGATCCTATTAGGTTTGTTGCAAAGGTTAACGTAACTGACACATCAAGTCCTACTAAACTGTTTAATAATCCAAGTAATCTGGCGGCAATCGAGATAGATGGTGTTGTGTATGAAGGTAATGATATATCTAGTAATCTTAATCATACCTTTGATAGTGTTGGAATACATACAGTGAAGTATACACTTAAAGATGGAATGACTACTATTAATGATGGCAGTTGTTTTCAATTTATAACTGCCTTAGTTAGTATAACAATACCAGAAAGTATTACTAGTATTGGTGGTGGTGCATTTAGTAGTTGTTATTCTTTATCTTCCGTTACAATTCCTGGTTCAGTTACTAGTATTGGTAGTGGTGCATTTGGTAGTTGTACTTCCTTAACCTCTATTACAATCCCTGGTTCAGTTACTGAGATTGGTGGTAGTGCATTTAGTGGTTGTACTAATTTAACAAATGTAGTAGTAAGTGATTATGAAGGTGGTAATACAACTATTACTAATGCTGCATTTTCAGGTTGTACTGGATTAGTTTCCCTGATTTTGGGAAATTCCGTGACAACTATTACTAATTCAGCATTTGCTAGTTGCGCTGGACTGGTTTCCTTGACATTGGAAAATTCCGTGACAACTATTAGTAATGGTGCATTTAATGGTTGTATTAGTTTAGCTAAAGTTAATATTCCCAATTCTGTTATTAATCTTAGTAATAGTCCATTTGCAGGTTGTATTCGACTGACTAGATTAACAATACCTAGTTCCGTTGTTCATTTAAATAATATTGGAGGACATTTTAAGTTTAATGATATTAAATTTAGAACAATTAATCCGGATGCTGATTTTACCCGTGATGCTACAAATAAAGTAATCCTTGATAAGACGGGTACTATATTATTATGGGGATTCGAAGATACAGTAGCAATTCCGAATACAGTAACTAGTATTGGTCAGAGAGCATTTAGTGATTGTACTTCTCTAACTTCCATTACAATACCAGATTCAGTAACTAGTATTGGTGAGTATGCATTTCAGAAGTGTACCTCCCTAACTTCTATTACAATTCCTAGTTCAGTTACTAGTATTGGTGGTAGTGCATTTTATAATTGTACTTCCCTAACCTCTATTACTATTCCAGGTTCAGTTACTAGTATTGGTAGTCAAGCATTTTATAGTTGTACTTCTCTAATTTCTATAACATCATTAGCGACAACTGCTCCGACGATTAGCTCTTATACTTTTTGGGAAATCAAATCTAATGGTACTCTAACAGTCCCTGCCGGTTCTACAGGTTACGATGCCTGGATGGAACAATTACCTAGTGGTTGGACTCTAGTTGAGCAATAATTTAATTTTAACATATGATAATTAAAAAGAGGCAGGTGGGTATAGATAGGATGATAACATTAAATCCCGTTCTTGGTTGTCCGATTGGCTGTCCTTATTGTTATGCCAGGAAGATGAATCAGAGATTTAAGTTTACGCCAGACTTTTCTATACCTACTAAGATGCCTAATGCCCTGAATAGGTTAAAGACTATTCATAACAAAGATATATTCATGACCTCCATGTCAGATTTCAGTTATTGGGATCCGGAGTGGAGAGAGCAAGTTTTTGAAGAAATGAAGAAAAATACTAGTAACCAATACTTATTCCTAACAAAGAACCCAAAAGGCTTAGCAGGTTTTGACTGCTCTACCTTCCCGAATGTTTGGATAGGCGTGACGGTTACTAGGAATATGGATTTACATAGATTAACTGAAATCCTAAGTTCAGTTAAGGCTAGACATTATTGGATTACTTTCGAGCCACTTCATGAAGATATTAACCCAATTCCCCTTAATGTAAAGAAGAGGTTTGACTGGATCGTAATTGGGGACGAAACGGGTAATAGAGCGGGGAAGATTGTGGCAAAGGATAGTTGGATTTTGAACCTGGCCAATCAATTCCCTAATACACCTGTTTGTATGAAGGAAAGACTACAAGATAGCCTTGGTGATGAGTGGAGAAACGAATATCCTAGCGAGTTTTAAGAAAATGGTAATATTCAGAGAGCTTGATTTTAAAAAAGTATTAAGCTATGTAAAACAGTATAAGTCAGTCCCTGTTTTTGCCTTTACTTACAAAGGAGGAGTGACTTCAACTGGTTTATGGATGGAAGGGAACTATACTCCAGATATGAAGGAGTTTGTGAAAGGACTTTTGGAGAAATTTGGTTATCAATTCTGTTATGGTTGGGTAAACGAAACTATATATAAGTTTTGTGATGTATATTCTTTGATTGATCCAGAGAAAAGACAACCTGGAGATAAAGTGAAGTTATTGTTCCAGCCGACGGGGAGAGTTAAGCTTACGCCTCTTACTGAATTTAAACCAGAACATTTCTTATTTCACTGTACAAGCAAAGAAAATTTAAAGTCCATTCAGGATAATGGTTTAATACCAATGGCGAGAGATAGGGGATACAAATACCCACCTCTTGTGCATCTGTTAATTAAGCCATACCACATGGTAAGTCTCTCTGGAAATAAATTGGTCGGTGTAAGTAATTGGAAAACAGATTTAATTTTATTTAAAGTTAATCCTAATAATTATAAGTTTATGCCGGACCCTGCTTTTGAGTGGGGGCTAATTACGAAAGATAGAATCTTACCAGAGGATATCGAATTAATTTCACCAAAAGAATATAAGTATTATTTTAATTATAATAATTACGATAATACTCTTTTGACAAAAGTTAGATTATAATGAGTGATTTTAGGAGAAGGACAGTTATAGCTAATAAACCTTATGATGCTGAGATTGAATATTTGGAGAGTACAGGGACACAATATATAGATACTGGAATTGATTTCTATTACAAAACGCAAGATATTGAGATAGGAATTGACGTTTTGTTTAAAAATATTAAAAATCGTCAATTATTTGGTTCTAATGGTTATGGTTACCTTGGTGTAACCACTAGTGGAAGTTTTGAATGTGCCGGAATTGGTAACGCTTATATAAATGCAATAGATGGAGAATTTCATAAGGTTGTTTATAAAACAGCGCCATCAATAGAAAGAATATATTTAACCATCGATAATAAACAACTTAAAGTTAATACAGCATTTAACGTTCCAAATGTCCCATATAGATGTTTTTTATTTGCAATAGGAGGGCGCGATAACGCTGCTGCTCAATTTTTTGCAAATGCTTACCTTAAAAGTGCTTATATTAAAATAGATAACACTTTAGTTCGAGACCTAATTCCAGTTCGCATAGGTCAAATTGGTTATATGTATGATAGGATATCGAAGCAGTTATTTGGTAATAGTGGAACGGGTGATTTCATTCTTGGTCCCGACTTATAATCTTGATATAATATATGAATAGAGATAAATATTTCAATCTTTTTGATTCGCACGAAGATTATATTAGTGCGAAGAATAATTTAAAGAAGCCAAATATAAGTTATTGTGAGGATGTAGGTGTATTGTATAATCCTTGGACTTGGGAAGAGGAATATTTAACTACGGAGGCGCTTGAGAGCGGTACGATTTCTTTTGAGATAGGAAAGAATGTAACGGTTAATGATTTAGCTTCCGTTTCTTATTCCAAAGATTCTGGTGAAACATGGACTACCACAGAAAATACTAGTGGTAGGGCAGATACTCTCACAATTTCAGTATCAGTTGTTGCTGGTGATAATGTAATATGGAAAGGTTCGGGGGATCGAGTATCAGTTGGAGAAGGAATTGGAAGTTATTCTAGGTTTGGAACAACTGGAAATATAAATGTAAAGGGAAATATAATGTCGCTTATTTATGGCGATGATTATAAGGGCCAGACCGACCTTAGTGGGAAGATTGATTGTTTTACTAAGCTTTTCACAAGTTCTAAAGTAGTTAGTGCTGAGAATTTATCCTTACCTGCCATGACATTGGAAGAGGATTGTTATAAGAAACTGTTTTCTTCCTGTGGTAGCTTAGTAACGGCACCTAAACTCCCGGCTACAACATTAGCAACTAACTGTTATAATAGTATATTTGATGGTTGTACTAGTTTAACGTCAGTACCAGAACTTCCTGCTACAACATTAGCAAGTGGCTGTTATAGTTACATGTTTAGTGATTGCTCCAGTCTTGTTGAAGCCCCAGAATTACCAGCCCTTACCTTAGCAGATAATTGTTATAATGGCATGTTTAGTGGATGTTCTGGTCTTATAAAGGCGCCTAGACTTATTGCCAATGAATTAGAGATGGGCTGTTATAGTTCTATGTTCGCTGATTGTACCAGTCTAGTGGTAGCTCCTAAACTCCCAGCTACAGTAATGGAATGGGGATGCTATACGGAAATGTTCGTAGGCTGTACTAGTTTAGTAGAGGCCCCACAACTTCCAGCCATGACTTTGGAGGAAGATTGCTATGGCAGTATGTTCATGGATTGTACAAGCCTAGTTAAGGCTCCAGACCTACCTGCTACTGTATTGGCAAATTATTGCTATATGTCCATGTTCTTTGGATGTACTAGCCTAAATTACATTAAGGTAATGGCAACGAGTATTAACCGAGATGTTCACTTAGGCGAAGAATGGATGGGAGATGTTCCAGCAACAGGAACATTTGTGAGAAATAAAGATGCAACGTGGCCAATTCAACCTAATTATGGTATTGTGCCACGAGGATGGACCGTAATAAATGAATAAAATATGAATGTAAATGATTGTTTCTCCCATGAATTAGGTGGAGATACTTTAAGTGAATATATCTATTCAAATGTGAAGAAAAGAACAAAAGGAGATTACTTCCCAGCTAAAAATAGCGAAGACCTGATCGGAGAAGGGGGAGGGGGAGATAGTGAAGAACCCATAGAAACTGTACCTAATAATATGATTAGGTATTATGCCCCTGAAATATTACCAGAAACAACAAGTAATAAAAATGTAGGAATTCACATTAATGCCTTCAATACTACTGTTATCTCACATACATTTGAAGATGGGGTTGGTATAGTAGAATTTGAAGGAGATGTAACAGATATTGGAGATAAGGCGTTTTATCAATGTGGAAATATAACAAAATTAGTCTTACCAAAAAGTATAACTAGTATTGGGAATAGTTCTATAAGTGGCTGTCAAAAATTAATAAGTATTAATATTCCAAACGGTGTTACTAGTATTGGTGATGGTGCGTTTCATTATTGTTGGAGACTGACTAAGATCATAATTCCAACTAGTGTTACTAGTATTGGTAGTAGTGCATTTAGTCAAGATTTTTTTTATGTAGGTAATTTCATTAATAACAGTTCTCTTGATGCAGAAGCTAATAACTATTGGAAAGCTACTTTAGCGGATATTGAAATGAACGACGGTATATTAATGAAAAATAATGAAATTGTATTGTTTAGAGGTAATAATACGGATATTATAATACCTAGTGGTGTAACTAGTATTGGTGAGTATGCATTTAGTGGTGATTCGTATGGTGGTGGTGATCTTGTAAGCATAACAATACCAAACAGTGTTACAAATATAGCTGCTTCTGCATTTAATACTTGCAAAAGTTTGACTAGTATAACAATTCCTAATTCTGTAACTAGTATTGGTTATAATGCATTCGGTGGTTGTAGAAACATGACAGCAGTAGTTATTGGAACTAGTGTAACTGATATGGGTGAAATGGTATTTTGTGATTGTAATAATTTATCTAGTGTAACAGTATTAGCTACAACTCCACCCACACTTGGGTCATATCATGGTCAATACTCGAATTTTTCTAATACAAACGATTGCCCTATCTATGTTCCAGCTGCCAGTGTAGATGCGTATAAATCTGCCCAAGGCTGGAGTACCTATGCTAGTAGAATTCAAGCAATTTCAGAATAATTAAATGAAAATACGTTATATGAATTCCCAGATAGAGTTTCATGAAAAATATATGGATGATTTTTTAAATGCCGATGAAGAAGGCATGAAGATCGCCGTAATGGATCGAACAGAAGCTCTATATGGTGGAGATTGGACCATAGATAAAGAGTGGTGTGATGAGAATGGAGTACCGTATTCACAAGGTAAACTTATTCAAAATACTGGATGTATTATTGCAGTGAAAGGAAACGTTCTTCTTGATATAAAAAAGAAGTTTACTGGTGGGGAGTGTCTTTGTGATATTTTCTCCAAGAAGCTTGTTCAGTATTTTAAAGACAGGGGCATGAATTCGGTAAGGCAAGATAATAATGATGTATTGGTGGATGACTTTAAGGTTGCTAGTGGTGCTGAGGTTACTTTACCTGGGGGATATCATTATATAGCTTACCAGATTTCAATAAATCAGGACCTTGATATAATAAAACACGCTTGCTTAAAGCCAATGGTGAAAGTACCAAAAGCATTAAGTGAGTATGGTATTACTACAGAGGAAATGGTTAAGTTTTGTGAAGATTATTGGTTAAATGTTTAATTTTGATTATAAAGGTTATAATTTTAGGTGTGATATAGGAACAATGACACCCAAACAATATGAAAGACTAATCGATTTATTGGAGGACTTTAAGCCAAGAAATATATGTGAAATGGGTAGTGGTGAGTCTACTAAGATTTTTGAGAATTATAAATCAAGGACTGGTGCATCACTTTACTCAATCGAACATGATAAATTTTATGCTAGGGGGAATGCAGTTGTGTTTCCCCTAGTAGAAAAAATAAACTTTAAAATCGGGGGAATTGATTTTGGAGATTGTTCAATTTATCGTGGCTTTGAAGAATGGCTAGGGTTACAGGGTAAGTTTGATTTAGTCTTTTCAGATGGGCCAAATGATACGTTGCCATATAATTATAATAACTTAGTTTATTCTAGAATTCAGGTTGTCGATTTTCCTATTCTAGATAAATTAAGTGATAAGTCTATAGTGATGTATCATGATTGTCAGTTGACAGAAGCAAAAAATACCTTAGAAAAATTTGAAGACGAATTATTAAAACGAGGATTTGCATTTAGTAAGGAGGAGATTGTTGAGGATAATATGGAAGTTGTTAAATACAATGAGAACATATTAGGCTTTTGCCCTAATCTCTTAATCTATAAATGTAATCGTGAAAATTAATAGCAATGATTATAAACGATAATTTTACAAGTAATTCTTGTGGGAACAATGTTCTAACAGAATATTATTACGATAAAGTAAGGCGTCATCTTAAGGGTGACTACTTTCCTCCAAAGAACAGCGAGGACTTAATTGGTTATGTCGCTGGTGAAGGGGAAGAAGGTGAAGGTGAAAATAATGGCCCACAATTATTAGATTACCTCTTCACTGATGGAACTTTCGGTTCTGAGATTGGAGATAAGGTGCCAGTTGGTATATGTGTAGCCCCTGCCAGTCATTTTGCTGATGGTAAGGCTAGATTTATGTCATTGAAAGAAATGTCGGCCAGTGATACAGCTGGAACCACTGAACATACTAGCCTAGGATGGGGAACTGCTAATACAGATGCTGGTTTGACTAAGTATTCATCTGTGGCAGTTGTTGACAGTGAAGGTGCACTTAAAGGTGTTAACCAGAATTATGGTTTTATTCCTTCCAAGAGAGCTGAATGGAGTTCTGCTTCACAGCCGGCAGCAAGACCAGTTGAAGGAGTATATTATGCAGGTAATATGGACCCTAATAATCCATCTCCTTATCCATTCTTGGCTGATGGTTCATTAAATCCCGATTATTCTGCTACAGAATTTGATGGTTCGCCAATTGTGAATATGCTGAGTGATGTCAATGGTGCTGCAAATACTACAACCTTGGTAGGTTTGGGCAGTGATTATGTAGCTGCCAATGCATGTCATAATTTCGCCCCAGGAGTACATGATGGAGAATGGTATCTCCCAGCAATAGGTGAGCTTGGATATATGATAGCATTATACGATGACATTAATGCTAAGATTACAGCTGCTGGAGAAGGTAATGGAGTTGTAGTTGCTCCTAGTAACTTTTATTGGTCTTCTACTGGGGTTAGTGAGAGTGGTGCTTGCAATCTGCGTATGAATAACGGTTACGTGGGCAACCTCGATAAGACGGGTACGCCTTACGTTCGTGCCTTTTTAGCTCTATAAGATTTAAAGAATTATGTTACAGAATATTTTAGGTTGTAGATTTTTATCTGCAATTATATCCTTCATTGTCACTTTCCTTGTGGTTGGTGAGCAGGCAGGATATACAGAAACAGCTCCTAATATAACTTTTGGCTTAGTTCTAGGAGCATGTATTAGTGTTTTTATAGAATTTGCCAGATGGGGAGTTCTTGATAACTTAATGGCTGGTAAATTTCAAGCAACAAACTTATTACTTGGCTTATTGGGTGCTGGCTTAGGTTCAGCACTAGCAGTACTTATTAACTAATAACTTAAAGGGTGTCAATTATGAAACGTATTAAGCAATTTTTCAGGGATCTTATAAATTACCTTGGCACCTTCCCAAATGTATTTAGTGAAAATAGTACAAAGTTATTAGCTCTCTTAATCTCTGCAATAACTGGTGGTTTTCTCGTAGCCATTGTAATTCCACTAATCCTAATTTGGGATGTAGCAGTTAATGGTTATATTAAGACTGATCTTATTGACCTTGGTATCTTTTTGCTTTGTGTTGGGGGATATGTTTTTGGTGCAGGAGCTACAGTAAAGGTTCCTGACTTAGAGAATCTCAACAAAGAGAGTAAGAGGCATCGGAGATTAAAGGAGGAAGTAGAAGACACTTGTGAAGGGGAAGATGAATAAGATCCCGGGGAGATAGTTCTTAGTGATAAGGACTATTTCTCTTTTCCCCGAAACGTAAAAAACTCCGGTATCCTCCGGGGAAGCTCTTATTTATAGTTATAAATTTTAGTTTTATGGGAATTAGAAAAATATATTATGGTATGAGTGGAGCATTTAAAGGTTCTACAATAAGACATGACTTAAAATTAAATCCCGACACTCAGGTAATGTATTCCGGCATAAAATCATGGAAGAAATTTCATGAAAGCTTATTTAAAGACCTATTACCTCAGAGCGATCTTCATTTCAGCCTATTACACTTAGTTAGATTGGAGGAATTTATGTCGGGAAAACCAGAGAATTTCATCATTGAGAGGGGTGTAACCGACTCCTTATTTTACAATTTATACAATGATGAGTATAATTCTAGCAAACCCTCAGAAGAGACAATTAAGAAGACTGTTGAGGCGGAGCAGAGTCTATTAGGGGGCATTGATAATTTAGAGAGGGTACTCTTAATTCAAGAGGATGTTGATTTTGTAAAGAACATTGTCTTTAAAGAAGAGTCTCGTGCAAAAACATTTAACTATGATCCAGACTATTATTTCCAACTCCAGAAAACCTATGTAGAGTTTACGATGACTCACAATAAAGTTGATAATGTTGTCAGGATTAAGGATGCAAGAGAGTATATTCTTAATACTCTAGAAGAACAAATTAAATTTTTCTAATTATGACGGTAATCAAAGTAGATGAGTCAAAAGAGCCTTTTGATATTATCAAAATTCATAAGGCCCTAGAAAAAGTTTTCTCTCAATGCGGAGAAGATTTAACAGAAGAGATCTTAACTAACCTGGATGAATATGTCAAGAAATCGTTAGACACTGAAGCAGATGTTGAGATTGAGGTGGATGATATTCACAACCTAGTTGAGCAATTTCTTATGTTGAATAACTTCTTTGCTGCATCTAAGTCTTATATCTTAGGACGATATAAGAAGGCCTTAGAGAGAGCAGAGAACAAAATGTATATTAAAAGTTTATCAGAAAAATTAAGTGCAATTGATGTAGCTAATCAAAATGCAAACGTAGATGAGAAGAGCTTTGGTGGTAGAATAGGTGAGGCTAGTAGATATGTTGTAAAAGACTTTGCCTTGAACTATTGTATGAGCCGAAAATCAAAGAACAATCATCTTAATAATGAAATCTATATTCACGACCTCGATTCTTACACAATTGGTTCTCATAATTGCGCCCATGGTAAGTCATGGGTTAAGATAAAACATGGTGGCAAAATTCATTTAACTCGTATTGAAGATCTTGCTAAAGAAGTTGGTTTGACTGATGGTAAACTAGCTGATGTATCAAAAGACTGTTGGCAGATTTTGTCACGTGATGGATGGACAAAGCTCAAGAATATTTCCCAGAGAAAATTAAGGGAAGATGAAGAGCTTTTTACAATTAAGACAAGAACAGGCATACCACTTAAATTGACTGGTGAGCATAGATTGCCTATTCTAGATGAAAACGGTGAAGAAAAAGTAGTGAAGGTTAAGAACCTAAAGGTAGGTGATTCTCTGCTTGATATAGGGAATATTCGTTTTTCAGAGGAAGATTTGAATGAGTCTTTCTTGAACTTATTAGAACTTAACGACGATGTTGTAGATATTAGGATAACTAATCTATCTTCATTAAAAAGCTATTTGGAGTATCATTATGGTATTAATTTTACGGAGTTTGCTAGAAAGAATAATTTTGCAATAGATCCTAGGGCAAAAACGATGAAATTATGCGATTTCGTAAAGTTAACAAGAGAATATCCAATTTCATTTGAAGTTTATAGTAATTTATTAATTAAGTCCAGTGGTTCAAAGCATACTTATCCACTTCACATACCGTATACACCACAATTAGCTAAACTTTATGCTTATATTTATGCAGATGGTGGAGTATATGTGAATGAGGAGAAAAGCATGTTTCAGATTACTTTTACAAATACTAATGAGAAGCTTTTGGATGATTTCATTGATTGCTATGAAGATGTATTTGGATATAGACTTAACAAATCGTATCCAGGTGCTACGGCAACTTCTCCTTGTATTAGAGTAACTGACGGAACCAGACTCATAGTAAAGATCTTTAGAGATTTTGCTGGGGCTAGAAAAAATGGATCCAATAATATCTCGGTACCAGACTTTGTTATTAATGGAACAAATGAGATCAAGTATGCATATTTATCTGCTTGTATAGATACTGACGGTTGTCTCAATAATAATAGAATTACCTATCACTCCTGTTGTGAAAGATATTGTCAGCAGTTAGCAATTATGTTAAACTCGCTTGGTTATCATCCAACCGTAGTACAGTCAGGTAAAGCAGGTGAAGAATATCATTTCGGAAATAAGGTCGGAAAAAGAAACTTTGATTCTTTTGCAGTTGCGTTGTCGCGTAAAGATGAACTTGCTGCATTACAGTCAAAATTATCTTGCCTTAAGCACAATGATACTTATGTGTATCGTGGACTTAAGGATAAGTATGTTGAGAATAGGATTGTATCTATTTCAACCAGTTATGAAGATTGTTCCGTATATGATATGGAAACTGCTTCACATTGGTATATTATAAATAATTATGTCAGTCATAATTGTCTCACAATTCCATTTGACGAACTTCTCGCCAGTGGATTTAATACGAGACAGACTGATGTAAGACCAGCAAACAGTATTAATACTGCTTTGCAACTTGTAGCTGTAATATTCCAACTTCAGAGTTTACAGCAATTTGGTAGGCAAAACTGCCTGTTAAGCCCTTTCCACTAATCAGTGGGGTATAGATGTAATCTATGCTAACGATGAAGCCTAAGTGTTCAGTGATGCGACATAAGGTAATATCGTGGGAATGTAATTTAATAAAATTACAAGCCTGTATCGACTATCTGCGGATCGGCAGAGTAAGGCAACTATTGATACGTTGTTTGAAATGGGCTTTGCTAGATTTATTAAGTCTAGTTAAGATATAGTCAGTGCATATAGAAATATATGATAAAACGGGTGTATCGGCATCACACCTCGATTGGACTCTTGTTCCATACGTTAAGAAATCGTTTTATAAGCATTTCAAGACAGGAGCAGAATTCATTGAAGGAGTAACAATTCCTATTGAGGAATTTAACGATAAAATGTCGCTCGATGATGAGAAGTATAAGTCGAGCGGAAAAGTTTATACATTTGCTATTAAGCAGACAGAGAAAGAACTAAAGCAAGCAGTGGAGGGAATGTATCATAATCTCAATACACTCCAATCACGTAGTGGGAACCAATTATAACTTGCTGATTATCAGCTAGTTACGAAAGTAGCGAAATATTGATTGGCTATGTAGAAATACATTGAAATAATCGGGGCAAAATCGGTGAACCCTAAATTTTAAATTGTAAAAATTAATTCATTTCACTTTAATAGAAATTATTATATGGGTAAAAGAGTAAAAATCACAGAAGAATTAAAAAAAGATATTATAAATTTTTATCGCAGTAAGCCAATGTCATTTCTTACAGTAAGCGAAAAATACGGTTTATGTTTGCCAACAATAAGTAAGATTTTAAAAGACGAAGAAAGATACAAGAAAGCGTCTATTTTTAATCCAGACTTTGATGAAGCGTATTTTGAAAATATTGATACAGAAGCAAAGGCATACTTTTTTGGATTAATAATTGCTGACGGTAATGTTTTTATCGACGAAAAAAATAAAAAAGCGAATAGGCAAGCAGTTATATCAATAATGCTAAATTCAAGTGATGAATATATACTAGAGCGCTTTAAAAACGAGGTAAAAACAAATACTATTGTTGGACATGATGGTAGAGGGTGTTCACAAATAGCGGTTAGAAGTAATAAAATGTCAAAAGACTTGGAAAAATATGGTGTTGTGCCAAGAAAAAGTTTTATAACTTATTTACCACAAATAGATAAAGAGTTAATGCCGCATTTAATAAGGGGCATAATGGATGGAGACGGCAGTATAAATGCCCATTTAATTAAAAGTGGTAGATTTTTACATTCGATTGCATTTTGTGGAACTCATAGATTAATGTCTGAAATATCTGATTTTATATATTCTAATGCGAATTTGAATACAAAACCCAAAGTGTATGATTATAAAACTAGAACACTTAGTGAAATTGCTGTAAGAGGTATCGATGATATGTTTAAACTTGGGGAATTTATTTATAACAATTCAACCATATACTTAAACAGAAAAAGAGAAACTTATAATATGTTTTTAGAACATTACAATTTTTAAAACAAGGGAATACCGAGGTAATTTCTGAGATTGCGAAAGGCTCAGAAATACCGTAGAGCGTAGGAGGTGAATAAATATAATCCTCCCAAGAGTGTCCCCCCTTAGCGAGTAAAGTCGAAGGTGAAAATGTACGCCGACCTTATGGGAAACCATAAGAACTATGGGATAAAAAGCCTGTAGGATAACATAAGTGGCCATTTACATCTATCAATTACGGTACATGTACGTCCGTAGAAGGTAGAATGGTGATAAAAGCCTTGCTTGAAGGTTCGATTAATGGTGTGGGTAAATTTCATAGAACATCCATATTCCCTAAAAGTACCATTGGGGAAATAAAACAAGGTGAACTGTCAGAGACAGGTGTGGAAGTAGAATATAGTAGGAAATGACTATTGAGATACTTTTGCTAACAGGGGAAATCTAAACTTTAAATTAAAGCACGACAATCCTGTGCCAAGTTCTTTTATAGAAAAGGTCAAACGACTATCCTATGACGTTATTTAACTGAGGAGTAGGTCTATAGCGATATAGTTCCGAAGTGCCTTGTACTACTGAAGAGTAGTAATGATATAGTCTAATCCGGCTTCCTAGTAAGCGTTAAAGTATTGCGAAAGCAACGGTATATAATGTGTGGAATTTTCCAGTATATGAAGGGTGTTAATGATAAGCCTGGAACGCCAAATTATGATATGTATAAACTTGCATTAGAGTCAACAGCAAAACGTTTGTATCCAAATTATGCGAACGTTGACTGGAGTGGGAATGCTGGATATGATAGAAATGATCCAAAAACTTACTTCAGCACGATGGGTTAGTGTAAATGTAGCTCATCTAAAATCTCTTGAACCGTGCCAACGGGTGTCCAGAAATGGGCTAACTGCCAGGCCCTAAAGTTTTAGGGTGAAGCAGTGCTAAGCTTAGAAGAATTTCTAAGAAAGTGTATCGACTATTGGTGATGAATGTAGCCAAGTAGGGGAGGAGATAGGCACCTCTTCGAAGCGGGAGACTTCTCAGGAAAATGAGAAGAAGATATAGTCAGTGCCTTTGGTAACAAAGGGTTAACATGTGCAGAACTGCAAACGGTTTTGATATAAATGGTTTAGGTCAGTTAAAGGATGGTAGAGGAAATGTATGTCCAGTTACTATCATTATGCCGACCTTAGCGATGGAAGCCGACAGAGATGTAGAGAAGTTCATGCGTCTCTTAGGAAGAAAAATTGAAGAAGCAAAAGACATGTTAATTGAGAGATTCAACTGGATTTGTAGTCAAAGTCCAGAGTCTGCTAGATTTATGTATGAGAATAATACTATGGCGGGTTATGTTCCGTCAGAGGGTATTAGGTCTGCATTAAAGCATGGAACTCTCAGTTTAGGTCAGCTTGGCTTAGCAGAAACTCTCCAGTTATTGATTGGAACGGATCATACAACAGAGGAGGGTATGAAGTTAGCCAAGAGAATTGAGTCTCTTTTCAAGAAGAGATGTGCAGAATATAAAGAAAAGTATAAATTAAACTTTGGTGTATACTACACACCTGAACAGAAAGTTGTGGGTGTCGCATAGGCAACTATGTGTAAAAATAACCTTACTAAACGGGCAAACGTAATAAGTTGGTAAGAGAAGCTAAACTAATATAGCAGGCCAATCCCGTAGGATGAAGCAAAAAAAATTTGTTATATGGCAAAGAAAACTTTTTCAAATAAACTCATTAGTAAATACGAAATTAAAGAAGATTTATTTAAAATATCTTGTTCTGATGTTGATTATATTACAAGAAGTGGAAATGTCTATTATGATTTTGGTAATGGAATGTATCTGAAAAGATCTTGTTTTGAAAATAAGGTTAATGGATATATCTATGTATCTATTATACTATCAAGTGGTAAACGATGTCAGAAAAGGGTTCATCGATTAGTAGCAGAAACTTTTATTGAAAAGCCTTCAGAGGAATGTAATATTGTCATGCATATTGATAATAATAAGCATAATAATGACATTTCCAATTTAAAGTGGGGGACCGTTTCAGAAAATACTAAACAGGCTTTTGATGACCATCTTGCGAATAATGCAAAAGGGTTCGATGATAGTCAATCTATGCCGATAGCAGTTTTTTCTCTTGATGGCAATTTATTAAGAACTTACGGTTCCGTATCTATTGCAGCAATTGAGGAGAAAGTAAGTAAAGGTGCTATTCTATTTCAAGCTAGACATTTGGTAAAGAATCCTAATAAAGGTAGTAAAACAAAAAGATATTTTAGATTTCTTAACGAATATTTGGAAAAAGGCTTTGTTCTCTAACGACTATCGAAAGTGTATCTAAGGTGAAAGACCCTAGAGAGTAAATGAGTAGAGTAGCACACTGTGCGAAAGGTAAGGCCCTCTATGATTGCTAATGGATTATAGAGGTGAAAATATAGTCTAATCCCTATTTTAAGTATGCGGAAACGCAGGGTTAAGTTGGCAGAAAATCTCTGTTATACTGCATTGAAGAAATTCAGAACAAAATATGGAGTAATAAAGGATGTAAGTGATAAGGAATTTTTCACTAATTCCATCCATGTTCCTGTATGGAGAGATATGAACCCATTTGAGAAGATTGATATTGAATCTCAGCTCACGGGTTATTCTTCGGCGGGTTGTATTACTTATGTTGAACTCCCATCCACAGTATTAAATAATATTGAGGCTTTGGAGACGTTAGTGAATTATGCAATGGATAAGGATATTCCTTATTTTGCAGTTAATGTCCCAAATGATACTTGTATGGAATGTGGTCATACTGGTGAGTTCGATGTTTGTCCTGAATGTGGTTCAGATAATGTAAGTCAGTTAAAGCGAGTTACTGGCTACTTGAATCTAGATTACAGAACTTCTTTCAATGAAGGAAAGCAGGATGAAGTACGGTATAGAGTAAAACACATCAAAGGTTAGTTTATGAGGTATATTAAAATAACAGGCCCTGATGTAGAAAATGGTCTAGGTTTTAGAACTACGTTATGGATTTCTGGGTGTAAGTGCCATTGTGAGGGATGTCATAATCCTGAAACATGGTCCTTCACATTCGGAAAGGAGTTCACTGATGAATCTTATCAGGAGCTAAAGGAAAATTTATCCAAGCCTTATATCAAGGGGCTAACTTTATCTGGTGGTAATCCAGTTGATTCCCCGGAAGATTTATTAAGTTTATTGAAAAGAGTAAGAGAGGATTTTGGTAATTCAAAGGACATTTGGCTTTATTCTGGCTATGTATTTGAAGATCTCCTAAAGGATCCTCTATGTAAAGAAATTTTAGGCTTAGTTGATATAGTGGTAGATGGTCCATTTATCCTAAGCAAAAGAAATACAGCGCTCCCCTTCAGAGGTTCAGAGAATCAAAGAATTATCTTGGTTCAAGAATCCCTGAAAGAGGGAAATATAATCCTAAAGCAATAATAAATAATCCATTCCTCAGGAGAAAACTCTTGGGGAATGGCATCTGCTGAATGAAAAATATTCATTTATATCAAAAAATATTCAAAAATAAGCAAGCTTTTTAAAATCACGTGATATTTATATATGAATACTAAGATAAATAATAAAAAAAAATAAGTGAACTTATGAAACATAAAAATATTAAAGTTGTTTCGATTGACACTGAAAATATGTTGTATACTTGTGACGATGGTAATGAATCCATTAATGGATGGGCTTGAAACATTGTCAATAGAAGAGTTACAGAAACACATAGATAGTGCAAAACAAGCAACACTTGATATAATTGAAAAAAAAATAGAAAGTAGGCTATGATTATACAGAGTAAGTATACAAAGATATTCCATTCAAAGGATTTAACTCGTCAGAAGTATGATGAGTTAAATGACTTTGCTGTGCTTATTCAAAACCATAAAAACACCGTGTCACAATACGTTAATGATAACATTCTTCATTTCTTGGAATACAATAAGTTCCAATTCCTTAAGGTAATGAGAGAACGTTTCAAAGAAGTTATCCCAAGTTCATTTGATGCACAACTTTATACACAAGTGTTCACTTGTTATCAGAATAAATTCGATGCAATACAACGTAAACTTGTCTTTGAAATCGTTACATTTAAAGGATTTGAGTTTTATAAACGTGATACCAAGAAACATAAGGAAGGTGACTTGAAAAAAGTAGTTTTTGATAAGAAACAAACACCATTATCTAACTGTCTTACTTATCTTGCGAGATACAGTAATGAGAATACAATAGACTACATCAATGACAATATAAGCAAGTGTGACGAGAAGAAACGTGAGTTCTATAACAACATACTAAGATGTTGTGATAAATTCGGATTTGAACGTCTCTACAATCTTGCTTTGTCAAAAAGAAAACGTGTTGTCAAGCATTATTCTGAATATCCTATTGAGTTCAAGTCATTAACGTTCAGTGGTAGGTGTAGGAAGACAAGGATAATAGACTACAACAGTAGGTTTGGTTCAGTAATCAATTCATTCGTAAGTCTCAGTGGAATTGGTAGGAAATCATTTGATGTACCAGTTACCTTTAATAAAGGTTGGCATGGAAGTATGAAGGATTACAGAAAGAAAAATAACGATTATGAATACACGCTTACATTTAATGAAAAGAATCACCAAGTGAATATTCATCTGTGTAAAGATGGAGAAAGGTATATACCACAAGTACATGGTGAAACAATAGGCATTGATGTTAATTGCAAACATAATTTGTTCAGTTTGTCAGATGAAACCACTTATGACTATGATAGAAAACTTGTTAATGACTTCTGTAAACTATCTCTTGAAATAGATAAATTGAAAGAAAAAGATAAAAAATATAAGGTTGGTAAACGTAAACAGCAGAAACTTGATACTCTCAAATCCAAAATGATTAAGTCTGAGCAGCAACTTATTGCTAATATGTGTAAGGTATTACATTCACAAGGTGTGGGGCATATTGTAATGGAAGACCTTGATAATGGATTTGGCAAATGCTATGTTAAAGATAAGGATAATGAGAATATAAATTACAACAGAAAGGTTAAATTCCTTGGCTTGAGTAGTCTTAAACAAGAAGTTGAGCGTATTGCAAAGAAATATGATATTGCGGTTTCAACAGTTCAAGCAAGTTATACATCGAAGATGTGTCCTATGTGTGGATGTATTGAGGACGAAAACAGACCAAACCAAGAAACATTTGAATGTGTTGAATGTGGACATAAAGATAATGCAGACTTTAATGCTGCAAAGAACATAAGGAACAGAGTGCTTGTAATCGTGTTACGAGATTTGCTCTTAAAACAAAAGGATAATGGTGCTTTTGAGCCTAAGAAACTTAAACGTGAGAAGGTAAAGGAGGTATTGTTATCGTTTCGAAGAAGCCTACAAAATGTAGGAAGTGAATGTACAGAAAGTAGTGTGACTACTTTTGACTATGTTTAATTCTTCGGAATGGAGTAAATTAATAGTGAGATGGAATTATACAAAGAAGATTTATTTGGTATAGGTATTCCTGATAAAGATTCAGAAGATAATACCTTTTTTGCACTTGAGCATGGTTCTGGCACTTATGTAGCCAAAATTATTCTTAGAGAAGTTTTAAGGCTTTGGAATTATGAAATCAAGGAGGAGAAGGACATTGTTATGGATTCTCAATTCATGTTAGGTTGTTATACTAACATGCCTTGGTCTGTATTTAAAGATTTTCGCAAAAATTTTGTGAAATAATAGTAGGTTGTTGTTAATAATAGATTAATGAACCTATAAAATTACATTTAAGATGAAGTAAAGAATCGTTATGACGGAGAAGCAGATAGATCTTTTAATAGATCTAAGAAATCAATGTATAGGAAGAGGTGTAATGTATTTAACCATTCCTGAGCAGAAGCCGGAGTCTATTAGTAGTAGTACTAGTATTATTGCTTCTACTCCTAAGAATCCGTTCACAAAGGAAGAGGTAGACCTTCTTATTCAGATGTTATTGAAGACATTTGAATTTAAGGGAATTTTGAAAAAGGGTGATGAGCATTTTCTATGGTCGAGTATCCTAGGAGATCATGCGACAAATCCTTTTTACATATTCGAGTCTCCTGGTTATCGCATTGAACTGACAACAGTAGATAAGCGCTTTATAGCTGAATTAAGGGCAACTGTCGAGGAAACATCTTCCAAATCGTAAAAACTCTGTTATGAGAACTTAAAACTCTTACTTAAGATTAAACAAAAAGAGATTCAGGTCTCTGTTGAGTTAGATTATAACAATTAATTTTTTATATATTATATGTTTGATGATGAAGATTTTCTTCTAGATGATGAAGATTCAGATTCGGGTTATATAGTAACCCCAGCGGATGAAGATGCTGAGGATGACGATGACGATGAGAATGGGTCGGAAGTTGAAGAGGAAGAAGCCAAACCCACTAGGAGAAAGAAGGCGACTGAGGACGATTATGATAATCGAATGACTCATGATGAGTTAGCCCTTAGTAGTGCTTATGATGATATTCGGGCTGCTAGTAAGAATCCGGATAAGATTTCTGTGGGTGGTAAAATGTTTGATCAAAACATTATAGATGCGGTAAGAACTATTATTGGTTGTTCACCAGCTAATACTTCTACCCACTTTATTGAGAAGATAACACTTGAATTCTTCCAATCTCAGGGTCATAATCGTATTCCATCCAGCGTATATACTCCAGATCAGCCATTACGTGGAAGTTCAATTGGTGAGGAATTTGGTGGTCAGGATGATAATGGTTTCAATGAGCAATATGCTAAAGAAGCCAGAGAGCAGATTGCGAGGTTTATAAAATACCTGGCGGATAGAGATTTGAGTAAAGATTCTACTGTAAGTAGAAAAAGGAAGTTAAGACAACTCCCTGCTTTTATCATTTTCCTATTCAGTTCTGGTATGTACGACCTTCTCCTGAACTGTGAGACATTACCCCCAGAGTATAAAACTCAGGTGAATAATGCTTTCAAGAGAATTCAGAAACAGAAATATGATATTGTTGAGGCATTGGCTAAGCGTTATGAAGAGCTAGGTAGGCAGGCTATAGCAGATAGAGTGAGAAAAATGGGTCTCACTTGGTTTGATAAGGAGCCAGCTGAATTAACGGGGTTAAAGACTTTCAAAGATCTTGACCTAACCCATGAGGATATCATGGTATATCGTGAATTTAGACCTAGATATGTAAACGCTAGTAAGAATATAACTCAGGAATTAATATCAGACATGATTGAAGTCGTCTTAGTCCCTGGCAAGATTTATGAAAAGCTAAAGGATAAGACTAGATTTGATGCTATCTCTGATGTTAAGCAAGTCTATAAAGATTGGTCCGCTAATAATGCAGTGGATTCTGAGCTTGCCTCAAAAATTATCTGGAAAGATCCTAAATTAGTAAATAAACAATAAATATGGCAGATGTAAATCTAGAATTATTAACAGACGAAGATATTATTGACTATACTAGATCAGATGGTCGTGATAGAATTGTTAATAATCATAGAGACTTAAACTTAAGGTTTGATTACATAAAACCAGAAGGTGGTGGAGTGTATGATACTGAAATTTTTGGTTCCCCATATGAAGATAGATGTATTTGTGGTTATATTAGACAACCCTCGGCAGAGCCTTGTCCTAACTGCGGAGCACGTGTATATTCTATGGAAGAAGGCTTGAGACGTTTTGCCAGAGTTGAATTACCATTTTATTATCTTAATGAACTTAGATTTAATATCTTTAAGGAATTTTTCGATAAGATATTTGAAGGGAGTACCATTAAGCTTGAATTTTTTGGTGATGACTTAAGGAGAAACGGTTATGCTGAAGGACGAAGTAAGAAAAAGCTTGGTATAAAAGTTTTTGATACTTGCCAGTTTGAGTATAATAAAGCTAAGAAGGAACTAACTATTTCAGAATTTATTACTGACGAATCCAAATGTTCCTACGAAGGTCTCATGAAGATTATTGAGGAAAATTTCCCCGAGAGTCTCATGGACTACAAACGGTTGATCAATAGATATTATCTTATACTACCAGCTATGATGAGAAGATTTAGTCTTGTCAAGGAAGGTACATCTACGAAGATGAATACTAACAAGCTGAGTATATGGTATTCTATTATAATTCGTCTCTGTTGTGTAGAAGATGATAAGAAAAATCCATCCAACTATAAAACAGTGATGGACATGTTTAAGACTCCTGGTGAGAGAGTAAGATATACTGCTCTCCTAAGAGCCCTTATTAATGTAGGTAAGAAACAGTCAACAGAGCTTCTAAATACTTCAAAGAAAAACTTATCACGAAAGGTTTATTCAGTTCGTGTAAAGAATTCTGCCAGAAGCCCTATTGTTCCAAGTACTACCTTGAAAGTAGATGAGCTAGGTGTTCCTAGGTATCTTGCTTATGAAATGTGTAGAGAGGGATTCATAAAGTATCTTTGTGAAGAACTAAACTTTACTCCAGAACAAGCAAGAAAATCTACAAAAGATGAATCTGATAATCTTGAACTGCAAAGACTCTTTAAGGAGTATGCAGAGAAAAGATACGTGCTAGTGTACTAATTGGTACGTAATTTTGAGAATTGCTGAAACCTGAATAAATCCGGGAACCAGCAGCTAGTTTTGGGTTTCTACAAAATAATGCCTATGATAGAAGAAGAAAAGCCCTGGTCTAGGAGTGAACATATGAAATACTTACATAGTCAAGGAAGATATCTTGGCACAAGTAAGATAGGTCAATGGAATTCTAGTCCAGAGAAACATCTTAGGATGATATCAATTCGTGAAAAGAACCTCTTAGATAAATCGTCTCATGGTTATGGGTCGGAATATCATATGAGGTTAGCAAATAGAACCCTATTACATAATAAATTTCAAGGAGAGGAAGGTTTTCTTTATTTCTTAGATTTTCCCGCTAGTGTTAAAGTGGGATTTTCAAAAGATTGGGAAAGAAGGATTAACCAACAATTGCCAAAGCAGATATTAGGTGGGAAAGTTATAGCAATTATATCAGGTCCCACTAATGACTTGGCTGATCTGGAATTTGATACATTTGTTAAGTTTCAGAAATATACTAAATTAGATTCCACCGGAACTAGATATACAGAATTCTTGGAGAAAAGAAAGAAATCAGATATCTATAAGTTCTTGAAAGAGTCTGTTAAAAATAATAAGAACCTTAAATTTGAAATTCAAAACTAGTTCAACGACTATGTGCAAAAGAAAAAGATATAGTCTGTCCTAGGTCGAAAGACTTAGGGGTAACGAGTAACACGACAGCCAGTACTTCATGAATATAATATTTACTGTCAGAAGATTAGAATAGTTGATCAAGATGCAGTAGCTTATCCAATTGAGCTCTGTGGACCACTAGGTGCTGACTTTGATGGTGATACTGTATCTATGATCCTGGTTCCTGATGAAGTAGCTGAGGATACCTATAAGAAGATGAGTCCTAGGTATAACAAGATTTATAAGAAAAATCTTGAAAATGTCTTTGTATTCAATCATGAAACTCTTAATGGTCTAGCCAATGCTACTGAATATACTCCCGATGATCCTAATGATCTAAAGGAACCTAAGTATTATTACACTGATTATACAGAACTCCTAAAAGATGTTGAGGTTAATCATAAGATTAATTATGGTACACCTATTGTCTTTACAGGAAAAATAGGGGATGTAGATTATCAGAGTAAGATTACTACATACGGACGTCTTAGAATATCTAAGATAATTGATGCAGACCTTGATGAGATCCGAGTAGAAGGTAAGCCTGTTATGGAAAATCCGTATGAAAAATTAAATGCAAAGACAGCAGGAAAACTGATGTCTTATCTCTATGGTTTCAATGATTGGATAGAGAAAGCAAATGAATTACAAAAATTTGCTCTTAAGGTTGTAACTAAGACAGGTGTAGTAACATTTGACTATTCAACCTTATATGCTGATACTGATAATGAAACTTATAGAGATATTAGAAAAATTGCTGATTCAGAAGATCTTACAGATAAGCAGAAACTTACCTTAATTACAGAGAGATATGGAAAATATCTCAAAGGCCTTGAGAGAGATTTTAGTTCCGACCTGAAGAAGGAACTTGATAGATCTGCTAGGGTAAAGTTAAATTCCATTATTGCTATTAATGCACCGTCATTGATTATCAATGGTCCGGAAGAAAAAGTAATAGTAACTCATGGAAATCTTTTGGAAGGTTTTAGTGAAAAGGAATACTTGTATCATGCTATCGAAAATAGATCCCTCTTAACAATCAAGCAGAGTGGCGTCAATAGTTTTTATCGGTGCGTCACTATAAAAACCACAACTATTGCTGGAAAATAATAAAATAAATTATAATCAGCAACTTATTATGAAAGAAAAAGTATTAAATTGGGTAGAACTACTAACTGCAGTGGCAGCTGTTATTGGTGGTATCGGAGAGATCCTCAAGCAATTTGGAATTGCCTCTGACAAAGTGAAGGAGACAATTAAAGCTAAGAGGGAAGAGGCTTTTATGAATAATAAGCCCAACGACTATTGTTGTGGCACTCAGGAAGAACAGAGTGAGAAACCTGAGTGATGGTATAGTCTATCCTGGATTGAAAGATTCAGGGCGGCGTGGGTTGAAAACTAACTCACGTCTGGCCGATTGGTGGTTATTTAACTAGACAGATCTCATTCTTGTTGAATAATTACACTTATAGAGAAAAGGGAGAAGATAAGGAAAATCCTGGTCTTCTTATTCCTAGATACGTGGCTACTGGTAGAACTTCTCCTACAGGAAAAGTATATCCAGCAGTTACAAAGAAAAATGAAGATGAACTAGTACCTGTTAGATCTATTGTAACTAAATGTAAAGGAAACTTATACGATGTTACTCCAGATCTCTTGGGTAAAGCTTTCTTAAAGGCTAGTTTTCCAGATGGATCTGCAATTGGTCCTAGTGTTGGTACTAGTTTTACAGAAAGTACTACGCAAGGTATCCTTGCTCTTAAACATGGTGGTCATGAAAGAAAGCAAGCAGTTGAAGGAAACTTATATGCACCTAAAGATTGCGAGCTTATTGAAGATGGTAAGTTCTTGAAACTAAAAGTAAGAGGTAACAAAGAATTAGTCTATCCTAAACCTAGTAATTGGGTTGGACTTGGTAAAACGGAGTTCAAGGAAGGTGAATTGGTTGGTACTGCTTACAATACTTCTTCGCCAATTATCATGCTTAATTCTGTCTTAAAGCTTATGCAGGCTAAGGGCGGAACTGGTAGTAAATACTTTGAAAAGGATAACGTTATTATATCAGACTGTTATGCTTATGAAGAAGGTGTAATAAACTACGTTGAGGATAAGCATGGAAGAATGAATGTAACTATTGGAAATAGATACTATGCTTATAATCCAGAGGCTATGTACTATTATCCTTCAGGAACTACTATTAAGAAGTTTCAGAGATTTTGTTCTGGTGTAGTTAATATGAGACAGGTTTCTTCTGACTTAGGTGGTGATCTCAGCTCAATCTTTAATATTTTCCGAAGACAATATTATACATTGGTTAAGGATGATTTTATTGAAAATGGAGTTGGACCACATGATATGCCAGAGGAAATTGTAGAGATTGTATTTGCCGGACTTACTAATATTATTAGAACAGACAAGGGCGATGTAACTGAAGTAGAGTTCCAGGGAACTCAGACGTCTATTACAAACAATAAGAGTAAATCCTTCTTTACTGCTCTGTCGTTCGGTTGGTCAGAAAGTGCAGTCGATAAGGCTATTAGAGGAGAACTTAATCTTGAAAAGGATACCATGACTGAAACAGTACTTGGTTTGTTATTAAATGATAATTTAGATAAAGTTTAGTAATGGGATTAGTAAAATTTGAAGTAGAAATCCCAGACTTTGACAATGAATTAACGATTTCAGTTACTTTAAAAAAGGACGGTGAAGTAGTAGAAGAAAATACTACTTCACTTCCTGATCAAAGTCAGGGGAAAAGAAAAATTGCCAGAACTAAGCCAGTCAATAATTCAGGGGGAACTGAAACAAGACCGGCAAGAGTTGCTGGAAACTTAATGAACGAAGATTTCTAAGAACGGCTATGAATAAAAATAATGATAGTTATTATTACAAAATAGTTTTGGCGTATGAAATACCATACAACGTCTTAGATAGTAACGATCCTGATAAGATCTTAGCTAGGGAGAATCTATATCAAGCAATAACTAAGATTATTCCCACAAGTAAGTATGATAAATTTTCAGTTAAACTTATGCTTTTTCAATTAAAGGATACGTTTAACTACGTGGTGATGTTTGACTCTTTCTTTAGGTCTACAGAAGGTTTACCTATGAGTGAGTACACTGAGGCTAGTAAGATTAAACAGGCAGCTAAGGATGAACTGGAGAAATACTTTAATTCACTTGACTGCGATTATAAACCACTGAATATAATTACATTATTATAATGAGTAATTTTAATCAATTTTTCAAAAATCAAGGGGCAAAAACGATGGTAGAGCGTTTCTTTACCGGAATAGATGAATATACGCCAAATAAGAAATTAACAAACTTAACTTGGCATCTAGCCGAAGAAGATAAACGCCCAGCTTCATATTTCATAGAAAATGGATTAACTGCAACTCATAAAGTAATCCTCGAGTATACAATTAACTATGATGATGAAATCCGTACATCTGAGTTTGAAGTCCCTAGAGAAATAGACGGTGTATTTATTATAGAAGGAGCTTATCGTATTGCTACTAATAACCTAGGAAAAGACTATGATTGTAGAATCAATATGTCAGGTACTGGTAGACAATACATTAACTTTGACTATGGTAGAGAATATGACATCAAGACTGGTATTCTTAAAATAAAGAGGGTGAATCCTGACTTAGGTTTACCTGAAAAAGTAAGAGAATATAAGTTGGAGGAAATAGATGAACTCAGTGGTATTGAAAAAGAAGTTCTAAAACTTTCTGAAAGACAGAGAAAGAAGTTTCAAGTAAAGCTTGATATTGATTATTCCCCTGATTATATTTCAAAGAAGCTTATCGAGGATTGTATTGCTTATGGCGATGATAGAATTCGAGATCTTATTATTGATAAGAAAATCGACTCTGTCCCCGTTGGCTTTATGAAGTATATCTTCAATGGAGGTAATAATAAGAACTTTTATGGTACAAAATCCCAACTAAGAAACTATTGGAGTAAGCAAGGTAAGTTACAGGACCAGATTAATGTACTTACAAATCTTTGTGCTAGATACTGGAAAGGTAGTAGTTCAAAGAAGAAGGGAGAGGATAATGATGTTCAAGTTTCTCCTGGTGTAAATGCCATGAACCTGGAAAGTATCACGAATAAAATCTATATTCCTGAAACTGTAGCTTATAATACTACCTTTAGTGACTTGATTTGTGTTGGTGCTACACCAAATAATGGTAACATCGGTAAGCAGAATGCCTTGACTGTATCTACCCATATTACAGATGAGGATGTTCTCTTTGACTGTTATACTACCAAGTTTCAAAAGATCACTATCCCATACTTGGATTATCTTAATCATAAGGTATGTGCTAGTGAGTACGTTGACTATGATACTAATACTGTTAAACCCGATAAGGATGGTAAGGTAGAAGTTAAGCATAGAATGCGTAGAAAGATGGTACCAGTGGAGGAAATTGAGTTAATTGACCTTCACCCAGACTATCGTTTATCAGAAGAAGTAAGACGTATTCCATTCGTAAACTTCACTGACTCTGTTCGTATCTGTATGGGTAGTGGTATGTTAAAGCAGGCTATTCCACTTGTTAATGCAGAAAGACCTCTAGTAGATACAGGTAACTACGAAGAGCTTCATACAAACGTCTTGAATGAACGTTTTAAAGAAGAATCCGGTGTAGTTAAGGATGTAAATGAAGAGGGAGTATTAATAGAACTTCCCAATAAGGATGAAATTCTTATTCCAAGAAAAACTGCTATTCAGAGTATAAATGATGTTGATGTCTTTACTGAACCCAAAGTTAAGAAAGGCCAGAAGGTAAAGAAGGGTGATGTTATTACTGGAGCAGTTGGCTTGGAAGAAGATACCTATAAAATGGGTATTAATGCTCTCGTCTTATTCCATGCAATGTTTGGTGATGTCAATGAAGATGCCTTAGTAGTTAGTGAATCTTTCTCAAAGAAAATGCACTCTTACTCTGTTATTGACTTGATATATGAAGTAAGAACTAATGAGGCAATCAAATGGATAGCTCCAATAGGTCAACAGGTAAAGTCTAAAGATCCCGTCATGATGACTTATAAGGCTGTTAAGCTTGACTTAGTCAATAAGGCCTTGAATGATAAATTAGGTGGTATCTTTGGAGATCAAAAACTAGATCTCTCTGAATATACCATTGAGAGTAACTTGGAAGTTCCTAATGACATCGATGAGGCTTATGTTAGTGATGTCAGAATTCAAGAGAACTTACACCCTAGAGTTCCTGGTGGTACTAAGAGACCTGACTTAACTTATGCTCATACATCAGAGGAGACTATCAAAGATTATAATTTTGATAGAAAAATTATCTATGATAGATACCCAGAATATATTGCAGCAGATAGGCTTAAGGATATATCATTGGCGGATAAGGATTATAAGATTGTTTATGTAGTTCGTATTAGACTTATTAAGAGAACAAATCTTATGATCGGATCTAAGGTTACCAACCGTTATGGTGGTAAGGGTGTCATTTCTAAGATCTTGCCAGATGATAAGATGCCAATCATGGTAGAATCTGCAACTGGTAATAAGAAGGTTGTAGATATTGTCATGAACCCTTATAGTACAATTAACCGAAAGATTCCTTCTGTTAATATGGAGAGTCTCTTAGGTTCAATTGCGCATAGAATTCATGACATAGTAGATGAGAGGAAAAATGATAAGAAGAAACAGGAAACTATCATGCCTCTTGTTCAGAAGTATTACCCTGGTCGATTTGATGGAATGACACTAGAGAAGTTCTTGAAGTTACATGAAAATAGTAAACTTGAGGACGTATATTACTTCAATGTAGGTAGTTACTCTAGACTTACTCCAAAGCAGATAGATGAATGGGCAAAGGAATTAGGTGTTACGCCTCAATCAAAGATTCTCATGCCTAGTGATACTATTGCTGACCTAGATGAGCTTAAAGCAAACTTAAGTGAGGAAGAATATAATACCGCCGTTAAGAACTTGACAGGTAGATACGTAGAAGTTGAAAAGCCACTTAGTGTTGGTTATATGACTATGGAAGAACTATATCAAATTCCAACCTACAGTGATAAGGTAACTTCTAGTATGTTCGGTGTTGATGTTAATGAGTGGGTAGATTCTCCTATTATGGGTAGAGGTGGTTATAGAAAGACTGGTCAGATTATTGGTGAAATGGAGCTCATGGCATACCTGTCAAGAAATGCCAGAGATTTCATTAAGCTCTCTAGAGGAGATACCTCAAGAGAAGATAATCAGCTCTTCTTGAATAACCTCTTAGGTCTTGGTCTAACTGTTACGGACAGTAAGGGTTATAATCAGGGCGGTTCGTCTCTCAAGAGTAGACTTGGTGAGATGAAGACTAAATTCAGACTAAAGAATCAGAAATAAAATGGAAGATACTCAGAACATTAGTAGCAGCTGTATTATGTTAGCTGCTAATCTCAGTACTCCCGTGTCTATGAAGGCTATTTTTGATTCGGGAGATCTGAAGGATACAGGAATTGAATTTGATTCACATATAACATTACTTTATGCCAGGAAGTTTATTGATAAGAGAGAAATATTACCTCTTCTTAGAACCTTTGATTTTGGAGATATTCCAGACTTAGGTGGAAGAAATATCCAAGACTTTTTGGAATATCAAAAGAATCCACTAGATTTTTCATGTCCAGTTTATGATATTTTTGAATTGAGCAGTTTTGAGAATGACAGTGGGTATGTTATACTGAAGTTGAAAAATAATAATCTCTGGTATGATGTATGTTCCCAGATCAATAAGGTATTTGGGAAGTATTATAATGTAACCAGTGATTTTAGTACTTACACACCTCATCTAACTTTAGCAGAATTAGAGCCAGGATTAACAGAAAAATATCTTGACAATGAGACTCTAAAGTTAGTTCTAAGGGATAGTATTGTTCATTTTGAAGACTTAGTTATCTCCTATAGTAGGGAAGATTCTAAGGAGTATGATCAATATAATATCACAACTAATCGTGCTGTTGATAGATTCTTTAGAGAAAGGGAGCTTAGGAGCGTCGAAATTGAGTAAAAACTCACTTCCTGAGCTGGGAAATCCTTATGTGTGGAAATAAGTCTCAGTCGAGAGGGCTTGCGGGGAAAATCAATGAATACGTGGCGCAGTATTCTCCGGTCTGTTTTATCAGGATAAAAATTGAGAAAACCTCTCCTTAAAAAATAAAAACCTCGCCTCTTTTTTCGAGAGGTCATGCGTAATGTAGGCGCTCTACAAGGTTCGAATCCTTGGTGGCCTCCTAATTATGTTACAGAATTTTAGTTTAAACAACATTGAGTATAAAAAAGCTCAACAGTTTGAAAAAGACCACATCCATAAAGAAGAAGGTGGTGCAATCGGCGGTTACATTTCAGTTAGATTTAATATAACTAGTATTGGTACACTAAAAACTATAAAGTGTACTGTGTGCGACTGTGAAATGAATATAACGGATTATGAATCTCTATGAAATTTCGGAATTCCTTATTATACATAGACAAATTTGAACGGACAACAAAATCCGTTCCTATATATAATAATAAGGTGCTGTCCGTTCATTCAGTCCGTTGGTTTTGGGCAATCGGTGTTTTTTCATACAATTTTGGGGATTGGACAAAGATCTTATCAAAAATTCATCATGGTTTTCAAACATTATCCGTTCAATCCCCTACTTTTTTGCCTATGCAGCTGAAGTGCATTAATTTAATTAACCTATGGAAATATGATAACTTTTAGACCTAAACCTACTGCCACTATAGAACTTTCTTCAACTTCAGTTAAGTTGATTCATAAGGGTAAATTCTATAAGACTGTTACTAATACTGCTTCTTATCTGAAGAATAATAACTTAGATCCAGAGCTATATAAGGAGCATGTTCTCCCAGCTATAAAGGGATATGTACAGATGTCGGGAGTTTCCCCAGACAGGATTAACTGTATTGGTACGGCTGTTTATAGAAATTCCAAGAATATCGATGAAATTAAAGCTATAATTCGGAAAGAAACTGGGCTTAGATTACGAGTATTATCTGGAAAGGAAGAGGCAATGCTGCCACTTCAGAAATACATGGGATATACCAAGAAATATGACTACGTATTGACTATAGATGCAGGTGGTTTGAGTACGGATATAGCTTGTTCCTCTGATGATTGGATATCGCTGAATGTCGGATCCAGGGACTCCAGTAAGCTAACGAAAGAACTTCAGAGGCTAGAGAAGGCTTTTGGTTGGTTGAGAAATGAAGATAGTGTTATTATGATAGGACTAGGAAAATTACATAGTTCTCCTAGGCCAAAATATTTGGTGGAAATCTTAGAGGTTCTTGGAAACCATAAACTTATATTGGAGAGGTGAGTCCATCGCAAAATATATATCGCGGGATGGAGCAGTTGGTAGCTCGCCAGCCCCATAAGCTGGAGGTCGTGGGTTCGAATCCTTCTTCCGCAACTATAATAATTTTTAAGGCCACCCAAATCCTTATAATTGTACTAAAATTCAATTTTTTATTAACTTAATTAAAGTGTTTATGAAAAAAATTTTATTTACTTTGGCACTTATTTTAGTAAGTGTATTGGACATTAACGCGCAATCAGCACGAGAAGTTTCTTCGGGTGTTTTTGACGGTACTTATGTCGGCGTCAATTTCGGATTATCAAGCAAGACGGTTCAGCCAGGCGGAGGTTGGTTTAAGCAGACCTTCGAAAATCTCAATACGAACGCAGGAATCCGCCTAGGTAAGTGGATTACTCCTGTTTGGGGTGTGGCTATTGATGCAGATGCTTATTTCCGGAATGCTCCAGCTCCAAGTACGGGCACCTTTGTTCGAGCAGCAGACTTTACTGCCCTCGCTACAATG